>Ga0157372_10003410_pt1 | contig 17145 bp, 16 predicted proteins | sample C55metaG_FD_115307 | JGI IMG/M metagenome (GOLD analysis project Ga0157372, IMG submission 115307) | Corn rhizosphere microbial communities from Kellogg Biological Station, Michigan, USA - C5-5 metaG | ecosystem: Host-associated > Plants > Roots > Rhizosphere > Soil | place: USA: Michigan... | reverse complement strand
TAGCCTGACGCTGAAGAGCCTGCGCAACGGCATCGCGCGCTTTGCCGAGGTGCCGGACCGCAATGCGGCCGAACGATTGCGGGGCACGGAGCTTACCGTGCCCCGGTCGGCCCTGCCCCCGCTCGAAGAGGGCGAATATTACCACGCCGATATCCTGGGCCTGGCCTGCGTTTCGACCACGGGCGAGACGCTGGGCCATGTCGTGGCGATCGACGATTTTGGTGCCGGCGACGTGATCGAGATCGAACGGCCCGACAAGAAGCGCTTCATGGTGCCGATGCGCGCCGAGGCCGTGCCCGAATGGGACAGCGAGCGGCTTGTGGTCGACGAGGCATTTATCTCCTGACCGCCCGTTCGCTCAGCCCACGGCGTTGAGTGGATTTCCTGTGCAGCCTCGTGTATATACACCCCGTATATACGGAGTCTTCCATGCGCGAGGAATATCGCGCCAAAGTGTTCAAGTCCGGCAATTCGGTCGCGCTGCGGCTGCCGAAGGCGCTTGGCCTGAAGGAAGGCGACGAGTTGATGATCGTCCGCGAAGACAAGCCCGGCTTCAAGGTCGAACCGGTTACCGGGCCCAAACGCAAGATCGACCTGACCGGAATCTGGGGCTCGATGCCAGAGGCCAAGCCCCTGACAGCGGAGGAACGGGAATTTGACGACCCGCCACGTGCCTGGGATCGCCCGGATTGGGGAAAGACCCCATAGGTGCGCTACCTGATCGACACCAATTGCTGCATCTATCTGTTCAGTGCCGAGTATCCACAGCTCCGTCAGCGCCTGGCTGCGACGGACGCCGGGGAGGTCGGGTTGTCGGTGATCGTGCTGGCTGAACTCGCTATCGGTGCGCGGCTCGGTAAGGTGCCCGATGATGAGCGTCTCGAACGTCTTCGGCAAGAATTGCCGCTACTGTCGTTCGAGGAGCAGGATGCGGAAGCCTATGCTGCTTTGCCGTTTCGGCGCGGCCGGTTCGATCGGTTGTTGGCGGCGCATGCCGTCAGCCGTGACCTGATCCTTATCACGAACAACGAAGCTGATTTCGCGGACGTACCGGGCCTGCGCGTCGAGAACTGGACCAAAGCATGACCCGCTACGCCATCCTTTCGGACATCCATGGCAATCTGCCCGCGCTGGAGGCGGTGGTGGCGGACGCCGGGGCGCAAGGGTGCGACGCCTTCGTCAATCTCGGCGACACCTTGTCGGGCCCGCTCTGGCCCACCGAGACCGCCGATTATTTGATGGCGCGTGACTGGCCGACTATCGCGGGCAATCACGAGCGGCAGGTGCTGACGCACGCGATCGACCGGATGAATGCGAGCGATCTGTTTGCACGCAAGCGGCTCAATCTCGAACAGATGGTGTGGATCGGCAACCAGCCCGCGACGCTGAAGCTGACCGACGACATCTTCCTGTGTCACGGCATCCCCCGGAGCGACCTGATTCATTTCCTCTATAGCGTCGACATGTCAGGGCTGCGCGATGCCACCGAGGCCGAGATCGCCGAGCGTGCCGGCGACCGCACCGAGGACCTGATCCTGTGCGGCCATTCGCATGTTCCGGGCGAGCGGCGCCTGGCCGACGGCCGCCGCGTGGTGAACCCGGGCAGCGTCGGGCTGCAGGCGTTCCATGACGAGCATCCGCTGCCCTACGTGGTCGAGAATGGCGATCCGCGCGCACGCTATGCGATCGTCGAGGCGGGCGAAGTCACCTTCCGTCAGGTCGATTATGACCATAAGAGCGCGGCGATGAAGGCCGAGCGCGAGGGCCGGCCCGACTGGGGGATCGGACTGCGGCTCGGCAAGATGGAGCCGACGCGATGACCCTGGGACCTCTGCTGCTGACCTTGCTCGCGGCCTATCTGGCGGTGATCGCCTATGGCGCGGTCGGCGCGCGCCGCAAGTTCACGGGCGCGCCGCTGCGCGCCGTCCAGGCTGGGCTGGTGCTGATCCTGCCCATAGTGCTGGTGGGCGCGCTGATCGCCAGCGGCGACAGCATGGTGGTACGCGAGTGGGGCCGGCTGTTCGCCGCGATGCCGGTGCTGGGTCTCGTCACCCTCATCCTCGCCGATCGCATCGCCGCCAGGGCCGGCGCATGACCTTCGCCGCCACCGTGCTGACGCTTTACCCGGAGATGTTTCCGGGGCCGTTGGGCGTCAGCCTTGCCGGCCGAGCGATGGGGGAGGGCAAATGGTCGCTCGACGCGGTGCAGATCCGCGACTTCGCGACCGACAAGCACAAGTCGGTGGATGATACGCCGGCGGGCGGCGGCGCCGGCATGGTGATGCGCGCCGACGTGCTGGCCGCGGCGATCGACGCCTCGGTCAGGCCCGGCATACCCCTGCTCGCGATGACCCCGCGCGGAAAGCCGCTCACCCAGGCCCGCGTGCGCGCGCTCGCGGCGGGGCCGGGGGTCGCGATTCTCTGCGGCCGGTTTGAGGGGATCGACGAGCGCCTGTTCGAGGCGCGCGACATCGAGCCCGTCTCGATCGGCGACTATATCCTGTCAGGGGGCGAGATCGGCGCGCTGGTGCTGCTCGATGCTTGCGTTCGGCTGCTTCCCGGAGTAATGGGCGCGCCTTCCAGCGGGGACGAGGAAAGCTTCGAAAGCGGCCTCCTCGAATATCCGCATTATACCCGACCTGTTGAATGGGAAGGGCGCACGATCCCCGAAGTGCTGCGATCGGGGGATCATGCGAAGATCGCAGGCTGGCGCAAAAGCCAGTCCGAGATCGACACACGGTCACGGAGACCGGACCTTTGGGAGCGCCATATCGGCACTCGGGTCCAGCCTCCCTCTGGCGCGCGGCATGAGAAGGAAGAATGAGATGAACCTCATCCAGCAGCTCGAGGCCGAGCAGATCCAGGCGCTGTCCGCAAAGCGCGCCATTCCCGAATTCCGTCCCGGTGATACGCTCAAGGTCGGCGTGAAGGTGGTTGAAGGCGACCGCACCCGCGTCCAGGCCTATGAAGGCGTCTGCATCGCCCGCTCCAACAAGGGCATGGGTTCGAGCTTCACCGTCCGCAAGATCTCGTTCGGCGAGGGCGTCGAGCGCGTTTTCCCGCTTTATTCGCCGAACATCGATTCGATCGAGGTCGTCCGCAAGGGCGTCGTCCGTCGCGCCAAGCTCTATTATCTGCGTGGCCGCACCGGCAAGTCGGCGCGTATCGCCGAGCGCCGCGACAATCGCCCCGCCGAGGCCGCCGAAGCCTGAGCTTCGCTTCGCCAGAAGATCGGAAGGGCCGTCCTGGAACACCGGGGCGGCCCTTTCTCTTTGGGCGATTACCTGATCCCGTTCGCTCAGCACGAACGGTTCGGGCTCGCCCGCGGGCGGTGCTCTTCATGCCGTTCCCGTTGCCGTCCAGCGGACCCATCTTCCCAACCGCCACCGCGCTGCCCTAACTGGGCCATGCACAAGCCCATTGCCGCCGCCCTGGCGCTCGCTCCCCTCGCTCTCGCCGCTTTCCCCGCCGCTGCCGAAAAGCTCACGCTCGAACGGATCTTCGCCAGCCCCTCGCTCGACGGCCCCGCGCCGCGCAAGGCGGAGCTGTCGCCCGACGGCCGCCTCGCCACCGTGCTGCGCAACCGCGCCGACGATCGCGACCGCTGGGATCTGTGGGCGATCGACACCAGCACCGGCCAGGCGCGCATGCTGGTGGACTCCGCAAAGGTCGGCTCCGGCGGCGAGATTTCGGAAGCCGAGAAGATGCGCCGCGAACGCGCGCGTGTCGGCGGATCCAAGGGCATCGTCGATTATGAATGGGCGCCCGACGGCAAGTCGATCCTCGTGCCGATCGACGGCGACCTCTACCTCGCCACGCTCGAGGGCGATGTCCGCCGCCTGACCAGCACGCCCGAGAGCGAGCTCGACGCCCACGTCTCCGCCGACGGCCATTATGTCAGCTTCGTGCGCAATCAGAATCTGTTCGCGGTCGATCTCGCAACCGGCGCCGAACGCCAGCTCACCCGCGACGGCGGCGGCACAATCACCTGCGGCACCGCCGAATTCGTGGCCCAGGAGGAAATGGACCGCTTCACCGGCCATTGGTGGGCGCCGGGCGACAAGGCGCTCGCGGTCGAATGCTATGACGAGGCGAAGGTCCAGGTCGTCACCCGCGCCGCGATCGGCGCCGACGGCACGCGCACCTTCGAGCAGCGCTATCCCGCCGCCGGCACCGCCAACGTCGCCGTCAGCCTGTGGGTGATCTCCGCCGACGGCTCCGCCCGCGTGAAGGTCGACATGGGCGCCAACCCCGACATCTACCTCGCCCGCGCCGATTGGGCGCCGGACGGGCGCACCCTCTACGTCCAGCGCGTCAGCCGCGACCAGAAGCGGCTCGACATGCTCGCCGTCGATCCCGCCACCGGCGCCTCGCGGGTCCTGTTCGGCGAGACCTCGCCGACCTGGGTCAACCTCAACGACGATTTCCGTCCGTTGAAGGACGGCAGCCTGATCTGGGGCTCGGAGCGCTCGGGCTACAAGCATCTCTACCGCTTCGCGCACGGCCGCTGGACCCAGCTCACCCATGGCGACTGGACGCTCGAGACCAATGCCCAGTCGCACCCCGCCGGCCTGATCGGCGTCGATGAAAAGGCGCATCGCCTCTTCTTCAGCGCCAACAAGGACGACGTGCTCGAAAGCCAGGTCTATGCGCTCGACTATCTCCACCCCGGCGAACCCAGGCGGCTGACCGAGCGCGGCTATTGGAACGAGGCAAGCATGGACAAGGCCGGCACCCGCCTGCTCGTCCAGCGCTCCTCGCCCAGCCAGCCACCGCAAGTCTATCTCGCCGACGCCACCGGCAAGCGCGTCGCCTGGCTGGAGGAGAACAGGCTCGACGCCAGCCACCCTTACGCGCCCTATCTCGCCAGCCACCGCCCCGTCACCTACGGCACGGTCCGCACCCCGGACGGCGCGACGCTCCATTACGAGATGATCACCCCCGTGCTGGAGCCGGGCAAGCGCTACCCCGTCTTCTTTGAACATTATGGCGGCCCGCACGCGCAGCAGGTCAAGCGCGCCTGGATGAACCCGCTCGCCCAATATTGGGTGAGCAAGGGCTGGATCTATTTCCAGGTCGACAATCGCGGCTCGGCCAATCGCGGCAAGGCGTTCGAGGACAGCCTCTATCACGCCATGGGCTCGACCGAGGTCGCGGACCAGGCCGCCGGCGCGCGCTGGCTGCAGCAGCAGGCCTTCGTTGACCCCAACAGGATCGCGACCTTCGGCTGGTCCTATGGCGGCTATATGACGCTCAAGATGCTCGAGGCGAACCCCGGCCTCTATGCCGCGGGCGTGGCGGGCGCGCCGGTGACGCGGTGGGAACTGTACGACACCTTCTACACCGAACGCTATCTCGGCATGCCGCCTTATGATGCGTCCAACACCATCGCGGACGCGGGCAAGATCCGCGATCCGCTGCTGATGCTGCACGGCATGGCCGACGACAATGTCGTGTTCGAAAACGGCACCACCATGTACGCCGCGCTGCAGGACAAAAGCGTGCTGTTCGAAATGGCGGTCTATCCCGGCCAGACGCACGGTTTCACCACCCGCCCCTCGCTCCACCGCTGGAAGACGATCGAGGATTTCCTCAACCGCCGGGTGAAGCAGCGCACCGGCGACTAGCGACATGGGGGATGACGCGGCCGCGGAGTCGGCGCGCGGCCCTGGTCGGGAGGAGGGTGCGAACCATCCGCGCCCCGATTCGCATGCCGCCGAAATTGCGCGCGGACTCGTGCTGCAATGCAGCGGATTTCGCGCTGCCGCGGGTGCTTAGAACCGGCACGGCCGCGAAATAGGTCCGAAAACCAACCTGTTTTCTGCCCCTCCCGCGCGCCTTAGCAACCCACTAATCCTGCCACCACATAGAAGACATAGATGGTTAACTTGCAGCAACTTTTCCCAACACGCCCTTGAATTATCAGCGTATCAAGCGATTGTTAGTAAGAAAGTTAACATTTTGCCGAAATGTTACAATTTATAGACTGCGGATCCACCACTTTCCTGCTTATCTTGACTTGGGCGACGTCGCGGGTTGTTTCGCCAGCGAACCATCCACAACTGGCGGTTTCCGTTTGAAATGGACGGATTAACGATTTTTTAGGGTTTATTTTTCGTAAAGGTCCCGCTATCAGGGCGCTGCAATCATTTGGGGATGATCCATGAGCATGATGTCGCGTTTCGTCGCGGGGAGCCTCGCGGCTGCCGCTGTTTTCGCCACCGCGCCTGCACAGGCTACCGAGATTCCGGACGGCACCGTCAGCATCGTCGGCCTGTTCAATCCGACGGTTAACCTGACGCCCAATCCGAAGACCTTCACGGCCGCCTTCGGCATGACGTTCGAAATTTCCGGCACCGGCGGTTTCGCTGGCGCGACCGGCGGTCTCGGCTCGCTGAACGGTATCCTGAACTTCTCGGGGACCGAGGGCACGACGATCAATCAGTCGATCGCCAACTTCTTCACCTTCGCCGACGGCACTGGCCACAACTACCAGTTCTCGCTCGATAGCGTGAAGACGCTCTCCTACAGCAACAATCCGGGCGTCTCGAGCGCCGTCTCGCTCTATCTGCTGGGCTCGACGGTCGACACCTGGCTGGGCTATTCGGCCACCGCCACGTCGCTGACGCTCACCTTCAACAACACCGGCAACTCGGCTTACTCGGCCGCCGCGACGCTCGCGGTTCCGCCGGCGCCGATCCCGACCGTGCCGGAGCCCGCGACCTGGGCGCTGACGCTGATCGGCTTCGGCGCGATGGGCGCGGCTCTCCGCCGCCGTCCGCGCGTCGCCAGCGTTACGTTCGCCTGATCCTTCCGGGCTGAACAGAAAGAGCCGCCGGCCCCACCGGGACCGGCGACTTTTTTGCGCGCCCGGCGGTGAGGGGGGCGGCGCATTGCGTCTCCTCGCCGCCTTCCCTAACGCTCCGCGGCTTACGGGAAGGAAGGCCATGCAGCGATCCGATGTCATCCAGCGGCTGCTCGATCTGTACGACGCGCCCGATTATCTGGAGATCGGCGTGTGCGAAGGCGCGACCTTCCACGCCGTCCGCGCCGCGCGCCGCGTGGCGGTCGATCCCGACTTCCGCTTCGATATCCAGGCCGCCGCGGCCGACCCGGCCAATGAAGGCGCCGCTTACCACCCCATCACCAGCGACGCCTGGTTCACCGGCCCCGGCCGCGACGCGCGCTTCGATCTGGTCTTCCTCGATGGCCTCCACCTGTTCGACCAGACGCTGCGCGACCTGATCCACGCGCTCCAGCGATTGAAGCCCGGCGGCGCGATCGTGATCGACGACGTGCTCCCCGTCTCCTACGGCGCGTCGCTGCGCGATGTGGAGGAAAGCGCCAAGTTCCGCCGCATGTCCCCCGGCGCGACCGAGCCCAAGGCGTGGATGGGCGACGTGTTCAAGCTCGTCTTCTGGATCCGCGATTATCTGCTCGACTGGAGCTACGCCACCGTCAGCGACAATCACGGCCAGCTCGTCCTCTGGCGCGAACCCCGCGCCGCCGATGTCCCTCCGCTCGATCTCGAAGCGATCGCGCGCCTCGAATATAAGGAGGTCGTCTTCCGCCCCCGCGCCTACAATTTCATGGGCCTCGACGAAATCGCCGCCGCCGTGAAGGCGCAGATCTAAAGCCCCTCCCCCCGTGCGGGGGAGGGGTTGGGGAGAGGGGGCTTACGCAAACGCCTCCTCACACGATCGTCAGCACCACATCCACATTCCCGCGCGTCGCGTTGGAATAGGGGCAGATTTGGTGCGCGCTCTCGACCACTTTCTCCGCATCGGCGCGGTCGAGCCCGGGCAGGCTGATCTCCAGTTCCGCGGTGATACCGAAGCCGCCCTCGCTGCGCGGCCCGATGCCCACATAAGCGGTGACCGTGGTTTCGGCCGGCACGCGGATCTTCAGCTGCTGGCCCGCCACCTTCATCGCGCCGATGAAGCAGGCCGAATAGCCCGCCGCGAACAGCTGCTCCGGGTTGGTGCCTTCGCCGCCGGCGCCGCCCAGCTCCTTCGGGGTGGCGAGCGTGAAGCTCAGCTTGCCGTCCTCGACCCGCGACTGGCCGTCACGGCCGCCGGTGGAGGTTGCGCGGGTCTTGTAGAGCACGTTCACGGACATGGGATCACTCCTTGATCGAGAGGTATTTAGGTCATGATAATTATTACCGCGATAACGATCAGATAGTGAGCCACGCACCCCTTGTCCACAACAAAGTTTATCGCGATATATATTCTCGAAATCCGTCGCCCCGGCGAAAGCTGGGGCCGCTGCGAAAAGCACGAGTCAGTCTGAACCGGACCGCCCGCGCCGAAAGAAAAGGAGCAACCAAATGTCCGCCCCATACCCGCTGGACGACCAGCTCTGCTTCTCGCTCTATTCCGCCAGCATGGCGATCAGCCGCGCCTACAAGCCCATGCTCGACGCGCTCGGCCTCACCTACCCCCAATATCTCGTGCTGCATGCCCTGTGGGAACAGGACGGCCGCACCGTCGGCGCAATCGCCGAACGCCTCGGCCTCGAATCCTCCACCATCACCCCGCTGGTGAAGCGCCTGGAAAGCGCCCGCCTCGTCACCCGCGCCCGCAATCCGGATGACGAGCGCCAGGTCCAGGTCCGCCTCACCCCCCGCGGCCGCGAGATCCGCAACGAATGCGGCTGCCTGGGCGAGGAATTGCTGGCGCGATCGGGGATGACGGGAGAGCAGTTGGGGAAGCTGAACCGGAAGGTGCAGGCGTTGCGGGATGCGGTGGCGGGGTAAGGCGCCGTGTGCTAGTCTCCCTAGGCCGCCAAACCCCATATCTTTCGCCAATTTGGCGCAAGCTCTTCGACGCGTGGATCGAGCCGCTCTATCTCTACCTTAAATTCTAGCATTAGCTGCTCGCCTTCCCCATCCTTAAGCCATTCAGCCATGTAAGGAAATCTAGCCGTATACGAGCGTAGTTGTTTCGAAGTCCAAGGAACAGCTTCAGAAGATTTTGCTTCGCTTATAATTTGAAGCATCAGTTCCCTGATCGTTTCTGGCGTGTGCTCCATTTGCCGAGCGATTGGCATCGGCTCTGCAAACAATTCCCCTCTCTGTGGAGTGTGGCCGAACAGATCATCCTGCATTGGCTGCTTGGATCATGCCGCGCGAGCTCAATCAAGCCTAAGCCGGGGAGCGCAAAAGGTTGTCCACAAGATTTTCAATTTCCTCGCCCACGCCGTCCTCCGTCAGCGCGTCGCGTATCCGCTTCCTCGCGCGCTGAAAAAGCGCTCCCTCTCCCAGTTCGACGATGGCTGCAACTTGCTCAGCCTCCGCGCCATACCGGGCTAAAGCGCTATGACTTGGCACGGTTGCATCGAAAACAGGAATGGGAAGGTTGAACATTACCTTATCGAAGTCGCGGGCCCCGAACTGACCTCGGGATTGGTATTTCTCAGCGCGGGACCGAGCAGTTTCACTATTCAAAATTGATAGGAGATAAAAACCTTCCTCTTCGCTCGTTGGCGAATACCAATAAAGCTTGTGATCAATAACTGCATTTTTGTCGCGAATTATACATGCAGCCGGTAGAGATCCCGCCTTAGAATATACAATTCTGAAGGGTGAAATGGGAAATTGGCTGAGAAGCTTTCCATTATAGTTCTGTTGTTCCGACCAAGATAGCTTTGTGGAGCTGGCCTTGTTTGTGTCCCATGCTGCTTCGGCCAGCTTTAACCATCCTGCAAGCTTCTTGAACCCGCGCTCCTCTCCGGCGGCTGCTTTTGAGTCCAGGATCGTAGTCCCGACTACTGGTACGACCCCTTCGAAGGGTTGGAAGATGCGAAAGGGTAAAATGCTCTCGCCCAGTAGAATTGGCCGAAGAAATTCCGCCTCCACCGCATGTTCGAGGCCTGGTAGATTTTTCCAAGGCGCTTTTTCCGCGGAGCTGCGGCGGCTGGCAACGAGTGGTGCGGCTGCGTCTGGTCCGAGACGGCCCAGTGATTTGCGTTCTACGAAAGTCAGGAGCCGCGGATAGAGTGTTGCGCCGTTGCGAAAAGAATCACGATACGGGGAGCCTTCATCCGGCGCTGTAAAGCTCGGGGTAGGGGCGTCGCGAACGACAGTAAGGCGCTGATCTGCTACAGCCTCAGAGGCGTCGCGTAATGGGAGCCAGCCGGTGAAAGCCATGACCTTATCCGGCATCGCCTTTCCGATGGCGCGCTTTCGGCCAAAAACGACACAAGAAGGGACGGGGAACAGGGGCGCGAGATGGTCATCCATCGTCCACGCTTCGTCCCAAGCGATGTTATAGGAACCAAAACGACCCGTACGGAAGTGTTCAAATTGCCCCCGAGTCAGCGCCGCCAGCGGAAGCACAAATGCTATCCGACCTGATGGCCTGAGATACAGGTGGGAGGCCCGTACCGTGAACAATGCGCACAAATCATTTTGAGTAGCTAGACGTCCCCCCGTGTAGACTCTCTCGCCTTTTGCTAATTCCTTAAACCGCTTCTGTAAGTCTTCGCTCATGTGCCGGTAGGCGACCCAGGGTGGATTCCCGACAATGACGTTTGCCCAACCACCAGCCGCAGCGAACGCTAAGGGGCGCGACAAATTCCGAGCAACGTACGCCCAGATCGTATCCCGCCCCTCTCTCCTAAGGCGATCAAATGTTACGTATGTGCGCCCTAAATCGGTGATGGCAAGGCGTTGCTCGTTCGTGAGTTCTGCCTTGTAATGCTTCTCTGTGATGCGACTCAGTGCAGTCTCAATTTCGTCTCGCGACAAATTTTCGAGCGTACCGGTCCGCATTCGTTCAATTGCTTTATCGAATAATGCCGGATCTCTGCAAAAGGTGTCCGGGAAGTCCAATTGCTCACGACCATGGCCCGCTTGCCGGCCGCTCTGACCATCACCTGCAGGAGGAGGCGGGACTCGGATGACGAGTTCCTTTTCCGAGAGGTTCTGACTGATCGAGAGCTGCATTGCGTCTCCCAGGAATACCGGGATCGTTAAAGTGCCGGTCCGTCCCGACAGTGCAGGTGCTAGCGCCAAAAGGTACGTAACCCGCGCAAGTATCACTGCGACGGGATGGATGTCAGTACCTGCAACTAACCGAGTTGCTTCGCTCGCGCGATTTGCGGCTGCCATTCCCGCTTCGCTCGCCTCGGCCAGCACTCTTCGCACCGCGTGGAACAAAAATGTTCCTGAGCCGCAGGCGGGATCGAGTACCTTCTGCTCCAGAGGGCGGTCGACGGCGTGCCTAACGATCTTCGCTGCCAGCCAGTCGGGCGTGTAATATTCACCCAATCCGTGGCGTTCATCCCGATCGATCAGCGACTCATAAAGGATTTTTAGCACGTCAGATTCCGCTTCGCGCAGGCGGAAACGGCGCACATGAACCATAATGCGACGCACCAGGGTCTCGCCCTCTCGATCAGCAACGACCCAGTCGAAAAAATCGCTCTCTACTGCTCCCTCGATGCTAGCGTCCGCGAAAGCCTCGCCCGATAGCATCCGCCGGGGATCATCTTCGCGAAGATCCATTACGGCCAAGGCAATGCACTTGGCGACGATGACGAGGTAGCTATGCTGGTACCAAAGTGCATCACTTTGAATGTCCCGGCCGTGGACCAGCTTAAGCAGCTCTGACCACAATTGGCGCTTCAGGGCTTGTGCGGGATCCTGCTTCAACCGTTGCCAAAGTTGACCAAGCGCTTCCTGAACCAGGTGAAAGGCTACACTGTCGCTTCCGAGCTCGGTTCTGATTGTTAAGGGGTCAGGAGGAAGGGACGCTTTTAAAGCAATCGCACCGTCCAGCCACGCAAGGAACTCACCCGGCTTTTCGGGGTCGAGAGAAGTTCTCTTGACTACAATTAATGCTCCGTTCCGAAGCTCAAAGATTGCCCATCGAAGACCATCTGAGGCAATGCCAACGAAGTGCTCTTGTTCTTCTCGCTCGCGATCAGCCAGATAGTCCGGCATTCGTCGCTCAACGTCCGACCATTCTCGATCGAGATCACTTTTTGCTTCGAAGATTGTACGGCCAATCAAGGCGTCCAACCGACCACGGACTTCGGGCACCCTCTTTTCAAAATCAAGCGCGCCTAGCTCCACGTCAAACTCTTCGACGAGTAACGAGCGAAAATCTGCTTTCACCTCATCATGGCCAGGCCGAGCTGCGAGGTGGCGGAGCAAATCTAGCGTTCTTTGCGCGGTCATGCTGTGGGCATAGCCGTTCGGCAGTTAGGTGCAAAAGATGCCAGCAACATTTTTGCATCCCTTGACGCCCAATTCGCGCGCCGCCTTTGCTGTCGCTCGTCGGGAGGTATCAAATCCCCCTCGCCCACCTCCCACTCCCGCATCAACGCCTCCACCGGCACCAACTCCGCATCCAGCCGCTGCCGGCACCCTTTGCCCCTGGCATTGCCGCTCGCCCTTTTCTTCCCCTCGGCCGTCCGCGGCCCGGTCGAATGGGCCCACGCCTTGCGCGCCTTCATCATCCGCGAATAGGCGGCGCGCCGTTCGTCCGTCCAACCTTTAGCCACGGTGTTCCTCGCGCCGGGGGATGAGGTTGCCGTCCTCGTCGCGATGCGCCGGGTATACGATGACGCGCTCGATCTTCGTATATTGGTGCGACTGTTCCCGCTCCTCGTCCTGGTCCGGCCCCTCCGCGAAATCGCTCAGTACATTCAGCGTCGATCGGCATTGCGATTGCGCCTTCATCGCCAGCCGCAGATATTTCTCGGCCGCATTGCCCGGCCGGTTGAGCGCCGCCGCCCCGCGCCGCGCCAGCTCGGCAAAGATCGCGTTCAGCGCCAGCGCCTGCCCCACCAAAGTCGCCTGCGCGCTCGTCATCACGCCGTCGCGCACCGCATCCGCCTCGTCCCGGATCGCGTCATAGCCGGCCTTCGGATCGATCTCGCTCACGCGCGCTTCCTGCCAGAAGGCGGAGACCACCATCGAACTCGTCACGCACGGGTCCACCGCCTGCGCCGCAATCTCCTTCATCCGCGCCACATCGATCGGCCCGCTTGTTTGCGCCTCGTCCACCCGCTCTCTCCGCTTGACAAATGTACGCATAGAGAGTACGCACTCGCCGCGAAAAGTCAAGGAAAATACGTGACGAGCGTACGACGTACCTTCTGCCCCGATCGTGCCGCGGCCATCCACGGCGCCGCGTCGGGCCCGGCCGTCCCCCAAATCATCAAGTTCGAATCTGGTGTTTTTGTTTTCGGCGCTGTTGGGCGCTGCCCCCTCGCATCCGCGGGCCACTATCTCTAAAGCCGCTCGCGCCATGACTATCGACAAGACCTTCGATCCCGCCGCCATCGAATCCCGCTGGTACGCGCATTGGGAATCCACCGGCCAGTTCCGCCCCGCGCGCGATACGGCGGATCCCTTCACCATCGTCATCCCGCCGCCCAACGTCACGGGCTCGCTCCATATCGGCCACGCGCTCGACAATACGCTGCAGGATATCCTGATCCGCCACGCGCGGCTGCAGGGGAAGGATGCGCTCTGGGTGGTCGGCACCGATCATGCCGGCATTGCGACGCAGATGGTGGTGGAGCGCAACCTGGCGAAGGAGGGCATCGCCCGCGCCGATCTCGGCCGCGACGCCTTCATCGGCAAGGTGTGGGAATGGAAGGCGGAAAGCGGCGGCCAGATCACGCGCCAGCTCCGCCGCCTCGGCGCGTCGTGCGATTGGGCGAATGAGCGCTTCACGATGGACGAAGGCTTCAGCCGCGCCGTCCTCCACGTCTTCGTGGCGCTCTACCGCGAAGGCCTGCTCTATCGCGACAAGCGCCTGGTCAATTGGGACCCGCATTTCCGCACCGCCATCTCGGATCTTGAGGTTGAGACCAAGGAGCGCAACGGCCAGTTCTGGCACCTGTCCTATCCGCTGGCCGATGGGCCAGTGGACGGACGCGCCGCGATCTCGGTCGCGACCACGCGCCCCGAAACCATGCTCGCCGACATGGCGGTCGCGGTGAATCCGGATGACGATCGCTACAAGGCGCTGATCGGCAAGCAGGTGCGCCTGCCCATCACCGGCCGCCTGATCCCCATCGTCGCCGACGAACATGCCGATCCGGAGCTCGGTTCGGGCGCGGTCAAGATCACGCCGGGCCACGACTTCAACGATTTCGAAGTCGGCAAGCGCGCGGGTTTCAAGCCTGCCGAGATGCTCAACATGCTCGATGCCGACGCGCGCGTGACGCAGACCGCCGACGGCCTCATCCCCGCCGATCTGCTCGGCCTCGACCGGTTCGAGGCGCGCGACATGGTGGTCAAGCTGCTCGAGGAAGCCGGCGCGCTGGAGAAGGTCGAGGATCGCGTGATCCAGACCCCCTACGGCGATCGCTCCGGCGTGGTGATCGAGCCCTGGCTGACCGACCAATGGTATGTCGACGCCAAGACGCTCGCCGGCCCTGCGCTGGAGGCCGTCCGCTCGGGCGACATCCGCGTCGTCCCCGAAACCTGGAAGAAGACCTGGTACAACTGGCTCGAAAACATCCAGCCCTGGTGCGTCAGCCGCCAGCTCTGGTGGGGCCACCAGATCCCCGCCTGGTATGACGAAGACGGCCAGGTCTACGTCGCCGAAACCGAGGAGGAGGCCCAGAGCCAGGCCGGCAACAAGCCGCTCCGCCGCGACACCGACGTCCTCGACACCTGGTTCTCCAGCGCCCTCTGGCCCTTCGCCACCCTGGGCTGGCCGGAACAGGACGGCAGGAATGAAAACGGGGCAGGGGGCGCCAACACCCTCCTCGCCCGCCATTACCCCAACGACGTCCTCATCTCAGGCTTCGACATCCTCTTCTTCTGGGATGCGCGCATGGCGATGCAGGGGCTGCATTTCATGGGCGAGCGCCCGTGGAAGACGCTCTACCTGCACGGCCTCGTCCGCGACGCGCACGGGCAGAAGATGTCCAAGTCCAAGGGCAACACGGTCGATCCGCTCGGCCTGATCGACAAATACGGCGCCGACGCGCTGCGCTTCACGCTCGCCGCGATGGAAAGCCAGGGCCGCGACATCAAGCTCGATGAAAAGCGCGTCGAGGGCTATCGCAATTTCGCGACCAAGCTCTGGAATGCCGCCCGCTTCGCCCAGTCGAACGGCATCGGCGGCTCCACCACGATCGAGCCGCCCAAAGCCGACCTCGCCGTCAACCGCTGGATCATCGGCCAGACGATCAAGACCGTCCAGGCGTTGGATTTGGCACTGGCGGACCTGCGCTTCGACGAGAGCGCCAACACCGTCTACCACTTCGTCTGGGCCAGCTTCTGCGACTGGTACCTGGAACTGATCAAACCTGTCCTGAGCCATGAAGTCCTCTCCCCCTCGGGGAGAGGGTTGGGTGAGGGGGAGCGAGGCGAAGCCGAGCGCCCGGACGCCGAAGCGCAGGACACCCTCACCCAACCCTCTCCCTCCAGGGAGAGGGCTACAGAGGACGCCCAGGAAACCCGCGCCGTCGCCGGCTGGGTGCTCGACCAGATCCTGGTCATGCTCCACCCCTTCATGCCCTTCATCACCGAAGAGCTGTGGCATGCACTCGCCGACCGCCCGGACGACCTGATCGTCGGCCACTGGCCCATGCCGGACGCGCGCGCGATCGACCCGGATGCCTCGGCCGAAGTCGAATGGCTGATCCGCCTGGTGAGCGAAATCCGCGCCGCCCGCGCCGAGCTCAACGTGCCCCCGGGTGCGAGGCTGCACCTGTTCGTCGCCGACGCGTCGGACGAAACCGCCGCCCGCCTCGATCGCCAGCATCAGGTCCTCTCGCGCCTCGCGCGCCTGGACTCGATCCAGCTCTCGCCCTTCGCCGGCACCGGTGCCGCGCAGGTGGTGGTGGACGACGCGACCTTCGCTTTGCCGCTCGAAGGCGTGATCGATCTCGCCGCCGAACGCGCGCGTCTCGCCAAGGGGGCGGAAGCCGCGGAGAAGGAGCGCGACAGCCTCGCCGGCCGCCTCGCCAACCCCTCCTTCGTCGAGCGCGCCAAGCCCGAAGCCGTCGCCAAGGCCCGCGAAGACCATGACGCCAAGGCCGCCGAAGCCGAACGCCTCCGCGCCGCACTGGCGAGGCTGGGATGACCCCCACCCCCGTTCGTGCTGAGCGAAGTCGAAGCACGCTCACGCCCTTCGACGCCGCTCAGGGCGAACGTGGGGAGGCTATCGTGATCGACCATCTCACCCCGGCCGAAGCCGATGCCGCCGCAGCCCTGTGGGCCGAGGCCGGCCTGATCCGCGCCTGGAACGACCCCCACGCGGACATCGCCGCCGCGCTCGCCTGCCCGACCTCGACCATCCTCGCCGCACGCGAGGAGGGCAGGGTGATCGGCACGGTCATGGCCGGCTATGACGGCCACCGCGGCTGGCTCTATTATGTCGCGGTCGCCGCCGCCCAACGCGGCACCGGCCTCGGCCGCGCCTTGGTTGAAGCCGCCGAACACTGGCTCGCCCAACAGGGCGCGCGCGTCATCCGCCTTATGGTGCGCGGCGAGAACAAGGCGGTCACCGCCTTCTACGCCGCACTTGGCTACGAAGATGGAGAGATGATCGTGCTCGGCAAGCGCCTCTCAATCCTCCCCCGTCAGGGGGAGGTGGCGCCGCAGGCGACGGAGGGGGAGGACAGCAATACCGATTGAACGCCTCGCCAGTCGCGGATGTGAAGCGGCTTGCTCAGCCGCCGCCGCACTGCGCCGGCAAGGTGATCGGCGCCGCGCCCTTCACCGCCCAGGCGCCGCCGATATTGTAGGCGCGCCCCTGCTTCAGCCCGGCCAGCGTATGGCAGCCGATCGACGCCGCGAACGCCTCGATCGGCACGTTCTTGGCCTGCGCGACCTGGGTATAGCCCTGGCGCCGCTTGATGTTGATCGCGTCCACCTTGGCCCGCAGCGCGGACGAGGGGGGCCGCGCGAAGCCAAGATAGCCGTCGGCCTGCTCGCCGACCGCCCCCGCGTTCAGCGCGGCCTCCACCTCATTGTCCATCTGCGCGGCGGCGGGCACCGCGGCCAGCAGCGAAAGCCCGGTCAGGGCGGCGATCAGGAAGGGTTTGCGCTTGCTCATTTGGGGAACAGGTCCGGATTGTTGGCGATGAAGTCCTCGGCGTCCTTCTTCAGGCTGACGACGACCTCCTGCTTCACGTTGATGTTCAGGTTGATCTCGATCGGCTTGTCCGG
>Ga0157372_10003406_pt1 | contig 17169 bp, 10 predicted proteins | sample C55metaG_FD_115307 | JGI IMG/M metagenome (GOLD analysis project Ga0157372, IMG submission 115307) | Corn rhizosphere microbial communities from Kellogg Biological Station, Michigan, USA - C5-5 metaG | ecosystem: Host-associated > Plants > Roots > Rhizosphere > Soil | place: USA: Michigan... | reverse complement strand
CGCATCCTTCTCAGATGGGAACATTCACGGAGGAGAGCAACGAGATTACGGTTCGTCCGGGGCCTCAGTCGTATAACGCGCCAGACGCTGCGACAATTCACTTCTCGAAAGGCGAGGTCCAGTCGGTAACCGACGACAAGGGGCAGTCGCTGGCGAGCTACGAGTTGGAGCCGCTGCTGATCACGGGCCTGAGCGAAGATGCCAATCGCACCAAGCGGCGGCTGCTTACCTACGACGAGATTCCGGCAAACATGGTGCAAGCGGTTCTGGCCATCGAAGACCGTAAGTTCTTCGAGCACGGCGGTGTGAACTACGTCAGCATGATGGGCTGGGCATGGCACGACATCATCGGCGATCGCAAACATCGGGGTGGCGCGTCGACCGTAACGATGCAGTTGGCGAAGCTGCTCTTCGTCGCGGATACGGGAACGATCAAATACAAGATCACGCAGATCCTGGTGGCATTTCACCTGGAGCACCGCTTCACGAAGAAGCAGATCTTCGAGGCATACGCGAATCAGATCAATCTCGGACAGCGCGGCAGTTTTTCGATCGAGGGATTTGGCGAGGCTTCGCAAGTGTACTTCGGGAAGGATGTGCGGCAGCTTGATCTTGCCGAATGTGCAATGCTCGCCGGCATCATTCAAAGGCCGAACTACTTCAACCCGTTCCGCCACCCGGATCGCACCATCGATCGACGCAACCTGGTGCTCGATTCCATGGTGGAGACCGGGGCAATCAGCAAGAGCCAGGCCGAGCGGGCCAAGGCAGAGCCTTTGCATCTGGTTCCAGGCAGCGTGGACGCCAGCGAAGCTCCTTACTTCGTAGACATCGTTCGCGAACAACTCGTCCAGAAGCTCGGCGATCGCGATTTCAACCGGGAGGGCCTCCGCATCTACACCTCGCTCGATCCCGATTTACAACGCCTCGCCACCGCCTCCGTCGATGAGACCCAGCACATAGTCGATGCGGCAGTAGACAGAAAGCATGCCCGCGATCGCAAGCTCGGCAAGCAGTATACGTACCCTCAGGTAGCACTCGTAGCGCTCGATCCTCACACTGGCCAGGTGTTGGCTTTGGTTGGCGGCAGAAACTATGGCGCGAGTCAGGTCAACCACGCCATTGCCCATCGGCCTACCGGCTCCATCTTCAAGCCCTTCGTCTATGCAGCTGCCTTCCAAACCTCTGTTCAGGGCACGGTACTGCCGGGGCAAACCGCTCTCTTCTCGCCATTGACCATCCTCAACGATTCGCAGCAGACCTACGACGAGGGAACGGAGAATGAGTACACCCCGCGTAACTTTGAGGGTGCGTTCTACGGCGATATCACTGCGCGTTTCGCGCTATTGCGGTCAGACAACAATGCCACCATCAGTCTGGCTAGCATGGTTGGCTTCGACCAGGTCGCGGCGCTGGCCCGCGATTCGGGCATCAAGAGCGCGAAAGGCACGCCGTCCATGGCGATAGGTTCGTATGATGCCACACCGCTCGAGATGGCCGGAGCCTATACCGTCTTCTCCAACGGTGGTGTCCACATCGATCCCTGGACACTGGCCAGTGTGCGCGCGCCGAATGGCGACGTCATCGACGACTACCCGCCAAGTTCGCATCAAGTACTGGATCCTCGGGTAGCCTTCCTCACCACGTCCATGATGCAGGCTGTGCTGCAAGGCAATGGCAAGGAAGGCTGCAGAATTAATGGCAAGGTCTACTGCGGAACAGGCGCCGGTGTTCGCAACATGGGCTTTGTCGCTCCCGCCGCTGGCAAGACCGGTACCAGCCACGACGCATGGTTCGCTGGCTTCACTACAAATTTGCTGTGCGTAGTATGGGTAGGAAACGACGACTACACCGATATCAAAATTGAAGGCGCGGATGCCGCCGCACCCATCTGGGCAGATTTCATGAAGCGGGCCGTCAAATTGCCTCAATACTCAGACACGCACGAGTTCACTCCACCCGATGGGGTCGAAGTCCTCAAGATCGACAGGGCAACAAACCTGCTCAGCGATGATGCGTGCCCTGACGGCTACCAGGCAGCTTTCCTGATGGGCACCGCTCCGACCGATACCTGCGATCATCCCTCCGATCATCGCAACATCCTGCAGAAAATCTTTGGTGTTGGCTCCAAGCCGGGACAATAGCGATTCCACTGAACTTCGCACGGTGAGCACGGGCACATGCTTGCGGTCTTCTGGTCAATACACTTCTGTCGTTCTGACAGGAGTGGAATATGCAGACAGAGTTAATGGTCCGCGCTGTACACGAAGGAGGCATGCGCGTACGAGCGAGCGACGGGCGATTTCACGTTGCGATGGATTATCCGCTGGAAGGAGAGGAGCCGGTGACTGGACCAACTCCACTCACGATGCTGCTGGCAAGTCTGGCGGCTTGCAGCTTGAACTCCGTCATGGCAGTTCTCAAGCGGATGCACGAGCCGGTCAGCGGACTGGGCGTGGAAGCTCATGCAACCCGCAGCACTGAACATCCAACGGTATTGAAAGAGATCACCCTCGAATTCACCGTAAAAGGCGAAGGAGTTGATGCGGCGGCAGTGGCTCGGGCGCTGCAACTATCGGAGCGGCGCCTCTGTCCGGTCTGGAACATGCTCAAGGCGAGCACGACGATCAGCGTCGGATATCACCTGCAGCAGCACGAGCACGCAGAAACCGCTGTGAGCTGAGTTCGCTGACTACCGGCCATCGATCTCACTGCCATCCGGCATCGGCTGACAGGCGGGGCACCAGAAGGTGACGCGCGCATCCGGACCCTGCAGACGGTGGCGGATTGGAGCGCCGCATCGGCGGCAGGAATCGCCGGAACGTCCGTAAACCCATAGGCTGTCCTGCGGGCTGGTGCTGTGAGTCGTGCGGCGCTGCTGGCCGCGGTAGGTGACGATCATATTGCCGGAGTCTTCGAGGACATTCGATGCGACAAGACGCTGCGCCGTGCGGATGAGTGCACCTATCTGTTGATCCGAGAGCGCGGTAACTAGGCAGAACGGATTGACGCGTTCTACAAAGCAGACTTCCGATTTGAAGACATTCCCTACTCCTGCGAGCACGTGTTGATGCAGGAGTACGTCGCCAATTTCTTCGCTCGCGCAAGCACGAACACGCTCGCCCGCGGATGCCGGATCGAAGTTTTCGTTGAGCACGTCTGATCCGCGAGGCGGGATGCGCTTTTCGCGGGCCAGAGATTGCGCCGTATAAATTTTGGCGACAGGCACCGTGAATGCGACCGCCTGGTATTCGCGATTCTCGAGCACAATGCGCATATCGCGCGCGGGTTTTCGCCAGCGCTCTCCTCGCGGGTAGAGGTGCCAGGAGCCATTCATCAACATATGCGTGGCGAGCGTCGCACCTCCGGAGAAATGGATGAGGAGCCATTTGCCGCGGGATTCGACGTCGCTGACGGTCTGTCCGGTGATCGGAGTGTCGTCGTGAAAGCGCGTTAGCAGTGGGTAATTCGAACGGAAACCTGTAATTGGTTTCCCGATGAGAGCGCGGCCCATCGATCGCGCAGTTCGATAAATTGTGTCGCCTTCAGGCATGGACTACTGACGGTTCTCGAGACTGAGAGACAAACACAAAAGCCCCGGTTTATCACGCCGGAGCTTTTGCCGAGCAACTATCCTTTTGGACGCCGCCTGCGAAACTGAGACTACTTTAGCATAAAAGGTCGAATGGCGTACGGAGGGCAAGGGACTTGAACCCTAGTGGCTGATAAGACCACTCGACCGCTTCGCAGGCGACGTCCAGTACCCACTGGAAATACCCTCCAGACGCCATAGCCTGTGAAGCACAATCCTATGCGTACAGAGAATGCAGGGTACGTGCGCGTTATCACAATCGACGGTGAGGCCTCCTACTGAAGCTCTTCTCCCGCCGGATCGGCGTGCTGTGCGCCATGTTGAATCGCCATGGGTATCCGACGCAGATGCAAACCGAGCGGGCCCGGATGAAATCCAGCATCCATCAGAAACCGCGACATCGGATGCGCCGCAATCGGCTGCCCATTGATCGTCGTAATCAGCACCCCCTGATGGCTGCTGGTGCGCATTCGATCCTGTCCACGAGCGGCCAGAAAATGCGCCAGCCCCGCCGCAGCCTGCGACCGCTCCGGCTCGTCCGCAGGCAGAAAGATGAGCAGGTTGGGATTGTTCCGGCGCAGCCACGCAACAAGCTGTCCATTGCGCAAAATTACCTCTGCGTATGCCGCGCGAGTCAACACGCGAGGCGCAGACTCCGCATCTTCGTCCATCACCGGGAGCTCTGGCCACCGAAGCACAGACCCATACGGATTAGCCGGATCGGACGCCGCGAGTTGTACAAACTCCGGCTTCTCCTGCGGCGGTTCCGTCCGAAGCTGTCGGAGCAGATCCACCGCCGAAGGCAGCGCGAACTGCGTTGCCCCAAGCCCTGCCACAAAATATCCGCGTCGGATCCGTCCGCTTTCTTCAAGCGCCTTCAAAACGTCGTAGACAGCGCTGAAACCGCCCGGAATATTCTCGGCGGCGACGGATTCGCGCGTGAGCACGCCGTACCGATTGAGCAGTTGAAGGGCGAGCGCGTGACTGGCTTCAGTCCTGGTCGGCGCTCCTTCCGATTCTTCGCGCGAGGGCAGCGGCAGCAGCGACCAGCGGCCCTGCGCATTCGGAGGAGTTGTTCGACGGGAACGGAAAACCATGCCCGTGTGTGCGCGCCGCTGAGGGCGTGAGGCGTCCGGCCTTGTGGTATAGGCGCGGAGTGCGTGAAGTGAGTCGTTCGTGAGGAGTCCACGCCAGACGAGACTCCACAGAGCGTCGATGGATTCGCCAGGATAGCCACCGCCGACGGCCTGATGCAGCGGCTCGAAGAAGCTTGCACCTGTGGACTCCAGAACCGAGACGATCTTCTCTTCACGTTCTGTGAGTGGCTCCGTGAGGGGACGCTTCTGAGCGAGGAGCGGAAGTTTGTCCGCAAGGAAGAGGGCGATGCGGCCATCGCGTTCGCCGATGGGATCCGTGCCGGCCCAGGTGACCTCGCCGGCCGCAATCAGTGTGTCCAGGCCAGCAGATTCATACCCGGCAACACGGGCGGGAAGAATTGCCGTCTCGAGCAACGAGGCCGGTACGGGTGCGCCTTGCAGGCTCTCAATGGCGTCCAGCAAGGCATCGAGGTGCGAGTGCGAGGTGCGGCGGGGATTCAGCAGGCCTTGCCAGTGAGTAAAGAGGCGAGCGAGTGTGTGCTGTTCAACGGGCTCGACCTCCCGGCGGAGTTTGGCGAGAGACTTTCGGCGGATCTGCCGGAGGATTTCGGTGTCGCACCATTCGCGGTGCAGTCCGCCGGGGCGGAAACCGCCTTCGAGCACCCTTCCCTCGATCGTGAGTTGACGCAGGGTATTCTCAATCACCGCCGGATCGAGAGCGAAGCGATCGGCAACCTCTTTCTGCGCGAACGGACCGTGGGTGCGCGCATAACGGCGAACCAGTTCCAGAACAGGATGCGCGACAGGGTCGACGAGAGATGCCGGCAGGCCGGGTGGCAGTGGAACGCCGAGGGCATCGCGATAGCGTGCGGCATCTTCGACGGCGATCAGGCGGCGTTCGCCGGCAATTCGAAGTTCGAGAAGACGACGGGCCCGGAGCAACCGATCTACCGATTCGAGGAGTGCAGGATTCACTATGCGGCGGCTGAGTTCGTCGCGCGTCACATCCCCAAGCCGGAGAAGCAAGTCGTGGATGCCGTCGGCGGAGTGAGCGCGATGCGATTCGACCAGACACTGCGCGGTTTCCTCCACTTCGGCGATGGCGTCAGCGTCCAGGAGCTCGCGAAGATCGGCTTCGCCAAGAAGCTCGCGAAGCTGGTCCTGATCAATGGTGAGGGCCTGAGCCCGGCGCTCCGCCAGGGGTGCGTCGCCGTCGTAGACGAAGTTGGCGACATAGCTGAAGAGAAGCGACGAGGCGAAGGGTGAAGGTTTGTGGGTTTCCACAACATGAATGCGGAGCTGACGTTGCTTGATTGCCCGAAGCGTTTCGATGAGCGCAGGCATGTCGAAAACATCGCGCAGGCATTCCCGGTATGCCTCGAGAAGAAGCGGGAACGAAGGATATCGAGAGGCGACGCTGAGGAGATCGTAAGAACGCTTACGGAGTTGCCATAAAGGCGATCGCTGATCGGCACGGCGCCGCGGCAGAAGGAGTGCGCGCCCCGCGGCTTCGCGGAAGCGTCCAGCGAAGAGGGCTGTTGAGCCGAGCTGACGAAGAACCATCTGCATGGCTTCGGCGGATTCGACGAGAATCCAGTCGGGGTCGGGCGGCTCATCCGTATCGGGGAAGCGAAGGACAAAGCCGTCGTCACCCCATAACGTTTCGACTTCGGGTCCGCCGGCAGCACGGATGCGAGCGCTGATAGCCATTGCCCACGGGATGTGAATGCGGCTGCCGAAGGGCGTGAGAACACAGACGCGCCAGTCGCCGAGCTCGTCGCGCGTGCGTTCGATGACGATCGTGCGGTCGTCCGGCACCTGGCCTGTCGCTGCTTCCTGATCGGCCAGGAATTGCAGGAGATTCTCAGCGGCGCCTGGATCGAGATCATGCTCCGAAATGAGGCGGGTGAGAGCGGCGGGCTTTGGCAACCCGCGAAGTTCGCGAACGAGTGCGCCAATTCGGCGGCCGAACTCCAGAGGACGGCCCGGGCCATCGCCTTTCCAGAAGGGCATCTTGCCTGGCTCACCCGGAGCCGGTACGACAAGCACGCGATCGTGCGTGATGTCTTCGATTCGCCACGTTGACGCGCCGAGGATGAAGGTCTCATTGGGGTGAGACTCGAAGACCATCTCCTCATCGAGTTCGCCAACGCGGACAGATTTGCCCTCAGTGTGCGCGAGAAACACGCCGTAGAGTCCCCGATCGGGAATGGTTCCGGCATTGAGGATAGCGAGACGGCCTGCCCCCTCGCGCGCTGTAACCGCATTCCGAATGCGGTCCCAAGTGAGGCGTGGGCGAAGTTCAGCGAATTCGTCGGATGGATAGCGACCGCTGAGCAGATCGAGGACGCCATCGAATGCTGAGCGTGTCAGAGCCCCAAAAGGGGCCGCGCGCCGAACAAGGTCGTAAAGTGCGTCCGCATGAACTTCCGGCTTGGGTTCCTGCTCGACTGCCTCATAGGCTGAGATGGGCTTAGGCTCGTCCAGATCTTCGGACGCCCGATAGAACCTTCGTGGGCCGCCTGCATTGTGACGATGGATGGGTCTGAGTTGCTTTGTTTTCTTCGGCACCCTGTAGCCGGGTGGGTGAGCGACTATGGCCACAATTTGCTGGCAGAGAACGTCCAGCGGATTGCGCGGAAAACGAGTGGACTCGATGTGGCCCTCGTGCATGGCCCGGGTCACCGTGGCACAGGCGACGAGGTCGGCGCGGTATTTAGGGAAGAGAACGCCTTCGCTCACGGCGTCGACGGAGTGGCCGGCTCGACCGATGCGCTGCATGCCACTGGCAACCGAGGGCGGCGCTTCGATCTGGATGACGAGATCGACTGCTCCCATGTCGATGCCGAGTTCGAGAGTCGAGGTGGCGCAAAGAGCTTTGATCTGCCCCGCCTTGAGCTGTTCCTCAATGACGGATCGTTGGTACGCGGCAAGCGAGCCATGATGAGCGCGGGCGATCTCTTCTCCCGCCAGTTCGTTGAGAGCCCCCGCCAATCTCTCGGCCACCTGGCGGCTGTTAACGAAGAGAATGGTGGAGTGGCGCTCTCGAATGATTTCGAGCAGTCGCGGATGGATCGCGTTCCAGATCGATACGCGGCGAGGTGTTTGTGAGGCTGCGCCGGTGGGGATCTCCTCCATGGTTTGAAGGCGCGCCATGTCTTCAACCGGAACTTCAATCCGAAGCTTTAACTGCTTGGGAGCAGAGGCATTCACAATCGTAACGGGACGGTATCGCAAGGGAGCTTCTACATCTGAGATCAGGTCGTGAGGGCTGGCAGGATCTGGAGATTCTTCTGTTCCGACCGACTGGGAAGCTGCATTGGCCTGCTGAGCCTTCGGGTTCGATTGAAGTTGGAGTTCACTCAACTCTGAAGCTAAAGTGGTGGTTACAGAATCGCTGGCTTTGTTTTTGATAAGAAGAGGAGTTGAAGACGAGACCTCCACGCCACCAAGGAAGCGCGCTACCTCTTCCAGTGGGCGCTGTGTAGCTGAGAGACCAATGCGTTGCAGGCGACGTCCCGCCAGCGCTTCGAGCCTTTCCAAAGTCAACGCAAGGTGAGCGCCACGCTTTGTAGGAACGAGGGCATGAATCTCGTCGATGATGACCGTGTCTACCGTGCGCAGTGCGTCGGCGGACTGAGAGGTAAGAAGAAGGTAGAGAGACTCCGGAGTAGTAATCAAGATCTCGGCGGGATCGCGGCGGAAGCGAGCTCGCTCCTGCTGGGGCGTGTCCCCGGTGCGGACACTGATAAGCGGATCGTGAAACGGAATGCCCTTTCGCCGAGCCATATTTGCAATTCCGGCAAGAGGCGATCGCAGGTTGCGCTCGACGTCAACGGCCAGCGCTTTCAGCGGCGAGACGTAGACGATGCGGCAGCCTTTGCTTTGCCGTTCGGCTGTGCTGGTTCCCTGCCTTGCTGATTTGGGTTGGTTCTCCGCCGGTTGTTGGAGATCGTGGAGCATCAGGCGGTCAAGGCACCAGAGGAAGGCTGTTAGGGTCTTTCCTGTTCCAGTAGGTGCAAGGATCAGGGCGCTCTCGCCACGAGCAATGACCGGCCAGCCTTGGCGCTGGGGAGCGGTCGGTTCGTCGAAGACAGCCTTGAACCACTCAGCTGTAACGGGATGGAAACAGGCAAATGGATCGGTTTCGCAGTTCGGCTTTGGAGGGGAGACTGACATCTTCTGCTTTGACGCTTCTCGAGGATAACGCGGGCGAGAGGGAAAGAAAAGGCGAAGGCAGGACGAACTCTTAGCGGCGGCCTGCAGCGGTCGCAGAGTTCGTTGGGTCGGCGCCAGACCAGGTCACGTCGGCGGTTGGTCCGTAGGTTGAGGGGACGTCGCGATCAAGCATCCGCAGAAAGACGGTGAGCTGCGTGCGATGGTGAGCGGTGTGCAGGATGCGCCGCCAAAAAATCCAGATGCGCTGGCGTTCGACATCGAAGAACGGCACCGTTTCAAGCCACCAGCTCTGGGGTCGTACGGCAAAGAAGTCGAGCCTGGGAAGAACGAGCTCGATGAGGCGACTGTTCGCAGATTCGATGGTGAACGGTTCAGGAAGAACTTTGTCGGGCGCTGGTTCGGGAGTTCCGAGGAACTCTCCAAAGAAGCGGCGCTCGGAAAGCAGCTGATGGCGGAGGATATCACCGACGGCGCTGGAACGGGGATGCGGTTTGTAGAGCAGATCGACATCCGTGAAGTGCTTCCATGTCGAGGCGACCTTGTTCGACTCGCTGACGTAGGTGTCGAGCAGGTGCTGAAAAAGCGGGTTGTCTGCTTTCGGGATGCGGCTGTCCGGTATCGCGGTCCAGGCATAACTCATGTTCACCCCTTACCCTTTCAGGACTCTGATGAATGGAACGTGCTGATGAGTTCAATTTGTCCGACGATGTGATGGTTGAATTCAGCAAGTTCTTCGGCAGGGATCCAGTACTCCCGGTGTTCTCGCGAGCCGGCAACCTGGACGGGGAACCTGGAGAGATAATCGGTTTCGACCTCAAAGCGAAGAACGTACCCGGTTCCACGATCACGCGTATTCCAGTCACGTGCAATCTGGACCGCATAGCTCTCTTCGAGGACCGGGTAAAAGATGGGCTGTTCCGGGAGCCTCGGCGGAAAGACCCGCCAATCTGCAGCACGAATCAATTCGAGTTCTTTTTCGCCGGTGGGCCTATAGAGGGTTGTCGTTCCGCTCATATCTTCAGTGTGACATGCGCAAAAAGGACGAGTACTCCTGTGGCAGTTGACGAAGTACCACACCAGTGAACCAACGCGCTGCGGCGCGCTGCTAGCATTCGAAGCAGGAGTGAGGATCATTGCGCGAGCACCTGGCCACGCTGCTGGATGATTTCAGAAAACACGAGAGCGATATCGCAATCGTGCGTTACCAGGGGGTTCGCCGCCGCGAGACGACCTATGGAGAGTTAGCGCATCTTGCAGGACGATTTGCGGCGTTGCTGGAAGATCTCCGAATCGGCAAAGGCGATCGCGTCTTGCTCTGGGCGGAGAACAGCGCTGAGTGGATCGCGGCCTTTTACGGTTGCATGCTTCGCGGCGCGATGGTGGTTCCTCTGGATGCGTTCGGGAGCGCGGAGTTTGCGAATCGGGTCGCAGCGGACGTGAAGCCAAAGCTGGCCGCCGGCGATGCCGTGTTGATGGCAAAACTGGCGGAGAGCGGGGATCAGCAAGTTGAAAACAGGGATCAGAAGCCCTTCTCACGCGTGACATTCGAGGAGTGGGCAGATTCCCTGCCCCGGCGCGAAGCTGGCCCGGTGGAGGGGCTCTCGCGACAGACGCCCCTGCAGATACTCTTCACTTCAGGGACCACCGGGGATCCGAAGGGAATCGTTCACACGCATGGGAACGTTCTCGCCAGCGTGGGACCTATTGAGCAGGCAGCGCAGAAATACTTGAAGTACGAGAAGTATGTTCATCCGCTGCGGTTCCTGCACACGCTTCCGCTGAGCCACGTTTTCGGGCAGACAATGGGGTTGTGGATCCCACCCATCTTTGCTGCCGAGGTGCACTTCGACACGCGACTTGTCGCCCCGCGACTCGCGGAAACAATCAAACGTGAGCGTATTTCAGTGCTGGCGGCGGTGCCGCGTGTGATGGCTCTTCTGAAGGCTCATCTTGAGAGCACAACGGGGCTTTCAGAGCGAATTGCTGCTTCGACGGGCATGAAGGCGTGGAAACGCTGGTGGGTGTTTCGCGACGTGCACCGCGCACTTGGCTTCAAGTTCTGGGCTCTCATCTCAGGCGGAGGAGCGCTGGCCGGGCCCCTGGAACAGTTCTGGAACAGATTGGGCTTTGTGGTCGTGCAGGGTTATGGGATGACCGAAACAACCGCTCTGATCACGCTGAATCATCCCTTTCACGTTGCGAGCGGCACGATTGGCAAACCGCTGCCGGGTCGCGAGGTAAAGATCGGGCCAGACGGCGAAGTGCTGGTTCGAGGCCCGATGATCTCGACCTCTACATGGAGCGGTGGTCAGCTTCGTGAGCGGGAAGATGAGTGGCTTGCAACCGGCGATCTTGCCGAGGCGCAGGCTACGGGCGAGTTGCGCTTCATGGGCCGCAAGAGCGAGACCATAGTGACCGCGGCGGGTGTGAATGTCCATCCCGAAGATATTGAAGCAGCTCTTGAGGAGCAACCCGAAATCGCCGCGAGCGCGGTGGTACCCGTGGAGACGGCCGCGGGGCCCGAGGCATGCGCAGTGCTCGTGGTGCGTGGCCGCGAAAGAGAGGCAGGGCAAGCGATTGATCGCGCGAATGCGCGGCTCGCCGATTTTCAGCGCGTTCGAAGGTGGCTGGTCTGGCCGGAGCCGGATCTTCCGAGAACATCAACCGGCAAGGTGCGACGGAAAGCCGTTGCGGAATGGGTGGCAAGCAGATCCAGCGGGACGGCCAATCTCCCGAATGACCAATCCTCGAAGTTTCGATCATCAGGAGGCGCTGACTGGCTCTACACGCTGGTGTCAGAGATTGCGAGCGAGTATCCAGAGGGCGGTGATGATCTGCGTCTGAGTGAAGATTTTCACCTCGACAGCCTTGGACGTGTGCAGCTGGGAGCGGCACTTGAAGAGAGAATGACGGACGCTCCGAAAGAAGGGTCCGTTGATGAAGCAAGAACGCTTGGAGATTTGCGAAGGATTGTCGCGGCGGCGCGCGTACGGGAGACTGCGGTTGAGCATCCGGGCAGCTCGGCGACGAACTCAAGAGAGGAAGAGAGCGGGACCGGAAGCGGACTTCAGAACGAAACCGATGATGGTTCCCCCTCGAGACTGGTGGTCAATGGAACTCGGGCTGTGACCGAGACCTCGCAATCGGTGGGAGTTGGCGAAACAAAGAGGGCGCCAGACAAGGCCGAATTCATCTACTCCCGATGGCCCTGGTCGAAGCCGATGCAGTTGATTCGATCGGGATTTCTTGAGTTGATCGCACAACCATTCGTCTGGTTCCTTGGGAATCCCCGCGTCGTCGCCCCCCGGAGACTGGACGTCAACGAACCGATGCTCATCGTCTGCAACCATGTCACCGCCTATGATGGCGCGCTGATCGAGTACGCCCTTCCGGGACGCATGCGGCGCCGGGTTGCGTCAGCAATGCTCGGAGAGATGCTGGAAGACTTCCGGCACTTCCGAAACCCGGACACGGGTAGATTCATGCTCCTTGGCCCAGCGGCGTATTGGCTTGTGACGGCACTCTACAACGTTTTCCCTCTCCCGCGACGACGGGATTTTCAACGCAGCTTTGCCCACGCAGGCGAAGCGCTCGATCGTGGTTACAACGTTCTGGTGTTCCCTGAAGGCACTCGGTCGGAGGCTGGCGAGCTTGCCCGCTTCCGTCCAGGTATTGGGATGCTCGTAAAGCAAGCGCACGCGCCGGTATTGCCGGTAGCGCTCGTCGGGCTCGGTGAGCTGAAGGCGAAAGGGCGGGGCTGGTTTCGTTCGGGAAAGCTAGAAATCCGGATTGGAGAACCGCTGCGGTTTGGTGCCCTCGATGCGGAGGGCACAATAACCGAGACGTTGCATTCTGCCGTTGCGGCTCTCATGAGAACCCATACGTAGATGGGGTGTTCGCTTCAATCAACTGAGCTGCGGGTTTTCAGGTGTTGTCTTCGGCTCGTTGGATTCGACAGGTTTGTTATTCTGCGCGGCGTAAAACTCGAAGGGCGCGCCTCGATGGCCCTGGCACCTTGCATAGAGTTCCAGACCGAGTGCGGTTGGAGTGAGGTTCGCGGTTTGGGCAAATGAAAAGTATTTTGCCTTTTCGCGCGGCTCCAGCAGGCCAAGGATGGAGAGCTGAAGGATATTGCGATCGATCTTGGAAAGATCCTTTGTGCCGGTCAGGTGGATCATTTCGTCTGCAGTGCACATGAGTGGACTCGCAGACACCGCGCCGTTCGTAGCAAACACTTTCGGCGCCTTGGAACAAGCCTCGACGTAAAGCCGCGTGTCGACGGTTGCCAGCTCGGCGAGCAGATCTATGTAGGGTAGATTCGCTTCATCGTCACCGTTCAGCGTGCATGCGGTTACGAGGATGCCGGCCCATAGGTGCTGAGTCGCAGTATCTTCGGCCCACGAGCCCTCCTTGACGACACGCAGCACGACGCTGGCTGGTGCGTGCATCCGATCGAAATTGGACTCGGCCGCGAGCATGATTTCGGCCCGATGAGCTATTGCTATCGCATTCGGCACTCGCATGTTGCCGAGGCCCTCGCGAAAGAGCAGCTTGAGTTCCTGGGTCGCCGAAGGACAGATCCGGCGCAAGAACGCCAAGGCCCGGGAAAGACGAAATTCACTCAAAATGTTCTCTGGCTCGATGCGTTCATCCCCGTTCCAGAGCCATAGATCCATGTTTTCGGGCAGAACGAATGAAAGACCCATTCCGTCCTCTCCCCAGCGCACTGTGCGGGTCTCGATTGTGACCTGATTGTCGGGAGAATTGTCAGTCAGTTCCGGGTAGACAAGGCGGATCGGATTCACTTCTCCTTCGCGCCAGCGCTCACGAGTCACGAGGTACATGCCCGTCGAGCTGATGTTCTTCACGATATCCAGGCCCGGGGAGGAGCCAGTCCAATGAATCGCCTCGAGACCGGGAACCTCCCGGCGTTCCGCCCGTGCCTGTTTAACATGCTCCTGCGGAAAGGTCTTCTCGAACCAACTCCTCAGTGACATCCCTGCCCTCCTGGAACTTGCAGGAGTTGCGCGGCATCCGCGAACCCCGCATGGCCATCAACAAGACCTAACCGTGAATTGTTCCTGAGTGCATGCTACTCCCACAATCGCCACTTCGTAACGGGGAGGTAATTACTTAGGCAGCACCAATCCATCTCGAATGATTGGACTGGCGTAATGGCATAAAACCGGAGGGTACCAGCCCCCTCAATCGGCGGAACAGGATGCGGGTAAGTTCAATTGGCTGTCGTAGAACGAGGCCAGATCGCCTCGATGCGCATGACACCTCGCATAGAGCCTCAAGGCCAGCGGGGTCGGCGTGATATTTGCCTCTTCGAGAAGAGAAAAGAACTTCCATTTGACCGTTTGCTCCAATAACCCCAGCCACGAGAGATGCTGAATATCACGCTCGATGTGGGCCCGATCGTGCACGCCGGAGATACGGATGAGTTCATCTGCAGAACGCGCAAGTGCGTTGGCACGGACACTTCCGTAGGGGTCGATATGCTTGGATGCGCTGTCGCAAGCGGCCGCGAAGATGCGAACCTGAATCGTGGTGAGTTGGCTTAGCAGGTCGGGAAGCTCCAGGTTCGCGAAGTCTGCGGTTGCGGCATCTGGATCGCCGGTGCAGCAACTGGCAAGCAGTCCGGACCAGTAATGCTGAATCCAGTCGACCTCAGGCCATGAGCCGTCTTCGAGTATGCGCAGAACTGCATCAGGATCGGCTATGCATCGATCCATTTCGGGGGCGTGGGCAAGAAGTTCTTCGGCATGCAGAGCGACCTCAATCGCGCCCTCAAGACGATGGCTACTCAACCCGCGCCGAAGCAACCGCGTTGCGCGGTCACCCGCATCAGGGGAGATTCGACGAATGAAGGCGATCGCTGCAGCCGTTCGAAATTCTCGGACGATGTCCTCGGGTTCAGTTTCTGAAGTCGCGGAGTGTATGTTGTGTTCCCAAAGATGCAAATCGGTTTCGAGGGGCGAAAGATACGTGACACCGACACCGTTCTGATCGCGTCGAATCGCCTTCACCTGCACGGTGAAACGGAGACGAGCGGAATCCTGGATCGCGCCTTTTCGCTGCAGTGTGAGGGAGACTACCTCACCCGGCTTCCACTTTTCGTCGGTGAGAATGTAGGCACCGCTGCTGCTCAGGTTGGCGACCTGGCTCTGGCGTGGGGTGTGCCCATCCCAGGAGACGGCAACGAGGGCAGGTGATTCGCGACGTTCGGCACGTGGCCGGTAAACAAAGGGCAGACGAAACCAAGATCTGGGCGAACTCAAAGAATCCTCCGGACCGCAAAATATCCGGTGTTTCTACCTCGTCGTTTTGACTGAGATAGGTCTTTTAACTACGGGAATTCTATTGAGAGTTAACTTTCGAGCTTGTGCTCGTCGTCACCTTTGGATGTGAAAACGTGACGGTGCTTTCGATTCTGGGAGACCTGTAGGGATCTGGTACCACATTGGGTTTCCCGAGAGTGAGAGGGCGCGGATTTGTTTGCAGAGCGGGCTTCTTTCGTGAGCGGCGCTTGTTGCTGGATGCGCCTACTTGTCGAGGGCCAGCGCAGCAGGTGAAGCGACCTGAAGTCCGTAAAAGGTCTGTGTGGTTCCGCGATGACCATTGCAGCGGGCGTACAGTTGCAGGCCAAGGTTGGTGAGCGCGATGGTGGTATCCGTCATCTGCTGGAAGAAAGCGGATTTTTCCCTCGGGGCAATGATTCCGATATCGGTCATGTAGTGGAGTTCGCGGTCGAGTTTGATGAGATCGCTCGATCCGGAAAATTTCATCAGATCAGCCGCGTTCCATTTCAAAGGACGCGAGTACATATTTCCCGGGCCACCCGAAACCTTGGCAGATTTCGCCGCGGCTGCGGAAAGGATACGCATGTGAAGCGCCTTCAATTGGCACAGAAGATCTACGTAGGCGAGGGTGGATCGATCATCCCCGGCGGAGCTGCATGACGCGGCAAGAAGGCCGGCCCAGAACTGGAGCATCCATTTGTCATCGGATGACCAGGATCCGGCCTCGACAATGCGCATCACCACTTCCGGCAGAGCGCGAAGGTGGTCTTCTTCAACCGCGGCGCCGAGCATTCTCTCCGCTTTCCGAGTGATCTCAACGGCATTTTCGAGTCGGTAGTTGCTCAGCTCTTCATGGAGCAGCCGACTTGCGGGAATATGCGTGTCAGGTGAGATTCGGGTCAAAAAGGAGACTGTCTGGGCGACTCGAAACTCGCGCAGGATGTCCTCGGGCTCGTTCTGGAGCTCAGCGCTTTTGAGGGGGCTCTGCCAGAGCCTGAGATCGGCGCCTGCCGGGAGCATGAATGAAACCGCCACGCCCTGATCGTCCCAGCGAACGGCCTTGGCCTGCAGGGGGAAGGCATTCTCTTTTTCCGGCGGCCCACTTCGCTGGAGAAAGAGGGAGATGACTTCGCCTGGTTCCCAGCGCTCCTGGGTCAGGAGAAAAGCCCCGGTCGAGCTGATATCGCGAACCGAGTTCAGGCGCGGGTAGGGTCCCTTCCAGTGATACGCAGCCAGGGCTGGCGAATTGCGCCTTTCGGCACGGCGGCCCTGTCCAGTTGGTTGTCCATCGAACCGGGAAGCGGGATTTGTCATACGGCCCTCGAGAGATCAAGCTGCGCAAATGGCTGATTCTGAATAAGAACGGGTTGCGTTGAATCAACGAAGAGCGGCGGATAAGTGCCGCACAACTGACAATCTTACTCCCGAATATCCCACCTTTGTGGGATGTCTTGCAGTTACTTTGGTACGCACTCGAGGTTTTCGAAGCTGGACGAAATGAGGTACGTTGGATAATAGAACCAATCAAGACCGATGAACCTGATCGTTGGAGCATACGGCGAATTGCTGAGAGGTTGCTGTGTCTATACTCCTGCTCACTGAGATCCTGGCAATGGGCAGTCTAATAAGCGCTGCCTGTTGCTGCCTTCTTGAGGTGGCAATGGTCGCGGAGATACGTCGAGGCCTCACCGGCTGGGACACTCCCGCACTTCAGAGAGATATCGTGGTTACGTTCCGCAGCCACCGGCGGTTCTACCCTTCAAGCCCTCTGCGGAGAGCCTTTGTTGCGTCCTCGGTTGTTCTGGGGTTCTGCATCGCCGGCCTGGTGATGATTCACCGCGCAACACACGGACTTTGATCCCTCGCATTCAAACTTTCCAGGCAGGCTCAATTTTCTGTGGGCGGCTCCACATGATCGACCACGAGCACGTCAACAGGGGCCTTGCCTGTTTTCAATTCCAGGCCGAGTTGTTCTTTGAGAGCTGTGTAGACGGAT
>Ga0157372_10003405_pt1 | contig 17169 bp, 17 predicted proteins | sample C55metaG_FD_115307 | JGI IMG/M metagenome (GOLD analysis project Ga0157372, IMG submission 115307) | Corn rhizosphere microbial communities from Kellogg Biological Station, Michigan, USA - C5-5 metaG | ecosystem: Host-associated > Plants > Roots > Rhizosphere > Soil | place: USA: Michigan... | reverse complement strand
TGAGGCGGGGTGACATTATCACGGAAGTGAACCGTCACCCGGTCCACTCAGCGGCGGACGTCCAGAAAGAACTTTCCAGTGTTCCGAAAGGTGAGGACGCGCTGGTACTGGTCTGGTCCAATGGCGGCACCACCTTCCGCGTATTGCACCCGACGCAAGGCTAAGCTGGTCATTCGGCAAATGCCGCCTCTAAAAAGGGGCGGCATTTTTTGGTGTGTCATCCCGAACTCGTTCGCTGAAAGCGGACGAGAGAGGGACCGTACGATGCACATCGATCAGCAGCAGCGTAGACGGGAAAGCATCCGCGGCATGAGGTCCGCTTCGTCCCTTCACGTCATTTTCACACCAAAGCCGACGTAAGGTCCCTCTTCCGCCGCGTTCCGCGATCGCACTCGGGAACACATCTTAGGGAAGGGTGCATCCGCTCATTCATCCGAGGAATGCCCGTAAAAGCGCACCTTCCCGTCCACCACGTTCGCCACATACTTTCCGTCGCGCAGAAACTGCATCACTTTTTTCCCCTCGCGCGCGAGCTTGGCCCAGTTTGATCGCGTATCCGGGTTCTGCTCCAATCCACGCAGCTTGTCACCATCACACTCGAAGTCTACTTCGCGCAATTTTGAGCGGCTGGTTTTCCGCACACGAAAATCCTTTCCGCAAATGTTCACCGAAGCGGCATTGTCTACCAGCGCCTGCTGCCATACAGAAATAAGAGTGTCCGCCAAATTGTTGGGCATGGCATTATCCAAATAGAAAAGTACACCCGAACTGCTTTAGTCTATTGCGTATGACGCTACAAGAATTTCGCAACTCATTGTCGGGCGAACAGCCGCCGCGCGAGCTCAGCCTCGCGCTCGCGGGCTTGTGGTGGGATGCGAAAGGTGACTGGCAACGCGCGCATGAATCGGCGCAGCAGGATGAAGGTCCCGCAGGATCATGGGTGCATGCCTACCTGCATCGCAAAGAGGGCGATTCATCGAATGCGAGCTATTGGTACAACCGGGCTAAGAAATCATCCTCGAAGATATCGCTGCAGCAGGAGTGGACTGAGATCATAGAAGAGCTTCTCGAAAGCTAGTTACTCAAACTGCAGCACCACAATCTCCGGATTCGATCCCAGCCGCAGTGGCGGACCCCATGTTCCTGCGCCGCTCGAAGTGAATACCTGCATCTTCCCTATCCGGCTCAAGCCGTACACAAATTGGCGGTAAATTCGCCGCGCGATCCAGCTCCAGGGAATGAACTGGCCGAGATGGGTGTGGCCCGAGAGTTGTAAGGAAACTCCAGCGGCCTCGGCAATCTCCGGATAATCGGGCGCATGGGTCACCAGAATGCTCGCGCGATCGCGATCGAGAGCAATCCGGTTCAGCGTGGCTTGAAAACCTTTAGGTTGCGACGCATCCCCGTAGTGAACGCCCGCGATCTGCAAGCCATCGACTTCCACCTTTTCGTTATTCAGTACTCTCACTCCGGCCGCCTCAACCGCCCGCAAATAATTGCTGTCATCCCGGAACTGCTCATGATTTCCCGCGACAAAATAAACTCCATTCGGCGCGGATGTCAGCTTGCTGAGCGGCGCAGCCGCCTTGGCTGCGTCGATCGCAGTTCCGTCATACAGATCACCGGCAATAAAAATCGCATGCGGTTCTTCGCGCAGAATGGTGGAAATCATGCGCCGTAGAAAATTACCGTTGCGCACCGGACCCAAATGCAAATCGCTGATCAGCGCCGCTTTCCTTCCCTGCCAGGCCACTGGCAAATTAGCCAGCCGGACCGTGATTCGCGTGACCCGCGTCCAGCTTGCGTTGATTACGCCGTAAATCCCAGCCAGCATCGCAACGCCCAACATCAGTTCGACCAGGCGATGAAACTGTGCAGGTATTCCGATGAAAACTGCAACGGCGTACAGAATCCAACTGAAAACCGTCGCAATGAACAGAAAACTGAGCAGCCCCATCCACACCGCAGCGATCCGGTAGAACACCCGCACCGGCGCGCTGGTGTACCGAAAGGCAAGGATCGAAGCCGGAAGAAAAGTGAAGGACAGAACCCCGAGAACGATTTTCAGCCACAGTGGCCCGGGCGTACGACCGCTCACCGAAGAGAACGTCCAGGTTTGATAAATAAGAAAATGCGCCAGGAAAAGGATGGTCTGGGCAACCGCAATAAAAGGAATAAAGCTTCTTCGTCTCACCCTACATTGGATTCCTCAACCCAGATGTTTGGTGATTTATTTTGGCTATGCAAGTGGTGAAACAATCCGGAGTGCCCCACTTCTGCCTGTTGTTGGGAGAAGCGGGAATCTAGTTTATTTCTCCCCTCTGAACTGGTGTATCTTTCGACGATCTCGTTTCGATGGCCTACCCTGCGGCGCAGGGCTGAAGACGAAGTTGGTCTTACGTTCCTGCGCCAGCTTCAACCTCAACTCGCGCCCAGACTCGGTCTCGCGGTAGAGCGTCTGCGCGACCGCCACCGGGCCGCGCACCTCGCTTAGAAGCAGCACTTCCACCTCGAAATCTCCAGCCTCGGTCTTAATGTGCAGGAGGTCGCCGACGCGTACCTCACGTGCAGGTTTGGCAGGCTGCTTGTTGGAGTGAATCCTGCCCAGGTCACACGCCCGCGCGGCTAGGCTGCGCGTTTTGAAAAATCGCGCTGCCCACAGCCACTTATCGATGCGAACGCCAGCCATGACTCATTCTGTCTTAAATCCCATTTTTCTGAATCTCGGAGTTCTGACTTCCACTAGCGTTCATATTCACTGGAGCCCTGCACCCAAATGAATGATTGCAGATCAATCATGTCTCGGGGACGAAGATCGTGAAGATCCCGCCGCACTTGCTGAGCAAACTGAACATAACTGGCATACACGCTCCAGTCAGGATGCGATTCATAAGCCAAGGGAAATCGATATTCGTGGGCGGCGCGTCGCGTGACATTGGGCTTTAGGAAGATGTGTTGGTCCGGCTGGGCGATGAAGCCGAAGACAGTTACGATGGGCCAAGTCAAAACCCGTGTCTGCTTACGAGGCAGGCCACGAATAATTTCGCACCATCGCTCAAATCTCTCTTGTGCGCTCGCCCTCCCATAGAGAAAATCGTACAGCCCTTTAGCAAATGCTTTAGCACCCGCCGCACTTTTAACCGCGTCACGTAAGGCCATCTTTTCGAACGAAAAGATGAGGTTGGTGCGAGCCTCAACGCGAACCGCGCGAAGCGCAACTTCAGCAAATTCGGACTTGCGCAGCAGCGCGGCATGAATCTGCCGACTTAATACGCGGTTCCACTCGCGATGTGCGTTCGCCTTATAATCTCGCTCCCAGGCCAGATAAGTTCCGTCGTGAAAGCCCTCGGGAAAGAAATGGAGAAATTTTCGGCGGCAGCGAAGGGCCCCACGCGGGGCCTGCTCGCGAAGAAATCCTCTGGCACGCTCATTAGCTATGGCGGGAGTACTGGAGCGCATAGGTTCATTGGATTCACCAATCGCTCAGGGAGTTTTACGGCGATCCCTCCGATAGGTGATTGAGCGTTGCTCGATTCGCAGCAGTTCTTACGGGCGCAGTTCCGCATCGTCGTTGTGCACGTACGTTTTCAGGAACTCCTCATGCCCTAGTTTGAGCAGCACCGGCGTGGCGTGGTGCCATCGATTTTGGCTTGAGAGCGGCAGTTCGGCTGCACAGAGCGTTTCCGCTGCTCGCTTGCATATCGTACTCCACGCTGAATCGATCTCCACTCAATGTTCTCACTCATGCGAAGGCGCGCTTGAATGGGCCACCCGCACTGGCATTTGTGCGCAGCGGCAGCGAAATCACATGGCCGCGCCATTATCATAGGCATATCTCCCTTTGAGGACTTCATGGCAGCACTCATCGACGCAATCGACATCAAACGCAAAAACTTTTTTGAATTTGAGAACACTCCGTACCTGTGCCTGGAAGCCGTCGTGAACACGCCTACCGCTCGCGGCGGACAGACGCTGGTGCGGCTAAAAATGCGCAACCTGCTCACCAACGCAGTGTTCGAAAAATCGTTCAAGGCGAATGACAAATTTAAAGAGCCCGACCTGCAGTCGGTGCCGGCGTCCTACCTTTACAGCGATGGCGACGGCTCGCATTTTCTCGATCAGGAAACGTTCGAAACTCTGACCCTTTCTGAACAGATGGTCGGCGATGCGCTGGATTTTCTGGTCGAGGGCGCAATTGTTGAATTGCGCAAGTACAACGGGAACCCCATTGGCCTTGATCTGCCAATCTTCGTCGAGCTGAAGATTTCTGAAACCGAGCCAGCAGTTAAGGGCGACACATCGAGCGGGAGCGTCAAATCAGCCACGCTGGAAACCGGCCTGGAGATTCGCGTTCCGCTCTTCCTGAAAGTGGGGGAAAAAGTTAAAGTATCGACCGAGACGCGCGAATTTGGCGGACGCGCGTAAGTAGTTTTGGATTTGCGATTCTACGGCGATTTCGCGCCCGGCAGCCGCGAACAAATCCAATCTGCCGGGCGCGAGAATTCAGGCTGCTGCCTTGCGAGATTGTTGGACCGACTTCACAAACTTCAGCAAGTCGGCGTTGACTTGATCCTGGTGGGTGGACGTCAGGCCGTGCGGCTGGCCGGGATAATAAATTTCTCTTGCTCCCTTGATCAGACGGGCCGATTTCTTCGATGAGTCCTTGATGGGAACGATTTGATCGTCTTCACCATGCATGACTAGCGTTGGCACGTCAAACTTCTTCAAGTCCTCGGTGAAGTCAGTCTCAGAAAATGCCTTGATGCACTCGTAAGAGTTCTTGAGACCGGACTGCATGCTCCATAGCCAGAACTGGTCGAGTATTCCCTGCGAGACCTCCGCACCCGGCCGATTCGCGCCAAAGAACGGCGCGGCGAACTCTTTGTAGAACTGCGAATGGTCCTTTGCGAGGCCGCTTCGCAATTGGTCAAACAGTTCCATCGGGAGCCCCTCGGGATTGGCGGCGGTCTTCACCACAAGTGGCGGCACCGCGGCAATGAGTACAGCTGCGGCTACCCGCCTTGTACCGTGGCGCCCGATGTACCGCGCCACTCGCCTCCGCCGGTGGAGTGACCTACAAGAGTGACATCCTTCAGATCCAGCGTCTCAATGACCGCCGCCAAATCGTCGGCGGATCCATTCATATCGTTATCAGACGATGCTTGGCTCGATCGGCCATGGCCACGCCGGTCATGTGCGACTGCCCGGATTAATTTTGGGCGAGGACAGCATTTGGCCGTCCCATGCATCGGCATTCAGCGGCCATCCATGAGAGAAGGTGACGACCGGACCCTTCCCCCAGTCTTTGTAATAGATAGTTGTGCCGTCTTTTACCGTAATTGTGCTCATATGAATTTCCTCCTTAGTTTGTGCGAGCAGAATACTCGCAGTTGTGGTTTTACTTGCTGGGAACCAACACCGGAGCGCCCTTGTCCTTCACTAAGAACACGACGAATTTCGCCGGTTTGGTTTTGCTCGCGTTGCGCCCGACGATATGAACATCATTCGGGCCTTCATAGAAGGCCTCACCAGGCGTCAGCGTCACTTGTTTTCCGCCTCTCACCTGCATCACAATCGTGCCTTCCAGCACGTAAAGTGGTGGTGACAATTCCAGAGGCGAAAATGCGGGGCCGCCGCGCAGAACGCAGACATGACCGCTCTAGAAGGCCTCTTCGCCTTGTATGCTGTTTCTGCACCTTTGGCGTCCCGACCTAAGATACACAGATTCATTTGCAACGCGCAGACACGTCGCTGGCCGACCGCTCATTTTGCTGCGACCGCACTGATCTCCCAAACGACGACTCCATAGGGAATCACCTAATTAGATTGAGGGTGCCCGATACTTAGCGTTTTTGCGAAGCCTGCGTGTCACGCGAAAGAATGGGCGCCCTACTACTATGGCTCCAATGGTCATAGTTACCCCACTTACTTCCCTTAACCAATGTAAGTAAACAACTTACAAGCGTGTTACTTATAACCTCCATCGTAATCTTGTGACGTGACTAAGCGGCGGATATCGTGGCCTGAGTTTGATTGCGCCTGGCAGGAATGGCCGGCATTAAGCGCTCTCTGAAAGTTTGCCGAAGTACTAGACATTGCGCGAGGAAGACCGGCATCTGCCAAAAGGAGAATCTTGTGAAGAGTGCCACTTTAGCCTTGCTTGTACTGGCTACATCGCTTTCGTCGTGGTCGTTGACGCACGTTCCGGGCAACGCAGTCCAGAGTTCCAAGCACTACCGCGAGAGCGGTGTCAGTAATGCCACCGGACGTTCCGGATCTGCCCACGTGACCGCCCGTGCACTGGTCAGCAAAGATGGCGGCGCCACTGTTGAAGTCACCACCGGCACGCTTGACTCTACGAGCACGGCTCCGGGCAGCTTCCGCAAAGTGCAATTTAAGGCATTGAACGCCGCGGGGAACCCGATTTCGGTGCAGAATCTTTTTCCATCTACCCCAAGCGGCTATTACAGCTTCACTTCGCCGTCATTCCACCGGGGACAACAGTTACAACTTCAAGCTAACATCACGGGCATCGACGGGAATCGCACCGATGTAGTGACCGTTGTAGAAACGGTTAAAGTGCGCCCGGACTTGGCTGTGTCAAATCCTAGTTTCCCAAGTTCAGCCGTCCCTGACCAGACAGTCAATATCAGCGCCAATATTGTGGAAATGAATGCAGACACTGGCGCCACCACGACCTGCGTGCTTGCCATCGATGGCAACCCGGTAGATCAGGTAAAAAACGTCTGGGTAGATGCAGCTGGTAGCGTAAGCTGCGCGTTTGTCTATACGTTTGATGCCCCAGGCGGCCACACCATACAGGTCAGCGCCAACAATGTCGTTCCCGCAGACTGGGATACCAGCAACAATTCCAGTTCCGGTACCATCGATATTACGAATCCGAATACCGCTGAACAGTCATTCGCATCTTTTCAAGAGAACAACGGCGGCTTTCCTGTAACGGCGACCAACACGTCCAAGCAATGGTACATGGGAACGTTAGTTGAAGACGTTTCCAACACCTTCGGGCAATCTGGGCGCACACAGGATTCTAATACCGCGTTCTCCAGCTCTGGCTGCACGGGAAGTACAAATGCAGTTGCGTGGCAGTTCCCTGTCAACGTGAGCTATTCGGAAACCATGGATGGTAAATCTGTGTACTCGGTTACAGATACGGGCATCACGGGTAGTAGCATGTCGTTTTCCGGCTACAATTTCCCCATGTGCAATGGGACAGTTGCCAGCCAAAACCTCCAGTTTGGTAGCGCTCAAGCCGACGATCACTGGCACTTTCTCAACTCTTATCAGTACTACGACGCGGCCGGAAATCTTCTGATGTCCAGCCAAAGTATTCAGAGCGAGAGATTCGCAGGGGATGTCACTTATTTCTCCTACGGCTTCCAGTGTTTCTATTGGAGCTCTCCGTCAGGCGCCTGCGTGAACCCGTCTGACTACTACACGTGGAATACACCGAGCCAAAGCGTTTACGGCACGATTGTCCCCGTGGGCAGCACCTGGGTACCTAGCGTTTCTACCGTGGATGCCGCGGGCAACACGTTCTCGGGCAGCATCAGTGTCCCGCTGACCGTGACTCAGCAGACGAGCAGCCAGCCCACTACGTGCCAAAACCTTGGTCCGGACACCAGCGGTTATACATACCAGAACTGTTCGTCGTCCGACTATAACTACACGATTACTGAGGGTTCGGAATCGAACTAGAAGAATCTTTTCAGCTAATCTACCCCCGGCTCAAAATGGCCGGGGGTTGTTTATTTGCGCGTGTAGCTACTGTTATGCATCGAATGAGACAAAGGCGAAAAGGCACTCGGTTCAGATGAAGGGCATTAGAACTGGAGAAGACGACCAGGTGGGTTGAGCCATCTGCATCCCATCTAGCGAGCGAAAATATGGACATCAAAAGAGTTGGTTCACAAGCTTCCGGCAAAGCTCCCTCAGAATGGTTCACTGGCACAGTGCGTGTGGATCCCCTATTTCAAACCCCCGATCCAGCGTTGGTTCGAGGAGCGAGCGTAACTTTCGAGCCGGGCGCGCGGACCGCCTGGCACACTCATCCACTTGGGCAGACGCTGATCGTTACCGCGGGTTGCGGCTGGGCGCAGCACTGGGGAGGACTGGTCGAGGAGATCCGGCCCGGCGACGTAGTCTGGTTCCCACCGAACGAGAAGCATTGGCACGGGGCAACGCGGACAACCGCCATGACCCACATTGCCATTCAGGAAAAGAAAGATGGCAAGGTGGTTGACTGGATGGAAAAAGTCAGCGACGAACAATACGGACAAAAGAACCGATAAATTCGCCATCCTTTGCTCGTACTTGATGGAGTGGGGTTCAATTAGGGAGTTAATTTCCCCGATGACAGGTAATCCTGGGAGGGAATACCGAAAGCGTCAGCCACGCGATTGAAAAATGCGAACATCGCTGTCACATAGACCGCCTCCGCAATCTGATCTTCCTTCCATTCTGCATCGCGGAGTTTCTGGACGTCGTGCGGCGTAGAGCGGGCCGCAGAGCGAGTAATCAATTCGACATAGTCCAGCAACGTGCGTTCGGCCGTAGTAAGGCCGGCCTCGTCGAGTTTGCCTTCGAGGATTGCATTCACGCATTGATCCGGGGCCCCCTGAACACGCAGGAAGTAAGCATGGCTGTCCAGTCAATACGGGCAGCGATTCAGGAAGGAGACATAACTGGCGATCATCTCTTTGTGGCGGCGAGAGAGGTGGCCTTCGGAAAAATGGATTGTGTTTGAAAATTCCACGACCTGTCGCAGAAAATCCGGGCGCGCACCAAAGCACTTGATAATCCCGGGCACTTGTTTTCGTCCGGAACCGACCCGCCAAAAATCGTATGCGGCAGCGACTTCGCCTGTGGCTTCGGCATCTTCGGTGATTTTGATTTTGGTTGCCGCCTTTGCCGGAGCTTCAGTCGACTTGGGTTTCTGGTTCATGTTTAAGCGTTAAACTTCCTCTGCGATTTGTGCGTGACTGAGTACAGCATCAGCTGGCTTCCTGCGGAAGGCACCATAGACCGGAATTCCCGCGAGCACAACGGCTAGTCCGAAAATGGCTTCGCGCGGACTGTGCCCAGCCAGCAATATTAGCAAGCTTGACATTAATATCAGGAAGACTACCAGCGGTAACGGATAGAACGGCATTGAGAAGGCCGGCACTTTGCTGCCGCCAGCTCTTCGAGCGACGACCAAGCCCGCCCCCGCTAATGCCAGGAACACCACCGCGACAAAGATGAAGTAAGAAATAATCTGGTTGAAACTACCGACGACGGCCAGCAGGGACGAGATGATCCCTTGAATAAGAATGGCTTTGGCGGGAGTGCCAAAGCGCGGATGCATTTGCGCAACAGAGTTTAGGAACAGGCCGTCATTCGCCATCGCATAGTAGACGCGAGGCGCTGACATAATCAGCGCTGCCAGACTACTGAGTACACATACAACCACAATTGCCGCAAAGGCTTTTCCTCCCAGCGGTCCGAACAGAACTGCACCGGCTTGCGCCACGAAGGTCTCGTCTGAGGTAACCTTCGCCAGTGGAACCAGGTAAAGAAAAACCGCGCTTACGATTATGTAGACCGTGGTGACGACTGCCACGCCCAGCAGCATGGCGCGGGGCAAAGTGCGTCCCGGATCTCGTATTTCTCCGGATATTTTGCTGACGTCCCACCACCCGCCAAATGAAAAGAATGCCCCGACCATCGCAGCTCCGAGCGCGGGCAGCAACGGAAGCGATCCGGAGCGATGGGCAGCAAAGGGCACGAAGTTCGACCAAGACCCAAGACGAAACGCAAATCCCCAAATCACCAGGAATCCCAGGAGCCCAAGCTTGAGCCACGTAGTCCAACGCAGAACTCGCGAGCTGACTTGAATGCTTACGATGTTGAGAGCACAAAGCGCCCATATCACGGAGAGGCCAATGAGCTTAGTCAGTATTGGCGACAGGGGAAGGATGTATGCAGCGTAGCTGGCCAATCCCAACGCGAGCGCGGCGGTAAGCCCGGGATCAAGAACCAGCAGGCACATCCATCCATACAAAAAAGCTACCCGCCGTCCGCAAGTTTCCAGTAGATAGACGTAAATACCGCCATCACGCGGAAAACGAGCAGCCAGTTCGCCGTAGGTCATGGCCCCGCAAACCGCAAGAATTCCGATTGTGAGCCACACGATCAACAGCCAAAATGGAGAGCCCAATGATTTCGCCATGCCGGCCGGCGTGAGAAAGATTCCCACGGCGATGGATTCGCCGGCGACTGCCGCAATCGCTGAGGCCAAGCCCAATCTGCGTTGTGGGGCGCTACTGGCAAACGACTCTCGATCGACCTGCGGTGTCATGGGGGGCAAAGGGTACAACTAAGAATCGCAAAAGGCTAACGATCCCCGAAAATCTAAACAATAGTACAAAGCAATTACGACGTTACGGGCTCTTCTACTCCTTTTAGATTATTGCTCCTGGTTGCAAGTACCTCGATAATCCGCTCACTTTCGTGCGAGCCAAGAAGTTTTCATCCCAGCGTTCCAAAAATTCAAGATTCGGGTTTTGAGAGAGGCCAATGACCAATTCCGGCAGGCTGCTTTTCATACTTCTATTCACATGCGCTTCAGCATTCTCACAGCAGATCACCGGCAATCTCCGCGGAACGGTTTCCGACCCTAGTGGTGCTGTGGTGCAGGGTGCGTCGGTAACCGCTCGTCAAACAGATACGGGATTCTCGCGCACCGCTACCACCGATCGCGGTGGAAATTACCTCCTGCTGGAGTTGCCGGTCGGACATTATCGGTTGGAAATCGCCGCCACCAATTTTCAAAAATATGTTCAGGACGGTATCTCGCTAGACGTAAACGAAACCGCCGCGGTTTCAGTTCGGCTCGTGGTTGGCTCGGAAAAAGAAATCTTGCAGGTGGAAGCTGACGCCGAAATGATCCAGCCAACTATAACCAGCCTGGGCCAAGTTGTGCACGAACAAGAAATTCTCGATTTGCCGCTCGACGGACGAAATTTCTCACAACTGGGCTTGCTCCAGCCGGGTGTCGTTCCGCTCACGCCAGGTTTGGCGGAAGCGGGAGGTTCGCTGCGTGAAGGACAAGCCTACGCCGTGAATGGGCAGCGTCCGGAGTCGAATAACTTCCTGATTGACGGTGCGAACAACTTTAACGGGGTTGACGGCGGGTTCGTTCTAAAGCCGCCGGTGGATACGATTGCAGAATTCAGAATTCTTACCCACAATTCGAACGCTGAGTTCGGCAACAGTCTGGGATCAACCACCAACATCATTACGAAGTCGGGTTCCAACGCGGTCCACGGTGCCGTATGGGAGTTCGTTCGCAATGATGCATTCGATGCGACCCCGTTCCTGGCCAGCAGCGTAGAACCGTTGAAACAAAATCAATTCGGCGGGTCTGTCGGTGGCCCGATACGCAAAGACAAGACTTTCTTCTACGGATATTACGAGGGCTTCCGCAATCGGCAAGGAGAAACCGCCGGCTCTACTGTGCCTTCGTTGAAGGAACGGAATGGAGATTTTTCGGAGCTGTGCGATGCGAGTAAAGGGGAATCTTTCGACGGAGCCGGTATGTGCAGCAACCCATCCCACCAGCTCGCGCTCGAGATCACTAACCCACTGACTCCTTTCCCCTTCAATCAGCTACCGCCGCCCTTTTTCACCAATTCGTTTTCCTATCAACACCTCCTGGGCCTCTTTCCAAAACCCAACAGCGGACTGAACACCTTCATTTCGACACAAACAAAGCAAGATGACTTCAATGAGGGCGGATTGCGCCTGGACCATTATCTGACGGCGAATGACAATTTGAACTTTCACTACATGATCAGCGACGGCACGCGCTTCGACCCGCTTTCTCCCGCGGGAGCGAGCGTACCTGGTTTTCCAGTCGGCGAAAGCCACCGGGCGCAAGATTTCGTGGCTCAGGAGACGCATACTTTCTCTCCGTCAGTGGTCGGTGTATTACGTTTTTCATTCCTAAGAAATAAATTTCTCTTTGGCGAACGCACGAACCACACCCCGCCTTCCGATCTCGGTTTTAACTACCAGCCCAGTCTGGACTTGGCCATTGGGCCTCCATTCATACAAGTTAACGGATATACCAGCGTCGGTGATCCCATCACTGGACCACGCGATAGCTTTGAGAATGCGTACGATGAAAGTGCATCGTTAAGTTGGGTACGCGGGCGGCATGAACTGAAGTTCGGTGGCGGCTACGAGCATCTGCACGTGAACGCGTTGCAAGGCATTGCCACCAACGGATTCTTTGTGGTCGCTCCCTTTCCTTTAACGGATGCCTTCGCCAGTTTCCTGATCGGTCAACCAGTTTTTTTTCTGCAAGGCCGAGGTGACTTTTCCCGCGGGATCAACGGCAGATCGCTCAATGGATACGCGCAGGACACATTCAAAGCTACCTCGCGCCTTACCTTTAACCTTGGCGTGCGCTATGACCTGCCGTCTCCCTATTCCGAGATTCACAACCGGCAAACGCTTTGGATTCCTGGACGTCAGTCCACCGTTATGCCCAATGCCCCAGCCGGACTGCTATATCCCGGCGATCAGGGCGTGCCTGCGGGATTGATTCCGACATTCAAAAAAGCCTTCGCGCCGCGTATCGGCATTGCGTGGGACCCAACCGGAAGCGGAAGCTGGATAGTGACCTCGGCATACGGGATTTATCACGAACCCTACTACACAGGCCAGGGTGGCCCGCTGCAATCACCGATCAGCGCGCCTCCACATCTACAAACCGAACAGATCAGTCTAAGTCCGCCCCCGACCCCGCCCCTCAGCTTTCAAGATCCCTACAACGGCAACCCTCCTGTGCCAGGAACATTTGCGACTCCTTTGACGAATTTGACGCTATCGCCCAATTTGCCCCTGCCTTACACGCAGGACTGGGACCTGAACATACAGCGGTCATTGGCTCAAGATCTTCTGCTCGAGGTTGGGTACGTGGGGACCAAAGGCACCAAGTTGCCGCGGTTCATAGAGGGCAATCCGGCGATTTATGTTCCTGGCATCGACCCCAGCAGCGGCCAGCCTTTTTCGACATCGGGCAATGCTGACCAGCGGCGGCTTTATTCAGGATGCACCCTGGCCGATCCGCCTAACACCTGCACTTATTCTTCGACCGGTTTGATTGCAGGGATCGCGAACTCAAGTTATAACGCCCTGGAAGCAAGTCTGAAGAAACGCTTCAACCACGGGCTTTCATTCCTCGCCTCCTACACACTGTCGAAGTCGCTGGATGATGCGTCTTCTTTCAACATGACGGGGTCGGCAGCTAAGCCGGTTGCGGGTGAAAATGATCTGGCACAGAATCCGTTCAATCTGGCTGCCGAACGTGGCCGCTCGTTGTTCGATGCCCGCCACCGGTTTGTATTCAGCTATCAGTGGAGCCTTCCATTCTGGCAACATCCACAGGGTTGGTATCAGCAAGTGTTGGGTGCATGGCAGCTCAACGGAATCGTAACCGCAATGAGCGGTACGCCGTTCACTGTCTTTGATTCACGAGATGTTTCGGCGCAAGGTGGTGCGCCGGAGATCAGTGGATTTTCAGCCAACCGACCGGATCTGGTCGCGGGCCAGACCCCTAATTCAGGACCGCATTCAGCTAACGATTGGCTCAATGCAGATGCCTTTGCCCGAATTACTCCGAATCCGAACTCTTCGGTGCAACAGTTTGGCACCGCCGGACGAAATATTGCGCAAGGCCCCGGATACGATGATTGGGATTTTTCTGCATTTAAGAACATCGCCATCACGGAATTCAAGCAACTCCAGTTCCGGGCGGAATTTTTCAACGTCTTGAATCACACGAACTTCCGTCTGCCGGATAGCGACATAAGCTCGCGCACTTTTAATCACATTTTGGGAGCGCAACCAGCTCGTGAGATCCAATTGGCGCTGAAGCTACTATTTTGACGTCAATAACAAAACCGGCGAAAATTACACAACTTGTCCGGCAGAAAAACCTGAGGCCCATGCCCATTGAAAATTGAACCCGCCGAGATGGCCGGTCACATCTACGACTTCGCCGATGAAATATAAACCCGGTATTTTGCGGCTCTCCATGGTCTTGGCAGAAAGCTCATTAGTGTCTACTCCCCCGGCAGTGACTTCGGCTTTGTCGTAGCCGCCGGTGCTTTCAGGGGTGACAATCCAGTTGTGCGCCTGTCGTTCAAATTCAGCCAGCGCATGATTGGTCCAGGCTGCGGGCAGATGCAAGTCAATCCAGCAGTCCGCCAAGCGCTGAGGCAGTACCTCACGCATCGCGGTTTTGAGGGCATTTAGATCGCGTGCACTATTATTGTCGCGCATAGCCGCCGTGAAATCGTGCCCGGGGGCAAGATCAATTGCAATTGAAGTTCCAGGCGTCCAGTAAGAAGAAATCTGCAGAATGGCCGGGCCGCTGAGACCGCGATGGGTGAATAGCATTTTTTCGCGGAAGCGCTGCTTTCCTATTGCTGCCACGACCTCGGCGGAAACGCCGGTGAGATCGGAGTAGTGTTGACGATCTTGGTTGTTGAAAAGCAGCGGAACCAGAGCCGGACGGGTGTCAGCGATCTTCAATCCGAATTGCTTTGCGAGTCCATAGCCGAATGAAGTTGCGCCCATTTTAGGGATCGACAAGCCGCCGGTTGCGATAACCAGCGCAGTCGCATGAAATTCCTGCTGTCCGGCGCGAATTGCGAAACCGCCGCGGCCACGCTCGACGCTCTCGATGTTTATGCCAGTAAGAATTCGAATTCCCGCACCTCTGCATTCTGCTTCTAGCATGCAGACGATCTGTTGGGCTGAGCCATCGCAGAATAGTTGCCCGAGAGTTTTTTCGTGATACGCAATGCGATGCTTATCAATCAGCTGGATAAAGTCGGCTGGGGTATAAGCCGCCAGCGCGGACTTGGCGAAATGCGGATTAGCGGAAATAAAGTTCTCCGGCTGACAATAAAGGTTAGTGAAGTTGCAGCGGCCGCCGCCGGAGATCAAGATCTTTTTGCCGATGCGCCCGGCGCGCTCCAGCACCACCACTCGGCGGCCGCGCTTCCCGGCTTCGATTGCGCACATTAGGCCCGCCGCGCCGCCACCGAGAACGATTACCTGGAAGTCGTATTTCACAATGCTGCTGCGATCAACGATGGCCGCGTGCTGGCGGCGATAACGATTGGAGCAAAGATTTCAAATCCGAGGGAACAGCGCATTCTAACGAGACAGTCTGTCCAGTTCTTGGATGAACGAACTGCAACGAAGCCGCGTGCAGAGCTACTCGCGCGATCCTTCGCTCAGAGGCTTCTTTAGGGCTGTACTTGCGATCACCGATCACGGGATGACCCAGCGCGGCAAACTGCACTCGGATCTGATTCTGCAATCCGGTAAATAACGTAACCCGCACCAGCGACGCTCCGCGCAGAGAGCGTTCAATGGAATAGCCAAGTTCGGCTCGCACCGCCTTGCGGTCCCGCTCAGTACTCAATTGTTGATACATTCCCTCGCGCCGAAAATAGTGAACCAGCGTTCCCTGTTTCGCGGCGAGATGTCCGCGCACCACGGCCAAGTATTGCCGGACGGGAGTGTGCGCAAGAAATTGCCGGACCAGCGCCTCCCGATCAGAGTTGGTGTTGGCGAACAGCAGAACTCCGGATGCGAAGCGATCGGTGCGATGGACTATCAAAGCACGTTGCCGGCGCGGTTTGAGGTCCTGCAACAACAAAGATAGGGCAGACGGGGCATCGGACCCTGGCGCCGGTACTGCCAGAAGTCCGGCAGGCTTGTTGACGGCCACCACCGCATCATCTTCATAAATGATGGCCAACTCCCGCGAGAATCGAGGCGGCCTGCGGGGCCGCGCACCGGAACCGGAGCTGCGTTTGCGTGGAAGTTCTTTCACAAGAACCCGGCGGCGCGGGTAGGAATAGCGGTGTGCATAGAGCGCATAAGTTAATGTACTAGGTTTGTCGGCGGGACATTTCTGCCCTCAACGCCGGCGCTGTTCATGAACCAGGCATACGATTCGGGTACGAATCAGCTGCGAGTGCGCTGCAACACGATCAATGTTGCATCATCTTGAAATTGTCCGCCGCAATGATGGGACACCGCCTGCAATAATGCATTTTGAATGGACAGCGCGGAATGGTTTGCCAACTCGCGTGTGAGCTTCAATAGTCGTTTCTCGCCAAATTCTTCTTCCTGCTGATTACAGGCTTCGACCATGCCATCCGTGAAAAGTAGCAGAGTGTCGCCGCGGCCGATCTGCAGTCCATTCTGCCCATATGGCCAGCTCAGGAATTGCCCGAGAACAGCATCGGAACTATGTAGCTCATTCACACTGCCATCACTTCGAATCAGCAAGGGAGGATTATGCCCGGCGTTGCAGTAGGTCAGCCTGTGGGCATTGCTATCGAGGACGCCATAAAAGAAGGAGACGAACTTATTCTCCGGCATGACATCAAACAGAAATCGATTGACTCGGCTGCAAACGTCCGACGGTTGCAGACCGTCACGCATTAGAGATTTAAAGAACGCTTGCAGATTTGACATCAGCAAGGCTGCCGGTAGGCCTTTCCCCGCGGCGTCGGCGACGCAAAATGCGGTTATCGAGTCACCAATTCGCGCTACGTCGTAATAATCACCGCCCACGAAACGTGCGGACTGCGTCTTCCCAGCAATGTCGTATCCTGCGACCGGAGGTAGAACACCAGGCAGAAAGTTTTCCTGGATTTCATGGGCCTCTAATTCTTCCTCTTCCTGGCGCCGCTGCGTCGCGCGCAAGATGGCGCAAGACTCAACCTGTTCCCTGATCTTTTCAATTAATGCGCCGTTACTCCAGGGTTTCTGGACGAAATCGGAAGCGCCTCGCCGCATAGCTTCGACCGCCAGATCCACACTGCTCCATGCTGTCATCACGATTAGCCGGACGTTTTTGTCTAGAGCGCGAATTCGGGATACGAGATCCAGACCTTCAGCCCCGCCGGTTGTGTCGCGGGTGTAGTTCAGGTCCATGAGGATGGCGTCGAAAGTCTCCTGCTGAAGGGCAGAGAGCACACCTGTCGGATCGCAGGCGGTGCGCGTCTGATAGCCTTGAGGATTCAGAAGGATCTCGAGCGCAACAAGAATATCAGGCTGGTCGTCGGCTACAAG
>Ga0157372_10003400_pt1 | contig 17173 bp, 17 predicted proteins | sample C55metaG_FD_115307 | JGI IMG/M metagenome (GOLD analysis project Ga0157372, IMG submission 115307) | Corn rhizosphere microbial communities from Kellogg Biological Station, Michigan, USA - C5-5 metaG | ecosystem: Host-associated > Plants > Roots > Rhizosphere > Soil | place: USA: Michigan... | reverse complement strand
CTCCTTTCAGAAGAGCAGGAAAAGCGGAAAACAGAAAGGAAACAAGTTCAGTGCTAATGATTCGTCTGGCGCGCGTAGGTGCGCGCAAACAACCGCATTATCGGGTGGTGGTGATCGAGAAAGAACGGCCGCGCAACGGGCGTCCGGTGGAGATTGTGGGGACGTACAATCCTCGCACGACCCCAGCCAGCGTGGAGCTCAAGCGCGACCGCATTGACTATTGGCGCTCGAAGGGCGCGCAGGTGTCAGAGCGCGTCGGCAAGATTCTGGGCTTTGCAGGGAAAGAGGCGCCGGCCGAGCCGGTGGCTTCTTAGTTTGGGCGACGGATCGCGCGGATTCTCGCGGATTTTTTGTAATTGAGACCTGTGAGATCGATTGAGTTTTCTCTCTGCGCTCTTTGCGGCTTTGCTCTGCGCTCTTTGCGGTTAAGAGCTTTTGAATTTGCCGAGCAAGCTCGGCTGGACAGCCGAGGGCGGCTGTCCCCACATGGATGTAGTGGATTTCAGGCATGACTGATTCTTCTCCCAATCCGAAGGCGCTGGTTGAGCACATCGCTAAGGCGCTGGTGGCTGCGCCTGACCAGGTGAAGGTCGACGAGTTCGATGAAGACGGCGAACTGGTGCTCGAACTGGAAGTCGCCGAAGACGACATGGGACGTGTCATCGGCAAGTCGGGCAAGATCGCGCGGGCGATGCGTAATCTGCTGAAAGCCGCAGGCGAAAAGGCGGGCAAGCGCTACGAGCTGGAGATTCTGGAATAGGAAGCAGCCACGGATTACGCGGATGAGCACGGATTTTTGCTCTTAGCCATTAGCTCTTAGCTTTTAGCCAAAACATTTTCGTATGCGATGCAGCTAAAAAGCTAATGAGTAAAAGCTATTCGGATCTGAGTTGATCCGTGTGAATCCGTGGCGGATTTGAATTCGAACGCGTTCATCACCCTGGCCCGAGTGGTTAAGACACAGGGACGTTACGGCGAAGTCGCTGCCGAGATCCACACCGATGTTCCCGGACGGCTGCACGCGGGGATGAAGATTTTGGCACTGTCGGAAGCAGGCAGCCGCCGCGAGTTGCAGATCGACGACGTCTGGCCGCACAAGAATTGGCTAGTACTGAAGTTCGCAGGCGTCGATTCGATCTCGGATGCGGAAGTTTTGATCGGCTGCGAATTGCAGGTTCCAGCGAGCGAGCGCGCAAAGTTGGAAGAAGGCGCATTCTACGTGAGCGATCTGATCGGTTGCGCGCTGTTCGATAGTGGACGCGAAGTGGGCGTGGTAAGCGATGTTCGTTTCGGAGCGGGTGAAGCGCCCCTGCTGGTAGTGGGATCAGGAAAGCATGAGATTCCATATGCTCAGGTATTTCTAGAGCGGGTCGATCTTGAGCATAAGCGCATCGAGATGAATTTGCCCGAAGGCCTGCTGGAAGTGAATGCGCCGTTGACTGAAGAAGAGAAGCAAGAGCAACGCAAAGGCAAAAGCATTTAATCGCAAGCAATGTGGAGCACGAACTCCTGATCTCGGCGCTGAAAGATCTGGTATTTGGGTTGGTTTCCTTCGTGTAACTTTGTGCCCTTCGTGGTTGAAGATTTAAATGCATGAACCACAAAGGAACACGAAGGTTCACGAAGGAATGCGATGCAGATTGATGTCGTCACCATCTTCCCGGATTTTTTTCGCGGGCCGCTCGATTTTGGAATCATTCGGCGGGCGCGCGAAGCCGGGCTGGTGAAGATTGACATTCACGATCTGCGGGCGTTTACCCGCGATCGGCATCGCACAGTGGATGATCGCCCATTCGGCGGTGGCGAGGGAATGATTCTCAAGCCGGAACCGATCTTTGAATGTGTGGAGTCGCTGAAGGTCGCGTCGGGCGAGCGACGCGTTGCGGCTAAGCACTCGGTTGTGTTGCTTTCGGCGCAGGGTAGGCGGTTTGATCAGAAGCTGGCGTCTGAACTTGCTGGGCTCGATCGACTTGTTTTGATTTGCGGCCGCTATGAAGGTGTGGACGAACGTGTGGGAACGCATCTTGCCGATCGGGAAATTTCGATTGGCGATTACGTTCTTAGCGGCGGGGAGCTGGGCGCGGCTGTGATTATCGATTCGGTCACGCGATTGATTCCGGGCGCGGTGGGGAATGAAGCTTCGACGCGACAGGAATCGTTTTTTGCTGGGCCGGAGTTCGGTGAGGATTTGGCGGGCGAGGGCGCCCGCCCCACACAGGTCGCTCCTGCACGGGCGGATTCGACTTGTGGTTCGGGTGGACTATTGGATTACCCGCACTATACTCGGCCGGCGGAGTTTCGTGGGGTTAAGGTGCCGGAGGTGCTCCTGAACGGGAACCACGACGACATCCGGCGCTGGCGGCGGCGTTCGGCGCTCGAGAAGACGCTGCACAACCGGCCCGATCTTTTAGATCGCGCGCGATTGAGTGACGACGATCGAGAGCTGATCGCGGAGATTGAGAATAAGCAGTGAGCAATGAGCGGCGAGCTACGACCAACCCCGGTGGTTGTTCGTAGCTCGATGCTCACAGCTCATAGCTGCACGAGCATCAAAAATTTTCGAACCTGGAGCTAACATGACAAGCCTAATCATCGAAAAACTTCTTGCGAAGACCAAGCGCACCGACTTACCGGAGTTCGTCCCCGGCGACACCATTCGCGTTCACGTCAAGATTAAAGAAGGCGACAAAGAGCGCTTGCAGGCATTCGAAGGCGTGGTGCTCGCGCGCACCCGCGGTCCGCAGGCGAGTTTCACCGTTCGCAAGATCAGCTTCGGGCAGGGCGTCGAGCGTATTTTCCCCGTCAGTTCGCGCGTAATCGATCGCATCGACTTGGTGCGCTCGTCCAAAGTTCGCCGCGCCAAGCTTTATTACCTGCGTAGCCTGCGTGGCAAAGCTGCCCGGTTGAAAGATGTCGAGCGCGAGCAGCCGGCGGCCGCGGCGGCGACGAGATAGTCGTAGCGTATACCGCCGCTTGAAGATTCAAATGCTGATCAATGTGGGGACAGCCGACCTCGGCTGTCCTTATTCTATTAATCGCAGAAATCAAGTATTTTCCAAACTTAGCCTAGGTGCTCGGAACACAACATGGCGAGCACGCTCGCCCGGACAGCCGAGGTCGGCCGCCCCCACGTGAATCTTCTTCAGAAGTGGTCTTCGGTGATCAACGTCTTCTCGCCGCTGGGTCTCTCGCGTGAGACTCGCCCCAATCCCTGGGCTTGAATAATTCTGTCCCACGGGCCCGCCTGCCAGTTGTCTTTAATGCTGTCGTGCCGGATCCAGGGCGGCAGCTGAATATATAAATTCCGCGCGATACCGATCACGTAAGGTTCGTATTTCATGCGCAGCTCGTGCAGTTTGGCTTCGACCACAGCTCCGTCGCCGAGCTTCAGTCCCTTCTCGGCCAATTGAGTTCGTATTTGCGCTAGGTCTTCGTCGCTGAGCCTTTCTGCCGACATCGGGTCGTAGTGCGCATTTACAACCTGGGCCAGATCTACGACCGCGTGGCGCGCCATTTTGTATGTCCAGCGTGCCTGCTCACTGCTCACGCCGTCGATGCCGGAGATTACAAGCGCAGTCGCATCCAGAATGACAGTCAGCGCGCCCAGCCACGATTGGTTGCTGTGTTGCGAGCGATAGAAACTCAGCACCGGATACGACAAATGGCTCTCAAGCACCTCGGCCGCCCATCGCTCCCAATCATGAAGCAACCGGTCGAGCGTACCGCGATCCACGCTACTCAACGTCCGTGCGAGCAATTCAGCAGCGCTGGGAGGCGAACCGGCGCGCGCATCGAGCAGAGAAATTTCAATCTCCCGCCGAGAAAATGCTGAGTAAATTGTCGGCAGGTATCCGATCACAATGGCGAGAAAGCCAAACCCGGTTCCCGCTTCCAGAACAGAAAGTGCGCGTGAATAGTACGAGGCTGGAGTTATATCGCCGTAGCCAAGCGTGAAGAAAGTCTCCCCGCTGTGATAGAGCAAGAGGCCGAAAGTAATTGGCTGATTTCCAAATGCGAGGTGATCGCCACCGCCGTATTCCAATAGAGCGAAGGCGAAAATCAGGCCCAATGCCCAGATGATCAGCAGGGCAATCATCGATATCGGACCGAAATATCCGAGAACAGTTTCGCGCCGGGTCTGCGATTTTATACGGCTCGCCAGCTTGGCATAGGGCGCCCAGGTGTTGCGGTAAAAAAGAATGGTGATGCGAAAGTGCCGCTGTACACGTCGCGGCAGAACGACAGTTTCGAAGGCGTCCGCCAAAACGAGCAGGATTATCGCCGCCCCAACAATGATGGCAAAGATGTGCATTGCAATGTGATGAACTGAGCTGGGGAATGGTAGCAGATTTCCCGCGAGCTTCGAGAGACACAATGTATCCCACGGGCGACGGGGGCGATGGGCGATGGAGTTGATGGATTGGAGTGCCCCGGCGTGGACGCGCGGGGCACACTAATCGTCCTTTGCAAGTTAACCGCGCTTGCACTTTTTATTGCTGGCGCAGCGCGAATGTTCCCGTAGGAATATTGAAAGTGGTCGCACCGCCTCCCATGCCAACCTGGCAAGTATCAGGCGGGTACGTGCACACCGTGCCATTGCCCTGACATCCACCACCCCAGAACATATAGCCCAGCATCCCAGATGAGCTGCCGGCGCCGGACGCCGGAACGGTTGAAACAAAGTTGTACCCGGTTTCCTGGTCTGAGCTGGCAAAAGGCCCAATGCAATTTGGACTCGGGCTATTGCCGACTGCCCATAAACTTCCGGTCAATTTTGCAGGTGCGACCGGAGGAACACTGCTCGTACCCTGCACGTGTTGCTGCCACCCAGTCTCGAGACTTGAGACGCTGGTGCTTTGCGATGCCACCATGGCATTCGCGTAATCAAGAACGGGTTTGCTGGGATTGAGCCAGTTGGTGGTGGCATAGCTCGCCAGGGCGCTCAAATATTGATCGTCATTTCCCAAGTCAATCGTCAAACGAGCGGCATAGTTCGCCCCGGTCGGATCGTAGGGAATCACTGATCGATATGCTGAAACAAATTGTTGCAGGCCGGTGAGATTGGGCCCGCTGCTCTTCTCATAATCAATTTCCATTCCCACATTGAATTGCTTGGCAGCGTTTGCCGCATTGATTCCGAGCTGCGTTGGATTTGCCTTGAGTGCCTTGGTCCAGTGACTGATGTAGCTGAAGCCACCGATGGACATCATCACGCGAATGCCGCGGCTCTGAAAATAATTAATGACAGCGGTGTTCATTCCGATCGGAATGCCATTTACCGTGCTCGAGTCATTGGTCAAACTCATCAGCTTCACCGGATCGACAAAGCTCAATACAACAACGTTCACCGACGGATGGTAAGTGTTGTCCATATTGCGGTCGATGATCCAATGATTGTCGGTATCGAAAGTCGTCATATTGGGGACCGAAGCCCAACTGCACGCATCGGTGTAGCAATGCCACAGGCCATAGACCTGCATTTGATATTGCGCGCTTGCGAATGTGGTTATCGCGATGAACGTTCCGAGAACTAGAAGACGAATTATTTTTTCTCGCACGAGTTATTCTCCAGATTGAATTTGACCAGCGGCGGCTGAAAGCTTCCTACACGGCCAAGGGCCCGCGGTTGTGTATTCCGCAAGCCCCGCCCCTCGACAACTTCAAAATTAAGGTGTGCCGGTTGGCGCTCCCGCCATTTGCCATGCAAAGGCAAGGAACGACGACGCGGTCAGATCGATGGCCGGTTCGACCGTAGAGAAAGACTGCACATTGTCCTTGAATACCGCGCCGCTGCCGTTGAATTGCGCGTATGTATCGACGCCATTCGGCGGGCAGGCCACCATGTTGGTGAGGGAACCTTTCGCGGCGATGGAGTTCGGTCCCTCAACTGCGGCGCCCGAAAGAAATGGCGGCCCGTTCGGCGGCATCGGAACTAAGTTCGTGACCTGATGCTGCATGCACAGCGGAAAGGTGCTTCCATCGTTCACGATCAACGAAACGCCCCAGGCATTTGCTCCGAGAATGTTGGCCAATTGCCGGTTGGCATAAGCGGCGGGCGAGGTGCCGTTGTTGAGCGCGGGACCGTTCAGGAAACTGTATTCAGCCGCCATTACAGCCAAACCGGCGCCGTGCGATGTTGTGTCATAAGCCGCCCAGGTGAACCCAAAGCCGAAGGGATCTTTCGCGCTCTGGGCTATGGCTTTGTTCAATTGTTTTTGCAGATCGGCGAGCAGAGCTGCCTGAGTCGTTGCCAATCCGCCGGGATTTCCGGCCAACGTTATCGCACGATAGAGTTCGAAGTGCGCAAGCCCGCTGACATCGTAAAGGTTCAATGTATCCCCCGCATCTCCCGGACCGGTGATGTAAGCATTCGCCCAGGCGGCCGCCTGCTGCAGGTAGTACGACGCAGGATGAAGATTGATCGGGCATGAGCTGCCGCAACCCTGCACCGCAAAATAAAGCTCGGTCGCGCCCAATTCGAGATCATCCCGCCATTCGGTCTCCGGATAAAAACTGAAGGGCGCCACCGTAACCAGATTGCCGCTCGGGGCGGTATTCGCAAGGTCGAAAATGTGCTCTGCTGAAGACAAACATTGATTTGCATAAGCAGTGTTGCTGGTCTGGTAAATGTGGTAGCAAAGAGCGAAATCCGCCGCAAGCCGGCCAGCGAGATTGGGGCTGATCCGGGCGCCCGCGGTGACTTGTCCGGATGAACTCACCGCTGCGGGATTTACGAATACCGGGCGGTTGCAAATATATCGATAAATGCTGGAGCAACCGTTGTAGGTGTCATCTACCTGCGGTAACCGCCAGATGTCATGATCGCTGATGGTTTTGCCGTTGCCGTTTCCGATTCCCACCTGGTAGTACATAATTTTGTTAGTGTCGTCCCACATGTTCAGCAACCAGTCGACACCAAACTTGGCCTCGTCGGTAAAGCGGAGTCCGTTCTGTGTTACTCCGGTTGCGCCCATCTGGTTGGGAAAGTCGCGGACACCGACCAGCATCTCCGCCATCAGGTAACTGTGGGTCTGCACGAACTTCAGATAATCGCCTGCGTCCCACCAACCGCCCATGGCGTCGAGCGTCACCGGCGATCCGTTAAAGGTGGCAGGCGTCAAATCTCCTGAGAAACGACCGCTGCTGTTCATATTTGGGGTGGCGTAGGCTTTCGCGCTCTGATCGTTTAAATGCGCCGCTGCAGTACGCAGCGGAGTAGCAACAAAATTCTGGCCGTCGCGCTCATTCTGGTAAAAGTAGAGGCTGTTGTCGAGAGCACTGGTATAGACATTGGTTGCCGAATCAACTTTGAAACTGGGCGAAGACGCAGCAATCGGTCCGCTCACACTGATGGTGTAGGTGCCGGCGGTTGCGAAGGTGTCGAAGTCGAGCGGATAAATGTCCGGATAGGCAGTGCTCCACGATCCGAAGCTGGCACCGATCGCCGCCGGGCCAAACACCGTCCCACCACTCGAATTCTTCACCGTGAATGTCGCTCCGGTTTCGGCAGCCGATGCCATCAGATATGCGCGCTTCGAACCTCCAGACGGGTAGCCGACCTGGTTCACGCGGACGAATGCGCTTTGAGCGCAAGCGATGCAGGAAAGGACAAAAATCGCTGCGGTGCCCTTAACGACGTGAGTGCGGAGCGAGAGAGGGGATTCGGGGCGAAACATGAGCCCTCCTATTGAAAGGTTTTAATAAATCGGATGAATCCTGCTCTCACTGCGGCGACGTGTCAAGGGGAAAGTTACTGTATTTTGGCTAAGCCCTCTGAGGAAATCGGCATCGGCTGATGTGGGCGCCGCCAGAACGCCAGCCAACCGAATCGTCCGCGGAGAGTCGTTCGCAGTAGGGAGAGTGCTAACATCGCGAGAAAGATTGCCAGCAAGCCTGCGGAGGCACCCAAAACGTTCTGGCTGCGATGCGGCAGGATGGCGAATTTTCCGTACACCAGTTCGATGTGCACCCAGTAAACCAGCAAAGAAGTTTTGCCGAGTTGAATCATCGGACTGAATCCCCGTTCGCCGAGCCCCCAGCGGCACCAGACATAGGCGGCCGTTGTCATCAGCAGAAGCATTCCTACTCGAATGATGAAAAAGCTTGGACTGGTTCGCCAATAGTCGTAGACCGGATAGAGATTAAGTCCCAGCGTGTCCAGCAATTTGGAAGCGAGAACAAGAATAATTCCGCCGACTCCGACCGCGAGGAATGCATAGGCTCCGAGCTTCTTGATATGAGGGTTCGTCAGCAGAAATCCGAGGGCTAGACCTGCGAATGCAAATGCTGCCCACGGAAAAATCGGGAACAGACCCGACTGCGGGTGACCGAGATTGTGAACGCCATTTATGTAAGTCTCCAGTTCCCACGGTAGGAAACGCGGGCGCGATGTGGTCCAGAGCAGAGGGGTGAGCCCGGAAATAGCGGCAGTTGTGAGGACGGCAGTAACTACCAAGTGCACGGTGGTCGCCCGCTGTGGGCGCTCTGGGCTATATTTCTCCTGGATTGCTAAAACTCTCCAGCACATCAGACCCAACAGAATCAGTGAAACGCCAATCGTGTTCAGGATATCGACGCGAAACAAATCGCTCCATGGCGCCCATCCTAAAGCGATGGCATATTCCTGCAAGCGAAAAAGCAATCCGAGTGCGAGGATTTCCGCCCCTCGCCTGATCGTTTTTTTGGCGATCTGATTTGCGGAGAAATTTTTCTGGCGAAGCTTTTCAATGACTATGGCGAATGAGATTCCGGCGAGAAATAAAAAGAGCGGCGCGGGAAACGTTCCGCCTAACTGCGACCATGTATAGACTTTCGAATCGCGCGCTTGTCCGCCCAGCCAAGCGTCATAACAGTGGGTTTGGAACATGAGCAGGCAAGCCACGCCGCGCAGCCAATCGATGTATCCCAGACGCGATGACGGAGCAGAATTCACCACGGGCAGTATAAGGCGAGAGTTGGACTTTGACCGCCGGACTTTGCCAACTTGAAATTGAATTCTGGAGCGATAGTTGCCTCGCGCGTCTCAACAAATTGTGTTTATGGAGCGACAGACGCCCTCGCCGGTCCGGCACAATGCAGAAAATCTACGCCGCCGCTGCTTTGGGTTTCTGTTCCGGCTCCCCGGCCTTGCGCACCAGATATTTTCCTGGACCGGTAAGAAATCTCGCCAGCAATCCCGCAACTCGCTCCAGCAGGACGCGCTCATCAGCACCAAACGCATTCTCCCGATTGCTCTCTACATTTAGGAAACCAATCTCGCGACCCGCAATTTTCATTGTCACAATAACTTTTTTGCGCGTCCCGGAGGCCTCGAAGTTTCCGGGATGTGCGGCGTCCGGCAACAGAGGCATGGCAGGTTGTTTCTCAAGAGTCAGATAAATTCCGACCCAGCCATAGTGGCGACCTTCCGCCAGCAAACCGGCAACGATCTCCAGCGGAGACCCGTGGAATGAGGGCCGATTTTTGGCCAACGCTTGCTCGATATCGGCCAGCAGGTCTCGAGTTGAACGGAAGGGTTTCACAACAGGCTCGTGAGGGAGAGCTTGTAGTTTATTGCCATTCAGGAGCGGCGGTCAATTGGGTTGGTCACGCTTTTGCAGCTTCTCGGTTTCGTCGGGACCTTCTGGTGATTTCTTGGGTGCAGCCGTTTCGGGCTTGATCACCGACATATTCGCCGGCGCATCAGGATGCATTCCGAAATCCCAAACGAAGCTGTTCATGCCTTCTTTGCCGAGTAACTCGGCGATTACGTATTCCCCAGGAGTTAGTGGAGCTTTAGGCGTGAGCTTGATCCAGCCCTGCGCGAGCTGCTCAGCGTCGGCGGGAATGATCTGCTCCTCCTGACTGGCCTTTCCGTAAACCGCGACCTTGATGGCGCCCACGATCCGTTTGTCGCCCTTGACCTGCGCTCGCACAATCCGGAAGCGGTCCCAGGGAAGCTCGGTTACCGGCTTCTTACTTTTTGAATTGTCAGCCTGGTCCGCGTCCTCACCTGAAGTCAGATTGATGTAAATTGTCGGCAATGTTGCATGGACCTGCAGGTTTGATCGCGCGCCGGCAAGTTCAATCGTGTGCTTCGAGCCACCCACGGGATTGATGACACCGTGCAAAACATTGTGTCCAGTGTGACGATTTACTTCGCCACCGGTTTGATCAAGAGGAATTAGCTGCGGCTCGGTCAGGTACGTGTCGAGCACAAAAACTCCGCCGTCTTCTGGCAAACGCAAGCCCGGCGCAACATGCGGCGATTTCGACTCGTCCTCGGCGCGCTGGGCTTGGAGTTCTTTCTCGAGTTGAATCGCTTCCGGCGACAGCTTGCCGGCGACGCTATCTTTTTCGTATTGATCGGTTGCCTTCCAGTCCACAAGCGAGTTGGGAACATCTTCCCATTCGTTGCGCTCGGAGCTGAAATAGTGCACCCGGTCACCTTGAACTTCCCACTTGGTGGCGTCCTGATAGGAGCCGTCTTTCAGGATGAGGCGCTTGCTTGTGGTCTGGGCAAAAACGCAAGGCGAGAAATTCAGCAGCGAAATCGATAAAGCAACAGTGAGGAAGAACCGCAGCATGTTTCCATAAGTTTACTTGAGGGTGCCCCGTCCTTGTCGCGCGTTTTTTTGCGGGACAAGGCGGGGAAGTTGATTCTGGATGTGAAATGCGAAAATCAAAATCCCCAGCCTCCTGCACCAATACGCGGGAAGCCTGGGGCACCCACCGTAATTACTCACGCCGCTGTGTGTTAAGCCACTCTGGACTTGCAAGAACCACAGAGGTTTCAGCTTGCCGTTCGGGGATATTCCAATATTTGGCAAGCAGACGGTCTTTTTCGGCGGCATTGAGCATTTGAAATCCATGCTTCTCATAAAAATGAATGGCCCATGTCGCATCAGCCCAGGTTCCGATAAGGAGCGGAGATTTGGCCAACCTCCGTAAATGAGAGAGGAGTTGCTCTCCGATGCCGCACCTCTGGCTGGAAGTGCGAACATAAGCGTGGCGAATAAGCGTCACGTCCTTGACATCCTGAATCCCCATAACCGCGGTGAGTTCGCCGGTTCTCTCATAGCCCCAGAAGACCACCCGGTCATCGATTTCGTGCTGCAGGTGTTCCTTCGACATGTATGGATCGGTCCAGCGATCTTCCGGAATAACGCTTCTGTAAGCCCTGGCGCCATCGTTAATGATGGCCCAAATCAGCTCGAAATCGTGTTGGTTGCAGCGGCGAATCATAATGCTTGCCGTATTTTACGCACAGGACCGGTGCCGGGAGCGGGTTGTGAAAATTTGATATTTCTGAACGAACGCCTTTCTGTCATAATTGATCGTGCACCCCAGCCTGCACAACTTTCCAACACAATTTAGAGCGAGGCAACGATGTCGGCAAAGTACATCTTTGTAACCGGCGGTGTGGTGTCTTCATTGGGCAAGGGATTGGCGGCGGCATCCATTGGCTGCCTGCTTGAGAGCCGCGGGCTCAAAGTGAACCTGATGAAGTTTGATCCCTACCTCAACGTCGATCCGGGGACCATGTCGCCGTTTCAGCATGGGGAAGTTTTCGTCACCGACGACGGCGCCGAAACTGACCTCGACCTTGGCCACTACGAGCGCTTCACCCACGCTAAGTTGTCTCGCGATAACAACTGGACTACCGGCCGCATTTACGAGCAGATTATCGCCAAAGAGCGGCGCGGGGATTATCTCGGAAAAACCGTTCAGGTTATCCCCCACGTCACCAACGAAATCAAAGCGGCGATGAAAAAAGTGGCGCAGGAAGTTGATGTCGCGATCGTTGAAATTGGCGGCACGGTCGGTGACATCGAATCCTTGCCATTCATGGAAGCCATTCGTCAGATGCGGCAGGAACTGGGCCGCGAGAACACGCTGTTCATGCACGTAACGCTGGTTCCGTTTATTGCCGCGGCCCAAGAGCTGAAAACCAAGCCGACGCAGCACTCGGTGAAAGAGCTGCTCAGCATTGGAATTCAGCCTGACATTCTGCTGTGCCGCACCGACCGCTTTCTTTCGAAAGACATCAAGTCAAAGATTGCGCTCTTCTGCAACGTTGAAGAAGGCGCGGTCATCACCGCTAAAGATGTTGCGTCGATTTACGAAGTGCCGCTGGTGTTTTCCCACGAAGGCGTGGACACGCTGGTGCTGAAATATTTGCACCTGCAATCCAAAGAACGCGACGTGAAAGAGTGGGAGGAACTGGTGCACAGGGTTTACAACCCTAAGGCCGACGTGAGTATCGCCATCGTCGGCAAATACGTCGAATACGAAGATTCGTACAAGTCGCTGAAAGAAGCGTTGGTACACGGAGCGCTGGCGCACAATCTGAAGCTGCAAGTCAGCTGGATCGAAGCCGAAGGCCTGGAAGCCGGACAGCGCGCCTGTGCTGAGCAGTTGCAGGATTTTGACGGGATCCTCGTCCCCGGCGGCTTTGGCAAGCGCGGAATTGAAGGCATGCTCCAAGCCATCCGTTATGCGCGGGAAAATAAACTTCCGTACTTCGGCATTTGCCTGGGTATGCAGACTGCGTGCATTGAGTTCGCGCGCGATGTCTGTGGACTCGCCGAAGCCAACTCCAGCGAGTTCGATCAGGCGACGCCGCATCGTGTGATCTACAAACTGCGCGAGCTGCGGGGCGTAGAAGAACTCGGTGGAACCATGCGCTTGGGCGCGTGGCCGTGCAAGATTGAACCGGATACGCTCGCGCACAAAATTTACGGGCAGACGGAAATCAGCGAGCGCCACCGTCATCGGTACGAATTCAATCGTGAATACGAAGAGCCTTTGACTGCCGCTGGTCTGCGCATCTCCGGATCAACTCCCGACGGGACTTATGTCGAGATGATCGAGTTGCCCGATCATCCCCATTTCATCGGCTGCCAGTTCCATCCCGAATTCAAATCGAAGCCGCTGGAGCCGCATCCGTTGTTCAAGTCATTCGTCGGCGCGGCGCACGAATATGGGCGGCAGCGCGAAGCCAAGAGGCAAGCCGCCGAACTTGAGATGTTTCATCGGCCGGTGAAGGTGGCTGGCCGGTAAAAAGCTTAACCACAGAGGGCGCAGAGTTACACAGAGCAAAGCCACAGAGGCCTCTGTGCTTCTCCTCTGTGTAACTCCGTGTCCGCTGTGGTTCGATTTGCTTTTCGCGCATGACCATTTCCTTCCAAGTCGACGGCATCAACATCGGTTCCGGAAATCTTTTTCTCATAGCCGGCCCTTGCGTCATTGAGAGCGAGAAGCACGCGCTCTTTATGGCGGAAGTCATTAAAGGCGTCACCCGTTCGCTCAACGTCCCGTTTATTTTCAAAGCGTCGTACGACAAAGCCAATCGCACTTCCATTCGCAGTTTTCGCGGCCCGGGCCTCGCCGAAGGGCTTCGCATTCTTAAAAAAGTAAAAGACGAAGTTCACGTTCCCGTGCTCACCGATGTGCACGAGGCTTCTGACGTTCCCAAAGTCGCTGAAGTCGTCGATGTATTGCAAATCCCTGCGTTCTTGTGCCGGCAGACTGATCTCGTGGTCGCCGCTGCCATGACCGAGCGTCCCGTCAATATCAAGAAAGGCCAGTTCGTCTCGCCCTGGGACATGAAGCATATCGTCGAAAAGTGTCGCTCGGCGGGCAACGATCGCGTGTTTGTGACTGAGCGCGGATCGAGCTTCGGCTACAACAATCTTGTGGTGGACATGCGCTCACTCGCCATCATGCGCAAATTTGCGCCTGTGGTTTTCGACGCTACGCATTCTGTCCAGTTGCCGTCAGCTTCAGGCAATGGCGATCACGCGGTCAGCGGCGGACAGCCCGAATTCATTCCCTTGTTGTCGCGGGCCGCAGTCGCAGCCGGTGTGGACGGAGTCTTCATGGAAGTGCACGACAATCCAGCCGAAGCGAAATCCGACGGCGCGAATGCGTTGCGCTCGACCAAGCTGCGCGGCTTGTTGAAAGAATTGCTCGCAGTTCACCGCGCAGTGCCCGACGCACACACCACGCCGTAGTAGTCGCGACAAGCGATTAACTACGACGCCGTGAGCGTGATGTTACGAAGGAAAAAGCGGTGCGGTCGCACCGCTTCCGGACTTACTCTGAATCCTTGCGGATCTTTTTGCGGGCGCGTTTGCGGGCCAAAGCCTGCTTCACCCGTTTTTTCTCGCCTGGTTTCAAATAAAAGGAGTGACGCTTCACATCCTTGATAATGTCTTCGGTTTGAACTTTACGCTTAAACCGGCGAAGAGCGTTCTCTAACGACTCTCCCTCTTGCAGTCGAACTTCTGCCAAACTCATCACCCCCAAACCATTTTCAGATGAGTCTTTATTGTAGCTCAACCCATTGGTGCGAGCTTCGGCTGATTCTCACTCAGGGCTGTTGTCAGTGAAATTGCTTGCTGGTTAGTGGGTGCTTACACTCACTTCAAAAATTGCCGCTGGCGCCGCCGCCCCCCGACGCACCCCCATCGAAGCGGAAATCAGCACTCCGGGTTTGCGGACTTGGCGTTATTGACCGTGGCGTGACCAGGCCTAGTACGGCAGAGCCGGCATTCATCCACTGTTTGTCCCGTCCCGATAGGCGAGCAGCCGTGAAGCTATGGCGAATTCCTCCCGGTCCAGCAGCCAGCCAGCGTCGAATGAACAATGCAACCCCGGTCAGCAGTATGCCGAGAAGCATGGGGTCCCAAGTATGGCGCGGCCAGCCAAGATAAGGTTTGTTGGTGACGAACGTCAGGATGGTGACAATGACTCCCACCGCAATGACGAACCGGTCCTTCTGGCGAATGCCGCGCACCAATACGATGGGCGGCAAACACCAGATCATCACCCATGTCGCCCAATAGATCGGCCTCGCAAATTCAGAGGCGGCACTGCCGAAGCCCCACCACTGCATACGCATATCCAATGACGAAAGCTGCAGGTTGATGGCCAGGTAGACTCCGAGCCAGAGTAAGGCTTCAACTAGCGAATAACCGTCATCAAGATAATCAAAGCGGTGGCGGGAACGCACCGCGGTTACACATATGAGCCCGATTGCGCAGAGCAAGGCCACGCACACATGCTGCGCGGAGTGAGATGAGGTCCAGTAGCCTGGCAGGAACATGGCGAATACCATTGCGGCAAGAAACGCATACCATAGCCCGAAGCGGTGCCAGATACAAAGCGAAAACACGGCGCCAGCGACAAGTACAAGCGACTCCGATCGATTCGGCCTCGGCGGATACGGACTACCGCCTAAGAAAACTAATTCTATTCCCGCGCAAAGAAAACCAACCGAGCAAGCGGCGAGCGCTTCCTCGATACCGTAACGATAGAGCCGAAATCGGGACACAGCAATCTCGCCAGCCGCGTAACAGACAGCCGCAAACATCAGGAAGAAGACACCAGAGGTTTGCTCCGACGGGCGTAAAAGCACAAAGAATAGTCCGACGGCAGCGCCCACTGTGATCAGCGTGAAGAGGAACAAGATCAGCCGCAGAAAGATGTTGGTGGTGCGCAGCTCAGAGGCCGTCTCCTGCTCCAGACTCTGGTACTGCTCCTTGGTGAGAAATCCCTCGTCAGCCCAGTCCGCCAAAAATTTGCCGGCGCGCAGCGTCTCTTGGCTCGCTGCCGTATAAATTCTCATGCCGCCCTCCCGAAGCGGCGCGCTATCAGGACTAACAACACCAGCATTGCAACGGCGGTCACGACGAAATAGCCCAGGACAACACTTTCCTCATTGATGTTGCGGATGAGTATTGCGCTCACACCGACGTATCCGTAGACCGCCGAATAAGCCACGAAGACAAACCGCCGACGCGTCAGGCCCCAGGCGAGAGATGCCCCACAAGCGAGAATCAGGGCAACAAACCATATCCCGTAGCCTTCCCGATTGAATACACCCGAGAGCAACGCCCAAAACAAAACGTTAGCTACGATATTCAGATACGTGCCGAAAAAATGAGCTTTCAAACCGCGCCGCTGAAGAATCACCGCACAGACGCCGACCAGCACGCAATAGAGAAGCGCACACTGGCGATAAACCGCATCCTGATGGGAAGGCCAATGCGAAATCTTCAACCCGAACCATCCGGCAAGTGACGACAGAGCGAGCGACAACACAAAGCGATTATCGAATCGATACGCGAGGAGGAAAAACAGGCCGGCAGTGGCCAGTAAATAGTAGTCCCACTGTCCCGAGAGTATGTGGAACCGGTTCTCCACGTAAGCGAGTTCTACGCACCAGACCAGGCTGCCGAGATAAAGCACATAGTCAAAAATCGCAGTCGGTGCAGGCGCTTCCGCAATGGACCAAGCCGGCGCGCGTGAAAAGCAATACCAAAAACATACCGCCAGAATGGCGGAGAGAACTGAGACGATAACCACGTCACCGAGTTGTTGCGACCAGGTGGTGACGGTCCAGCCCAGTCCAGCAACAAACGCCAGCACGCCCGCGTACAGAAGAATGTTCAGTTCAAGAAAAACAGAGAAGGGTTCGCCGCGGCAAAGGCCTGCCAAATACAGCTGCTGCTCAGGCGATATGGCGCCTTGCTGCTTCCACTGCTCCAATCGGGCGAGGATGGTCACGCAGTCTCCGTTTCCCGGATAGCGTATCCCTTGCCGGGACGAAATCCCAGTAACTGGTTCGGCCCACGAGCCACCCATCGTACTCGGGGGCTCGCTGTGCAGAAAAATGCCGAGAGGGCGCGCACAAGAATCGCTTTCACTTCCGGTTTTGCTACAATTCCCGTCCTTCCCCGAATTGCTCTCAGGAGACTCTCATGATGGAAGACAAGGATAGGGCCGAACTATATCGGGCGTTATCGGAGCAGATGCACACACAATATGACCAAAGAAGAGACCTGGAGTGGAAGATTCACGTCTCGATTTGGACTCTGATTTCCGCGATTGGCGCCATGTTTGTTACGCAGAAAATCTATTTAGGACCAATAGTTTGGTCTCTCATTGTGATCGTGCCTATTCATTTGGTCTGGTGCGTGAAAATCCACATTGGTGGGTTTCGCGACCGGCATCTTAGCGAGGTTTATCGCTCCGCCGCCGTTGGGCTTATAAAGAAGAATGCGACCGAAACGGTCGATGATCGTGAAGAAAGAACAAAGCTCCCTCCGCTCTGGATTCGCAAGACCTTTGGCCCTTACGATGGGGGGTACCTGTGGTGGTTGGGCGCGGAAGTAGGAACAACTCTTTT
>Ga0157372_10003399_pt1 | contig 17177 bp, 13 predicted proteins | sample C55metaG_FD_115307 | JGI IMG/M metagenome (GOLD analysis project Ga0157372, IMG submission 115307) | Corn rhizosphere microbial communities from Kellogg Biological Station, Michigan, USA - C5-5 metaG | ecosystem: Host-associated > Plants > Roots > Rhizosphere > Soil | place: USA: Michigan... | reverse complement strand
ATGCTGACACCGCGCGATGTACCGCAGTCTCTTAGCGTCGTGACACAGCAGCGCATGCAGGATCAGGATTTGCAGTCGGTTAATGATGTATTAACCAACGTTACCGGCATATCCACTAATCTTGTCGACAGTGAACGCTCTGAGTACTATTCGCGCGGCTTCAAAGTCAGCAATTTTACGTTTGATGGTATTCCGGCTTTAGTCAACGACGCATGGAATTATGGCGATGCGGCTTCCGACTCCGCTATTTATGACCGCATTGAGATCGTGCGCGGTGCAACCGGCCTGATGACCGGCGCAGGCAGCCCGGCGGCTTCAATCAACATGGTGCGCAAACATGCCGACAGCAAAATCGCCACCGGAACGCTGAGTGCCAGCTATGGCAGCTGGAATAAGCAGCGTTATGTGGCCGATCTCTCTTCTCCGCTGAACGGGGATGGCAGCCTGCGTGGCCGCATTGTAAGTGGCTACACTGACCAGCAGAGCTGGCTGGATCGCTATCAGAAGACCAAAAAGTTTATCTACGGCGTCATTGATGCCGATCTCTCTGAAAGCACCACCGTGTCACTGGGATATGACTACGAAGATAACAACACCGGCAACCCAACCTGGGGCGGTTTGCCGATGTTTTACAGTAACAATGCCACCACCCATTACGATCGCAGCCTGAATTCAGCAGCCAACTGGGCGCGGTATAATACCAACTCCCGTAAAGTCTTTGCCGATATTGAACATAACTTTGATAACGGCTGGAATGTTCATGTTAACGGCACGCACGCTGAAAACACATTCAGCGATAAGCTGCTCTATGTGATGGGCAATCCCGATCGGGAGAGCGGTGAGGGTACGACCGGCTACGGCAGTATGGATCGCGGCAAACGTAAACTGGACTCTGTCGATGGCTTCGCCAGCGGCCCGTTTGAGCTGGCTGGTCGTCAGCATCTGTTAATGGCGGGTGCCAGTTACAGCCGGCAGCACAATGCAACGTATAGCCAGGATGGTTTCAGCGATGCAGAAGCGCGTGAGATCACGGCAGCCGATATGGGTATTTTTGATAACCACTGGAGCGGTAATGTAGCGGAGCCGGCGTGGCAGGGCTGGTATCGCAACGCTAATGACACGGTGCGGCAGAAATCCGTTTACAGCGCAGCACGTCTGTCGCTGGCCGATCCGCTGTCACTGATTGTTGGCGCGCGCTATACCCAGTGGAGCACCACCGGCAGCAGCGGAGAGGCGACTAAAAATAACACCACGCCTTATGCAGGGCTGGTGTATGACATCAACGATACCTGGTCCGCCTATGGCAGTTACACTGCTATTTTCCTGCCGCAGACTTATCGCGATACCCGAGGCGGCTACCTGTCACCCGTAACCGGAAAAAGCTACGAAACCGGGCTGAAATCTGCCTGGAACGATGGCCTGCTCACCGCCACCGTGGCGATATTCCGTATCGAAGAGGATGATGTCGGTCAGGCACTTGATGGTGTCTACCTGAATGGCAGCGAGCAGGCTTATGTCGCCGCTAAAGGTGCCGTGAGTAAAGGCGCCGAGTTTGAACTGAATGGTGCACTGACTGATAATCTGCAACTGACATTTGGTGCCACCCGCTATGTTGCGCGTGACAAAAGTGGCCGCTTTAACAGTTACCAGCCGCAGACCTCCTTTAAGCTATTCACCCGCTATCAGCTGGCCGCTATTCCTGACCTGACTATTGGCGGCGGCGTTAACTGGCAGAATCGGGTATTTAAGGATGTGACCAACGCCAGCGGTGAGAGCGTACGGGTATATCAGGGCAGCTATCCGCTGGCATCGCTGTTTGCGCGCTATCAGGTGAATAAACAGGTTGCGGTACAGGCCAACCTCGATAATCTCTTTGATCGCCACTACTACAGCTATATGAACAGTTACGTCTATGGTGAGCCACGAAATATGAACGTCAGCGTTTCCTGGCAGTTCTGACAGATCGAATAGTCGATATTCACATTCAGGCATGCAACACGCTGACATGCCTGAATGCTTCCACTATTACCCGCCCGCTTCTCTTCTTTCTGCACGCTCAAACCGCTCATCTATACTGATTATTCCAGCAGGCATGCTGCTGGCAGTATAGATCCCAACACTCAGATAATGTGACCATGTAAATGTGCTTGTTAAATAGCGCGTTCCTGCTTATATCCCGGCGGAGCGTAAGAGCAAATAGATCTCTCACTATCCGGAAAACCAATAATGAAAATAACGCGTTTTGTTTATTCTGCCCTGATCGGCGTGGTCGCCAGCTGCCGTTCAATGACGCCGATGGCGGCTCTTGCTGCGGCACGTCTTGCGAAGCGCAATACGTCAGGCGCTCTGCTGCTGCTGGATCGGCCGCTCTTTAAATATGGGGCGTTAGCGATGGGAGCAGGGGAGCTGTATGGCGACAAAATGAAATCAGCACCGGACCGCACTGTGTTTCTTGGCCTCTCGGCGCGCGTGGCCAGTGCCGGGATTGCCGGTGCCGCGCTGGCACCTCGTGGCGAAGAGAAGACCGGGGCCGCGGTGGCTATTTCTGCCGCGGTGCCACTGGCTTATGCCACGCTTGCAGCCCGCAAAAAGGCGATAACAAAAATCGGACAGACCCGAAGCGGCCTGATTGAAGATACGCTGGTTGTCGCTCTTGGAGCCGCCGTGGTCTTCTTTGCCACGCGTTCTGACCGTCACTAAACGCCTTCCCCAGCCTGACAGAACAGGAAGTTTGTGATGGGGGTGGGGCAGGTTATTTATCTTTTGCCCGTTCTGATTGGTGTTGCCTGAGTTAACAACCGGGTGTCATCCCTGACAGTTTCTCCGGCCGGTACGCGTCGGACGCGCCCGTTATGAGGTTGGCTTATCTTCGTCGTCTTCCGGCCGGGGCCGGGCAACGGTTAGTGATGTTTTCCGTCGTCGTCCGGGTCTGCTTTCATCTTTAAGTGCAGCCCAGCCTTGTCGCGCATATCAGTTTGAGAGAAACCATTGAGCCAGTGTCTGGCTTTTCTGATTTTCTCCGCCCTGACCGCGTTAGTAGCGTTACCAGCCATCAAATCCAGCTCCGCCGTCAGGGTTCGCTGGTTAATGTCCTGTCCCGCCATTGCAAGGTTGAGTGCTGCCTCTCCGATGACAGGTTTCTCCTGATCGTCGTCGTGATCAAACACTGAATACACCTCCTGATACGAGTCAATGACAACCTCACCGGTAACTGTAGTCCCAAAATGAATACGATGCCTGCCCGAACACGCGACCGCTTAAGGCCGCAGGCTTCACGTCGCTTAAAAGCCGCACTGCTTAAGCGTTGTTTACTCTGCGGTAGTTTTGAACACTAAGAGAGGCGTATGACGTCCGCTATGAGCGAAAAGCGGGCCTTTAATTATGAAGCCTTATAAGCACCCTTGCCGATTGATGGATTCCGCCTGTTCTGTAAATAAAACTAGATCGATGAATTAAAGTAATCGTAGCTTTTAGCCAGGCTCATCGCTAATTTTCTGTTGTCATCAAAACTTAGGGTTGATTTGCACCTCAACCATAAGGACGAAGTATGTCAGATAAGAAACGTATAGCCATTACCGGTGCGTCAGGGAAAATTGGCAGGGTCACAGTAGAGTGGCTTGAAAAAGCAGGGTATGACCTGTTCCTCATTGATAAGAAAGAACCGTCAACCAGCAAACATCCGGCGATGATTGCGGATTTAGAGGATTTTGGTGCAACACTTGACGCCCTTTCCTCCGTCGGGGAAGACATCTATTCACGACCCGAACCTGCAGCTTTTGATGCTCTGGTTCACCTCGCCAGTATCCCCCATCCCCGGATGATCCCCGACTCTGACGAGTTCAGAAACAATATGCTGGCCACTTTCAACGTATTTGAAGCATCCAGGCGTCTGGGGATTAAAAATATCATCTGGTCATCGAGCGAGGTTCCTACCGGCGTGCCTTACGATCGGTGGGCGCCCCCATATGTGCCGATTGATGAACACTACCCGGCACGGGGGATTAGCATTTACGCGCTGACGAAAGTGCTGGGTGAGGAAATGGCCCGTCAGTTCTGCCTTAATAACGCTGATATGCGCATTACCTGTCTCCGGCTTTCTAATGTTATGGGGCCGGATGAATACGCCCGGTTTGAAAGCTGGCAGGACGATCCGGCCGTCAGGTTATGGAATATGTGGACCTACGTTGACGTTCGTGACGTTGCCCAGGCGATTGAAAAAGCTCTCGAATATGACGTCAGGGGCAAAGATGAGTTCTTTATTACCAGTGATGTCACCTGCATGCGAATCCCCACAAAGGAACTTCTCGACCATTACTACCCTGAAGTTGAGCAGCGTAAACAATTTGCAGGCAATGAATCGGTGCTGAGCAGCGAAAAGGCAATGCGCATCCTGGGTTATCATCCGGCTTACCGCTGGACCGACAGTATCTGATGATCCCTTTGTTACCGGCCTGTACAGGGCCGGGTAAACCGTCTCAACAGGAGAATGATATGAGTGAGAAAAAACTGGCTCTCATAACCGGCGCAAGTAACGGTATTGGCCTGGCGCTTGCGGAAGAATTTGCGGCTAACGGATACGATCTTGCCATCGTGGCCCGGGATGATAAAAAGCTATCAGCTACACGCGAACATCTGCAAAAACACTTTTCAGTTAGCGTACACTCATTCAGTGCTGACCTTAGTGAGTATGATCAGATAATCGGCCTGCAGACCAGAATAGATGCGGCCGGTTTAAACCCCAGCGCGCTGGTTATCAACGCCGGCCAAGGCCTCGGCGGCGCCTTTATTGATGGTACCGATCTTGAAAAAGAGCTCAGGTTAATCCGGCTTAACGTTGATGCTGTGGTTCATCTTTCTAAAATATTTATCCCGCGGCTCGTTGAAAAAGGCAACGGGCACGTTCTTATCACCTCCTCGCTCTCCGGCTCGGCACCGATACCTTTTGAAGCTGTTTACGGGGCGTCGAAGGCTTTCGTCAACTCCTTCTTTTACGCCATACGTAACGAGCTGATGGGAAGCGGTTTGTCGATGACGCTTCTGATGCCCGGGGCAACGGAGACAAACTTCTTCAAAAATGCAGGGCAGGCAAGTACGACGGTAGGATCCATGAAAAAGGACGATCCGAAAGAAGTAGCCAGACGCGCCTGGTATGCCCTGATGACAGGGCATGAATTTGTTTACGGCAGCGAGTATGCCGAGTACGAGGGCGAGGTGATGAACAGAATGATGAGTGAATCACACAAAGCTCAGCGTCATCGCATTATTTCTGAACCCAATTCTGCCACGAAAAAGTAAATTCACACGGCGCCGGGCACAAGCCTGGCGCCTCTTTCAACAGGGATAAGCGTCCAGAGATGAGTTACGCGAAGATCCCCCGCGAAATGATGACTTTTCGTCTGCCGTGGCGTCGGGTTGCAACGTTTTGTTGAATCACTCTACACTCAACATCCTTCTGGCGCGATTCCGTGCAATGTCCTTTGATATAGCATTGAATTTTAATCAACGGTTTAACTTCATGCCTACCAGACTTTCTACCAGGCTCACCCGAAGCGATCTGGCTGAGCTCAACGCGTTTCTTATTACTGAGAAAATGCGCAGTTTTACCAAAGCCGCCATAGAACTCGGGATCACGACATCTGCGCTGAGCCATACCATACGTAATCTCGAGACGCGCCTGGGCGTCAGGTTGTTAAACAGAACAAGCCGCACGGTCTCTCCAACCGAAGCAGGCGCAAGCCTGGCATTACGTCTTGAAACAGGGTTTAAAGAAATTGGCGACGCGCTTGAGGAAATTAACCGCATGCGCGATCGGCCTGTGGGAAGACTCAGGCTTAACGTGCTGAGTGACGGCGCCCGCCTCATCATGGCACGCCATCTTCCGCGCTTTATCAGCAAGTATCCGGAAGTGGAGATCGAAATCAGCGTTGATGACAGGATGGTCGATATCGTGCAGGAGGGATTTGATGCCGGAATTCGCTTTGGCGGCACCGTCCCTGAAGATCTGGTTGCAGTTCGGCTGGGCGAAAAGCTCAGGTGGGTGGCGGTAGCATCGCCACGCTATCTTTATCAACATACTCTTCCTGCCATACCTGAAGATCTTCGCTTCCACGACTGTATTCAGTTACGCACCGGGCAGGGCGTTATCTACAAATGGGAATTCCGGAAGGATGAAGACTATCGCGTAGTCGATGTCCGGGGACAGCTTTGCGTGAGCGAAACGGCGCTGGCAATTGAGCTGGCCCTGTCAGGCGCCGGCATTGCCTACTGCCTTGAAGACAGGGTTCGTGACCACATTCGTGACGGCAGCCTGAGGATTGTGCTCCCGGAATGGGCACCCGTTGAAGAGCCTATGTATCTTTACTATCCCGGTCACCGGCGGGTTCCACAAGGGCTGAAGGAGCTGATTGCGGTGCTGAGAGAAGAGATAAAAAATGAAAAGAGAGTAGCTGATAAATAATCTGATTTATTGCTATGGGTAAGTCCGCTCCTGGTACGAAGCGGTCATTAGTATCAAAAAACTGATGGCCCCCTCCGGCTCTTCGGCGTTGCCGGATCTTCAGCCTCACCCCCGCTAACCGGCTCTGCCCGATCCCTCCGGAGTTAGGGCCTGCGCCTGACTTTTTTGAGGGCTTTATTGGTTATCTGGCATCGAAAGCGCCGCGTTTACTGACTCACTGGATGCGTTCTCACTCTAAAGACTGGACGGGGGGATACCGGGAGTATTTTTCCATCAGCAACGGCGCCTGTTTTGTCGTGCCGGGATTTGAGGGCAAAAAACACTTTCAGATCCTGTCCAGGGGCTTTAGCGCGGAAAAGTCGGCCGGGGCTGCAGGGTCAGCACCATGTTGTTCGTACCGAAATGTCTGGACGTGGCCTGAATCATTGCGACGCGGGCAGCAAGTTGCCCGCTATATCCGCAGTCAAATGTGCATGTTGTTAATTATAAAGCGGCTTCATATGGTTATACCGGGATAACGCAAGAATACAGATATCATCATAAAGATGAGTTTTACTGACCAAAATTCTTTTCTGTCACCGTTGCTGTGGCGCAATTTGATTGTGGACTTAATGAGGCTAACATCCGCTTCTGCCACAAACCAGACATACAGACGGCGTGAGCGAATCTCAGATCGGGTCTTCAGCACCAGAGATCATAGCTGGCAGTTCGCTCACCAGTTTATCTACCGCCAGCCTGACCTTAAGAGGAAGATAAGGCATTTGCGGCCATACGGCATAGACCGGCTGTCTTTCAGAAGAGCAGTTTTTTAACACCTGTACCAGCTTGCCATTGATAAGCTGTTCCCGCACAAGCCAGTCAGGCAGCCAGGCGATCCCTCCTCCTGCAACGGCACTATCTCTTATACCCTGCATGTCATCCATTATCAGCCGGGCGGATGGCGTCATTTCATACATCCCTTTATCACCATTTTTTATACGCCATTTAAGAATGCGTCCTGCACTGAGGTAGGCAATCGCGGCATGCTGCTGCAGATCCTCCGGTAAGACAGGTTCTCCCGCTTCACGCAAATATGCCGGTGATGCACATAAAACCATGGCGTGAGAGGTTAGCTGGCGGGCTATCAGGCTACTGCTGTCATCCAGCATGCCAATCCTGACAGCCATATCAAAACCCTCTGCTGGCAGGTCAACCTGGCGATCGCTGAAAGAAATTTCCAGTGCCAGCCCGGGATGCTCTTTTGCCAGCGCGGCTAATAGCGGTGCCACACAAAAATGTCCGAACAAAACCGGCACAGAGACTCTTAGTTTACCGCTTGCCTGCAGCTTGCCGCCTTCCAGCATCTCCTCTGCCATTCTGATTTCATCCAGCGCCCGACGGCAGAATTCATAATAGAGCGCGCCTTCATCCGTCAGGGTCTGACGACGGGTGGTGCGGCTGAAAAGCGTAACGCCCAGCCTGCCTTCCAGCCGGCCGATGGTTTTTGCTACGGCCGAACGCGTGAGGTGCAAGTTTTCGGCGGCCTGAGAAAAACTTGCTGACTCAGCAGCAGCCACAAAAACCGGAATGCCGCTCATTTCACTTTTCATATTGTCGCCTGACAGGAATCAATAGAGGGAAATATTATCGCCACTGTCAATGCACAGGCAATGTAATAATGAAGCTCTATCGTTCTAACCCAAAAGGAGTCGCAATGAAACGCTTAATGAAATGCTGGAGCCTGGACAAAACAGGGCGTCAGAACCTGAAGCTCACGCACACAGATATTCCTCAGCCAGGCCCGTATGAAGTGCTGGTGCGTGTAGAGGCCCTCTCTTTGAACTTCCGCGATAACGCCATTATCGAAGGAAAAATGGGTAATGAGATGACGATGCCGCTCACACCAGGGTCTGATATGGCGGGTGTAGTTGAAGCCGTGGGGACGGGGGCTACCCGTTTCAGCGCAGGCGATCGAGTTATTTCATCTTTCAATGCAGAGTGGATCGAGGGTCGCCCAGTCAATAATGCTAAAAACCCTGAATACAACTCGCTCGGCTACGCTCTTCAGGGCGTAATGGCTGAGTATGTGGTCATGAATGAGGAGTGGCTTGTTCGCGCGCCCCGGACGCTTACTGATGCTGAAGCCAGCACATTGGTTTGTGCAGGCCTGACGGCCTGGGTTGCCCTGGTTGAACGTGGCGGCCTGCGCGCCGGTGAAAGCGTGCTGGTTCAGGGGACGGGTGGCGTGTCGCTATTTGCACTGCAGATTGCAAAAGCCATGGGGGCGCAGGTGTTTGTCACCTCATCCAGCGATGAGAAGCTTGCAGCCGCAAAAATGCTGGGCGCAGATCGCGGGATTAACCGGAAGAAAGAGGACTGGGTGGAGGCCGTATACCGCCTGACCAGTGAAAGGGGAATAGATCACGTTATCGATACGGTCGGAGGGCGCAATGTTGCCGATTCAGTTCGCGCAGTGGCTTCGCACGGTCGTATCTCGCTGATTGGCATGATGGACACGCACGATGTTTCTGCATCCGGCGCTCTGCTTCTGCTGAAATCTCCGACGCTGCAGGGCATTGGGGTAGGGCATCGTCGGGCCCTTGAAAATTTTGTCAGGGTCGTTGATGAGATTAACTTAAAGCCGGTTATCGATAAGAGTTATTCATTCGACCAGCTGCCGGAGGCGCTGGAACACCTGGAACAGGGTGCATTCGGGAAAGTTGTGATTAACGTGATTTAAAAACCGGGCTTCAGTTAAAAATGTATTCAGGGCCTGCAATGCATCCTGCAGGCCTGTCGGGAACGAAACTTCTCTCGTCCGCTGCGCTCAGTGAGGACGTTTTCTGAGTGCGCGATAATCAACCTGCCACGCATTAAGCTTGTTATAAAGCGCTGTCCGGGAGATCCCCAGCTGTTGTGCAGACTGACGCAGGTTTCCCTTCTGTTCTTCTAACACCTGAATAATGTGCGCGCGTTCCAGATTCTGCAGCGAGGAAAGCGCCTCCCCACTCACATAAGCGGCGGTCATCTCCTGCAGCGAGTCGGGTAGATCTGCACAGGTAATCTCTAAGCCTTCACATAAGTTGACCAGGCGTTCGACGACATTTTCCAGCTCACGCACATTGCCTGGCCACTCCCGGGACTGCAGGTCCGTCATCGCGTCAGACATGACCACAGGAGGCGTGCGTTTCAGACGCGCGCACAGTGCCCGAATGAATGCGTTAACGAGCTCCGGAATGTCTTCGCGGCGCTCACGCAGCGGTGGAATATTTAATGAGATCACATTCAGGCGATAATAAAGATCGCGCCGGAAAGCGCCTTTCTCTGCGGCTTCGAGCAGATTGCAATGTGTTGCCGCAATAATCCGCACGTTGACTTTTACTGGCTGCGCCGCCCCGATACGCTGAACTTCGTTCTCCTGCAGCACGCGCAGCAGACTGGTTTGTGCCTCAAGCGGCATCTCGCCGATCTCATCCAGAAACAGAGTGCCACCGTCCGCCAGTTCAAACTTGCCTGCGGAACCACCACGACGTGAACCTGTGAAGGCGCCATCTGCGTAACCAAACAGTTCACTCTGTACCAGATCGCGCGGCAGGGCGCCGCAGTTGATAGCAATAAATGCCTCCTGCCGCCGCGGGCTGGCGTTATGAATGGCCTGAGCAAACAGCTCTTTGCCGGTCCCGCTTTCACCGCTGAGCAGCACCGTACTGTCAGTGCGGCTGCTGGTACGCGCTTTCTGAATTGCCTGCTGCAGGCAAGGGGCGTGCCCGCGGATCATCTCAAAGGTGTAACTGGCACTTACGCCCATCATCCGGCGGGTGATAGCACGGATGCGCTGATTTTCACGCAGAGATAACACGCGTCCGCCATCCGGTGCCGGCATCAGGGAAATCAGGCAGGAGAAGGGGGGAACGCCTTCCGGCATAAACTGCAGTTCACGGTCATTACAGAAAGGCATGGTCAGCAGCGATCCACCCTGCGGCTTTAGCAGAGCATCAATTGGTGTATCCTGCGGGTCAGGATCGCTGAAAATCTGGCGTGCATAACGGTTGAGTGTCTTAATACGGCCCTGTTTATCGCAGACAATCACCCCCTCATTCAGCGTTTCCAGGATGGACTGCTGTTCTGCCAGCAGACGGCGCAGCGTCAGCTGTTGCCCGACAGCGTCCGCTGCCGCCTGCACCGTGCCAAGCGTATGCGCGTTGAAGTTATCTGGCGTGGCGGTGAGAGTAAGCACACCGATCAGTTGCCCGCCGGCATCGCGGACGGGTGCTGCCGCACATTGTCGGCTGCGTCTGCGCAGATCGAGTTTCCAGTTCTCTCCGCTCAGCACGTAGACCAGTCGTTGTTCGATCAGGCATCGCGCAGTGCAGTTAGTCCCCAATACCTCTTCGCGCAGAATACTGCCGACCGGGGTCAGATCGGCGCCGCAATAATGCAGCGTGACGCCATGCGCATCAGTGAGGTTGATATGGCCGTCCGGATTATAAGCCAGCAGATTTTCCATAATACTGCGCGCGACCAGAATCAGTTCGGCATTATGTTCAAGAATGGCGTTCAGCTCACTCGCTGGCGGAGCAGTATAGATAAAGCTGCAGGGATCGATAGCCCGCTGTTGCGAACGCTGCCATGACTGCAGAATGCTACGCCGTACCGCTGGCGGTTGTTCACCCTGAATAAAACGCTGCCAGCTCTGCCATAACAATGCGTCCCAACTGTCAGCGTCTGCTCTGTCTGGCAGGCTGAAAATCGCATCGCTCTCATCTCTTAATAACCGCTGCTGTTTCACGAACATTCCCCCCGCTCTATGAAATGTCCATTTTATTGACATGTTAAGTTGACATGTAAATTTTGTTTCCACTTTGTGAGCTATAGCTGTGCGGATCCTCACAAAATCAGGCGGGTTTTTGTTGGCATTGGCTTTGCAACAGGAGATTCAACTTCATGATCCCGACTGCAGAAGGAAATTAAGCCGCTATGCGCAAACATAATTTACGCCTGATTTTGTATATCTGTTCCATTGCCTCGCTCAGCGGTGTGATTCTGGGTTATGACGCTTCGGTAATCTCCGGCGTGATCGATCCGCTGACCGAGCATCTGGCATTAACGCCGTGGGAAAGCGGCTGGGCGGTGTCAAATGTCATTATCGGGTGTATCGCTGGTGCGTGGGGTGTGGGTTTTATGTCCGATCGTATCGGGCGCAAACGCACGCTGATCGTGACCGCCATCCTCTTTGTGCTCTCAGCAATAGGTTCAGCGCTGGCCAGTTCTCTGACCGGGTTTGTTGTCTGGCGGCTGCTGGGCGGTCTGGCGGTAGGAATGGCGTCGGCCATTACGCCCTTATACATTGCAGAGGTATCACCCAAAGATTTACGCGGGCGCATGCTCGGCCTGCAGCAGATGCTGATGGTCGGCGGACAGGTAGCGGTCTATATCGTTAACTACCTGATTGCGCGCGGTATGCCGCATCAGTGGATTGTCAGTGAAGGCTGGCGCTGGATGCTGGCCTCTGGCGTGATACCCTGCGCCCTGTTCCTGCTGCTGGTGCCCTTTATGCCGGAGTCGCCGCGCTGGCTGGCGCTTAATGGCAAAACAGAGCACGCCCGTGAGGTGCTGACCCGCCTGTCAAATGCGCAGCATGCTGAACGACTGCTGCAGGAGATCCTGGCGGCCAGCCAGCACGACAATGCCTCCCCCGGCCAGCGCAGCATCCTGCGTGATGCACGCGTCCGCTACATTCTGCTGATTGGCTGCGCCATTGCCGTGTTGCAACAGATATCCGGTATCAACATCCTTCTCTATTACGCACCGTCGCTGCTGCAAAATATTACTGCCAGTACGCAGGCCTCCCTGTTTCAGAGTATTTTCCTTGGCCTGGCGCTTCTGGCAGGCGTGGCGATTTGCCTGAGCACCATTGACCGCACAGGACGGACGCCGCTGCTGCGCTGGGGAGCGCTCGGATGTGCATTCTGTCTGATGTTTACAGCCTGGGCATTTATCACTGAGGCGGGCGGGCTCCTGCCGATAGCGGGACTTGTCGCTTTCATCCTTATTTTTGGCATGTCATGGAGCCTCGGCGCCTGGCTGCTTATCTCTGAAATCTTTCCAAACCGTATCCGTGCAGTGGCGATGGGCTTTGCGTTTGCCTCCATGTACCTCGCAAATTTTATCGTTACCCAGAGCTTCCCCATGATGAACCGCAGCCGGGTGCTGATGGATAACTTCCACGGCGCTTTCCCGCTGATGTTGTGCGCGGTGGGATGCCTGGTGGCGTTCTGGTTTGTTCGCCGGTTTTTACCGGAAACCCGGGGCGTTTCTCTTGAGCATATCGAGCCGCTGATGCTTTCCAAATCCCGTCGTTTCGCCGGACAGGCGCAGCGACACGATCAAAAACCCTCTTCGCCCGCGTGGGCAAAAGCGAAATAACAAGGAGTCTTTATGAACCAGCAAACAGTCCGTGTAGGGTTAATTGGCGCAGGGCGCATGGGCAGCTTCCATGCTGAAAACCTGGCGTATCGTGTACCCGGCGCCACTCTTGCGGCCGTTGCCGATCCCTTTCCGGGCGCCGCAGAAAAACTGGCAAGTCGTCTGGGCGTCAGCAAAGCGTACAGCGATTTGCATGCGCTTCTGCAGGATACAGAGATTGATGCCATCGCTATCGCCGCGCCGGCACGCACTCATGCCGAATGGGTGATTGCTGCGGCGAATGCCGGTAAGCATGTTTTTTGTGAAAAACCCATGGCCGTTACGCTGGAAGAGGCAGACCGCGCGATTGCCGCGGTGAAGCAGGCAGGCGTGGTGTTACAGGTGGGCTTCAACCGTCGCTTTGACTCCGGATTTGCGGCGGCAATTGCAGCCGTAAAAAACGGTGAGAACGGCACCACTCAACTCAGCCGCTCGGTCACACGTGACCCTGGTCTGAACGATCCGGCACCGATCCCGCAATGGACCATTTTCCTTGAAACGCTTATTCACGACTTCGACACGCTGCTGCATTTCAATCACGGCGCGAAGCCGGTTGAAGTGTACGCGCTGGCTGATGCGCTGGTGCGTCCGGATTTCAAAGATAAGGGGCTGCTGGATACCTCGGTGGTGACGATTCGCTTCGATAATGGCGCTATTGCCATCGCTGAGGCTAACTTTCAGGCGGTGTATGGCTATGACGTACGCGGTGAGGTGTTTGGCAGCAAAGGCATGCTGCAGGCGGGTCATATTAATGCCAATCACTGCGTACGCTATACCGCCAGCGGCATTGAAGTTGATACATCGCGTCTGGACTCAGACCTGCTGCGGGAAGCATACGTTGCGGAAATGAGCGAGTTTGCCCGCTGCATCCGCAGCGGTGAGACGCCCCGCGCCACCGGTGAAGATGCACGCAATGCGCTGGAGATCGCGCTGGCCTGTATTGAGTCAGTTCAGCGTAATCAGCCCGTCAGGCTGGGAGATTGCTGATGGCCGGTTATCAGCTTTCCGTCTGCGCTGAAATGGTATTTCCTGAGCTGCCATTTATTGAGCGCGTAAAACGTATTCACGAGCTCGGTTTTGGTGTCGAAATCTGGGGATGGGCGAATAAGGACATTGAGGCGCTGGCAGCGACCGGCGCGCGCTTTACCTCAATGACCGGCTATCTGAGCGGTAATTTAACTGATGAGGCAGAGATCCAGCAGCTGCTTCAGAGCGCTGAACTCTCGCTGGCAGTGGCTGAACGGCTCAACTGCCCGGTACTCAATCTGCACGGTACCGGCCTTGATGAGCGAGGTCTGCCGGTTAAACCTGTAACCACAGTGACCGGCGCAATGTGGCTGCAGGCCGCAGATACGCTGCGGCGCGTGGCGCAGCTCGGCGAGCGCGCCGGACGGGTATTCACACTCGAAAATCTCAATTTACCGGTTGACCATCCGGGCACGCCGTTTGCCCTTGCGGCCGATACGCTGGCGCTGGTGGAGGCGGTCAGCAGCCCGGCGCTGAAAATGAATCTGGATCTCTACCATGCACAAATCGGTGAAGGCAATCTGATCGCGCTGCTGCGGCGCTGTGGTCCGGCAATCGGCGAGATTCAGGTGGCTGATGTACCGGGTCGTCAGCAGCCCGGTACAGGTGAAATCAACTATCGCGCCATCGCTCGCACGCTGCAGGAGATGAACTATCACGGAACCGTTGCGCTGGAGGGCTGGGCAAGCGGTGACAGCACAACGGCGCTTCAGCAGTTCCGGGACCACTTTATGTTGTAAGCGTTGTCCGTCGGGTATTTGCCTGTTACCCGACGGTAACTATTTCCAAAAAAACGACCTTAACCCCTACAGGAATAGATTATGAATATCAGAAACTTTCTGCTTTGCCTGTTTTCGCTGGCGCTCAGCGTGGGCGTGAACGCCAAAAGTTTCACCGTGGGTGTGGCGCTGGCTAACTTTGACCTTAATTTTGTCTCTATCCTGCGTACCCGGATGCAGCAGGAGCTTAAAGCAAACCAGCTCAACGGACAGTTTGTTGATGCAAAAGGGGATGTGGCGCTGCAGGTTCAGCAGGTGGATGATTTTATCAATCAGGGTGTGGACGCTATCATCCTGAATCCGGTCGATACCCAGGGTGTATTGCCGATGATAAACGCGGCAAAAAGCGCCGGTATTCCGCTGGTCTTCGTTAACCGCAAGCCTGAAGTGAAACTGCCTGCCGGTATGGCCTATGTTGGTTCAGATTCGGCGCTGGGCGGCGAAATGCAGATGGAGGCCCTGGCTAAAAAAATGAATTACAAAGGTAACGTAGCTATTCTGATGGGGGCGCTGTCAAATGAAGAAGCGCGCGAACGGACCCGTGCCGCAGAAGCAGTCATAGCCAAATATAAGGATATGAAAGTCATTGAAAAGCAGACGGCAAAATGGCAGCGCAATGAAGCCGTAGACGTTGTTTCAGGCTGGCTGCTGAACCAGCGTCCGATTGACGCTATCGCCGCCAATAATGATGAAATGGCCATAGGCGCCATCATGGCTCTGAGTCAGGCAAAGAACGAAAAAATTCTTGTTGCCGGCATTGACGGAACACCTGATGGTCAGCAGTTCATCAAAAACGGCAAAATGGCGCTGACTATATTTCAGGATGCCAGAGGGCAGGCCACCGGCTCAGTTCAGGTGGTAAAAGCATTGCTGAATAAGCAGAAAGCAGAGACGCTTAACTGGGTGCCTTACCAGCTTATTACACCTGAAAATTACCCCGCATTTTCTGCTGCTAACTGAAATTCTGATTTGTCAGGTACGTGCACAACACGGCCTGGCAAAATCCTTCACGCCTGTTAAGACAGCAGCTGCAACCACCTGAAACGATCTTTTCCGGCATTTTTTCATATCCTCTGCTCAGGCCGGGTAATAGCGGTCAGACTGGCAAAGTCAGATTTATCTTCAGCACGGCAGGCTCAGTAATATACTGTTCTGCAAGCGGGATAACCGGTGCTAAACACCCGTGCAGTGAAATGTGAGAGGGCTGTTGCTATTCCCTGAAGCACTCCTAATTCGTGACTTTATTACAAATTGGTCACTCGTTGTCAATCAGTGATGGTTAAGTTAAGCTAAAAAAATGAATAAACAAATGATCAATCACCCCGGCAGGGGACCTTCAGAGCATGCTATCCGCGATCAGGTGGTCGCAGCCGCGACAGAGCACTTCGGCCATTATGGTTATGAGAAAACAACCGTATCCGATCTGGCCAAAGCGATAGGATTTTCTAAAGCCTATATCTACAAATTTTTCGATTCTAAACAGGCTATTGGCGAGCAGATCTGCTCCAATCGCCTGAGTATGATCATGGATATCGTTAATGCAGCCATTGCCGATGCCGCAACGGCATCTGAAAAAATGAGGCAGATGCTCAAAGCGCTGACCCGGTCCGGCAGCGATCTGTTCTTTCACGATCGAAAGCTGTATGACATCGCCGCTGTGGCCGCCCGCGACAGATGGCCATCGGCGGCGCTGCATGAAGAACGCCTCCGGCAACTCATAGAAAATATCATTCTTGAAGGGCGTGCTGCCGGAGAGTTTGAACGGAAAACCCCTCTGGACGAAGCTACGCTGGCGGTGTTTATGGTGATGAGGCCCTATATCAGCCCGGTTCAGCTGCAGTACAACCTTGATACCGCGGAGTCTGCTGCGGTGCTGCTCTCATCGCTTATCCTGAGAAGCCTTTCACCCTGATTAGTGACCGTTGACATTTACGGTCACAAGAATAAGAATGCGGTTACTTTCTTTTCAATGTAACCAGGTAACGCATGTTCAGGATCACACCCGCTGGTCTTGCTGTCTGCCTGTTACCGCTGGCCCTGGCGGCTTGCGGTGACAACGCTGGCACAAACGATCCACGTACGCAGCCGCCTCTTGTAAGGGCTGTAAACGTGGCTGATGCTGATAATACTCTCCGTTCATTCACCGGCGTGGTTGTTGCGCGCACTCAGAGCGACTCTGGCTTTCGGGTACAGGGAAAAATCCTTGAGCGTCTGGTGGATACGGGCCAGACGGTGAAACGCGGGCAGCCGCTGATGCGCCTTGATCCTGCCGATCTCGGCCTCCTGGCACAGGCTCAGCAGCAGGCCGTTAACGCTGCCCGCGCCCGCGCCAGACAAACTTCTCTGGATGAAGCGCGTTACCGGGGGCTGGTGGCGACGGGTGCTGTTTCAGCGTCAGCTTACGATCAGATCAAGGCCGCGGCGGACTCCGCTAAAGCCGACCTCAGCGCGGCAAAGGCACAGGCTGACGT
>Ga0157372_10003396_pt1 | contig 17186 bp, 18 predicted proteins | sample C55metaG_FD_115307 | JGI IMG/M metagenome (GOLD analysis project Ga0157372, IMG submission 115307) | Corn rhizosphere microbial communities from Kellogg Biological Station, Michigan, USA - C5-5 metaG | ecosystem: Host-associated > Plants > Roots > Rhizosphere > Soil | place: USA: Michigan... | reverse complement strand
TATCTCGGTACCATCCAAAACAGCTTCGCCACGTATGGCCAGACCGATTCCAAGACCAATAAAGAACCCGCCAAACAGGGCTGTCAGCAGTTTGTCAGGGGTGACGTCCGGGTAGGGAAGGAAGGCTAGACAAAGTTAGAGGCCTGTTATAGCAATAACCGTTTTGATTGCGAATTTCAATCCTAACTGGAAGTATCCCAATATGATAAAAGGAAGATTTATTGCCGGTATCAAGATGGCCACCGGCCAGTCGAAAATATAGTCAAGCAACATTGAAATGCCGGTCACGCCTCCGTCAATGAAATGACTGGAAAGTAAATAACCTTTGATGCCCATTCCGGCGGACAATATCCCCAGTGCAATCAGCACATAGCTTTTTATTTCCTTCCAGACTTTCCGTTTCATTACCATAAAAATAGAAAATCGTGAATGGGTGGTTGTCTTTATCTCCACTTTTATTGGGGTAACTTTGCGGGCAAACCTTACACATGTGTGCCGTCAAGACTCATGGAAAGCCGAATATCGTCCTCAGTATCCTTCAAAATAAATGTACGCGTTGCCGCCGCGGCAGGATCTACCAATACCGCAATCCGTATAATCTCCGCCATTTCATGAAGATGAATGAGAAGTGCCCTGTCTGTAACCAGCCCCTGGACATGGAGCCGGGCTTTTATTATGGTACCAACCTCGTTAGTTATACGCTTGCCATCTTGCTGAGCGCGGCCACTTTTATCTTATGGTGGATTTTCATTGGTTTTTCGCTCCAGGACAAGCGCTTCTTTTTTTGGATCTTGTTCAATGGGTTACTGCTCGTGGTGTTGCAACCGCCGCTGATGCGCTTATCGCGAACCGTATGGCTCGCTTTCTTTGTTCCCTACAGCCCCAACTGGGACAAAGGGGACATTGTTGAGCCCGAAAGAGTCAATAAAGAGCATGCGCACAACTGGTGATGGGGATAGATAAGTGAATAACTGGTGAAGTAACACCCGCGGTGCCGCCGAGAAAAGGAATGCATCTTGTCCTAACAGCTTCATGAACAATTTATTGACGAGACACAACTTCAACCAGTGCGAGGTTTGCGCCTACCACGAAAGCGGCCATATCCTATTTGCTTACCTCTGTGGCTATAGTTGCAAAGAGGTTCAGTTAATTAATGAAGGCAATGAAAACGGCTTTACCAGCTATGCCCTGATCGACTATGATAAGGATTCCTACTATGCCTCAAAGTTCATAGGTTCCGATACTTCCGCGGAGTTTTTTAACTGCCTTGCCCTGGGTGAAAAGCTGGAGGCAATAGAAGTAGGGAGAAGACTGGCCCGCATCTTCCTGGGCGGCTCGGTGGCAGCGGCTATATTTAACAACGATGGCAACGTACAGATCCCACTGCCGATGCAGATCGACTATCTTGACCTGTTGAGAGTGGAGTTCATTCATTACGTCATCAAGGAAGTGTCCATAGACCAGGAAGAAGGCTTCATTGAACATGGCCTGCAGGAGGCTTTATATACGCTAACAAATGTGAACATCTGGGAGACTGTCGTTGACCTTGCAGGCAGGTTGTTGAAGGCAAATCATCTTGATAAAAACGACATTGAAGAATGCCTCGATGAGCACGGAATTATTTATGATTCCGAAACACCTTTCGATGCAACAGTTGACCGATAATTGGAGTCTATATAATGGCAATATTGGAAAATGGCCAGCGGTAGTAAGAGCCATAGATGTGGGGAGAGCAGAACGCCTACACTTAAAGCGCTAATCAAATCTTTTCTTTGCGGTCGACGGGTATGTGAAAGCCAATGAATGTAGTCTGACGGGTGGTCAATATGTGTAACTTACTACAGTTGATTAATCCATCACTTTGATAAAACGACAAATCCTAATATCAGGCATGTAATTCGCACTATTACTGAAATCCTTGCAGCCGCGTACCCAAAAATCTTTAGACGAACGATGCTGTGAGTTTAAAAAGCGTGTTATGGAAAGGGTTTACCTTCTTCTTCGAAACAATCAACAGACCGGCCCCTTCACGATTGGTGAATTATTGCAACAACAATTGAAACCTTCAGACATGATATGGGTTGAGGGTAGGAGTGCTGCATGGACTTATTTAACCGAACTGGAACTAGCCCCTCATACGCATCATGAGGAGGAGTCTAAGCAGGAAGTTCCGTTGAAGAATGAAGATGAAATTGAAAGGAAGGCGGAAGAGTTAAGACAAAGAGTTTTGGCATCCACTCCGAAAACCTATTTTCAGAAATATACTACCGAAATAGAGACGTATGCTTCTCCGTACAACAGGTCGGAAGAAGACATACAGTTCGTGGATCACAGAAAGGAGAGGATAGCAAAGAGAAGTGCAGTGTTTGGCGAGTTCTTTCTTACGTGCGTCGTCATCGGACTGTTCATGCTTGGCATCTATAAAGGCAAATCATTTTTGGGTGTAAGGGACAGGGTTCAGCCTTCCGTTGCTACCCAACTCGATTCAGGTGACCAGCACACTGCCCAAAAGCCTAAGCCCGTGAATCCCCTGGCAACAACAGTTACAATGGATACGGTTGCCGTCCAACCTAGCGACAGCCTTTTGGCTGTTGAAAGGGCAGCTCAGAAGGCAGCTGCAGCGAGGAGGCACCTGATCGATTCCACTCTTAAAGCTAAGGCGGCAAACGCGTTGGCGGTAGATCAGAATAAAAAGGAAGATTCCGAGCCGGCTCCTCCAAAACCTGTGGAAGTGCCAATTGTAAAGGAAGAGACGGTAAAGAAAGAAATTACTCAAACGACGGCTGAGGTCAAACCTAAGGCAGAGCCCGTGAAAGAAGAAAGGAAAGGCTTTCTTAGGGGTCTTTTTAAAAAGAAAAAGAACGCAAATCCTGAAAAAGAGGGAGAAAGCAAACAGTAGTTGCAATTACACTTATACTTTAATTGTAAATGCCCCGAGAGGGCATTTTGTTTTTCATTTCAATGCGATCAGGAGGGGAAAAGGCATAAAGAAAGGGGCCCCGAACCAAGGCCCCTTTTACAAGCCACCATCCTCTTCCACCTAAGAGGTCGTTTAAAATCTGTTTTATACGGTTAAGGGTGAAGCCCGAATGATTAAGGGTGAATCAGTGGGTTCATATTAAGAAACACAAACATGGTACCAATAATTTTTGAACTTCAAAACGGCGGTGTTTCCCCATCAAATCGACCATATTGTTGAATAATCACAACAATCTCCCCAATTTTCTGCCCCATTTTATCCATTTAAAGAATTGGTACAAAGAGTAAAGCATTAAGTTCTCCCCGCCTCCAATAACAGTATTACAACAATTATTCCTATCGGCTATCACATGGGGCTCTGTGCAATCCTCTCTTACCTTTGCCGCCCATGGTGATTGCAGTTAATACCCGGTTTTTGCTAGACGAGTTGGAGGGATATGGTTATTTCGTTCATGAACTCTTCCAGGCATTGGTCAAGAAGCACCCGGACCACCAGTTCTACTTTCTTTTCGACAGGCCTTATAAGCAAGAATATGTTTTTGCCGACAATGTGCATCCTCTGGTTGTCTCGCCCCCTGCAAGGCACCCGCTGCTTTGGAAGTTCTGGTATGATATAAGGGTCCCCCTTGCACTGAAGAAGATAAAGGCAGACGTGTTTGTGTCCCCGGATGGATTTTGCTCCTTAACGACCCGCGTTCCGCAGTGCCTGATAATTCATGATCTCGGATTCCTTCACCACCCGGAGGCGTACAAGAAAAGTCACGTTCAATATTTGAAAGGAAAGACACGCAAGTTCATTAGAAAGGCAAAAACAATAGTGAGTGTCTCGAACTATTCGAAACAGGATATTGTGAAGCGTTATAAAGCTGATGCCGCCAAAATAAGTGTTGTGTACAACGGAGTGAAGAACAGCTTTCGCCCAGTCCCGTTTGAGAAAAAGGAAACAGTGAAAGAAAAATACACGGGCGGGACCGAGTACTTTATCTATGCAGGTGCCATTCAGCCGAGAAAGAACCTCGTAAATCTTCTGAAGGCGTTTTCCCTATTCAAGAAGAGGCTTCAAACCAATATGAAGCTGGTTATTGCCGGGCGCCTGGCGTGGAAGAACGAAGAGTTTTTGGAATTGTTGGAAAGGTATAAGTATAAATCAGAGGTGGTACTGAGCGGATATTTGGCGGAGAACGAGTTGGCCTCATTGATGGCATCCGCTTATGCCCTGGTCTACCCTTCCTTATTCGAAGGTTTCGGCGTGCCCGTGGCAGAAGCCATGAAGTGTGGAGTGCCTGTGCTGACTTCGCAAAACTCCTCTATGCAGGAGGTTGCCGGAGAGGGCGCGTTGTATTTCGATCCTACCGACCACGTGGATATTGCCGATAAGATGATGACCATTTATAAGGACGAAGGCCTCAGGAAGCAGTTAGTTGAAAAAGGGATGAAGTCTGCCGAAAAGTATAGTTGGGAGCGTGCAGCCGACGAGTTTTGGGAAATCATACTGAAGACTGCGCCAAAGCAATAATGTTCTGCCATTTCACCCATTTTACTTGCTATCTCCTATTTGTTACCTTCGCCGCATAATTGTAGAAAAATGGCAAGATCAAGTATAGTAATTGATGTGGAGTTAGATGAAAACCGTATTCCTCAAAACATCGAATGGAAGGCCACCGATAGCACGGCGGCCAATTCGCAACCGGCAAAGGCCGTGATGCTCTCATTGTGGGATGGTGCAGAAAAGACGGCCTTGCGCATCGACCTTTGGACCCAGCAAATGATGGTTGACGAAATGGCTGATTTCTATTACCAGACTTTCATGACTATGGCCGATACCTACGCGAGGGCAACCCGCCAGACAGAATTGGTGAACGACATGAAGAAGTTTGCGCAGGACTTTTACCAGAAGTTCCAGGATATACAGATGAAGGAGAATAAGGCGACGTGATAATTAGCTGATGGGAGAATGAGACAATGAGACAATGAGACAATGTGGCAATGGGAGAATGGAAATTAGCTGATGGGGGACAATGTGACAATGAGAAAATGTGACAATGGGGAGTAGGTGATGGGGAAATGAGACGATGTGACGATGAGGGGATGGGAAATGGTGAATGATCAATGTTCAATTTTTAAAGCGAACGACAAACTACCAACAACAAACTATAAACTATCATGAGTCTGGAGCAAAAAGTAATGGCGGAAATGAAAGATGCCATGAAGTCGAAAGACGAAGCAACGTTAAGGGGACTGAGAGCCATCAAGGCTGAAATTATTAAGGCGAAAACAGAGCCGGGCGCAGGTGGTGAAGTGTCTTCAGACAAAGAGCTGTCGATGTTGCAGAAGATGATGAAGCAGCGTAAAGATTCGCTGGAGATCTACCAGCAGCAGAATCGCCCCGATCTTGCAAAGAAGGAAGAAGAGGAGATTGCGGTGATTGAAAAATTTCTACCGAAGCAACTATCGGCAGAGGAATTGAAATCGGAGCTGCAGCAGATCATTGTTGAAACAGGTGCTTCTTCGCCCGCCGATATGGGAAAGGTAATGGGAGCTGCGACAAAAAAGCTGGCAGGAAGGGCAGACGGAAAAACAATCTCGGCGACCGTGAAAGAGCTATTGGCCAAGTAATATGTTCATTGACTTCATTGCGATTGGTTTACTGCTACTGTCTGTCATAAAAGGTTTCCGCAAGGGTTTAGTCGTTGCTATATTTTCCTTGCTTGCCTTCGTTGTAGGGCTGGCGGCCGCGTTGAAACTATCTGAAGTCGTTGCAGAATATATAGGTGCCAATACGAGTATTTCGCACCGATGGTTACCGATGCTTGCCTTCGTCCTTGTATTTCTTTTGGTAGCGTTCCTTGTTCGTTTGGGAGCAAGGGCCATTGAAGGAGCTTTAAAAATGGCCATGCTTGGATGGGCGAACAGGTTAGGAGGAATCATCTTTTATAGCCTTCTCAATTTTTTTATTTACAGCATTATCTTGTTTTATGCTACGCAGCTTCACCTGATAAAGCGTGAAACAATTGAGACTTCTACTACTTACCCCATAATTTACCCCATGGCACCTGTAGTAATGGAGGCATTAGGAAATATAGTACCTATCTTCAAGAATATGTTTGCCGACCTCGAGAACTTCTTCGCTGGTTTTTCCAAAAGGGCTTATTGATTACTTTGGTAAGCTTATTGATTTTGGATAAGATAGTTTAAAGTAACGCAGGTTCTAATTGCTTTTAAGGCAAATTGTTATTTTAGCGGAAATTAATAGTGATAGCTGATGCAACATTTGATCAAAGAAGAAGGGAAGTTCAAGTATGTTGAAGAAGGAGAGGGGGAGCCATTGATTCTATTGCATGGTTTGTTTGGAGCGTTGAGCAATTTCGAACCGCTGATTGAACATTTCAGGCACACGCATAAGGTGGTGGTACCGATGCTTCCTTTATTTGATCTGGATATATTACATACCAGTGTAGGAGGCCTTTCTAAATATCTGCAAAAGTTTATCGAGAGCAAGGGCTACAATAATGTTCATCTGCTGGGCAACTCGCTTGGTGGACACGTTGCCCTCGTTTATGTTTTAAAACATCCCGAAAGAATCAAATCGCTGATATTGACAGGTAGTTCAGGCCTATTTGAGAATGGGATGGGGGATACTTATCCCCGTCGCGGCGATTATGACTACATTAAGAAAAAAACGGAAGTCACTTTTTATGATCCCAAGACGGCGACGAAGGAATTAGTGGATGAAGTATTTGAGATCACACGTAATCGCCTCAAGGTCATAAAGATTATAGCCCTTGCCAAGAGTGCCATCCGACACAATCTTGGTGAAGAGCTCAATAATGTGAAACAGCCGACGTTATTGATATGGGGAAATAACGACACCATCACCCCGCCATTCGTGGCCCGTGAATTTCATAGGTTAATCCCGAATAGTGAACTCCATTTCATCGACAAGTGTGGGCATGCTCCGATGATGGAACAGCCGGAAGAGTTCAATGTTATTTTAGATAAATTTTTTAAAAAGCTCAGTCAACCTGCAACAGTTCTTTAGGTCTAATTGTCTTGAATTAAAGAACACCGTTACTATGTTAACACGTGACGTTATATCAAACTCGATTCCCTACCTGCATAAAGAGGATAAAGTCTTACATGCATTGCAACTGATGAATGATTATCACGTTGCTCACCTGCCTGTTGTGGAAGATGAGAGCTATTTGGGTATTATCAGCGAAGAGCAGTTGCTGCAGTCAGACGAGGAAAATACCATAAATGAATTGCCGGTCAGTGACGGAACCACTTCCGTCCAGGCCAATGATCACTTCCTGAAAGCTATCCAGACGGCCGTCGTTAATAAGCTCAGTATCGTCCCGGTGGTGGAGGAGAAGCAGTTGGTGGGCATTGTTACCTATAATGATCTGCTGAAGAACGCTTCCGAGTTTATGAGTCTGAGCCAGCCGGGCGCGTTGATTGTTTTGGAGATGGAGAGCCGGGCCTACTCTTTTACGGAGATCAACCGAATTGTAGAGTCGAATGATGCACAAATTACACAACTGAACACCTTCAATGACCCTGAAACAGGTATTATGCAGGTGACCATACGTATCAGTAAAATGGAGGTATCCGATATTATCAGCACCTTCCAGCGGTACGAATACAATGTCAAATACTATTTCGGGGAAGAACTATACGAAAACGAAATGCGCACCAACTACGATAACTTGATGAATTATCTTAAGATCTAGTTCTCAAAACTTCCTGACTGCTTCGGAATTTCTTGCAAGATTATAATCAGTATCATCTTTTTTTTGGTAAAACTGGTATTGTTTTGTTGTATATTGGAAACCGCGGCTGTTGAGAACTATCGTCAAATACATATCGGCTTGCATATGCCTTACCCTATTAGGGAAATGGTCCTCCTCCCAGATTGCTGCGGGTGATAATTCTATTGTCTATTCCACAAATGGTGTGACTACGGTTTCGGATACAAACCGGCTCTTCGTAGTGAGCAATATCATCATTGAGGGTAACGATAAAACGAAGCCTGCCATTATCCTTCGCGAGCTTCCCTTTCAACTGGGAGAGGAATATGCCTTAGGAACCATCGTTCAAAAGTTCAAGACGGCAAAAAAGCAGTTGATGAACACAGGTTTATTCAGGAACGTCATTGTGTCTCTTCAAAACATAGATGATCACGATGTGAACATCAAAGTGGACGTGGAGGAAAAGTGGTACGTGTGGCCCATGGTGTTTATAAAGCCCGTTGACGAAAGTTTCAATCAATGGTGGAGCGATAAGAATCGCGACATGACTCGTGTAAACTATGGTATCAGATTAACCCACAACAACATTACGGGGCGCAACGACAGGTTGAGGTTGAGTGTCATGAATGGCTACACCAGGCAATTCTCACTCCAGTACTATGGGCTGAAACTTGACCCACAATTAAAATGGTCGACGAACGCAGGCGTCAGCTTCAGCCAGAACCGCGAGGTGAATTACATGACACTAAGGAACAAACAAATTGCGCTTAAGGACAGAACCTTTTTACATAGTACTATCGGCGGCTTTGTTCATTTTAATTACCGTCCTAAAATAAAAACAACACACACCTTCGGTGTTGGCTTCAACTATGAATCTATTGCAGATACAATCTCAAAACTGAACCCGTCTTTTTCAAAGGGCCAGGGAATCATGAGGTATCCCGAGTTGTTTTACCAGGTCAAGTATGTTGACGTGGACTATATTGTATATCCAACCAAGGGATTTATGGGCGAAGCCTACATCAAAAGAAGAGGGGTTGGTCCTGACAGCCATATGGATCTTTGGGAAGTTACTGCAAGAGCTCTTCAAAGCTGGCCCATGGACAGTAAATACTTTTTTACTCTTAGTGGACTTGCTACCCTTAAACTGCCATTCTCTCAACCTTATGTTGGCAAAGGATTCATAGGTTACGATGGAAGATTTATCCAGGGTTATGAACGCTATATAATCGATGGTGTGGCTGGTGGATATGCGAAAGCATCGATAACAAGGCCCCTCTATACTGTACATCTGCATCTACCTTCGCACGCACAGGCGTTAAGGAACATCCCGATTAAACTATATGCTAAGACTTTTGTAAACGCCGGCTACGTCTACAACAATACTCCCGGCGAAAATACTTTGACGAATAAATTTCTCTACTCCGGTGGCTTCGGTTTAGATATTGTTACCTACAATGACTTTGTTATCAAAATAGAATGGAGCATTAATCGTTTAGGGGAGAATGGGCTATATTTACACCAACGCAACGATTTCTGATTTAGTTGCTTATATCCGGCCAGCTAAATCAACTGATCAACCAGACAATACAAAGATTTGAAGGTAGCCATTTACAGCAGGGTACTCGACTCAACTCAACAAAAGGATGTTCAGTTATTCTTTGATGAACTGGACCGAGAGCAAATCATTCCCGTAGTATTTGAACCCTACTTGAAGGACATCAATCCCTATATTTCACTTCCCTCGTCGACACAAACCTTCTCTACCACGGAGGATTTGAATGACGAGATAGACTTCTTTATCTCTCTCGGAGGAGACGGAACGCTCCTGGATACCGTGACCTTAATCAGGAATAAGCGCATCCCGGTAGCAGGTATCAACTTTGGACGCCTGGGATTTTTAGCAGGCATTGGCCGCGAGGAAATGTCCACAGCCATCAAAGCGCTTGCCCGCCGCTCTTATATCATTGACAGGCGAACGCTTATTCATCTCGATTCCAATGTTCCTCTATTTAATGATGTGCCTTATGCTCTCAACGAATTTGCCATTCATAAAAGAGACACGGCACCCATGGTGAAGATCCATACTTATCTAAACGGGGAACTGCTTAATACCTACTGGGCCGATGGACTTATTTTGGCAACTCCTACCGGATCTACCGGTTACTCGCTGAGCCTCGGTGGTCCAGTAGTGTTTCCTGAGTCGTCCAGTTTCGTGCTTACTCCCATTGCACCTCACAACCTGAACGTTCGACCTATTATTATTCCTGATAACACGATCATTTCATTTGAGATCGAGAGCCGGTCTGACGATATCATTTGTTCCCTCGACTCCCGCAGGGAAATCGTCGACAAACATGTGTTGCTCGCCGTCCGCAAAGAGAACTTCATGATGAACCTTGTTCGTTTAAACGAGAACAACTTCCTCCAGACCATAAGGGACAAACTTTCGTGGGGGCTCGACAAACGCAATTTCTGAGTTATGCGAAACCGGGGATGTGTCGCCGTTCCCACAATTATTCCTTGTGTTTCATACCAAATGATGCTATTTTGCGTTAAAGAAGTCAAGCTTCAAAATCTTATTGCAGTTTATGAGACAGTTACTGGTTACCCTAATTTTCTGCTTACCCCTTGCATTGATGGCTCAGAACTCTATTGTACAGGAAGGCGAGTTTGGAGTCGGCATAGGTGCTGCACATTATTTTGGTGATCTTAACACGAGGGCCAGGCTCAACCGCCCCAAGCCCGCTGCCGGTATCTTTTTCCGTAAGAATTTTGGTAATTACGTAGCCATGCGCGTCTCGGGAAATTTTGCCCAATTGGGATATTCAGACGTTTATAATACACATAACGAATACATGCGCCGTAGAAACTTGAGTTTCAATACCAATATCTGGGAATTGGGCCTCCAGGGCGACTTTAATTTCTACCGCTTTATGCCCGGAGAACCGGAGTTCAGGTTCACACCCTATGTGACCTTCGGCGTGAGCATATTTAATTACGATCCCTACGCTTATTTGAACGGTCAGAAGTATTTCTTACGTCCCTTAGGCACTGAAGGCCAGGCAATTGACTCTCTTCACCGTAAGCCCTACAGCTCAATGGCGGTCGGTTTTCCTTTTGGTGTCGGCTTTAAATATTCTATCAATGACCGTATCAACCTTGGCTTTGAAGTTGTCTATCGCTTTACCAATACCGATTACATCGACGATGTGAGCACCACCTATGTCGATCCATCTTTGTTTCCTCTCAATCCCGACGGCTCTCTAAGCACCGCCTACCTTTTGTCTGATAGATCTTATGAGACAGGCGACAGGATCGGAATCAAAGGAAGAGAAAGAGGCAACAGCCAGAATAAGGATGCTTTCGTGACCGCGATGTTCTACATCAGCTTCAACCTACAATCTTATAAATGCCCTTCGGCGTTTTAAGCTGCTTTTTTTAACTGAAACTTGATCTCGCCGGCTTTCCTACCGAAAGGAATTCTTAATTATTCGTGCAATAGCTACTTAATTTTGCCTCGAACCCGTAATCTTGCGAATCAGTAATAGCATGGCAGAACTTTTAGATCAAATAGATAAATACAGGTTGCCTCGTCATATTGCCATCATCATGGACGGAAATGGTCGTTGGGCAAAGGAGCAGGGACAGGATCGTCTTTTTGGTCACTACCATGGGGTCGAAAGCGTTCGCAATATCGTTGAAGGATGCGCTGAACTACATATTGAATACCTGACGCTTTATGCTTTCTCCACTGAAAACTGGGACCGTCCCGAATATGAAGTGGTAGGGTTGATGGAATTGCTTGTCACCACTATTCGCAACGAGGTTGAAAGCCTTAATAAGAATAATATACGGCTCCACGTTATTGGTGACCTGGCCATGTTACCGGATTATGCAAGGAAGGAACTGAACGAAGCGCTCGAGATCACAAAGAAGAACACAGGACTTAATCTTATTATGGCGCTTAGTTACAGTGGCCGTTGGGAACTACTGAATGCAGTAAAAAATATCGCCTGGGAGGTGAAGAATGGAAAACTCAATGTCGATCAAATCGACCAGGACACGCTGCAGCATTACCTCTGCACAAGTGAGTTTCCCGACCCCGAGCTAATGATTCGCACCAGCGGCGAATTCCGCATAAGCAATTTCCTACTCTACCAGTTGGCTTATGCCGAGCTTTACTTTACTAACGTGCGCTGGCCTGATTTCCGCAAACACAACCTGTACGAGGCGCTCATCGATTACCAGAACAGGGAAAGGCGTTTTGGCAAAACAAGTGAGCAGTTGCAGCCTGCTGCCCCGGTAAATAACCAATAGGAGATTCATTTGTCCAATAGTAGTTTCATTCGGTACAGCTTCCTGTTTTTGCTCACTCTTCAGCTTGTAAAAGGCCTTTTCTGCTAAGGTCGATTTAACAAAACGGTTTGAAATTTACCTTTAATTTGCCCTGCAAACTGCATTTTTCCAATTGCTTTACTGACTGAATTAATGAACATGCAACGATATCTTTCCCTGTTACTGGTGTTTTGTGCAATTAGTTTTGTTTCGTTTTCACAGGATACATCAAAGGTTACTTCAGTCGATCCGGGCCTCCTGGAACTCCAGAATTCACACGTTGCAAAAGAATACACAATCCGCTCCATTAAGATTACAGGCCTCACTTCGCTTGATACTTCCATTGTCCGCTCCATTTCTGGCTTGCAGGTCGGCGATAAGGTGATGATCCCTGGCTCAGACGTTTTCTCAAAAGCTATTACGAACCTTTGGCGCCAAAAGTTTTTCAGTAATGTTCAAATCTTTATAACAGCAGTACAAGGCGACTTCATTGATCTCGAGGTGAATGTGCAGGAATTGCCCAAACTTGGCAGCTTTGAATTTATTGGTCCGAAGAAATCGGAAAAGGACGACCTGAAAACAAAGGTGCAGTTGGTTAAAGGAACCATTATCACAGAAAACACGATAAGGAACGCCAAAGAAGCTATTCAAAAGTTCTACAAGGATAAAGGTTATACAGATGTAACCGTTCGTGTAACTACAAAAAAAGATCCGACCCTTTCTAATGCCAACGACCTTGCCTTCTATGTCGACAAGGGGGAAAAGGTTCATATTAACCAGATCAACTTCTATGGTAATGAAAATGTAGGTGACATAAAGTTGAAAAAGCAGATGAAAGGGACCAAGGAAATGAGTAGGTTCACGACTCACCCTTCCGAATCCGTTAGCGCTTACGGGAAGAATGAAAAACTGAGTTTCGGTGAGTACATAAAAGAACTTGGGTTCCTGTCACCGTCAAGAACAAAAGCCCTCATCGATCCTTATATCCGCCTGAAGTTCAGCAGCTCAAAGTTTGATCAGAAAAAATACGATGAAGACCTTACCAAGATCATTGACTATTATAATTCACTTGGCTACCGGGACGCGCAGATTGTGGCAGACACCCAATACGCCACTGGCAACGATTCTACAAACAAAGGTAATATTGAGATCGATATCAAGGTAGACGAAGGAAGAAAATACTATTTCGGAAACATCGCCTATAAAGGTAACACCAAGTACTCCGACTCGATCCTGAGGCAGGTGGTTGGCATTCAAAAAGGAGACACCTACAATCTTGAGCTCCTGAACAAGAAGCTGGGAAAGCAAATGAGCGCCGAGGGTGGCGACATTGGCGAATTATACCAGAATGATGGTTACCTCTTCTTCCGTGCGGATGCGGTGGAAACGTCTGTCTACAACGACACCATCGATTACGAGATCAGGATTGTCGAAGGCCCCCAGGCAAGAATTGGTACAGTGGGCATCTTCGGAAATGAGAAAACCAAGGATTACGTCATCCGTCGCGAGTTGAGAACTTACCCCGGTGAACTTTTCAGACGCTCCGACCTGATCCGCTCTCAAAGAGAGTTGGCCGCACTTCAATATTTTAACCAGGAAAAGATCAACCCCGACATTGTTCCTCACCAGGAGGATGGTACAGTGGATATCAATTGGAACCTTGAAGAGAAATCTTCTGACCAGTTAGAATTGTCTGCCGGCTGGGGTGGCGGTGTTGGTTTAACCGGAACACTCGGTGTAACGTTCAACAACTTCTCGATCAAGAATATTTGGCACAAGGAAGCATGGGATCCGCTCCCGCAAGGTGATGGACAGAAACTCAGTCTTCGCTATCAGTCCAACGGCCGCGCCTATAACTCGTATAATTTTTCCTTTACAGAGCCTTGGTTGGGTGGTAAGAAACGTAATTCACTAACGCTTGCTTTTTACCACAGTAAATTCTCGAATGCTTATGACTATACCACTGGCCGCTTTGATAAGGCGAGATCGGATACCAATTACCTGAAGACTTCTGGTGTGTCCGTTTCAATGGGTAAATCACTAAAGTGGCCGGATGATTATTTCAGCTTGATCTATTCGGTAAATTTCACACAATATGATCTTCGGAACTATCCGGGCTTATTCCGCCTGTCCGACGGAACAGATATTGCTAATGGAAGATCGCAAAACGTGAGCTTTAAGATAGGCTTGCAACGTTCTTCTGTTTATGATCCTACATTCCCCAGGAGTGGATCTAACTTTTCGGCCAGCGTGGCGTTGACACCACCTTATTCTTTGATTAATCCAAGCCTTGTTACTTCTCTTAATCCCTACGAACATCCTGAGTATCATAAATGGCGTTTCAATGCCGAATGGTACATCCCCATCGGTAAGGGAACGGGAGAAAACCACGATCACCAGTTTGTGATGAAGATCGCGGCCAAGTACGGATTTATGGGCCGTTACAACAACAAATTGGATTTCTCGCCATTTGAGAGGTTCCAGCTTGGCGGTGATGGTTTGACGAACAGCTATGGTCTGTTGGGTTACGACATCATCTCTCTCCGCGGTTACCCTGTATTTGACAACTCGAATCCTAATGTGAACAATCCCGATCAGACCAGCGCAAATCGCCTGTTCACCATCTTCAATAAGTATCAGCTTGAAATGCGTTACCCACTGGTTACCAATCCAAGCAGTACCATTTATGGTCTCGCCTTCTTCGATGCTGCCAATGGATGGTATTCGTTCAAAGAGTACAATCCGTACCAGCTACGAAGGTCTGTCGGTGTCGGTATGCGTTTCTTCCTGCCAATGTTTGGTTTACTTGGTTTTGATTATGGTGTGGGTCTCGACCGCCTGCAACCGGGCGCCAACCGCTTCAAAAATGCAACTAAGTTTACGTTCATGCTAGGTTATGAACCTGAATAACACAGACAAAATCAAACTATATGAAAAAGTTCTTCCTACTGGCTGCTTGCTGTCTTTTCCTGGCTGCTTTCGCTAATGCACAGAAGTATGCTATAATAGATACCAAGTACATTCTCGATAAACTGCCCGACTATAAAACGGCCCAGGCCCAGCTAGATAATATTGCTAAGGGCTGGCAAAAAGAGATCGATGACATGCAGGCCGATCTCGACAAGATGTATAAAAACTACGATGCCGAGCAGGTCATGTTAAGCGACGATCTGAAGAAGAAAAGAGAAGATCAACTCTTCACAAAAGAAAAGGCCGTACGCGATCTACAGCGTCAGCGTTTTGGTTTCGAAGGCGATCTTTTCAAGAAAAGACAGGAACTGATTCAACCCATTCAAAACAAGGTTTATAATGCCGTGCAAAAATTGGCCGTGCAGCGCGGATACGACTTTATTTTGGATAAAAGTGAGGGAATTACGGTTATCTTTGCCGACCCTAAATTGGAAAAGAGCGACGATATTTTACGTGAATTAGGGATAAAGTAAATAAGTCAAATATTTGCAAAATCACCAGTTCTTATACAACCAAACTAACCACAATACTATCATATCTAAACATCAAAACAATCTCATGAACAAGTTCAAAGTATTTTTAATTGCGGCGGCTCTTATCTGTTCTTCAAGCGCTGTAATGGCTCAGAAAACTGGATATATTGACGTGAACACCGTGATCCAAATCATGCCCGATGCAGCAAGGATCGATTCTATGATGGAAAAGTTTCAGCAAGACTCCCTGGGCAAACAATTCGAAAGCCTCGTTAGAGACTATAAATACAGGGATAGCATTTTAAGTTCAAAAGATACTTTGACAATGCCTGCTTCTGTTAAGTTGCAGCATCAGCAAACCTTACAGAATGTTGCTTACCAGATTCAGAACTGGCAAAGCATTTCCCAACAATACTACCAGGCAAAGCAGAACCAATATCTCGAGCCGGTATATCGCAAAGTAATGGCTGCCGTTCAGGCCGTAGCCAAAGAAAAAGGATACAGCTACGTGTACGATAAAGGGGTATTGATCATTGGCCCTACGGCGGATGACCTGCTTCCGGCCGTTGCTCAAAGACTGAACATCAAGGTCCCTGCGCAAGTGCCAATCGGCGTCAACACAGCAGCCAAGGAGCCAGGCAGACAATAATAATAGTCTTAAACGAATTGAAGGTCCCGCCTGCGGGACTTTTCTTTTTACCGCCCACAAACGACAAACCGTAAACAACCCGAATCTCAAATTTCAAATAGTCAACTCCAAACTATCTTTACCCTATGGCACCCATCGGAGTATTCGATTCAGGCTATGGCGGACTCACCGTCCTTCGCGAATTCGTTGATCGTCTCCCTCAATACGATTATTTATACCTGGGTGACAACGCGAGGTCTCCTTATGGCACGCGCAGTTTTGAAACGGTGTACCGGTACACTTTGCAATGTGTGAAATGGCTACTGCAGCAGAACTGCCCCCTTATCATTCTTGCTTGTAACACTGCCTCTGCCAAGGCCTTGCGAAGCATTCAACAAAATGACCTGGAGAAATTGGATTCGCATGCAAGAGTACTCGGTGTCATCCGTCCCACCACGGAGATCATTGGTAAGCATACAAAAACGAACAGCATTGGAATCCTGGCGACCAATGGTACGGTTCAATCGGAATCGTACATCATAGAAATTGGAAAGTTTTTTCCCGGTGCTAAGATCGAGCAGGAGGCATGCCCAATGTGGGTGCCGTTGGTAGAGAACAACGAGCACCAGGGCCAGGGCGCCGACTACTTCGTCGAAAAGCATATCAACAATATCCTTGGTCGCGATAAAGACATCGATACACTGCTCCTTGCATGTACCCACTACCCACTGCTCAAGGAAAGAATTCAGAAACATCTACCTCCCAACGTCAAACTTGTTTCCCAAGGAGAGATCGTAGCCGAAAGCCTTAGGGATTACCTGCAACGGCACCCCGAAATGGAATCAAAGATTTCGAAAGAATCCAAAAGAGTGTTTTACACCACCGATTCACCAACGGAGTTCAATAACAAGGCAACCATTTTCTTTGGAGAAAGCGTTGTGTCCAGGCACCTTGATCTTTGAGAACTCAGTCGGTATTGATTTTAATTACGCCCCCGCAGCAGGCCTCTTCTCGCAGTCTGCCCTCCTCACTTTAAATTTCCCGAAACTT
>Ga0157372_10003395_pt1 | contig 17187 bp, 14 predicted proteins | sample C55metaG_FD_115307 | JGI IMG/M metagenome (GOLD analysis project Ga0157372, IMG submission 115307) | Corn rhizosphere microbial communities from Kellogg Biological Station, Michigan, USA - C5-5 metaG | ecosystem: Host-associated > Plants > Roots > Rhizosphere > Soil | place: USA: Michigan... | reverse complement strand
GCCGCGAGACCGACGCGCCCGCGCTCGCCGCCCGAGAGCGTCGACACGGGACGCGTCTTCGATTCTTCCGCGTCGAAGCCCAGCCCTTGAAGCACGGCGTCGACGCGCGCGTGATAGATGTATCCACCAAGATCGGCGAACCGCTCCTGGTCGCGGCCGAACCGTTCGAGAAACGCATCGGAGACGCGTTCGCCCAGCTCACCCAGCTCGATGGCCTGCTCGGCGATGCGCTTCTCCAGCGCGATCACCTCACGCCAGGCGGCGGCGCCGGCTTCCCAGACGGTCGTCGCCCCCTCGAATGCGCGGTGCTGGTCGAGCAGTGCGTGGCGAAGTCCCGGCTTTCGCGCCACGCTTCCTACGGTCGGCTCGAGCTCTCCGGTGATCAGTCGGAAGATCGACGTCTTCCCGGCGCCGTTGCGTCCGATGATGCCCCAGCGATCGCCCTCGGCGACAGTGAAGGTGATGTTCTTGAACAGCTCGGTCGCGCCGAACGACACACCGATGTTGGAGAGCGAGAGAAGAGTCAAGCAGCAGTCACCTTCAGACCGAGGATGCCGGCGAGGATTGGCTACAGATCCGAGAGTCGTCCCTCGGTCGACAAAAAACGAAATCTAGTCCGAGCACGACTCGTTCGAGATCGCGGTATCGGCGTCTGCTTCATCGTTTGCGAGAGTTCCTAACGTTTTGAACTGACGGGCTAACGCGGACACGCGCGGCCGAACGCGGATGGCGTCGCGCCACTCACGATGTCATACGGACAAGAAGACATGACGACATCACGCCACGGGCGATGCCGGCGCCGAGGTGGCCGCTAGTCGCATTCCGGATGATGCCAGTCGTCTTGGGACGCCACGCGAGCCGGAACCGTGATCGTCGCGCCGTTCTGCAGCGTCAACACGACCACGCCGGCGCCCGACGCGAGTAACTCGAAGATCCGATCGCGATCCGCGCCGGTGATCGTCGCCGCGCTGTTCGCCGTCATCGAAACCGACGATGTGCTCGACATCGACAACGAGAGAACCGATTGGCCGCCGGCGATCTGAAGCGTCAATGCGCTCGCCGGTGACGCCAGCCCCTCGCCGCGAATGTTCCAGGTGAGATCGCTCGGCACCGGGCCATCGTCGTGATACTGCCGGAAGTTCAGAGACGTGACAATGAGGGTGCCGTTCACGCCGCTCACCGTGCCGGCGGTTCCGACGAAGCGCGTCTCATATGTGCACGCGTACGGATTGCACGCCGCTGACGAGAGCGAAGCGGCAACAACGATCGCACGAGCGAACACTGTAGGACGCAGGAACATCGGAAGGGGTGGTTTTCCTGGAATCCGAGGCAACGGCCGTGCCCGCGTCACAAACGCCTGACTCCAGCTTTCTTCTCAGGACGAGTCACCTCGAGGCCATTACCCCATGGCCTGCTCGAATTCGACAGTCGAGACGCCATGAGTGGCATGCCGGTCGCCAAACTCACCCGGGGGCAGGAGTCGGGTGAAATGACGGGGATGGGGCAGATTCGCATGCCGCCAAGCAAAGACGATCAACTGGAAGCGCTCAATCGGATCGGCATGGATCTGATGCTCGAGCACGACCTGCCCGTGCTCCTGACCCGAATTCTCAGTACCGCCAAAGCGTTGACCAGCAGCGACGGCGGCGCTCTGTTTCTCGCCGACCATGAAGCACAACCGCCGGAGCTCGTCCTGCATCTGTACGAGTTCGACTCGATCGACCGAGCCGAGGTTGCGGACCTCCGCGCTCCCATCGACGACACGAGCATCGCCGGCCACGCGGCGCGCATAAAGAAGCCGGTCGTCATCCGCGATGCGTACGACCTGCCGCCCGACGCCGAGTACATGCTCGACAGGACGTTCGACCAGCGCCATCGGTACCGTCGTCGCTCGATGGCGTTCGTGCCGCTGGTCGATCAGCGGGCTCACCTCGTTGGACTGTTCGTCCTCGTAAACCGGAAGTCGGATCCGCGGGCGCGTCTCACAGACGTGGACGCCGTCGATCGCTACGTGGTGCCGTACTCGCAGCGCGACGTCGATGTGGCGCGATCCCTTGCCGGCCAGGCGGCCGTGGCGATCGAGAACGCGCAGTTGCATGCGCGCATCGAGCGCATGATGGAGACGGTGATCGAAGTTGCGGTGACGGCGATCGATGAGCGCGACCCGGCCACGGCGGGCCATTCCCTCCGCGTCGCCAAGCTGAGTCTCGACCTGGCGCGCGCCGTCGACGCGGTGAGCGACGGACCCTATCGCGATGTCCATTTTTCCGGGCGGCAACTGCGTGAGCTTCGCTTCGTGGGACTCTTGCACGATGTCGGCAAGCTCGTCGTCCCCGAGAACGTGCTCCTCAAAGCGAAGAAGCTTCCGCCCGTGCTCTACGAACGCGTCATGGCGCGCTTCGACCTGATTCGTCAAACGCTCGAGCTGAAGCACTGTTCGAGCGAGTCGTCGCACGGCGCCGATCTCGCGGCGGAGCTCGCGGAGCTGGACCAGATGCGACGCACGGTCTGCAGTGCGAATGAGCCAACGATCGCCGACCGAGACCCGAGCGACGAACTGGCGGCGATCGCGGCCCGTCGTTTTCGTGGACCACACGGCGACGAGATCAACTACCTCACCGATGAAGAGCTGCATTTTCTGCGGCTTCGTCGCGGAACGCTCGATGAAGACGAGAGGGCGCTCGCCGAATATCACGCGGAAGCAACACACCGCTTACTGAGCAGTGTCCTGTGGACGGACGACCTCAAGAACGTTCCCGCATACGCGTATGCTCACCATGAGATGCTCGACGGCAGCGGCTATCCGCGCCACCTGCGTGCTCCCGAGATTTCGCTGCAAACGCGAATCGTCGAACTGTGCGACATGTTCGACGCGCTGACTCAGGCTGACCGACCGTACAAGCATTCGCTCTCTCGCGAGGAAACCTTCAAGATCTTGGAAGGGGAGGTCGGCGTCGGGCGCATCGACGGCGAGCTGTTGCGCATCCTGCAACAGAGCCTCAAGGCCGCATAACCTCGCACTTCGAGGCGGTCGCGGTCGCGGCTTTTGACTTCCCTTGCGGCAGCTATAGTATGAAGTAGTAGTCGGATCTTTCCCCCGGTCGCTTCGGGAACCCTTTGCCGCAACCTCCGCGACTATGAGCAAGTACACGGTGAACGTGAACGGCCAGGCCCATTCGGTGGACGTGACGCCGGATACTCCGCTGCTCTGGGTCCTGCGCGATTCCTTAGGGCTCGTCGGCACAAAGTACGGCTGTGGCATCGGTGAGTGCGGTGCCTGCACGGTGCATCTCGACGGCAAGCCGACACGCGCCTGTCAGACACCGGTGTCCGAGGTCGGGCGCGCCCAGGTCACGACGATCGAAGGGCTCGACCCCGCGGGAAAACACCCGCTGCAGCAGGCGTGGATCGAGCTGGACGTGCCGCAGTGCGGGTATTGCCAGGCAGGTCAACTCATGACGGCGTCGGCGTTGCTGAAGAGCAACCCTCGTCCGAGCGACGCCGACATCGACAAGATGATGGCCGGCAATCTCTGTCGCTGCGCGTCGTATGTCCGCATTCGCGCCGGCATCAAGCGAGCCGCCGAGCTGGCGAGCGCAGGTACGGCGAACGGAGGCCGCTCATGAAACGCCTACTCGAGTCTTCGTCCGCGGGCCTTGACCGTCGCGCGTTCATCAAAGTCGGCGCCCTCGCCGGCGGCGGTCTGTTGGTTGGCACCTATTTGCGCTTTGGCGCTGCATCCGCGTTCGCCGAGAGCCTGCCCGGCGCCGCCGACAACTTCGCGCCGAACGCTTTCATCAGTATTTCACCGAGCGGGGCGGTTTCGATCATCGCGCCGAATTCGGAAATGGGACAGGGAATCAAGACGTCGCTGCCGATGATCGTCGCCGAGGAGCTCGATGTTCCGTTCGAGCAGGTGACGATCGTCCAGGGCGACTTGAACCCAGCCTACGGGCGCCAGATGTCGGTCGGCAGCCAATCGACGCCGACCAACTACGCCCCGATGCGTCGCGCCGGCGCGACCGCGCGCGCCATGCTCGTGGCGGCGGCGGCGCAAACCTGGGGGGTTCCCGAGCCGGAGTGCACGACGGAAAAAGGCGCCGTGCTGCATCTCAAGTCAAAACGTCGCGCGACCTACGGCGAGCTCGCGGCCAAGGCGTCGACGCTTGCGCCGCCCGCCGATGCCCCGCTCAAAGATCCGAAGGACTTCAAGTTGATTGGCACCCGCGTGCCCGGCGTCGATAACAAGAAAATCGTAACCGGTGTGCCGCTCTTCGGGATCGACGTGAAGCTGCCTGGGATGCTGTACGCGACGTACACCAAATGCCCGACCTTCGGCGGAAAGGTGGTGAGCGCGAATATCGATGAAGTGAAAAAACGACCTGGCGTTCGCGATGCTTTTGTGCTCGACGGGATCGAAGGACTGACACCCGGCATCGCGATCGTTGCCGATTCGACGTGGAATGCGTTCAGCGCCGCCGAAGCCTTGAAGGTTCAGTGGGATGCCGGCCCGGTAGCGAGCCAGAACAGCGCGGAGATGGCAAGGCAGGCGGAGCAACTCGCAAAGTCGACGCCGCCGGCGCCGCTCCCCGGAGGCGCCAAGGTCGTCGAGGCGACGTACCACTATCCTTTCCTCGCGCACGCGACGCTCGAGCCGCAGAACTGTACCGCGTTGTTCAAGAACGGCGTGATGGAGATGTGGACGCCGACGCAAATTCCGGCGAGCGGCCAAGGTCTGGTGACGCGCGGACTCGGCCTCCAGCCGAAGGACGTCGTCGTACACATCACGCGCTTGGGCGGCGGGTTCGGCCGACGCGGCAGCAATGAGTTTTCCATTGAAGCGGCGGCCATCGCCAAGAAGCTCGAAGGCACGCCCGTGAAGCTCATGTGGCGCCGGGAAGACGACTTTGGCCACGACAATTATCGCTCCAACGGCTGGCACTACTTCACGGCCGGTCTCGATAACGCAGGGAAGGTCGTCGCGCTGCACGATGCGTTCGTGAAGATGCAGGGAGGTCCCGGCGACATGAGCGCCGGTGGCTTCCCGTTCATCGTGATCCCGGGCTCGCAGGTGAAGTCGAGCAAACTGCCGGCAGGTATTCCGACCGGGTATTGGCGCGCACCGGGCGACAACGGGAACGTCTGGGCCACGCAGTGTTTCGTCGACGAGCTTGCGCACGCCGCCGGTCGTGATCCGTTGGCGTTCACGCTCGATCTGCTCGCCGCGGCGCCGCCTGGAAACGGGCGTGGCTTCGACCCGGCGAAGATGACGACCGTCCTCGAGCTGGCGACCGAGAAGGCCGGCTGGGGCAAAACGCGTCAGCGCGGCGAAGGGCAGGGCTTGGCGATCACGCACACCAACAACGCCTACGTCGCGATCGTCGCCGACGTCGGTGTGAGTCGGGAAGGTGTGCTGGCGATCAAGAAGCTGACGGCCGTTGTCGACGCCGGCACGATCATCAATCTCAGTGCGGCTGAGAGTCAGGTGCAGGGCGCGATGCTCGACGGAATCAGCGCGGCCTGGTTCCAGAAGATCACCATCGAACATGGCGCGGCCGCGCAGACGAATTTTCACGACTACCGAATGCTGCGAATGAATCACGCGCCGCCGGTCGTCGACGTGCAGTTCGTCAAGTCGTCGGCGCCTCCGACCGGGCTGGGAGAGCCGGGACTGCCCGCTGCCGCGCCGGCCGTGTGCAACGCGATCTTCGCCGCCACCGGAGTTCGCGTACGTACGCTGCCGATTATCGACGGAAGCCTGAAGTGGACGTGAGGCCGCCGTCGATGGAGCGTCGATAGACCATCAATTCGAGAGCCCGGCCTCCGCGACCGGGCTCTCGTGCACATGGCTCAACGTGTGGGTCGACCCAGCTCCGAATTCAGCTCGCGCATTGCCGCCTCGTAGTAGGGGTCGGCGGCCGGCAGCTCGCGGTACACCGGCGCGGCCTGCTTCGGTGCAGGCGCGAGCATGTGCCTGGCGAGGCGGTACAGCCCGTACCCCGCGAGTCCAATGCACGCGATCTTGACGGCGATGAACGCGAGTCCGACAAGCGTGCCGAGTACGCCGGCGGCCAGCGTCAGCACGAAAAAGCCCACCGGGATCGCGACGGCGAGCCCGACGATGACCTTCAGCAGCGTCCAGAGAATGCGCATGGGTATTTTCCTCCCAGGGAATCCCTACGGACGATGCCCGCCGTTGGTTGCAGCCACAGCCGTTGAGGAAATGGAACCATGAGATCAGCAATACCGGCGGGAGCGCCGCGTCTCGGCGTGTCGTTGGCGTTCGGCCTCGCGCTCACCGGCGGCGGCGGAATCAGCAACAATCAGGCGGTCGCGCAAACGCTGTACGTGAGCAACGAGGGCGCGAACACAATCACCGTGGTCTCGGCCGCGACGCTTCGTCCAGTCGCGACGATCGCCGTTGGGAATCGGCCGCGCGGGATGGCGGTCGCACCGGACGGTCGACACGTCTACGTCGCACTCGGGCGCGAAGATGCCGTTGCCATTATCGACGTCACATCACACAAGGTCGTGGGCAAGGTTCCTGTAGGTCCCGATCCCGAACAAGTCGCGGTAAGCAAGAACGGCGAGGTAATTTTTGTCTCGAACGAGAGCGCAAATCGATCGACCGCCGTGCGCCTTTCGGATCATCGGATCCTCTTTTCAGTCTCGGTGGGCCAGGAGCCGGAAGGCGTCACGGTGACTCCGGACGGGCGGCGCGTCTTCGTGACCGGAGAGACGGATTCGAGTGTCACCATTCTCGACGCGAATAACGGACATCTGTTGCGAACGTTGCACGTGGGCGCCCGCCCGAGATTCGTGGCGTTCGATCCGACTGGGAAGCTCGCCTACGCGAGTGCCGAGGCGGGTGGAACACTGTCGATCATCGACGTCGCACGTGACAGCGTCGTTCGCGTTGTCCCCATCGCCGACGGGAAGTCCAAGCCGACCGGCGTCGCGGTTTCACCCGATGGTCGTCGGGTGTATGTGGCAAACGGCGCCGGCAATCAAATCACGATAGTCGACGCCATGGCGGGAACTGTGACGTCATCGGTCGATGTCGGGACGCGACCGTGGGGCATCGCGCTGTCGATGGACGGCAGCACGCTGTACAGCGCGGACGGGCGCTCAAATCGTGTTTCCGTCATCGACACCAAGACGGCGGTCGTACGTGATACGGTCACCGTGGGTGAGCGGCCATACGGGGTCGTCATCGTGCCGCACCGAGCGCGTTGATCGCGCCGAGTTACCGGCAATCGACATGTCTACCATTTCCGTTCGCCGCGCGCGCCCCGGCGACGCACCGTCGCTTGGAAAGCTCGGCGCGCTCCTCGTCCGAACGCACTTCGAGTTCGATCCAAAGCGATTCCTGCCCGTGACGCCGCAAACCGAAGAGCGCTACGGAGCCTTTCTCGCCAGCCAGCTCGACGATTCGGATACCGTGGTGCTGGTTGCCGAAAAAGAGGGGCAGGTCCTCGGTTACACCTACGCGACGGTCGAGGGCTACGATTACATGTCGCTGCGCGGCCCGGCCGGGGTTCTCAACGACATCGTCGTCGAGCCATCGCAGCGCGGCCGGGGCATCGGACGCATGCTTCTCGAAGCGACGATGGACGAGCTCAAGGGCCGAGCGGTTCCTCGCGTCGTGTTATCCACCGCCGAACAAAATCTCGCGGCGCAGCGCCTGTTCGAGGGCTCCGGCTTCCGGCGCACGATGATCGAGATGACGCGCGAGGTCGGCTAGGCCGCGGCCTCCCGCTCTCGGGTACGCGCTTCCGTCAAATCGTGCCGAGGAAGTATCAATCGCGACGATTATGTGCTCAGTAATGGCGACGAGCCTGCTCATCGAATCTCATTTCCCCCTGGAGTCCTTGGGGAGCGCATAGGGTCGCCCCGTCACGGCGCCCGGTCACATACGACTTTGGACCAAGAGACGCCGCCGAGTACGGAGACTAACGTTGGTGCGCGCTGCCGAGCCTCCGCGCTCGTTCCGCGCGCATGATGTCTCGAGCGGAGCAAACCCGTGTCAGCACCAACGTCATTTCCTTCGACCACCGCTCCGGCGATCGCGCCATCGCCATCGCCACCGTCCGACCCGCCGGCGCGCGATATGGTGTGGATTCCTGGCGGGGTCTTCACGATGGGATGCAACTCGGCGTATCCGGAGGAGCGTCCCGAGCATCGCGTCGAGGTCGGCGGGTTCTGGATGGACCGATATCCCGTCACGAACGCGCGCTTCGCGAAGTTCATCAGTGCTACGCGCCATGTGACGTTCGCCGAGCTGCCGCCGGACCCGAAGGACTATCCGGGCGCCTCGCGGGAGATGTTGCAGCCGGGGTCGCTCGTCTTCGTGAAGCCGACCGCACCCGTCGCGCTGAATGACATCAGGGCATGGTGGCACTTCATGCATGGAGCCGACTGGCGTCATCCGACGGGACGCGATAGTCATGCAGACCATTTGCGTGAGCATCCGGTGGTTCACGTCACCCACTCGGACGCGGTGGCGTTCGCTGCATGGGAAGGGAAGACGCTGCCGACGGAGGCGGAGTGGGAACGCGCCGCCCGCGGCGGCCTGGAGGGCAAGTTTTACGCATGGGGCGACGAGCTCATGCCGCGCGGCCGGCCGCTCGCGAACTTCTGGCAAGGCCGATTCCCATATGAAAATACTCTCATGGACGGTTGGGAGGGGACGTCTCCCGTCGGTATGTTCCCGCCGAATGGCTTCGGACTCTACGACATGATCGGCAACGTCTGGGAGTGGACGGAAGATTGGTATGAGCCGAGTCACGCCGCGGAGGCGGCGGCGGATTGTTGTCACGCGCGCGACCCGCAGGGCGGCCGACGCGAGCGAAGCGTCGACCGTGGCTCTCCGGCGCCGCACATTCCGCGCAAAGTGCTCAAGGGCGGATCGTTCCTGTGCTCGGAGAACTATTGTCGCCGCTACAGACCCGCCGCGCGCTCGCCGCAGCCCATTGACTCGTCGGCGAGCAACATCGGCTTTCGCTGCGTCATCCGCCCTGCACGAGCGGAATGAGCTTCCGATCTGCCGGCGATGAGCCCTGAACCGAAGCGGCACATCACGCTCCTCGACAAAGACGCCGGGGCCGACTCGATCTCCGTCGAGCTTTCAGCGCGTCGCACGGGGATGTCCTTTCAACGCACCCGCATGAGCGCCGATCGGACGCTGATGAGCGTCATTCGTACCTCGCTCTCGCTGATCAGCTTCGGCTTCACGATCTACCAATTCTTTCGCGGGCTCCAGAGCGACAACGCCGTGCGCGTCAACCTCGCGCCGCGGAACTTCGGGCTGACGCTCGTCTGGCTCGGCGTTGCCATGGTCGGCGTGGGAATTCTCTTTCATATCCAGTTCATGCTCGGGCTTCGACATCAGCGGAGCGAGATGAAAGCAGCCGGCCTAATCCATGGCGAGAGCAAGTTTCCCGGCTCGTACACGCTCGGTGTTGCGTTTCTCGTTCTCTTATTTGGGATCGGCGTGATCACGAGTCTCACGTTCCGTTTGGGGCCGTTCGGCTGATCGTCCTCCGGCTTGGACGGTGCGAGAGGACGAGCACGCCACGGAGCGGTCGCTACCAACGAAGCCTCGGAGCGTCAATCGCGCCGGCGCGACGGAACTCGGGGGGCGTGGTCGGGACCGTCCGCGCCTGATGGGAGCTCCGACGAGAAGCCGCGGGCCAGATCCAGGAGCATGCCGCGCGCATCAGGAAGCACACGCGGCGCTGCGGCGATGCGCTCGAGGAACCAGCTACCACGATCGAAGTTCAAGGCGTCGTAGCGCACACCGGCGCCCGTCTCCGACGAGTGAATGATGCGCGCGCGGCCGACGTAGATCGCGACGTGGTTGATGCCACCATCATCCTGGAACATCACGAGATCGCCCGGTGAGAGCGAGCTGAGATCCGGCCGTACACGCTCGCCGACCCGCGCCTGATCGCGCGACAGACGCGGAAGATTGACACCGAGCATCGAAAAGACGAACCGCACGAAACCGGGCGCGTCGAATCCGGAGGACGGGGAAGTGCCCCCGCGATGGTACGGAACACCCACGTAGTTCTCCGCCGTCGACAACACGCGCGACGCCGCCCGGTTGCTCGTCGGCTCTTCGCTCAGCGCACCGATGTCCATCGCCGACAGGACGTGGACGACCTCGGCCGCTGTCCCGCCGCCACCGACGCGGAAACTCAATCCGACACGCATCTCGCGAGTCGCGGGGAGCGCGCTCTGGGAGTTCGGCAACACGAACTGGCTCATCCGCCAGCGCATCTCGCCAAAGGCGCCGAACGCGTTGCCCATCGGCGCGAGAAATCCACCGCCGTAGCTCCACCCCTGACGCATTACGCGATAACGGCCGCTGTCCGTCGCCGCCGCGCTCAAGCCGGCGAAGACGTAGGGCGTGAAGAGCACGTGCTGGTTGTAGTTGTAGCTCTCGAGATACGCGATCGCGTCGGCGTCAGCACCCCACGGGCGCATCGACGTCGAGAAGCTGTTCGACGCGACGCGGTCGCGCACCGAAAGATGTCCGCCCGCGCGAAGCGACAGCGGCCCGCCGGTGAGCGCGAGCGACAATCCCGCGAGCGGTCCTGCGTCCGCGTCGGGAACGAATGAGACGAATGGGCTCAGTGAGACGCCCGACTGTTGCGCCAGAGCGAACGTCGACACGACGGCCAAGCCGGCGAGTGCGAGAAGTGAAGACCGGAGCACGGGGCAACTCCGAAGAGGGAATGCCCGCGCTTGCAGCACAACCGCGGCCACATTTCAACAAATTCGACAGTGTGGGACCAAGGCCCAATGCGAAACAGCGCGCGATTTTCATCGCGCGCTCTAGTGCGAACGGTTGTGCGCGGCTACGCGGTTCCTCGCTATGAAACGAGACTGCGCGCCACGAACCAGAGATTCGCCGGCCGCTCGGCGAGACGACGAACGTACCACGGAAACCAGTGCGTTCCGTAGCTGATCAGTACACGAACGCGAACTCCACGGTCGCGCAGTGCGCGCTGCTCGTTCGGCCGAATGCCGTAGAGCATATGTACTTCGTATCCTCCGTCCGGCACGGCGAGTGAAACCGCCCGCGTGCGGATGCGCTCGATCAGCGAGAGGTCGTGTGTCCCGAACACCGGGAACGCCGCGCCCCGCGCCGCGGCTTCCAGCAGATGCTCGCCGATGTGGAAGTACGCGTCGTCGGTGTCGCGCTTCCGTGGGAACGCGACGACCGCCGGTTCACGGTATGCACCTTTGACGAGCCGAATGGCCGGCTTGAGCGGCATCAGCGCCGTGATGTCCTCCGGCGTGCGATAGAGATACGCCTGCAAGCAAAGGCCGACTTTCTCGTGCGTTTCGCGGGCCCGGCGAAAGACCTCGAGTGTTGCGTCGACATACCACGATTCCTCGATGTCGATCCAGAGGAACGTACCGGTTTGCTCGGCGCGCGTCGCCAGTGCGCGGACGCGGGTGAGGCAGGCTTCGCGGTCGAGATCGAGTCCGAGGTGGGTGAGCTTCACCGAGACGTGGGTCGGAAGCCCGCGCCCTTTGATCTGATCGAGCAGCTGGAGATAGTGATCGCGTACGCTGTCCGCTTCGCCGCGATTCGTCACCCGCTCGCCAAGCGCGGTGATCACGGTGCCGATTCGCTCGCGCGCGAACTCACTCGACGCCGCCAACGCCGAATCGACATCTTCGCCCGGCATGAATTTGCGAACGGCTCGGCGCGCGAAGGAGCGTCGCCGGAATTGGTCGGCAAGCCAGGCACTGCGCGACGCGCGCAGGAGCATCGATCGGACGATCGCCATGAACTGGGTCTCGGGGAAGGATGAGTGCCCTAATACTATCGTCGTCCAACGCCCGCGACAGGCGGTCGCGCTAGCGCTGTACGGGCAGTCGGATGGTAAACTCGCTGCCGTGCGCCGGCGTACTGTGAACGGAGATGTCGCCGCCGAGCGAGCGGACGATGCCGCGCGTCACGTGCAAGCCCAGTCCGACCCCGCCCGCACGACGACTCGCCGACTGATCGATCTGCCAGAAGGCGTCGAAGATCTTCTCGAGATGCTCGGCGGGAATTCCGGGGCCCGAGTCTTCGACGGTGAACCGCACACGATCTTCGTCGGCGGGGCACGACACACGAAGGCGAACGTAGCCCGCGTCGGTGAACTTCACCGCGTTGCCCATCAGGTTCACCAGAGCCTGGCGCAGTTTGGCTTCGTCGGTATCGATGATCAACGCGTCGTCGTCGATGACAACGGTGAGGTCGATCTGCTTCTCACGCGCTTGCGGGGCGACCATCGCTGCCGAGTCCTCCGCAAGCTCGGCGACACGTACGGGGCTGAACGCCGGCTGATCCTGCAGCTCCATGCGCGATAGCGTGAGGACCTGCTCGATCAGCGTGAGCAGATGCTTTGCGCTGGCGTGTATCCGGTCGAGCTGCCGATGCTGGGCTTTCGTCGGCACGTCGGGAATTCCCTCGGCCATCAAGCTGCTGTAGCCGATGATGGCGTTGAGCGGCGTGCGGAGCTCGTGACTCATCACGGCGAGGAAGTCGTTCTTTGCGTTGTTCGCCCGCTCGGCCTGGAGCCGCGCGTCTGCCTCACGCTCGAGGAGTCCTTGAATCTCTGCCTCGCCCGCCCGTACGGCCGTCGCGGCGCGAATCACCACCATCATCAATACGGCGGTGAGCGCGACGACGAGCAGCGCCACGCCGGCCTCGCGGCTCGCCAGCGCATCCTTGTTGAGATGGATCAACAACCAGCCAAGCGCCAACGGGACGGCGGACACCGCGACAAGCAGTCGCCGCGCCAGCGTGCCACCGGCGTCGTTGGCGAGAAGCACCCCGGGCCAGGTCGACGCCGATCGCGAAAAGAGCAAGCCGGCGTGCAACGCGAAAAAGGCAATCGCCGACGACACCGCCATCGCCGCCACGCTGTCCACTTGGTACAGCGCGCGAACATCGTACAGGTACCCGACGATCGCCGCCGACGCGATCAACAATCCAGCGGTCGCCAGCCACTGCGCGATCTGTCCCCACCAACGGAAGGGAGCGTCGAGCGCGAGCAATGCGGCGCCGGCGAGCATGAACGCGACCGCTGAATTCGTCGCCATTCCATTCGATCGCATGTCGGGAAATGTCCCGACACGATTCGCGAACAGGCCACGGCCGATCCCGAGGTGAACGTCAAACGCCCGCTCGGCGAACGAGACGCTGCCGAGGACGAGCGCAACCGCTCCGAGGGAGAGAGCGACAACGCGAAGCCACGAGGTACCGCGGCGCGGCCGCCGCTGAATCCACAGCGACGCGGCGGCAATCACGAATGTGAGCGCGGTGTTCGGCGACATCGCGAAGCCGCCGACGAGTTCTCGACGCATGATATCCGGGTCGAGCACCCACCCGGCCATTCCGAGTAGTCCGACCACGCCGCACATGATGGCGGCCGCGCCCGTCGCGCGGACGCTCGCCGATGATGGCGAGGCCGCGACACTCGGCGCCGATAATACGTCGGAGCGTACCGCCAGCCCCGTCATTCGTATCGAAGCGCGGTGATTGGATCGAGGACGGCGGCCCGCCGCGCCGGCCACACGCCGAACACGATGCCTACGAGGGCCGCGAATGCAAACGCGAGCGTAATCGCCGTTGGGCTCATTGCCGTATCCCATCCGAATGAGCGTCGGAGAACCGCCGACGCTCCAGAGCCGAGTGCTACGCCGACGGCGCCGCCGGCAATGCACAATACCACCGCCTCCACAAGAAATTGCAAGAGGATATTGCGACGTGTCGCGCCCAACGCTTTGCGAATTCCGATCTCACGTGTGCGCTCCGTCACAGAAACGAGCATGATGTTCATGATCCCGATGCCACCGACGAGCAGCGAGACCGCCGCGACGCCGGCGAGCAGCAGCGTGAAGGTCTCCGTCGTCTCGCTCAACACCGCCAGGAAATCCGACTGGTTGCGGATCGAAAAATCATTCGGTTGATCCGGCCGCAAGCGGTGCGATCGACGCAGCACCGACTGCACCTCGTACGTCGCCAGCGGAAGCGCGTTCTCGCTCTCGGCCCGAACCCAGATGTCCTGCACGCGATCCGTTCCGAAAATGCCGAATCGACCGGTCGAGAAGGGAATGAGGATTTGCTGGTCCGCGTCACCGACCCCACTCACGCCTCGGTTCGCAAGCACACCGATCACCGTGAATTGACGGCCGGCGATGCGAATCCGCTCCTCCAGAATTTCTCCCGCGTTGCTCGCACCGAGCAGCGGGAGAACCTCGGCGCCGAGCACCGCGACTCGGGCTCGCGCCCGGTCTTCGCCGTCGGTGAACATGCGTCCGACCGCAAGCTGAAAGCCGCGAACCTCCGGAAAATTGGACGCCGTTCCAGTGATCTGGACGTTCGTGTTGCGATTCTTCCAAACGACCTGAAGGGGACGATCCTGTTGCTGGTTCACGCCCACGACGTGCTCCGCGCGCTGGCGAAGCGCTTCCACATCGGCCATGGTGAGCTTGGCGATGCTCGTCGTATTGACGCCCCCCTGATTGATGCGTTGGGGGTTGATTTGAAGCACCGTCGTCCCGAGACGCGAGATCCGATCTTTCACCGCGTTCTCGGCGCCATTGCCAAGCGCGATCATGGCGATCACCGCGGCGACGCCGATCACGATACCGAGCATGGTCAGCAGGGATCGAAGCTTGTTGGCGCGCAATGCGGCGAGCGCCACACGAATCACTTCACCGCTCGTCCCGAACACCATGCGTTTGTTCCTCTTCCAAGCTTTGGTTGATGCAGTACTTTAGGGTGAATCGCGGTGGCGTTCAATGTGCAGATGGCTTCGTCATGAAAAAACATGACAACGGGTCGTCGGGGCAACGATCGAACGCCGCGGGCCGATTGTTGGAAGAGTTGACACGCGACGGCGCGACCACGCTTTGCGCGCTCGCCAAGGTGCTCGAGATATCCGAGGCACACCTCACCGAGTGTCGGGACGGGAAGGGCCGTCTCGATCCAAAAATTCAACTCAAGCTGGCGAGCCTGGCTCCCATCATTGCACCGGAGCTCAAGCTCATGGCCCGTCGTCTCCACACCCAGGCGTCCGCGGCGGTTGAGTATGAGGCGAATGGTGCCGCGATGCGACACTCGAGCTACCCGCGCGAGCAGTTTCGCTGATCTAGCTACCTGCCGGGCGACATCGCGGCGGTAAGCATGTTCACGAGCAGTCGTGCCGCGCCCGGCCGTACAGCCGCGAGTTGGGTATCCAACGCCAGTGGGCTGTAGACGAGCATTCCTCGCCCGACCCGGGCGGTGAGGATCGTCGCCGGCGTCGCCGTTTCCGGCTCACCGATCGCGATCACCGTTCCATACCGTCCGTCGATCCCGATCGGAACGTTGCGCGCGCGCTCGCCGGCCCAGTCCGCGAAATCCGCCGCGGTGATTGCATTGGGCCAACTGAGGAGTGAGGAGCGCGGGTTGACGACGTGGACCTCCGCGTCCGGATTGGTGATGTTGCGGACAACCGTGTCGAATACGATGGGGTAGGGGAGCAGGCCGAATTGCGCCACCTCCGGGCCGTTCGGCAGCACGACGACCGTCCCTCCCTGTCGCATGAATTGATGCAGGGCGTCGACCGCGCCGGCGAGCGTCTCTCCTTTCGCGGCATCGCTGCCGATCAACACGGTGTTGAAGACAGAGAGATCCACCACCGACAGAAGTGACGGATCGAGCGTCTGCACGTTGATCTGCAACTGCCCGAGAAATGTCGGCACATCATCAGTGCCTTTGACGTACGCGACGCGCAGCCGCGCCGGCACGCGCAGGTCGACCACCTCGACGCGCTCGGCCGCCAAACGATAGAAAAGCTGTGTCGGGACGTGCGGGTATTCGCGCGGAATCGTGCCCACTTGGTACGTCTGCCCGCCAAAGTCGCTCGCGCCCGGCCGCCGCGCCCCCTGTGTGGACAGCGGGATGCGAACGAGCGCCGAGATCGAATCCGACCCCGGCTTCAGCATGCCGCGAATTCGAAAGAACACATTCCGCCCACCGAACGGAGGAAGGACGACGCGCCGCTCGACGCTGTCCACCTTGATCGACGCTGGAGTCTTCAGCTCGACGATCACGGTATCGGTCACGTCTCGCGCCGAAGAGACGTAGACGCGAAAGAGCCGATTGATCGGAATCGACGCTCGTTCGTACTCGGCGGTGCGCTCGAGCAGGACGGACTTCGGTCGAAGGCCGATCAGAAAATGCCGATCGTCGCCGCGCACCATTCCGGGACCGCGATAGACCCACGCCCTCGGCGCGACCGGGATATCGACGCCGGCGATTTCGATCGTCGCCTCCGGCCCGTAGACGGGAAGTCGGTCCTCGCCCGCGATTAGTTCGCTGAACGAACCGCGGCTCTCAGGACCAACCGCGTGAACCGCCATACCGCTGATCAAGCCGTAGACCTGCCACCAATGGCTCGCCTGATTGTCCACCCGAATGGACCCGGTCCAACGAAGCAGGCTGTCCGGGGCAAGCCGTGCGGAATCGCCGACGAGCAGTGTCAGCGCGACGCGCCCATTCGACGCTACTCGACGCACCGTCAGCGGCTCCCGCCCTCCATTCAAGATGGTGACCGCCGCCGTCACGGAGTCTTTCACGGCGACGAATTCACGCGCGACGGTGCCGTCGACGACGACGCCCGCGGCATCGAGCGTCACGCGCGTCGCCCGTTCGCGGATCGTTCGCAGCGTCACGACGAGGTCGCCCAGGATTCCGCCGCACAGTGGAACGCCCGCGGATTCGGCACACTGAATGGCGAGGCGCGTCGAGATGCTGTGCTGAACGACGCGCGCGAACGCGGCCGCGATCGCATCCGGACCGGCGTCGCCGAGCGCCCGCGCGGTAGTTAACACTTCGCGAAGCGAATCGACCTGCGCATCGACGACGCCCACGCCCGTTCGCAGGCGCGTCCACATCGTATCGATTCCGGCGAACAGATCGTTGCCCGCGGATTCGCCTCGCGTCGCGTCGACCCGCAGCCATCGCGGTGACACGCCCAGATTCGGCGTCGCGAGCGCCGGCTGCGTGCGCTGAAGCCGGCGAATGTCCGCTCCCAATTCCGCGTACGTCCGGCCCGACTCTCGATCGAGCTCGCCGACGTCGACCATCACGATCCCCGGCCCTGCAACGGCGCTGTCGATGCGCGTGTAGAG
>Ga0157372_10003394_pt1 | contig 17187 bp, 13 predicted proteins | sample C55metaG_FD_115307 | JGI IMG/M metagenome (GOLD analysis project Ga0157372, IMG submission 115307) | Corn rhizosphere microbial communities from Kellogg Biological Station, Michigan, USA - C5-5 metaG | ecosystem: Host-associated > Plants > Roots > Rhizosphere > Soil | place: USA: Michigan... | reverse complement strand
TGGGCTCCGATCTGGACCAGATGCGTTACCTGATGGATAACGCCGCAGCGGCGCAGCAGTCTCTGGGCCTGCAGTTTGGCGTGTCGCTTACCGCAGCTCAGGTCGCCTCACTGGACAAGAGCATCATCTGGTGGGAAGCCACCTCGGTGAATGGCCAGACGGTGATGGTGCCCAAAATCTATCTCTCTGAGAAAGATGCGGCGATGAACAACGGCAGCGTGATTGCCGGGAACAACGTGACGCTCTCCGGCGGTAACATCACCAACAGCGCCAGCACTATCGTGGCGCAGAATGCTATCAGCACCGACAGTCAGAACAATTTCGATAACCTCAGTGACGGACTGATCAAAGCGGGTGGAAACCTGCAGCTTGGTGCGTTGAACAATATTAATAATGTCGGCTCAACAATCAGCGGCAAAAAAGTGGCGCTGGAGAGCATCAATGGCGACATCAATAACACCACCGTGAGTTCCCAATGGACGGTCGGCAGTAAAGGTGCCCTACAGGCAAGCAAAACGCTGCTCGGCCAGACGGCCGCGATTATGTCGCTTGATGCGCTCAGCCTGAAGTCCGGTAACGACATCACTATCACCGGCGCCTCTCTGAATGCAGGCGGCGATCTGCTGCTCAATGCCTGGCACGATCTCAGTCTCAACAATATCGCCACCGGTGAAAGCCGCAAGGTTGGCAACAGGGAGGCCCACAGCTCCGGTGCTAAAAGCTCGACTGTTACTAGTGGTGGCAACCTGATGCTGGTCGCCGGACAGGATATTACCAGCCAGGCGGCAGCGCTGGCGGCGGAAGGCGATATCGGGCTGAAAGCAGGGCACAATATTAACCTGAACGCCGAAGAGTCCGGTTCGGGTAACAGCGAACGCGGTAGTACAAAGACGGTCATCAACGAAACCGTACGCCAGCAGGGTACTGAAATCGTCAGCGGCGGCAGCACTACCCTGCTGGCGGGGAATGACATCATCAGCCAGGCCGCTACGATAACAGCCAAGAAAGATCTGGCGCTGCAGGCCGGACACGACGTCAACATCACTACAGCGACTGAGAGTGATTACGCCTACCGCGAAGAGACCAAAACCAGAAAAAAACTGTTCAGTAAGAAAACCACACACACTATTAACGAAGACAGCTCGACTAGAGAAAAATCCTCTTCCCTGAGTGGCGATCGCGTTTCAATCATTGCCGGTAATGACCTGCTGGTGAAGGGTTCATCGGTTGTGGGTGAAAACGAGGTGGGGCTGAAGGCAGGCCGAGATCTCAACATTACGGCCGCTACCGAGACCGAGACACGCTATCGCCTGAGCGAGACCAAAAAAAGCGGCATGTTCAGCGGCGGCGGTATCGGCGTGACCTTCGGCAGTGCGTCGTCGAAACAGGAGCTGAAGCAGAACGGCACTACCGAAAGCCAGAGCGCCAGCACCATAGGTAGCACCGGAGAAAACGTCACGCTGGTATCAGGGCGTGACGCGCGCATTGCAGGTTCAGACGTAATTGCCAAGCGGGATATTAGCTTGGTCGGCGGGTCGGTCACTATCGATCCGGGCAACGACACCTTGACCCGCCGTCAGAGTTCTGAGCAGAAGCAAAGTGGATTGACGCTACAGCTCACTAGTCCAATCACCGATGCGTTACTGAGTCTGGGCTCACAGGCAAAAGCGGCCAGTGAGGCGGGGGACGATCGTCTGAAAGCTCTGGGTGCGGTGAAGGCGCTGGAAAGTGGCTGGGCGATGTCCGGTACAGCTGGACAATCGGCGACCGCGCTGGCTAACGGCAATGTACGTGAAGCCGGCATTAAGATTGCGCTTAACGTGGGCGCCAGCAAGAGCAAATCCTCATCTGAATATAACAGTAATGTGGTGAGCGGCAGCTCGCTTAACGGCGGCGGCAACGTAGCGGTTGTGGCCACGGGCGCCAAAGGTACCAGCGGCAACCTGACCCTGGCGGGCAGCAATATCACCGGCGGAAACGTTACGCTCGCTGCCGCGCATGATCTTAATCTGGTCGCAGCTAGTAACAACACTGAACAGAAGAGCAGCAATAAATCTTCCGGCTGGAGCGCTGGAGCGCACGTGGCCATCGGACAAAAAACCGGTATTGGCATACAGGCCAATGGCTATATGGCCAGCGGCGCGGAGAACGGCAGCAGTACCACCTACGTTAACAGTCGCGTCAACGCCAAAGACAGTCTTACGCTCAGCAGCGGTAATGACACACTGCTCTCTGGTGCCCAGGCGCTGGGCAACAGTATCAGTGTGAATGCGGGAAATAACCTGACCCTCTCCAGCCTGCAGGATACGGATAACTACCGGAGTAAGCAGCAGAGCGCCAACGGCGGCTTCAGCTTTACTTTTGGCACCATGACTGGCTCGTTTGGGCTGAGCCTGAGTCAGACCAGGGTCAACAGCGAATACGCCAGCGTCGGCGATCAGAGCGGGCTGTTTGCGGGCAACGGTGGTTATGACATTTTTGCCGGTAATCATACGCAGCTCAACGGCGCGGTGATCGCCTCAACCGCTGATACGGCCAACAACCGGCTTTCTACGGGAACGCTGGGCTGGGGCAGCATTAAGAACCACGCGGAATATCACGCCAGCAGTATGGCTGTTGGGATCAGTGGCGGCAACGACGGGACTAAACCTTCTCTTCTGCCCACGCTAGTGAATATGAGCGGCAGCGCTTCCGATACCACGCGATCGGCCGTTGCAGACGGGGCGCTGGTCATACGTGACAAAGCACAGCAGATACAGGATGTCAGCGGGCTGAGCCACGATACGGCCAATGCCAACGGTCACATCGATAAGATCTTTAATAAAGAGAAAGTCGGTAATCAGCTGGCCTTTGCGCAGGGCGTACAGGAGCTGGCCGGTAAAGTAGTCGGGGACGTCAAAGCCTACAAACTGGACGCGGCAGCTGAAGAAACCAAAGCGCGCCTGCTGAAGGAGCACCCTGACTATGCCGGCAAATCATCGGATGAAATGAACACTCTGGTAGAGCGTGACCCGGGTTACAAGGCGGTCGCAGACAAGTGGGGTACAGGCGGCACTTACTCTATGGTGGCGACGGCGGTCGCCGGCGCGCTGGGAGGCCTCAGCGCCAATAATCCAGGAGCGGCTGCCAGCGGCGCAATGGCGCCTTTTATCGCAAATCAGATTAAAAAGGCCACCACAACCTATGATGCAAACGGTAAGGAGCATACCGATCTGCTGGCCAATATCATGGCGCACGCCGTGGCGGCTGGTGTACTGGCGCAAATGGGAGGCGGGAACAGCATTGGTGCCGCCGCCGGCGCGGCAGGCGGAGAACTCACTGCGCGGGCAATCATCAAGGTTATGTACCCGGATACGCAGCCTGGCGAACTGTCTGAAGGCCAGAAGCAGATTATCAGTACCCTGAGCCAGCTGGCAGGAGGATTTGCTGGCGGTATCGCGTCAGATTCGTTAATGGGTTCTGGCGCCGGCACGATGGCAAGTAAAAATGCAGTGGAGAATAATTCTCTGGCGGTAATTGCGCGCGGCGGGCAAATTGCGGTCGAGGGCTGCTTAAAGCTTACGGCATGCCGTAACCAGTTAATCGAGAGCGGGCTGGGCGCGCTGATTGGTGCCTCTGCTGCAACGTCAGCAGTTGAACAACTTTCATCTGCTGAGAAAACAAACGTCATGCTGGCAGCCATGTCCGCAGATCCGGCATCGGTTGAAAAACTGTCGTCCGCTGAACGTAAAGCCTATGATGAACTACAGCAGCAGAAAGGGCTGATTACAGTATTACCTGTGCCGGAACAGGATCCAGCGGGTGGAAAGCTCGTTAATCCAGCTCAGGATCACAACAAGGTAAATACGCTGACCACGCCGGATCAGCGCGAGCAGAACGGCAGCAGTCACACTGGTAACATCAGTGATGCGCCTGATACCGGCGGGAATACAACTGTCACACCAATTCCTGATGAGCCAAATCAAGATCAGTTAGCATACCGTTCTGATAGTGATAATAAATATGCACCAACTGCTAAGCATGCTTCTGGAGGATGGGGTACATTAATGGATTTAAGCGATTCTAAAGCTCAAGAAGTTTTGAATAATTCTATACAAGGTGGCAAGCAGCGCTATGGAATTACAGATGGAAAACTTTACGAATTCCAGCCTGATAATGTTGGTGGTTGGCATGGTTATCCCATTCCAGGTACTGAGGCACCGCCTAAAGTTTTACGCGAGTTTCTTTTGCGCGGAGAAATAAGCAAGGCTGACTATAAAAAAATGATTAAAGGGAAATAATGATGGGTAATCTGAAAATAAAACTTTTGAGCAGTAATCATCAAAATGATACTAAAATAATAAGGTTATCAATCGATTCAAAGACACTATTTACGGGGAGGGTTAACTTTTGCGCCATGAAAAGATGGTTATTTGATAATGAAAAATCGATAAAAGAGTGTGATTTTCCGATGGAAAAAATAAAAGGTTGCTCCTTAGCTGAGCAGTCTTATTTTTTTTACGAAAATGTAGACGCTTGTGATGATCATAATATCGATGTAATGTATGAATACCGCGAATCACATTGTTTGAGGTTTGCCTGCAGGGGGGTTGATTTCCCTGATATTTACATTGGTAAAAATGATGGGAAGCATGAAGTTTCATTATATACCGATAGCGAGAAATGGCGGTATTACTTCGATGTCGATGATTTTTATGTTAATCTTTTTTGAAAATCGACTTTATCGTCATTTGGGCATCTTTTTTAATTCCTTCTGCTAACTGGCAACAGCCCTGCTGGCCAGCGCTGGAGGCAGAATTATGTAGAAGGCACGAAGCAATATGCGGCTGACGAAGGTCAGACTTAGGCTGTTATTAGTCAGAATGAGGAGTTTTTATACCAAAACAATATGACTAATGGGAAATTAGGATGGACACCATGCGAAATAACCGTTGATGCACCAGAAAAAAATAAGTATGAATTTTCAATACTATGATTAGCAATAATCCTGGCCACTGAGCCGGAATTTTTCTAACGCTCAGCCAATATGGCTGATTGATAAAGGTTATCTTAAGAAAATTCATTAAATGGAAAATATAAGCGCAATACAGAGTAACGTTTTTCAGCTAGGTTCCAGAGTCAGTGCCCATCATAATGCACTGATTATTTTAACTGAGCCTTCAGATTACGGAAAGCCGCACCTTAATATATCTCAAGATTCCTATGAATATATATACTCGGAAAGAGGTTATGAGTTTTCAAGGAAATCCACCAAAAACCTAGATGAGTTACTTTACTGGATTATTTATCCGGTTGTCCATCAGATGGCCGTGGAATTTGAATTAACGCATCGGTTCAATGAGAATGAAGATTGCAGGAAAATAATCTTCTCTAGGCTAATAGAGTATCTGAGAATAATAAACCCACTTTGGGCTGAAAGGGCTAAAAAAGAATTGCCATCAGTTTAATTACAAAAAATTTCAGAAAAGGTCGGCGTTTTATTCTATGCGGCAACTGATCAAGGAGTCACTTCTGCCGTCTGCTGAAGCGTTAAAAGTACACCAAAACGTAAGTAGTGGGGGCTGATTAATAGATTTATGTTGATATCACTCCAGCACTGCTATCCGTTGCGCCTAAAATCGCATCCAAAGTTATCATGAGAGCAAAATTTTTCCATTGCTGAGGATTACATAGGACAACTGTGATAATCAAAACCTAAAAAAAGGAGTAACATGAAAAATCCAATTTCAAAGCTATTGTCCATTTGTAGTAATGAATTAGCAAAGCATTTCGATGATATTTCTGGCACTCTTAAGCCCGAAATCTCATCAAAGTTTCCTGATTATGTTGCTCTTTTGAGAATGCGCAATGGGTTTTATGGCTTTGAATTAGCGCTACATGTCTTTCCAGTAACATTCGGACAAGAAGATTTTAATGTCTTTTCTTGGAACAAAGAAAATTTATGGCGCGAACGCTATGATGGAATGACAGATGGTCATTTCTTTTTTGCAGAAGATGCATTTGGTGGACAATTTTCTTTAAAGAAGGATGGAATATTCTCATTTGATCCTGAGACCGGTCAAAGTCAAAAAATATGTGAAAATATATCTCAGTGGTGCGATGCTATTCTAGGCGATTATGATTTTCTTACAGGTTATTCTTTAATGCATCAATGGCAAGCCACACATGGAAATATCAAGCCTGATCAAAGGCTAGTGCCAATTATCCCTTTTGTGTTAGGTGGTGAGTTTTCGGTTGAAAATTTGCGTGTTGAGCAAGCTGTAACAGCAATGCGTGCAAGGGGGAGTATCGCAGTTCAGATCAGAGATGTGCCAGACGGTGGTACTATAAAACTAAATGTTAGTGGCTAAAAACGACGCTTATGTGTTGTTGAATTAATTCTGACTTTCCTGAAAGGAAAATTGTGGTGAAGCGTAACCCGCACTATTACGACCCGGTGCGCCCCTATCTCGACGGCGTTGAAGTGGTGGTCTATCCCGATGGCATTGCCGAGAGCTCCGCGTAGATCTCCGGCGATACCGATCTGATGCTTAACGCTCAATCAAGCGAATTTGCCCGCCTCTCCAGATAATCCGGCGTACTGCCACTGCGGGTAGCGTCAGGCCAGTTTTAAAACGTGAACATGGGCTGCCCTTTAACGATGCGCGCGTGCGTCAGGCGCTGCCGCTGTGTGTGGATCGCCAGGCCTCCGTGGATTTTGTCGCTGACGGACTGGATTCACCCGGCAACGATACCCCTATTAATGCCGCTTACCTCTGGTACGCTGATTTGGCCCACAAGGCCGTGGATTACAGTAAAGCCAAAGCCCTGCTGGCAGAGGCTGGTTATCCCGATGGCCTCGATTTAACCCTGGTTGCCTCAGATAAACCTGCGACGCGAACCCAGCTGGGCATCGCGCTGCGTGAAATGGCGAGGCCTGGCGGCTTTCGCATCAAGGTGCAAACCATGGCGCACAGCACCTATCTCGATCAGGTGTGGAAAAAGGGCAACTTCTACGTGGGTTTCTACAATATGCAGCCCACCCCGGATGCCGTGTTTTCGCTGCTCTATACCTCAACTGCCGCATGGAACGAAACCCGCTGGAACAACGCTGACTTTGACCGCGCGATCAAGGCAGCGAGAGAAACCCGCGATGAGGCTCAGCGCAGCACGCTGTATGCCAACGCGCAGCAGCTTATGCATGACGAGGTGCCTTCGGTGATCCCCACCTTCTTTGATTTGCTGGCGGCAAGCCGCGACTACGTCGCGGGCTACCACCTGCATCCCCGCGGCGCGGTGTTCCGTCTGGATCATGTCTGGCTTACCGGCAACGCGCCCGCACGCAGCGTGTAAGGAGAGACCGTGACCGCAAGCTATCTGCTTAAACGCCTTCTGCTGATGATCTACACCCTGCTGGTGGTGTCACTGCTGGTGTTTGGTATCACCCAGCTGCTGCCGGCGGATGCGGCTGTTACCTTGCTGGGGCAGAATGCCACGCCCGAAGCGCTGGCGGCAGTGCGTGAGCGCCTGGGGCTGGATGCGCCGGCCTGGCTGCAGTACTGGCACTGGCTGACACAGGCGCTGCAGGGCAATTTTGGTGTCTCCATGCGCAACGGACTGGAGGTGGCGCCCGCACTGCTGACGGCGCTGTCGCGATCGCTGCTGCTGGCGGCCTGCGCGCTGATACTCATGCTGATCGTTGCCATTCCGCTCGGCATCTGGGCAGCCGTACGACGCGGAAAAACCGCCGATGTGCTGGTGAGCGTGATTTCCTATGCGGGGATCTCGTTTCCGGAGTTTGTGACGGCGACGCTGGTGCTGCTGCTGTTTGCGGACGTCTGGCAGGTTCTGCCCGCCACAGGCTACGTGCCGCTGAGTGAGGATTTTGTCAGCGGGATACAGCACCTGATCCTGCCCGCTGTTACCGTGGCACTGATTCTGGTGGCGCACGTCTCGCGCATGGTGCGTTCAGAAATGGTGGACGTGCTGCATACCGATTACATCCGTGCCGCCTGGCTGAAAGGCCTGTCGCGCCGGCGTATCCTCTGGCGTCACGCGCTGCGTAACGGTCTGTTGCCTACCATTACCATTGTGGCGCTGGATGTGGGCTACCTGCTGGGCGGTATTGTGGTTGTGGAAGAGATTTTTGCCATCCCCGGCATCGGTCGGGAGCTGATCGTTGCCGTACAGGCGCGTGACCTGCCGGTGATTCAGGCTGGCGTCATGATCCTTGCCGCAACCTATTCGGTGGTTAACTTTCTTGCCGATCTGGCCTACGTCATTCTGGATAAGCGGATTTCCTATGCCTGACATTTTAAAACGTTTACTGCGTTCACCGCAGGGCGCAGCAGGTATGCTGATCATTTTACTGGCATTACTGATAGTGGCCGGCGGTGCGCACGTAGCGCCCTTTGATCCCGAGTCCATCTCCATACTGACACGCTACAAGCCGCCAGGCGCAGAACACTGGTTTGGTACCGATCAGATGGGGCGCGATATCTTTAGCCGGGTGCTGGTGGGCGCGCGCTCTACGATTTTGCTCTCTCTGCTGGCGACCGCACTCGCCATGGTCATTGGCTCGGTGCTGGGTACGGCAAGTGCTTATCTGGGCGGCAAAATCGACGAATTTATGATGCGTACCATGGATGCCGTTATGGCTATCCCGAGTCTGCTGTTCGCGCTGCTGATTGTCAGCACGCTGGGGCAGAGCAGCATGAATGCGGTGCTCGCCATTACCATCGCCTTTGTACCCGGTATGGTGCGCATTTCACGCAGCGTGGCACTGGCGGCGCGTCAGCAGGACTACATTAATGCGGCTATCGCTCGCGGCGAAGCAGCCCACTACATCATTCTGCGCGAGATGCTGCCCAATATTCTGGCGCCGATTATTGTTGAGGCCACCATCCGCGTGGCATTTGCCATCATGCTGTTTGCCACCCTGAGCTTTCTCGGTTTAGGCGCACAGCCGCCTGAACCGGAGTGGGGTTTAATGGTGTCAGAAGCGCGAACCTACTTCTTCAGCGCGCCGTGGATGATGCTGATTCCAGGCCTGGCAATTGCACTGGTGGCCATTGGCTTTAACTTACTGGGCGACGGCCTGCGCGATGTTCTCAATCCACGGAGCCACGGATGATTGTACAAACTGCACCGGTGCTGTCGGTAGACAATTACAGCCTCGATTACCGGCTCGCAAACGGGCAGGCATTGCCCGTACTGCGTGATATTAATCTTCAGGTGATGCCCGGTGAAGTATTGGGGCTCGTAGGGGAATCCGGTTCTGGAAAAACCACCCTGGGCTGGGCCATCATGCGCTGGCTGGCGAACAACGCGCAGGAGAAAAGCGGAGATATCCGCCTTAATGGTGAGAGCCTGCTGAACTTACCGGCGCCAGCGCTGATGGCGCTGCGTGGGGCGAAGCTCGGCATGATTTTCCAGGATCCCAGTGCATCGCTTAACCCGACATTAACACTGGGCGAGCAGGTCACAGAAGTGCTCCGGCGCCACCGCAGGCTGAGCGCCCGTGAAGCGCAGGAGCTGGCTGAATCCCTGCTGCATGATGTAGAACTCAAACACCCGGCACGTATGATGCGACGCTACCCGCATCAGGTTTCGGGTGGGGAAAAACAGCGTATCCTGATTGCCACCGCGTTTGCCTGTCAGCCAGCCTGTATGATTTTTGATGAGCCAACCACGGCCCTGGATGTGATCAGTTCCGCACAAATTCTCGATCTCTATGAACGCCTGCGCGAGGAGACGGGCGTGGCATCACTCTATATCTCGCACGATCTGGCGCTGGTGACAAAAGTAGCCGACCGCGTCTGCGTACTGGAAAAAGGCCGTATCGTTGAACAGGCAGAGACACAAACGCTCTTCACCGCACCGCAGCACAGTTATACCCGCCGGCTTATCGCGGCGGTGCCGAATCCACAGCACCGGCTGATCGCGGATGCTGCGGGCACGCAGCCGCTGCTGACGCTGAATAACCTCACCATCCATTATGGCCACCACGGCTTTATCGATCGCCTGCTGAAGCGCGAGGCCAATACCACCCGCGCCGCAAATGCGGTGTCGCTGATCGTGCATCAGGGGGAAATTCTGGGTGTGGTCGGCGAATCGGGTTCCGGAAAATCTTCTCTGGGCAGAGCCATTACCGGACTTGTGCCGTTTCACGGCGAGTTAAATTTCTGTGGTTCGGGAATGCAGGGCCCTGCGCAGATGGACAAAGCGTATCGCCGCCGCGTACAGATGATATTTCAGCATCCTGATGCCTCACTCAACCCCCGTATGACCATCGGTGAGATAGTTGCGCGTCCGCTTCGTCTGTACGGCTTGCCGCCTGGCGAAACGGAAGCGCAGGCGGTAGCACGTTTGCTTGAAGAGGTGCGTCTGCCGGCAGATTTTGCCACTCGCTATCCCCATGCGCTTTCGGGCGGACAGAAACAGCGCGTGGCCATTGCACGCGCCTTTGCCAATCCCCCGGACCTGGTGATTTGCGATGAGATCACCGCAGCGCTCGACGTATCAGTGCAGGCCACCATCATTGAGTTGCTGCTGACGCTACGCCGTCGCTATGGCACGGCCTATCTGTTTATTACCCACGATCTCAACCTGATCCGTCAGATTGCCCACCGCGTGGCGGTGATGTATCGCGGCGATCTGGTCGATGTTTTGCCCGGCGGGAATATGTCGTCACTGGCGCAACACCCTTATACGCGTGCGCTCCTTGACGCTGTGCATGTTCCCAATCTGTCTCCGTCCGTCGCTTAATGAGAAGCACATGAATCCTGAACAGTTAATCCATCATATCGATCGCGCGTTTTGTCTCTCTTTCCTTGCCAAAATGGTGCAGCACAAAAGCTACAGTGCCACCGACGGCGAACGCGCGCTGGCAAGCTTTATGGCTGAACAGATGTCGCAGCTCGGGCTGGAAACAGAGCTGCAGAAGGTGCCGGGCGATCGTCTTAATGCAATTGGGCGTCTGGCAGGCAGCGGCGGCGGTCACAGCCTGCTGTTTAACGGGCATCTTGACACCAACCCGGTTACCGAAGGCTGGACCGTCGATCCCTGGGCCGGCAAAATTGACGATCGGTTCATTTACGGTATCGGTGTTTCCAACATGAAAGCAGGCGATGCCGCCTATTTCTGCGCGCTGAAGACGCTCATTGATGCTGGCGTAAAACTCAAAGGAGATGTGATCCTCACGTATGTTGTGGGCGAGTTACAGGGCGGGATAGGAACGCTGGCAGCCATAGAGCAGGGCGTGCGCGCTGACTACTTTATCAATGCTGAACCCACCGATTTACAGGCGTTAACCATGCATGCCGGTTCGCTGATGTTTACCATTGAGCTAACCGGTAATACGCGTCACCTTTCAAAGCGGGAAGAGGCGGTCGATGCTATCAGCGCCGCAGTTGAACTGATTCCGCAAATCAACGGCATGATTTTCAGCGGCGCTAAAAGCGACGAACATCGGAAAATTAATCGCGGCCATATCGGTACGGTGCACGGTGCGCTGGGGCGAGAACTGGAGGAGTGGCGTCCGCCGCAGGTTGCTGATTTTGTCCGTCTGAAAGGATCGGCGCGTTTTGCACCCGGCCAGACCATTGAAGGCGTGCTGGCCGATCTTCAGGCGCTGCTCGACAGGCTCTGTCAGCAGTATCCAGGCCTGAAAGCGGAGCTGTTTGATGACGGTATCCGCGACAAACCCACCATGCTGCCTTTTGAAGTTTCACCGGCGTCACCGATTGTGCAGGCGGTAAACCGCGCCTGGAAAACCATACGCGGCACCGATCAGCCCACCGGGGCGATCACACCACCCGCTTTTTACGGTACCGATGCAGCACACTTTTATCAGCATGCGGGCATGGAAGGTATCGTCTGCGGACCCGGCGGAAAGTACAACACCATGCCTGACGAGCGCGTCGAGATAAGCGAATATCTTGATATGGTACGCATCTATCTGCTCGCCATTCTGGATATCTGCCAGCAGGATGAACAGCCAGTAAAGCGGGATGTATGACAGCGCAGGAAGCTGCGCGACTGACCACTGTAGAGGGAAGAGGGGCGTCAGTGATCCTCTAGGGCTTTATGAATTGAGTGCCAAAAACGCTGATAAAACAAAAATAAACGGCAAATCAGCGCGGCAAACTCTCTCTTCAGCGGACCCTGAAAAGCGACTTTACTGCCTATAGTGGATATCTGGTGCAGGAAACAGGTTACAAACAGATATACCGCAATGCGACTCCGAATCAGGCGATGAACAAGCCGTTATGGCGGGCTGAAAACGGAGGCTGATTACTGAAAGTCCAACATGGCGGACCGACAGTATCAGCTGCGATGAAAAGAAAGATCCGGCCAGCAAAGCAGGGGGAGGCTAAATCTGGCGGCCTGGCGATAAGTAAGCATGATCTGCGAAGCAGTCAGTACCGGATTTGCGCCAGATCATCTTCAGTCAGGCCGGTCATCTGCATGACCATATTCTGGTCGAAGCCATTCTGTAGCATGGCTCGCGCAATTTTCAGGCTTGCTGCGCGAATGCCCTTTTCAATGCCTCGCTGCTCGCCAAGCTGAATCCCCTCCATGCGTCCTTCCATGCGTCCTTCCATACGTCCTTTCTCAATGCCCTTCTGCTCGAGCTGCTGTGCGATGGTCATGAGTGCATCTCCGTGTTGCGGCACACGCTGTGCCAGCAGTGATGCAGAAGCCTTGAGCCGGCCGCCTTTATAATGCGCCATCGTATACTAGGCAATTACCATATGAATGGCAGCGCTTCCGGCACCTCGCGATCGGCCGTTGCAGACGGGACGCTGGTCATACGTGACAAAGCACAGCAGATACAGGATGTCAGCGGGCTGAGCCACGATACGGATAATGCCAGCGGTCACATCGATAAGATTTTTGATAAAGAAAAAGTCGGTAATCAGCTGGCCTTTGCGCAGGGCGTACAGGAGCTGGCCGGTAAAGTGGTCGGGGACGTTAAGGCCTACAAACTGGACGCGGCGGCAGAAGAAACCAAAGCGCGCCTGCTGAAGGCGCATCCTGACTATGCCAGCAAATCACCGGATGAAATGAACACACTGGTAGAGCATGACCCGGGTTACAAGGCGGTCGCAGACAAGTGGGGCACAGGCGGCACTTACTCTATGGTGGCAACGGCGGTCGCCGGCGCGCTGGGAGGCCTCAGCGCCAGTAATCCGGGAGCGGCTGCCAGCGGTGCCATGGCACCTTTTATCGCAAATCAGATTAAAAAGGCCACCACAACTTATGATGCAGACGGTAAGGAGCATGTCGATCTGCTTGCCAATACCATGGCGCACGCCGTGGCGGCTGGTGTACTGGCGCAAATGGGAGGCGGGAACAGCATCGGCGCAGCTGCCGGCGCGGCAGGCGGAGAACTCACTGCGCGGGCAATCATCAAGGTAATGTATCCGGATACGCAGCCTGACGAACTGACTGAGAGCCAGAAGCAGACCATCAGCACTTTGAGCCAGCTGGCAGGAGGATTTGCTGGCGGTATCACGTCAGATTCGTTAATGGGTTCTGGCGCCGGCACGATCGCCGGTAAAAATGCAGTAGAGAATAATACACTCGGTGATGATGAAGAGCTGGGGCACGAATTCACGGACCTGAAATATTCCATATCACCAATGGAATAGGCCAAAAACACGATTCACAAGGTCACCCAATACCGGGTTCATATGGTGTCGGAATCGTTGGGCCCGTTGGTACGAAAACTTCACCCCGCAGCGAGCAAGAAATTAAAAATGACGTAATTGAAAACGTCAGAGTGGGTAATGGAGAGAAAGGTTCAGGAAGTGGTAATAAGGTTGACATAATTTCAGATAAAACAGTAATAGATTCGAAGGGTAAACCTATTTCTGTTTATCCAAACACCGATAAGCCCATAGCTAAACAGGAATTCCCGCCAGCTACCAATGCACATGGCTTCAATGATATTATCGACAATTATACGGGTAATGCTGTAAAAACCAGTCTTAAAAATGGTGCAACACTCTATCAGATTGAGGGCACCCTGAATGGTACTTCAGGCAGATTTGAATGGATAGTTGACCCTAAATTAGGTGGAGTTAGCCATCGCATGTTTGTGTCAGGGGGTAAAGTTAATGGAGTCCCAACGAAACCATGAGCAATAGCAAATTGAATTTATTGAAAAAACTCCAATGGCTGGAGTGGGGGACACTTTACATGGGCGCAAAAGGCCTTCCAGACGTCACAGTTGATCCTGCAGACATTAGCGATTATGCATGCAGTCAAATCAACGAAGTTGATGGAGCAAATGACGTTTTTATTTCTGTAGCCGAACTTGCCTATTGTGATGCGATCTCTGATGAAACCCTAAAACATCTGGAGCGACTTGCAGAATGGGACAATATAGACATACAGCTGTCGGCAAGAAAGTGGAGACTCGTTGCGTTCATGAAACTTTTGGATGATTTGAATGATGACTATATTTATGCATTATTAGATTTGAATAGTTTCTGGAATCAATGGAGAGGCAGCGATACACCAGATGTTGTCCAGGGAGTAGGGAACAACATGAACCCATCTGAATTTTACAGCATGGATAATTTCAAAGAAGTAATGCTAAAAAACAAAAAATGGATTGATGAGGAAACCAACGCAATTAACATAGCTATGAAGCAGCCTTAATTGAATGCAAAATAGACTTAATTGCTTATAGCAACCCTTATCGTGATATTGGATTCGGTGGCTCTTCAAAATACCGGGTAAGGATTTTAGATTGTGCATGTTAAGAAAGTGAACAAATCCCGCAAGCTTTACCGCAGCCAAAACACAACGACGCGTCATCACTCGAATAACCCCGGCGGAGATTATCGCTGGGAGAGAAACAAAAAGAGAACGTCCGAAGAAGATTTACCTCTACGGGCATCGATGCATGGTAAGCAGCATCGTGGTCGCGATTATTCGCCGTTGTTCCATTTTCTGCTGAGTAAAATTGGACAACGTTGGGATAGGGTCTTTAGCGAAGCCGTAAAACGTCTGGATCGATCGGATCCAATTTTCTGGATGGTTGCTCAGCATGAACATCAGCAACGAGACATCGTGTGCTGTGGGGATTTCAGCTTTTATCCGGGTTTGTTTATTGATGAGAGGGGATTATTGCGACAGGTCGATCCGCAGATAACAGCCGAAGATATTCCGGTGACGTGTCGTTGTTGCACGCATACATTTATTGGCGTAACGGTGCCATGGAGAGGGACTTAATGAAGTTCGCGTTTAAACCTCCAAAATATAAATTTTGATAGCAAACCAATCCATAATAAGGTCTAGGGAATGTTTGAGATAACACTCGATGGCGAACAGATAGTTTTTGAGGGTGAGTGGGTTCAGCCAGCATCAATTGTTATTGATAATTATACAGAATCACTGTATCTGCCACTCTCTTACTGGAGTGCAGACGATTATAAAAAGGCATGGCTGGCATCGCTCAGAGAAGGTCTGGCCAGGAAAGATCATGCAGCATTAGCGGTCTCAATGTATGAACCTGAGCAAACTAATTTCATATTTACCTGGGTTTTATATTTTGACGGTATGGATGTCTACCTGCACAATAATATGGTTTTTTTAGATGAGTGCCGTGGCTTTACCGTTGAGCAGATAAATAAGTTTGTGGAGCCTCGCACCACTCATAATGAAGAGGGTATAAAAATATCTGAATGGCGCACTAATTTGAAAAGCGTCATTGATTTTTATCATCGCCTTGAAGCCTGAAGGCATTCGGGTTTAGATTTGCGAGACTTCAGGCAGCTCATTACACAGCCAGTTTTCCAGTTCTGTAGTTATCAGCCATCTGGTTAGGTTACCTGTAGCCGCGCTAACGGTGAATTCTTTCCCGGGCAGGACTTTCCGGATTTGAATCCATCCCGCTACGCCATTGTGAAGCATCAATGTGAAAAGTGCAGTCTGCTTAATATGACCGTGCATCACGGCTTTAAGATGTGCTGCTGCATTGTGCCATGCATCAAGAAGTAGAGTGTGGTAATGAACACACGGGATCGCTCATCAATTATCTGATCTCATTCACATACATGAAATGCTCAGTACTGTAGCGGTGATGCGCTAGAATCACGGGGATGGCGCTCTGATCGAATGAGACTTCATCTATTACCATCACGGCCTGCGGAAGCGTCAGCTCCAGTAAAGTAGCATCTTCTTCGTTGGCCAGCGTTGCGGTGATTTGCTCGCGTACCGCAGCCAGGCGAATATCGAACTGCTCAAACAGATACCGGTAGAGCAGGGGAGGCAGCTGGTCTGCTGCAGGAAACGCAGGCAAACGGTTCGCGGGCAGAATCAGCGTCTCATGCATCGCCGCAATACCACTGACCCGCCGCAGGCGCTTCAAGCGGTAAACCTTGTCACCCGCCGCAATCTGCAGTTTCCCGGCTTCCTCAGCGGTGGCCATGCTTTCCTGATAATCCAGCAAGATAGTCTCAGAGAGCAGTAGACCGCCGGTTTTATCGTGCAGACGAAAGTACTGGAAAAAGTGGCTCAGGTTATGCAGCGGGGCCCAGCCCGTGACCACCGTACCGGTTTTGCGCCGGCGCATCAGCATACCTTCCGTGGTTAGTGCACTCAGCGCCTTTCGCATTGTGCCCACCGACACACCAAACTTATGCGCCAGGCTGCTTTCGCTGGGCAGAATCGAGCCGGCCGGCAGCTCTCCCTGCAGGATGGACTCGCTGATGTGACGCTTGATCACGTCATGCAGCGGGGCCCCTTCGCCTGCATTCAGCCGCATAAACGGTGCGGTGTTACCTGCGTCATAGTTTTTTTGCATAGCTGCGATTACCGGTTGACCCGTGTTGATAAATTGCATTATCTATAAACTATATAGTAATACAACAGGTAATCGCCCGGTGGATAAAAATAATCGTTTTAACAATGCGTTAGACGTCATTAGCCAGGATACCTTACGTATCACCGAGGATCTTCAGCGCATGCTCGCCGCGGATACCTGTTTTCCGCCGGGCAGCGGTTACGCGGCGTTTGCAGACCTGATGACGCAGATGCTGGCACCGATGCAGTTTGCTTTTCAGCGCGTGTCTGTTCCGGAAGCGCTCTGGCAGGTCCCTGACGGCAGTGCACAGGGTGAGCGTGTAAATCTGCTGGCGACGCTCAACTGCGGGGCAGCTGAAAACTGCAATCTCTATTTTCATACCGACACTG
>Ga0157372_10003393_pt1 | contig 17187 bp, 9 predicted proteins | sample C55metaG_FD_115307 | JGI IMG/M metagenome (GOLD analysis project Ga0157372, IMG submission 115307) | Corn rhizosphere microbial communities from Kellogg Biological Station, Michigan, USA - C5-5 metaG | ecosystem: Host-associated > Plants > Roots > Rhizosphere > Soil | place: USA: Michigan... | reverse complement strand
TTTAGTGCCTCTCTTACTAAAAACCCCTAACAGAAATACAGTGGTGATCGGCGGAGCCATCGCCGCAGCAATTTTGTTGATCGCCTCAAAAATGCTCGAGAAGTTGCCCCCTTGTGTTGACCAAAGCATGGCAGTGAACATAATGATTACGGCCGCAACACGTCCAACAAAGACTTGTTCCTTATCCGAGGTCTGAGGCCGGAAACGTTTCACGATATCCACCGAAACCAGGGTGGCTGAACTGTTGAGTGCCGCAGCAACGACGCTCATCAAAGCAGACAAAAGCGCCGCGGCCACAATTCCCTTAATTCCCACCGGCAATAAATGAGTGATTAACACCGGGAAGGTTAGGTTGGAGTTTGTGCCGATGATATCTCTGTACAGTACATACCCGATAACACCCGGAAGAATCAGGATAAAAACTGGCAAAATTTTCAAAACTCCTGCAAACAACGCTCCTCTTTGCGAATCGTCTAACGAACGTGCACTTAAAAGACGTTGAACGTGCGTCTGATCAGTGCACCAATACCAGATCCCTAAAACAGGGTATCCCAAAAGGACGGCATACCAGGTGAGGCCCGTATTCGCACCTGCGGGACTGAGGGCTCTGATTGAGGCGGCAGAATGTAGCATCCGCAGTTGACTTGGCTTTATAGCCTGCCTGAATAAGCTTATCGAATTAATTCCGTGTTTAGGCAACTCAAGAATACCGAAAACAGTTAGCAATATTGCTCCCGATATAAGTATAACTGTTTGAATGGTCTCAGTTACCATGACGGCTCTCAGGCCACCGATGACTGTATAAATTGCAGTGACCATGGAAATCAGGAAAATGGACAAATAAACATTGATTCCGAAAAAGGATTCGAAAACAACTGCTCCTGCATATAAGCTCATGCCTAAATGAATAAACAAGGCAGCTATAATACCCATAAATGCAACAAACATCCTGGATGATGGTCCGTACCGCTTCTCGAGAAACTCAGGAAGTGTCGAAATTTTTGTCTTGAAATAAAACGGGGCAAAGATCAGGGCCAGTAAAACAAGTGTAAAAACAGCCATCCATTCAAAATTACCCCAGACCAATCCTTCGTTGTAGCCAGAGGCAGCCAGTCCAACAACGTGAATGGTTGAAATATTAGAAGCAAAAAGAGCGGCTCCCACTATCACCCATTTCAAGCTTCTTCCCGCGAGAAAATAGTTGTTGCTTGTCATTTTTCGTTTGCGAACAGAACCTAAGCCGACGGCTAAAATACCCGCGATATAAACGAGGATAATGATCAAATCCGCCAGGTCCATTTTCATTTCTTTCATGGAAGTTTTTTAATCCTTTTTAAAAAATGTCTTCTGCGGGCGCAAAACAGCCCTACATACTTAAGTGCCATAAACCCTTTTTTACCATCCTTCCAGGAAAACCTGCTCTCCAATAAATAATTTCGGGCTAATGCAACATTTTTCTACTCGTTTGTTTTGTAAGTCTTAATAAATTCCTTGGGAGTTTTTGCGGTGATTCCTTTAAAGACGCGGTTAAAAGAAACAACGCTATTGAAACCACACTGATAAGCAACATTGCCTATGCTGTCAAAATTCATTTCCATGAATCTTTTGCATGCCTCATTGATCCTGATTTCATTCAAAAAACGTACATAGGTTTTAGCCGTATGCTTCTTGAAGTATCTACAAAACGATTGAGGGGTAAGACAGGCAACTGAAGCTATTTGCTCGAGGGAAACATCCTCGGCAAAATGATCCATCGTAAATCGGTAAATCTCATTCATCCTTAGACCTTCAGAATCAGTTATGGCACGGGGGAAAGAATGCGCCGAAAAATAAGTCCAGTGTTTGAAGCTCGCCATGATCTGCAGTAGTTCAACAAAATAGGCAAGACGAAAACCTGCAAAAGAATTGCTGATTTTAAGAAAGTGCTCAGCTAACTTGCTTGCGTTTTTTCCCGAAGCCTGCATCCCAACTTCACTCGAGTCAATGAATTTCTTTATGCTCAGCATTTCGGGGAATGCAAACAAATGCGACACAAAGCCCTTTGGATTAAAAAATATGTTTAGGGAATGAACTTTCTTTCGGTTGGAAGGTTCAAAATAGGACGGCTCACTCTTGAACAAATGCGGTTGATTGGCGCCAATGACAAATAGGTCTCCCGATTGGAAGTAATGCATCGTATTTCCAACGATCAAAGTGCCTTCTCCGCTAACTACCCAGGTAATTTGCGTTTCATTGTGGCGGTGTAAATGCGGGTAAAAATAGGGAAGTCGATCCTCTTGCAAGTGTATGGAATTATCAATTTTTACCGGTATGGTAAATTGGATAACCTTCATGATTCAATACTACACTATTTTTTTGGGCGAAATTTCCCCAAGTTAATTTTTGTATAGAAAATGGGAAGAACCGCATATAACGGAGGTAAATCCTGACGACTTGGTTTGTTTCGATGGCGACAGCTAATTTATAAATAACGGCGAATCAGAAGAAACACTTAACCGGCTTTAAGCAATAGTACCATAGTGAATTTCAAAATCTCACATCTATCATTTCTCTTATTTTGATAAAAAAAATGACCTCACCCAACCGGTACAACAACTCCACCATTAATTGAAAAACCATATGGCCGCCCTAGTCATATAGAGACTTTCTTCTTCCATTAGCAGATCGAGATTACAAGCTAAGCGGTTATCTTCGGGCGCACCTGAGATTAAATCAAAAAATTAACGCTCGCAAAAAAAATCTATTTGGTATCACTCATCCATTTTTTGAGTGTAGGAACCGAAACCCATAAAACGACACCGGTAACGACTGCAGCAAAAAAAATTCTTAGCAGTATTCCTTCATAATAAGGCATCGAGGCAGTCGGAGATTTCTGGTCAAGATGCGGTACACTCATCATTGCGCCAATTTTACTCGCAAAAAATTCCCCTATTGCCGTAGCAAAGAACCACACACCCATCATAAGGGCCACCATTCGGGGGGGCGATAACTTTGTAACCATCGACAGCCCAATTGGTGACAAACAAAGCTCGCCGCAAACAATAAAAAAATAACCACCCACAAACTGCCATAAGGGCAACAAGCCTGTTCGTACATTCATTTTGCATCCAATCCAAAAGACAAAAAAGCCCACCGAAAGAAAAAAGAATGACAACGCAAACTTTCCTGCAGTCGAAGGCTCTTTATTTCTTTTATTAAGCCACGGCCACAGCCGTGCAAATACAAAACTCAGGACAATAACCCACGCGGGTGGTAGAAAATTATTGACCGATAATGCCGAAATGGTTACCCCCATAACTTTCATATCAACATTCCTAATCGCAAACAAGTTCAATGACCCGGAATTTTGCTCATAGAAAGCCCAAAACAGAATAGAAAACACGATCATAACCATCGCCGCCAACAGTTTAAATAGAGCTGTCTTATCCAATTTGATAGCTATGATTGTGATACATGCGATAGAGGCTACACCAAGGGCGGTGAGTAAATAATCGGTCATGGCATACATCTTAAAAACTTCCACAAAGAGTGGCGCTAACAGTAAAGTGCCAGTATAAATTAAATAATCGACCCTTAAAATTGAAGAGAGACTTTCAGATTGTTTTATTTTGTTAGCACTAACAACGTGTTCTGGCAATCTCCTTTTCCCGAGACAAAAAACGGTTAACCCAAGAATCATAAAAATAGCCGCCAATCCAAAACCGTAATGCCACTGTATCCTTTGTCCAACATAACCACACAGTAAACCTCCAAGTGCTGCACCCAAATTAATACCTAAATAGAATAACGAGAATCCGCTGTCCCGTCTTGGATCGGATTTAGAGTAAAGACCGCCTACCATACTTGAAACATTGGGCTTAAAAAAACCATTTCCACAAATAACAAACGCCATCCCATAGAAAAAGCCCCATTCTGTCGGTAGTGCTAGTACAAGATGACCCACCACCATCAATATACCACCAAAAATCACTGATTTGCTATAACCAAGATATCGATCGGCAAGTAATCCACCGATCAAAGGCATGGTATAAACCAGGGCTGTGTATGTCCCAAGAAGCGAATACCCTTTCCGCTCGTCAAACTGGAGTTCCGACACCATATACGCAAGCAGCAAAGCTTTCATCCCATAAAAGGAAAAGCGTTCCCACATTTCGGTGAAAAATAAAATATAAAGCGATCTTGGATGATCTGGTAAAACGTTAGACGCAACAATCTTATTCATCTTATTTGCTGATCTTCTGGAATAATCGGAAGCCTAAGCTTCTGACGAAAGACGCCGGTTGCCTGCCTCTATTAGCGGTTAGCAATACAGAACGAACAAGCGGCGACCGTGGGACATATAGGAAATCGGAACACCGGATTAGCAATAGTGGTCTGCACATCTACTAATTGAACAATGGCAAAAACGCACAGTTGCCGCGCGCGTCTTTAAGAACTTAAGAAAAGCGGCTGGGTTCGAATGCCCTGATATCGACATGTGTTTTTTTGTTATTGGCCAGGTCAGCGATTGATTTCCCTGTAGCAGGACCGAGACTCATTCCCATCATGCAATGTCCACCGGCAATAAGTAGGTTTTCAAATTTTGACGAACGCCCCACATAAGGCAACCCGTCAGGGGAGCAAGGACGCAAACCATACCAGATATCGTTGGTGTCCGGTACGTTTAAGTTAAAATCCGGCAAATACTGTGAAATCGATTCTACGATGCCCTTTACTCTGTTCATATTGATTTTATTATCAGGTGAACCAACTTCCATTGTTCCGCCATACCGCATACGTTCACACATTGGGCTAATGGCAACACGCGCTTCACACAATATGGCTGGAAAGTTCAATTTTTTTAAAGGGCGTTCATAGGTAAATGAGTATCCTTTGCCTGCTATCAACGGAATCTTGAGTCCTAATCTTTTCGCTAGCTGACCAAGCCAGGCGCCGCAAGCCAGAACATAGGCGTCTCCTTCTTGCTCGCCTTTTGATGTTATTACCTTTTGTATTCTCCCACTCGAAGCAATGATTTGCGTTACACTAGTATTACTTTGAACGTCGACTCCGGAGACTTGCAAACACTTCCGTAGTTGTACCATAAAACGGTTGGGATCCAGATGAGCATCGCAACGATAATGGGCTGCTCCTAAGACATCCAGCTCGGTTTGGGGTTCCAACCGCTGTACTTCGTCTTTATTCAAAATTTCAACGTCTATCCCCAGCTCCCCTGCTTTTCTGGCTAAATGCATTTCTTCATCCGCCGCCTTTTGAGATTTGTAGTACATAAGTATACCGGTATGCTCCAATCCGAAGTCTAAACCAGGTTCGGCATTCAATTCTTCAAAGAGTGATTGACTGTAAAGATTGAATTCCACTAATGGTATCGCTGCCTTTTCTACATTCTGCCGGGTTGCATTCCTGACAAATCTTAAAGCCCACGAAATAAGGCGCGGATCAAAGGAGAATTTGATATAAAACGGACTCCTGCTATCAAACAACCATCTGACTCCTTTAGCGATGGCACCGGGCGATGATAATGGAACAAAATGGCTTGGAACAATCATTCCCAGGTTGCCATAAGAACAGCCTTCATCCCCCCGAGAATCATCAAGCACGGTGACCTGCCACCCCGTTTTCTGCAGGTAATACGCAGAACAAAGTCCAATTACGCCTCCGCCAATGATCACTGCCTTCATAATGGGGATGTTAAAGTGAAATACTAAAATTTTTCGACGACCAACCTTTAATACCCTCACCTGGTTAAAACTTTTTCCTCGCTACTTAAATCACTTGGAAGCCGTACGCATATGGATCATCTTCATCATCGATTATTATGGTGTTATAACCGGTAATAACAGCCCACCCTTCGATACTTGGAATGATCGCCGGTCGTCCGCCTACGGTTGTTTTGTCCTCAATACGCCCTATAAATTGTGAACCGATTATGCTTTCATGTATAAAATCATCGCCGATCTTCAGATTCCCTTTGCAATACCATTGCGCCATTCTTGCAGATGTGCCTGTGCCACAGGGTGAACGGTCGATAGCTTTTTCGCCGTAAAAGACCGCACTCCTGGCAGAAGCTGAGGAATCAAGAGTCTTTCCTGCCCAAAGTACATGGCTCAATCCCCGGATATACTGGCTATCAGGATGAACAAACATGTCGCCATAGTTATCATTTAGTCTTTCCCGGCAAACCCGGCTCCAGGAAACCAATTGATCTGTTTTATAATGATCAAGCCCGAGAAAGTTCTCCTGAGGATCAACAATGGCATAGAAGTTACCTCCATAAGCAACGTCCACCGTAATCATCCCAAGATCCGGGCATTCAACTTCGAGTTTTTCAGCGGCTAAAAACGACTTGACATTCGTAAGCTTCACTGATTTTACTTTTTTACCCTCCTTGCGATAGTCGATAAGTACCAGTCCCGCCGGTGTCTCCATTCTTAGCTTACCGGGAATCTTCGGCATAACCAACCCTTCTTCAATTGCAATGGTGATTGTTCCGATAGTACCGTGTCCGCACATTGGTAGACATCCACTCGTTTCGATAAAAAGAACAGCAATGTCATTTTCAAGATCCTGCGGTGGATACAAAATACTTCCACTCATCATATCATGCCCGCGTGGTTCAAACATTAGTCCCTTTCGAATCCAGTCATACTCACGCAAAAAATGCAGGCGCTTTTCCATAATCGAATTACCACTAAGCAAAGGTCCTCCACCAGCGACCAGCCTTACTGGATTTCCACAAGTATGGGCATCAATACAAAAAAACTTCTTCGAGGACAAAAAATTGAAATTTTACATTGTTTATGTGCGATGCGAGAATCGTTCAATTTCAACAGACAAACAGTCGTGCCCTTCCGAAATCATAAATGCTTGTTTCGCTTTCCCGGCGCGGAAACATTCCTATGTGCCAAACGCCAATAATGGAGTTACTGCATCCTTGGAATGTCTTCTTTCAATCTTCCCAACAATACCAACGGACCAGAATCTTTCAACACGCCTGCTCACCTCTCGCGCAAGACTCATATTCATTATAATTATGCCCGCTGAACGTCATCTTGTGGTACCTGTATATGCAGGTAATCAGGCAACTCCGGCCTGTTTTTTAAAGCCTCATTGATAACAGAGAGGACGCGATCTCTTTCCTTTCCTTCCAGCATCAGCCGGGGGGCCCTTACCTGCTCCGTTCCAATCCCAGTTAAAGAGGAAGCAAGTTTAATATACTGAACCAGCTTGGGCTGGATATCTAACTCCATTAGCGGGAAAAACCAGCGGTGAATTCTTAAGGCTTCATTATAAAGACCCGCCTTCACCAACCGATAAAGGGCAACTGTTTCTCTCGGGAAAGCATCTACCAATCCAGCTACCCAGCCATCTGCGCCCATTGACAGGCTTTCCATCGCCAGTGGGTCAACGCCGCACAAAATTTTATAGCGGCTTCCAAAACTGTTGATCATCCTCGTTATATTCGAAATGTCCCTGGTTGATTCTTTAACAGCCCTGATATTTGAAATAGAATCCAATTCCTCAAACATCGCAAGAGTCACAAGGCTCTTATAATCAACAGGGTTGTTGTATATCATTATGGGTAATGAAGTATTTCTTGCCACAGTCTTGAAATACTCCAGTGTCTCCCTGTCATCGGACTTATAACCCAGGGGTGGCAAAAGCATCAGCCCGTCTGCACCGTTTCTTTCCGCTTCGTTAGCCGCGGAAACCGCTTCAACTGTCGACTGCTTTGCGATGTTTACAATGACCGGCAAATTCTTGGGAACAATGTCTTTTGTGTAGATGAGCAAAGTTTGTTTTTCCGAGTCTGACAAGGTGCTCGCTTCTCCTAATGAACCACTGAGAATAATTCCGTCAATCCCTGAATCGATCTGCGCTTCAAGGTTAGCAGTAAACGTTTTGAAATCAATTGAATCATCTTCTTTGAAGGGAGTTAAAACCGCAGGGTACACACCTTTCCACTGAACAACACTCATACAAAATAGTTTAATGGATGACTTGAGATATAGTGGGTAAAAGTAAATTCATATAGTGTGCCCCACTTAACACTAATTAATTGATTGTTTACAAATTTTAACTCATTTTGTACCACACGACGTCAATTCTCGAGACCATGAAGACGGTTTGAAAAATGTTGAAGGATTATCGAACAGAAGTATGCTGCAAATTTTAGATCCGGAGTAAAAAAAACAATCGCCTCCGTTCTCCTTACCTGTAATTCATATTTTGTTGGCAGGCCGGCCATCCGGAAAAAAACTCGAATAAATCACCGTCGTAAAATAACCAACCGAACCGGTTTTGTTACTTCGTGTTCTTTTCAATCGGAACCAAATCAGCATAGTATGCTTTAATAAAAGTATCGTTCGTAAAGAGTTTTTTCTGAACCTCATTTACTTCGGTATGTTTCCACTGCTCCACAGGCATTAATCTCACCTTTGACGCTCCATCTTCCAGAACAACTGGGAGATCGAAACCCTTCACACAATTGCTCCAGTGGTAATGGACCTCGTCACCGTCGAAAAAGAATTCCAGTTTCGGAATCTGCGTCGTTCTAAGGTATTGGTCGAAAACTTTGCTATAGTTAAAACCTGTTTTTTTTGAAATGTAGTCTTCAATTCGTCTCGAGGTAACGGTCTGGTGGTAGAAGTCCCTGTTAAGTCCTCTCAAAATTTCCCTGAACAGAACATCATTGTCGATGCTGTTTCGAAGCAAACCCAAAAGAGTAGCCCCCTTTGGATACATATCGCCGCTCCCTTCTGCGTTTACATTATAATCGGCAATGATTGGCCGGTCATTTTTGATTCCTTTTCTTACTCCAAGACGATCTTCATTTGCTGCATTTTTCCCAAAAATATATTCTACGAAGAGAGATTCGCTATAGCTGGCAAAACCTTCATGAACCCACATGTCTGCAAGGTCTTTCGTAGTAATGTTATTCCCAAACCACTCATGTGCGCTTTCATGTACTACAATAAAATCCCATTTCATACCCCACCCAGTCCCCGAGACATCACGGCCGCGGTAACCGGGCTTATACCAATTGCCATAAGCAACGGCACTCTGGTGTTCCATTCCGGGATGAGGAGCATCGACCAGTTTATATCCATCATCATAAAAAGGGTAAGGCCCAAACCAATATTCGAAAGCTCTAAACATATTATGAACTTCCGGAGGCAGATATTTTTTTGCAGTTTCTAAATTGTAATCCAAAACCCAATAGTTAACATCAAGCGGTCCCGTTTCCCCATTGTACACTTCGGCGAAGTTTACATATTTACCAATGTATGGAATGATGGCATAATTATTAATCGGGCTGACGACAGCCCAGGTGTACGATGTCGTACCATCACCATTTATTTTTTTTGACTGCAGACGGCCGTTGGCCACGGCAACTAAAGTGTCAGGAACTATTATACTCAGGGATGCACCTTCGTCAGGTTCGTCGCTTTGATGATCTTTACACGGATACCATACGCTGGCACCCAGGCCCTGGCAGGTAACGGTCATCCACGGGCGACCCAAAGAATCCTTAGTGAAGGTCCATCCACCATCCCAAGGCGGCCGGGGAGCTAGGCGCGGTTTTCCTGAAAAATAAACTTCTATCGATTCTTTCGAATCTTTTCTCTGAACAGGTGTATTGACGTACCATACGTTGCCTCTTTGTTCAAATTCCAGTGTTTGTTGCTTGTATCGAATACTGTCTATTTTCAAAGGATCCTGTAAATCAATTTGCATTTTATTCAGGTGATGATCGCTAAGCACCTTATATGTAATCACATTTCTACCCTTGGTTGTCCTGCTTTTATAATCCGGTTTGACGGTGATATCATAACGAAGCACATCCCACCAGGCCCTTTCGGAAGTGATGCTTCCACGCAACGTGTCCGCATGAGAAAACGTCTTCATCCCTGGTTGCGCATAGGCGATTGGCGAAACAACGAGAGTTAATAAAATGAGGTGCAGTCTTTTACGCATACGACAACCAATTCGCCCTGTAAAATTTAGTTCGATCACTCATTAATTCACAACGGTTCCTGCAAACTTAGACCGCATTGTTGGTTCCCTTTGATCCGTTATTGCCAGATACTATGCAGATATTAGCCTGTTCAGTGACGAACGCCGATTGTTGCCGCCAGCTAAGATCTTATCCCATTGAACGACTATAGTCGCAGTAGTGACGAGCGGGCAAGTCGGGCTGAAAGCCATCCGAACCGTTCAAAAAACATCGGAAGGTCGTTCCAACTTTCATTACAAAGGTAACGCTGGAAGTCTTCAACATGCAAGACGCCAACGCGAAAATAGTATTGATGCGAAAAATATTATTAGGATAACAGGTAACTCCTAACTTGCGGGTTTTACCAAATTCAAACAAAGTTGTGTGAGCGAGATCGTCGTTTCTTTCTCTGATATCACCATTCGTGTGCCGAATGAAGGCTTATTTCCGCATGTAAATTTTGAAGTAAAAAAAGGAGAACAGTGGGCCCTCGTCGGTGAAAACGAGTCGTTGAAGACGGCAGTGGTTGAAGCACTCGCAGGCAACGCAACAATTGTGAACGGCCAAGCAGCGTTTCCTTTTTTCGAAAAGTACAAAGAAGCCAATAACCATGACCCTTTCTTTTCACCACACCGATTCATAGCCAGGATCGGCGATGGCCACCAGTTCAGGAATTTAGCCAATACCCATGATTTTTATTATCAACAACGATTTAATGCTGCCGATGCAGAAGACACAATCACAGTTCTGCAGTACCTCGAACAGACGCCGCTTACGCGAGATGCACCTGCGCTAGACATTCAGGAGCTAATTTCAAAATTACACCTTACGCCTTTACTCGATAAGAAACTCATCAAACTTTCGCACGGTGAAACCAAGCGCCTGCTCATTGCCTCTGCTTTGTTGCGTAATCCAGAAGTTTTGCTTTTTCTTCATCCTTTCACCGGGTTGGACAAAGCCACAAGAAACGAGTTACGAGAGTTGATTAACCTGGTTTCAGCAAGTGGCATTACCATTATCATTTCTACTAGTGAGAAAGAGGTACCGGAAGCTGTGACGCATGTGGCGCTGTTTGAAAACGACGGCAGTATTAAAACCGGAGAAAAAGGAAAGGTTCATTGGAAAACCACAGAGCTTCCAAAGGAACGCCTGTTAGATAAAGCCGTCGTGCATTCGCTCGTTTGCCAGGGTGCCTCACCCTCCTTCCGCAACATGGTTGTAATGGAAAATGTCCGGATACAGTATGGGGAAAAAGTGATCCTCGACAACATCAATTGGACCATCGAACAAGGAGATCGGTGGGCTCTGTTGGGTCCAAATGGCGCCGGTAAATCTACTCTCCTTAGTCTAATCACAGCTGACAATCCGCAGGCCTTTGCTAATAACATCATTCTTTTTGACAGAAAAAAAGGAAGCGGGGAAAGCATTTGGGATATTAAACGGAAAATTGGCTTTTTCTCTCCAGAACTCTTTAATTGCTTTCCGTTGGAAACATCCTGTATTCATGCAGTAGAATCAGGTTTTTACGATACCATTGGCCTTTTTAGAAAAAGTAATCCGAAGCTTGCCGCGACCGCTATGGAGTGGATGATTCCGCTGGGCGTAGCAAACATAGCACACAAACCCCTTCGCCAGGTTTCGCCTGTCAGTAGGCGGCTCTGTCTCTTGGCAAGAGCTCTCGTAAAAACGCCCCCTCTTCTTGTTCTCGATGAACCTTGCCACGGCTTCAACAATTTTCAGGTTGCCAGATTCAAGGAGTTGATCAATGCCATTTGCGCAGTAAACAACACAACTCTAATTTACGTGTCTCACTACAAAGAGGACATCCCGGAATGCGTCACAAAAACATTCCAGCTAGAAAAAGGGAAGCAGGTGATATGACGGTACACGTTGGTTAACTTTGGAAAATGATGAAAACAGAGACGGTGTTGAGGTTATCGCGCGGCCCGGAATCTTGAGATGTTATCGACTCTACCGCGTGTCGTTGGCATTTATCGTCGACCCTCTGGTAATTTACTTCCTACCCTATTTTAAACAGACTTTCTCCACTTTCCACGTCGACACAAGGTTGTTTCGAATTGTTTACTCGAACTAAACCGATTACCTCAATGGCGCCTGTTTGTTTCCTGGTTGAGAAGTTCAACCATCCTTTTCATTCTTGCATTTTGTTATGCGCTTATCAGTGTTGTTTTTTGGAATAAAATGAAAGAATAGAAAGCTTTGCTTTTGGAGAACGGGCTGAGACTGGTGGCTGTGACAATCGAAATCACAAAGTTTTCCAAAACGCAAAAAAAGATGAGTAGCTGAATAACGTGAGAATATTATTCCGAGTATTTTTCCGATAAATTTTCCAGCTCCTTGCTCGAATGATCACTCTTAAGTAATTTTACAATTAGTGGAGATAAGTGAGAAAAAGTAAGCAAAACCAGCACGCCTACAGGCACGCTCTTTTGATTACCGAACACAATTGACACATCGATTGTATAAAAAAATGACGCTCAGGATTTTGAGAATCCAGTCCCGGGCACCATATCGGTTGAAATCGCATTGATTTTTAATCCATTACAAAAGTTCCTGTGTCGTTATTTGACACTCCCCCCTTCTCCCGCTTTTTTTGACACACAAAAGACACACGACTAACACATTTCATTTTGTCTGAGATTCAGACCAGCACGCAGGCAGCACACGACATTCACGCCTCGTCTTTTTGCAAAATATTATTCAGCCACATCTCCTCTCTATTCAACACTTTCATCACCTATCTTATTTCCCAATAATCACAGTCGATAGACGGCACATGCATTGTGGAATAATTCTTCACTAATTGAATCTATTCCATGAATTTGATAAAAAGACCTAACAAAGACGATGACAAAATCTTCTTAAATAGAGCTAGTTGCTTCAAAATCGGAACTTATGAAGATCCACCGATCAAGATTCAATCTTCCCCGTTTTTGCTTCAACCCTCTTTGCAAAACACCGTCAATACTTTTTTAAATAACTGACTCAATACCCTATCCCAAGTCCGGAACTCCGGTTAATTGACTTTGACAATGATTTGTGTAAAGGAATGAGGTGGAAACGAATAATTGATCTTATTGGCCTTGATTGTGGCGTCCTTCGCCACCGGTATGTATTGTTGTTGCTTATCGAAGCTAAAAGGCTCGTTTAAGTCGCTCGCGTTTACTTCATACACGGAGGGCTTGCCCGTAAAGGTCCCGGATTGATTGATGATCTCCGAAGTGATAGCTTTCTCTTTATGACGATTGACTACATTGATGACAACAGAACCGGTTTCTTTCGAATACACGGTGGTTACATCCAGGTAAGGGATGCCGTTAAATTTGCCTGAACTGAATGTCTCACAGGCAACGTAAGTATCAACAGAACTGCCCCGGCAATTGTTCGAAAACAATTTGAAAGTGTAAAACAACGGCGATTTGAAACTCCCTTTTTGCGGGTCGCTGGACAATAAAGAAGTCATCATTGTAAAGTTTCCCATTTTCACCACATCGGCATGCCGGATGAAGGAGTTAAGCGATTGCGCGACCGGTAAAACATTTAGAAAACTCCTGCCAAACGACCCCCATTCATCTACTGAAATCCCAATTGGATTTTTATAGTCCTTAACGGCTGACACATTTTCAATTTCATTGGCAGTAAGCTTAATTCTCTCTTCGAACGTCTTTGCACTTGCTCCCATCAGCCCATAATAGTCTGGTGAATTTTCCCAGTAACTATGAATCGAAAGATAGTCTATTCGATCGCCTAGCCCTGTTAATACCTTGCGGTTCCAATCATCCCATGTACCCTGGCTATACCATGATGAACCAGAGGCAACCAACTTTATCGAGTTGTCGACAGATCGCATGGCCTTGGCAGCTTCCCTTGCTGTTTCAACATAATCTTCTACATTTTTATGACCCAGTTCCCATGGCAAACCGTCTACCTCGTTACCAAGGTCCCATATTTTAACATTGTAAGGCTCCTTTTGCCCGTATTTCGCACGCAGATCGGAATAATAAGTACCTCCTCTATAATTGCAATACTCCACCCAATACACCGCATCCATAATGTTTCCGAGTCCAAGGTTTACGCAGACAATATTCTCGCTGCCTATCGATTGATTGAGTTTCATCCATTCATCTGTGCCCACATGGTTGTTGTCGACGCCACCCCAGGCAAGATTGATTCGAACAGGACGTTGCTCTTTAGGGCCAATACCATCCTGCCAATTATAGCCGGAAAGAAAGTTCCCACCGGGCCACCGCATATTAGTCACCTTCAGTTCTTTCATGGCATCGATGTAGTCCTTCCTAAAGCCATTTTCGTCGGCGAGACGCGATGACGGATCATATAAATTGCCATAAACAGTATTGAACTTACTGGTGTCGGGGTTACCGGATCTCCTGTGAATAGGTTCCATAAACACACCGTAGATCTTTGGGTCTACTTCTCCTATAACCCTTTCAATGTCGAACTTTATTTTAGCCGTCTGGGCTATTAGAGCAATAGGTAGAAATAATTGGAATACAAGGAGAACTCTTTTCATTATAGATATTTTTTGCAGGAAGTTTAAGGTTTACACTAAAAACAACAATATGAATGTGGTGGCAATATTTTGGTTTTTATCTGCGCAAATTTGATCAAAAGCTACTTAAAATCGTAGCAGGCTTCAACTGACCTCATTGATTAATGTCCCAATTGATTCAATTGAAATCTTGATTTCATCCCTACTCTTTAATGTAAAGTCGTGCTCAGGAACAATCCCGGTACCGGTCATGATCAGACAACCGTGAGGGAAAGTACATTCGCGAAAGACAAACGACACCAATTCATCCAAACTACGTTTCATCTGTTTGATAGAAATGCTTCCGTCAAAAACACTCTGCCCGCCCCTCAGTATTTCTAAGCGGATCTTCGTGTTGCTATCCAACGGCTCTTTCCTAACATAAATGCACGGACCAATGGCGGCACAACCGTCATAGGTTTTTGCCTGTGGCAGGTAAAGTGGATTCTCGCCTTCGATACTCCGGCTACTCATATCATTTCCGATAGTGTATCCGACAATTTTTCCCGATGAGGACACAACAAGTGTCAGTTCAGGTTCGGGAACATCCCACGTAGAATCTTTTCTTATCCTCACTTTATCGCCCGGACCAACAACACGGAGCGGATTAGCTTTGAAGAAAACTTCCGGACGTTCTGCTTCGTAGACTCTCGCATAGAAATCCCCACCGCCTGCATCTTTGCTTTCTTCCTGTCTGCCAATCTTACTCCGTAAATATGTGACCCCGCATGCCCAAAGTTCCTGCCTGCTGCCTATTGGGGCTAAAAGGCCTACGGTCAAATCGTCCTGAGATGCACTTAGCGTTCGTACTGTCTCTTCTACCTTTTCGCAAAGAGCGTCATCGTTTACGAATTCATCCCAGTTTTCATTCTCTAAAAGATAGAATGCTTCCCCTTTTTCAACAACAATACCTCTGCTTGTCTTATATAGCTTCATTCATTCTGTTTTCCACGACATTTCTAATGTAGATCCCTTGTGACCTCACTACCGGACCCGCCTCGCAGCACTCCAAGGTCGGCTCCAAGATGCGCTTGTTGAACATGATCAATGTATAGTTTCACATAGCCTCTGCTGGCCGCTGCGTCAGGAGCTTCCCAAATGGCCTTTCGCTTTGCAAGTTCTTCATCGCTTACGTCGAGGTGCAGTCTTCGCTTTTCCACGTCAAGCTCAATGATGTCCCCATTTCTCACCAAGGCCAGAACTCCCCCTATTGCAGCTTCCGGCGACACGTGAAGTATGACTGTTCCTGCGGCAGTACCACTCATCCTTCCGTCGGAAATTCGGATCATATCCCTAACACCTTTTCGTAATAGCTTCTCCGGCAGGTCAACGTTTCCTACTTCGGGCATGCCAGGATAACCGACAGGTCCTACGTTTTTCAAAACAATGACGCAGTTTTCATCAATATCAAGATCCGGATTGTCAATTCTTTCGTGGTAATCCTCCATGGTTTCAAACACCACCGCACGCCCCCTGTGTTTCATTAATTCCTGTGTAGCAGCAGATGGCTTGATGACGGCACCGTTCTGGCAAAGATTCCCCTTTAGAACGGCAATACCTGCGCTATCTTGAAGTGGCCTATCAATTGTCGTAATCACTTCCTGGTTATAGCATACCGGTGCGACATTGTTGTCGCCGATCGTTCTGCCATTTACTGTGATTGCATCGTTATGTAAATATTTCTTCAACTCCTTTATCACTACAGGAAGTCCACCCGCATAAAAGAAATCCTCCATCAAGAATTTACCAGATGGCTTTAGATTGACTAGTAATGGAATTTTACTCCCGATTGCATCAAAGTCTTCAAGTTTAAGGGGCACTCCTATCCTTCCGGCTATAGCAAGCAAATGAATAATAAAGTTCGTCGACCCACCGATCGCTGCATTCACAACAATCGAATTCTCAAAGGCGTCCCTGGTCAGGATTTTTGAGAGATTCATGCCTTCCTTCACCATTTCAACAATTCTTCGTCCTGAAAGTTGCGCCATAACCTTTTTTCTCGAATCCACGGCAGGAATGGCAGCTGCACCCGGTAGCGTTAATCCAAGCGCTTCAACCATGCAAGCCATCGTAGATGCTGTGCCCATGGTCATGCAATGGCCGGCACTCCTCGCCACACCTATTTCCGCCTCCAGGATATCTTCAGCGGTATAGTTTTCGACAAGGGTCTTTTCCTTTACCATCCAATTGAAGGAGCCCGAACCAAGGCACACGCCCTTAAACCTCCCATTGAGCATAGGCCCACCCGGAACAACTATAGTTGGAAGATCAACACTGCAAGCACCCATAAGGGTGGACGGTGTTGTCTTATCGCATCCTGTTAGTAATACGACTCCGTCGATTGGATTGGCGCGAATGGTTTCTTCTGTATCCATTGCTGCAAGATTGCGAAACAACATGGTCGTCGGTCGCATGATCGTCTCGCCAAGAGAGGTTACAGGGAACTCGAGCGGGAATCCTCCTGCTTCGATCACCCCACGTTTCACGACTTCTGCAAAATCACGGAGGTGTCCATTGCAAGGAGTAAGCTCACTCCAGGTATTACAAATGCCGATTACAGGTCTTCCTTTAAAATAATCATTAGGATATCCCTGGTTGCGCAACCAGGACCTGTGTACAA
>Ga0157372_10003392_pt1 | contig 17190 bp, 13 predicted proteins | sample C55metaG_FD_115307 | JGI IMG/M metagenome (GOLD analysis project Ga0157372, IMG submission 115307) | Corn rhizosphere microbial communities from Kellogg Biological Station, Michigan, USA - C5-5 metaG | ecosystem: Host-associated > Plants > Roots > Rhizosphere > Soil | place: USA: Michigan... | reverse complement strand
CCTGCATAACTTTTGGAAAGGTAGAACGACGACAGCCCTAACGCCATACCTTTAAGTACATTTCTTCTGTTCATTTGATATTCAGATATGTTACAGCGTTAAGACAGCATACTTATTTGTATGTGGACTAACGGCTGAAGCTTAGTTTTATAATTGGGTTCATAACCCTAAGGTCGGCAGTTCGATTCTGCTCCCCGCTACTTGAAAATCAGCCTGTTACGAGAAATCGTAGCAGGCTTTTTCTTTTTGTTAACGGTTTTGTTAACGGTTTTCATAGTTGCTCTTGCCTTCTTAAAGATACAAAACCCAGTTTAAACGTGCAACAAAATGGCAATTAATCGGGCTGGCACCGTATTTTATAACAGAGCTTGTTACTCAGGTATTACTGTTTTTCTTTGCCAAATGGGGATATAGTTCCTGTATTCTTTTCTTTTTCTCCACCGTGCCCGCCTTATCAAGCATCGTTTGGTAAAGGTTAGTCTGCAAATAATGTGTTTGAGCGCCGGTGTAAAAATATTCACCGATAAAATCAGCAGATTGATCAAGCAGGTTTTTCATTTCCAATAGGTCTCTTAGCTCAAAAAGGATCACCGTATCATCATCCGGGTTATCATCATATTTTATAAAGTGTTCTTTAAAAGCTCCCGGAATGCTGTTGATATGCTCGACAAATTTGTAAAGCGGTTCCAGCAATAATACCTGCAAAAGCGAATCGTCGTGCTTATTGCTGTTCATCGTATCTAAAGTAGCCTGATAAATTGCCTGCAGCTTATGCGTGTGTGGCGGCTGTACGCCGGTCAGAGAAAGGTAAGCTTTGCAGAAAACCTCAACATAGAATGTCAGGTTATGAAATATGGCAGGTGACAGATTGGTTAAGCGCCCGAAAAGATGGGAGTCAATATCATACACTTTTTCGTCGCTGACTACTTCAATGGCTTTCTCCAAAAGCAACGAGATTACCGTATGCTGGTTTAAGCAAGCATTAACGGCACTATTGGTGGTAGATTTACTTTTAGCGACCAGGCCCGCGGTACTGATCCACACATATTCGAATTCACTTTCCGCGATGTGCAGCTTCCGGCTATGGTCGTAGTAATAGTATTTTACTGTAAAATCATCGTAATTGATGCCCAATGAGGTAAGGACATCGACAAAAAAATCCCTGTCTGAAAATTTGAACCGGTAAGCAAATTTTACCTGCTCGTTGATCCGCGCAACCAACTCGGCCACTTGCGCGGTTTCGGAAATCAAAATAAATTCCCCGTCTTTGTCTCTTAGTATTTCCATTATTTAAAGCTGCGATTGTAGGTTTTTCGGCAATCAAATATAGGATCATCCATTGGATTTTTGATTGAATGAAAAACCGGCAGGTAAAACCGTAATGTGGTATGGTCCGCCCGGACGCCTGTACTACGTCCTGCTCTGATTTTCATAAGCCAACTTGTCAGATACGCTGCACTTAGCATAGTGTTTGCCAATCATTTGCAACCAATTCAACCTAATAGTTTATGTCAAAAGCCGGAAGAAACGACCCGTGCCCATGCGGCAGCGGAAAGAAGTACAAAAATTGCCACTGGGGAAAGGATGAGATAGCCCCCGCACAACCTGTGGCCATCGCCCGAAAGGAGCCTCCAACCTTTGCAAAACAGATCAGTAAGTACAGGGCGATGCCCATCTTACGTTTTTTGGCCTATTTGCAAACGGTACCGGAAAACCATGGCCGCAATTTCGGTTTGGAAATGATGGCCGCCGACGTCATCCGGCAAATGCCTGATGACGATCAGCGCCCGTATATGCCCTGGGACGAACTGCGCAGGGCCGTCGTTCTGGGTGAAAGCTTTGGGGATGACGAACCGGAAAACCTCTTTACCGAAAATATTATATCCGCTAATGGCAACCAGATCGTTTTTCCCGGTGTTTACCGCAACGGCTCTGCCATTGTGAACGAACTTCTTGAAGTGATATTAACGGGTGATAATTTTTTGCCGGACGCTTTCAAGCGTTTGATTTACAGCGCAGCCGGAATGTTGCTTTTCCTGAGTAACCAGGTTGCAGAAGACCTGGGCTTTGACCGCTATGAGCGTGGCGAAATGTCAGATGATTTTGCATTCCCGGCATTTGAAGATTTTATTGAAGGTTCCCAGACGTTGGAATTTGACAGCGAATTCCTGACAAAAATTGCCAAGCTTTACGGCTATCAACTGGAAACGCTGGATCATTTCATCCTCGATCCGAAAGATCCGCGTTTAGCTGATGATGACCCCGACAATAATGTCGTATCGGTCAAACCATTATTAAAGGATGGTGAAAACTACTTTCTTTTCATGCCTACCACGGTTGTAAGCAGTTTAATTGCGTTCATTTTTGACCAGGCGGCCCACTTTGATTGCCACGAACTCCTCATGAAAATGCTGCATGGCGAGCAATACCACCGGGCGGGCCGGGCGATTGAATACCTGGGCTGGCAATACACTGATATTAAATTGCCGGAAAATAAAACCTCGTTCCCTTTCAGGGAATCGGTATGGCGCTTCGACAACCAAAAATTCGGTTACCTGTGTTACGTCCCGGTTGACCAGATCGGGCAGGCCACGCCGTTTGATAAAGCCATGCAGGAACGTGCTGCCGAGGTCGATGCCTACCTTAAAACGCTTGACCCGGATGTTCCCCACGAGGTACTCGCGGTTGTTGTGTTTTCTGAAACCGGGCACGGTGAATTCATTGCCATGCCCAAGCTGACGGTACCTGACCGTTATTTGTACCTGACTTCAAGTGAACTCAACGCCATCGTGTACGATAAAGAATCTGATTTTCTGACCCTTTGGAAATTTGCAGGGGTATTTAAAGATGCAGTAGCCCATTTCAAATTACCGCCAACAACCGGCCTTTTAAATTTGTATGCGGTTTACCGTAGTAACCACGGCGCGCTGACCAACGCCGATAGTGCCAGGCCCAAAGGTGCTATGCTGATGATCCTGCCGGGAAATGATGTAGAACTTAAACAGGAGATCAAGATCCTGAGGGATGAACATGCCGCGGAATTGTTGGTTGACAATGGCGTCCGCGCGTTCACCAATGTGATCCGCAAAGCTGAATTTGCACCGATTTACGCCTTCAAAGGCCCGCTTTCCCGGGAATACCGGCGCTTGCTTGATTGCTTTAAGATCCCGGTCTGGGTGACGAACTACCAGGCCGATCCCGAGCTACTGGTAAAAGAAATTGCCGACGCGTTGATGTTTTGGCTGTTCAGGCTTGTTGACGACCTGGCACCGGCCATCGACGAACAAAAATTTGTTCAGTTTGAAATGGAGCTTATCGTAGATGAACAAATGCTGAACGGCCGTGAGTTCATTGTTAAAACGGTGGAGCCTGATGATATCGCCATTACGACGACTATCGCTGCACCGAAACTGCAATTGCACATTCCATACGAGTTTATTTACCTGACAGCGAGGCCTGATAATACGGGCGAAAAAATGCTGGTGAAAGCCGCGTTAAACGGGCTGGTTGATTATATCCGCGAAGCCGGTGGTAAAATAAACCTGACTCCGCAGGAAATCGAGGAAGCGGTCGAGCATGTGATGCAGCCGGCCGGTGCGAAGATGATCTTATTTTCTGACGCTGCAGCCGACGTGGAACTCGACGGGCACCACCTCCCGCCTGAACATTATTTCCAGGATACCGACAGCTCCTTTGTGCTTGACCATTTAACAAGTTACCTGCCCGGGGGCTATATGATCCCTGAAAAGATCGGTAAAATCACCGAAAAGATAGCCTTGTGCGACGCACTTGTCACGGGCCTGATCGGTGAACTGAGCCGGCGCATCGCAGCATTCGATGGGGCTGCGCTGATCAAATGGCTAATCAAGTGGAATGAACGCTGCGTGTTTACCCGGGAGATCCGCGAAATCCGTTCACCTGCGAAGATCGCCTGTTTTGAAGATTTTCAAAATGAAGTCGACGAGATCAACAAGCATGACCTGATGCTGGTTCCTACGTCGCTTGCCATAAGGACGCTGATCGAGTTTGTGGCCGCAAATCCCCCTTCCGAAAATAAGGTCCCTAATTATGCCGAAATCGATCAGTTACTGGCTATGGCCAATGAAGTAGCCAACTGGGGGTCGGAAAGCGAAGCCATGCGTATGGGGCTGGATGACCCGGAAATGGGCTTGCTGCCATCAGGCCGTATCGGAACGAGCAAGAAATTCCAAAATGAATCTTTAGCGCCCTACGCCCATGCACGGAACACCGGTGTTGTCGCCAGGTTCGTAGAGCGTTTCAAAAGCAGGTATGTACCGAATTACAAGGAAAGGGCGAAAAGTACGGCCAAATCGGAGGAAGCGGACGCCGCTTTTTTGGCAGAATTCGGCGTGACGATCACCGATATATCAGATGTTACAGGTGTACTGATCGATTACGGATTTCGCCGTGAAGAACCCTGCTCCGCGTTGCCGGCCGAAGAATTATTTACCATCCTGAAGGAGCAATTGCCGGATAAGGAGGAAAATATTATTAAAAAGGTTGTTGAACTTATGACCTTATTGCGCAGGGAAAGCATTGGCACGTTCCCTAAAGGCTATGGCACCAAAGATATTTTCCCATGGCGCTTTGGCCGGAATTTATCCTATTTGCGCAGGCCATTAGTAAAATTAGAAGGCGCTGACGGATCATCTACCTATCTGTTCGGTTTCAGGCATCTCAAAACCTATTTTGAAAACCTGATATTTTTGATCTTCACGGGCAAACTTCCTGAAAGCAACTCCGATGAGATGAGTTCTTTTTTAGGGAAGATCAATAACGAAAAGGGAACCCCTTACCGCAATGAAGTAAAGGACTGGCTGAAAGCCAACACTGACCTGGAGGTCATCGACCATGAAGTTAAGATCGAGCAGGGCGGGCACATTCCCGCGGATAGTAATTATGGCGATACCGACGTGATGGCGGTCGACCACGCCCTTAAAACAGTTTATTCCATCGAATGCAAAAACCTGGTCGGCGCGCGCACGATCCATGAGATGAAAACCGAACTGGACCTGTATCTGGGGCGTGAAGGCAAGCAAACGAAAGCGAAGATCATCAAGCATGTCAAACGCGATGAATACCTGAAAGCAAACCCGGACAAACTGAAGGCTTTTTTAAAACTGCCATCGGATGATTATGAGGTCGTTTCGGTTGTGGTCGCTGCGGAAGAAATGCCGATGGCTTATATTGCCAGGGAACCGGTTCCACTTCCGATCATTGCATTCCACCGGTTGAAACTGGAAGGAAAAACGGCTTTATCGCAAAAATGAAAATGAAACCTGCTTAATCACTTGTTTAGGTCGATGAGTTGCTTTATCGCAAACTTCCTGATCCCCTCATAGACGGTATCAATATCCTGCGGGCCCAGGTAAAGCGTTGCCTTCGGGACATTACTGGCGGTGATAGTTGGAAAAACTTTTTGATACGGAACAGAAAGAAGTGCAAGCGTTGGCTTGCTCTTCATATTGCCCTGCATAACTTCGAGGTCCACCAAAGAGTTGTTGAAGAAATAATCGACATCCCGGAAGTGCTCGTCATTCCTTAACTTTTCGAGCATCTGCTCGGCGGATCCCCAGGGGGCCAACTGGATCTCATAAGGCGTAGCGATAATCCGCCGTATCCTGAATTTGTACTTCGTCATCTTCCCGTCTTTCAGGCCGTGGTAGCCCTTAAGCTCATGAGTAGTAAATTGCAGGAGGTTTTTGTCGTTCGCCTTTCCGGCGAAAGCATGCATAGCCGCCATCGTGGCGGCAAGGCTTTTACTCCTGTCTGAAAGCTCGGCAATCAGTCGGTCCAGTTCAGCCTGGTCGATATTTATACCTGGCTTTTGGGCTTCGGCAGGAGGTGGAATGGATTGCTGCCATTGATGCAACTGGATCGTTTCCCTTGGGGAAGCGGCCGCATTGCCTGAGCCCCGCCTGAGATAGATGGTATCCGTTAAAATTCCTTTCATCTGCCGGGTGGCCTCCAATGGCGAGGGATAGTGGTGGATAGGAAATTCTATGATGCCGAACAACTTTCCCTCATATTGGTAAGTATAGCTTTTGAAAACCGCCTTCGGCCAGATCTTATCCTTTGCTTTTTGCTGAAAAATGGCATCGTCCGTAAAGTCGCTTAAACCCACCAGGTCCGTCTGTTGGGGTGTGTGGCTGATACCGGCGATGATGTAAGCTTCCTCATCGCGGATGGTATTGCAGAAGCTGAGGATGTCTTTTATGAATTTTGCATCTTCATCCGGGTCACCCTTTTTAAAACTATACGATTGCTCTTTAAAGTCGAGTGTCGCGCTTTCCGGGCGTTTGATCAATCGTTCAAATAATCTTTTGTTCATAGTGGAAACGTATGGGTTCAGGCCGGCTTACCGGTGATGTCATCAAATTTAATGGTCGTGCCTGCGGTCGCGAAAACGACTGCAACAATTTCGCCGGGATCGATAACCGCTTCCTTTGATTCACCTGTTTTCGGATCGAAACTCATCATGTTTTTAAGGTCTTCGGGTTTCATCTCAAAGCTTAAATGGCCTTCTTGCCCGACAACTTTTTCATAACCGGAAAGATCCAGGTTGCGGCTGATACAGCGGCTTTGCGGATGTGGCTGGTGAAAAACTATGGCCGGCGGATAAAGGATGTCCAAATCCTTGTATAAGCCGGCATTCCAATCCAGTTCATTAAACGGCAATGGCAAAGCAAAGATGTAGGTTTCATAATAAAACACAAAAACGTGCATGGGCAGTTTTGCGGCGGCATCAGTTTTTTTATAAAGAAAGCCTACCGGCTTGCTGTACCGGTGTTCCATTGGAAGTACATGAAACATGATCTTTGCAAACTCATCGAACCAGGGTAATGGTTGGCCGCTAATCAAATATTTTAAAGCCGGCCGGTACTGTTCGACTTCATCAGTGGCAATCATGGATAAAGCCATTTTTAGAAGGCACTTGTAAACCTTGATCGGTGTATAGGGCTCCTTCATATAGGTGATGACAGTCTTTCCCGATTCCCTATCGAAATTGATCGCGCCGGTATCCGGGCTGGGCGTACTGATCTTGGTGGCATTAGTGGTATAAAACTCGGTTAGGCGGGCGGTAATCATCTCATTGGGCGACTTAAATGTGGGCACCCCATTCTTGCCAACGGTTCCGTTTACCGACCTGGCGATGCCCAACCAGGCGGCGAAATCCGTCTCATACTTACCAAATAAAGCGTTACAGTCATCGCACTCGAAATCTGATTGCAAATGTTTGTTACCTAAGCATTCGGGGATGACATGCGCCGCCTTTTTAAATTTCCTGCTGCCTGCCGGGCTGTTACAAAACCGGCAAACCCGCAAATTCCGGGTCTTGAAACCCCGCATTGCTTTATCCGGCGGAAACATCAACTTATCCGCCGTGTATGCCGCAAGGAACTGATCCAGCTGTTCCTGGGTTGATGGGAAAGTGAAAAGGTTCGGATCCTGCGCCATTTGAAAAATAAACTTAAAGGTAAGGAATTGCGCAACTGTTTAAAAAGGCAGATTTCAGCTTTTTTTGATGATCAAATGCGCCAGTGCCGGGTCACTTAATAAGCGTTCCATTTCCAGCTCGATAATATCACGGATATCCTGTTTGATCTCCAGGTAATTCCGCTCCACGATGGCCGGGCTGATCTTCCGGATTTCCGGAAGCGGCAGGTACCCGTCGATCTCTTTTTTCAAGGCTGCATGGTCATTGATGATCTCGCCATGAAAAGCCTTTAACTCGACCTTGCAGTCCGGGTTATCCGCCACCATACCTACGAACTCACCTGAACTCAAAGCCGCTATCCGCGAGGGTGGTACCGCAGCCTCCAGTTGCTTCGAGCGGCTGATGGATGTATCGCTGCGGTTGATGGACAGGCTTTCCCGGTCCTGCATGATGCGGCCGATCTTTTCCGATACGAATTTGGCCGTATCGCCTGATACCTGGCCGACCGCCATATTGCCCACAATATTCATGATCACGTCCGCCTGTTCGCGCCCGTAATCCTTGCGCAGCTGGCTGGCATCCTGGATGCCCAGGCAGGTCGAGATCAGATTACTCCGGCCGGTACTGATCGTCGGGATGATATCTGTCGTTAACGTGGGAAACTCATCAAAGATCAGGCTGCATTTCAGCTTGCCCTTCTGGTTGATGATTTTTAATAACCGGTTGGTAAACAGTGACAGCACCGCACCGTAGATCTGTATCTTCTGCGGGTTGTTGCCCATGCACACGATCTTCGGTGCCTCCGGGTTATTGATATCCAGCGTAAACTCATTGCCCGAAAGCACATAATACAATTGCGGGGAGGCGATCCGTGCCATCGTAATTTTGGCGGAGGCGATCTGCCCCTCCAATTGTTCCACCGCGTCCCGTTTGTAGGCGCTGATAAAAGGGTTGATCAGTACATCGATCTCTTTTTGCGTGCCCAGCAGCGTAAACAGGCTATCATAGTCCGCCTGCATCAATTCGATCACATGCGGCAATGTGCAAAATTCCCCATCCTTATATTTCCGCAGGTACCAGATGATGGCCGTCAGAAAGTTAATCGGCGATTCCACGAAAAAGTCGCCCTGCTTTTTGATCCATTCGCGGTTCAGCCCCAGTAAAATTGTCCGGGCAGATTCCACCGCATCCGTCAGGTCCAGCATCGCCGAGGGATCCAGCGGGTTGCAGCGGTGGCTGCGGGACAGGTCATCGAAATTTATGGAAAAGAATTGAGGCGCTACCTTATAAAGATGCTTGCACTTCAGCCAGGTATTGTAGGCAATGATCGCCAGATCCGGCATCTTGAAGTCATATACGAACATCGCAAAGCCCTTGCGGATATGCTGCGTAATGACGTGCCGGATAATGAAATACGACTTACCTGAACCCGGCGAACCCAGCACTACCAGCGAACGAAACAGGTTGATCAGGTTGATCCAGCCATCCCGCTGTTTGCCTTTCAGCACGTACTTCATCGGCAGGTTCACCGAATACTCATTTTCCAGCAAGCGCTCTTCCTGCGGGAACGTCTCCTGGTCACGGTTGAAGATATCACCCGACAACTTATCCCTTATGATCCGCGAGAGCATCGTGCCACCGCTCATCATCAGCAGATAGCCCAACCCCGTCACCAACATATAGCCCACCGCAACCCATTCTATTTTTCCTCTCACCAGAATGATGAAGTAGCTGCTGAGGAAAAAAATAAAACCGCTGATGAGGTACAGCATTGCGGTTTTTACCGTCTGCTTTTCATCCTTTTTCCCCTTCACACCGATCAGCGCGATAGCGAGAAATGCCAGCGCGACCAGCTTGGGCTTCAGGAAGCTGCCCAGCAGCCCCGTCTTGACAATATTTTCTAACAGCCGGTCTGTGATCCCCGACACCAAATGCCAGCCCACAAAAGCCCCGTAACACTCCTTATAAAAGTGCAGCAGCAACACCGCCACACTGATCAGCCTGGTCATATCCAGGATCTTGCGCATGGCCTGATCATTCTCTCCAGTTTGCATATCAGCCCCCTCTCCATCTCCCCCCGGAGGAGGAGAATTTTAATCATCCACACTTATACATACACCCGGATTTTCCGGGCATAGCTAGCGCCAGCCATCCTTTGAAACCTCAAAAAATGGTTATCCTAAAGCCAATAAATCACACTGATCGTTAGTCCGGCGACAGCCGGACCCTTTTCTTTTTCTTCCGCTTCGTGCGCTTCAGTTCCCAATCCATCCCGGTACCTGCCTCACCATCTACCAGTAAAGTTTCCGCAGCCCGCAGCATACCGGAATCCAAACCGGCCACCTCCCGAAATTCTGGTAAAAAACCACGCTTTTCCCCCGCGTTTGCGTGGCCCGCCATGCCCGGTTTTTGCGTTTTGCCGTTTTGTTTTTTTCCCTCACTGGCCGCTATGTTAGGACAGCGTTCCAGAATGGCTTTGGCACTAAATGCCTTGCCTAATTCACTACCGTTAAACACCGTTTTCCGGTCATGATCCACATACGTCAAACCATAGATCACCCCATCCGCATTTTGCCTTACCACCAGGTCGATACCCTTTTGCTGCAAAGCTTTTTTCAAACCCTCCAAATTGTCCACGCCATTTAAAAAAGCCATATTAACCGCATTCGTCAACCGCGCTTTATGCGCCTGCTTCAAGGCCTCGTTCTTTGCAAACTTTTCCTGCAAATTCTTCAGCGTTGGCTTACTCGCAAAATCACTTGCTTTGATCGGCACACCCACTTTATTCCCATCCGCATCCAGCACCCTAAACACCAAGCCTTCATGCTTTTTAACCCGCGAACCATCCGCACCCGTATCGGCTACAATATTGTATAAGCCCAATACCGCATTATACTGCGCCAGCGACGTAAACTTATACTGATCGCTTACCACATTTATAATGCCGTTCATCGCCCGTTTGGTTTCCATCCGCCCGTATAAAGCGCGCTGCACATTCACCGGCTTCACCCGGTCATGCAATGAATTTTCTTTGCTATTGGCCACCACCAAACCGTATTCTTTTTCCATTTCCACGCAGGCAGGCCGCGCCTTGTGCTTGCCGATATTGTGCATCGAGATCGCTTTGCCATCGGCTTTAATATTGGTCGACACCAAATGGATATGTGGATGTCCTGCATCTGTGTGTTTGTATAATAAATAAGGCTGCCCTGCAAACCCGATCTTATCCAGGAACACCTCGGCCATTTCACGCAACTGATCATCCGAATGCTGTTCCGACGGGTGGAAATTCAAGGACACATGCAAACTATTATATTTCGTCCGCTGGTTCAATTCCGTCAACAATTCCAGCCGCCGCAGCTTCTGATGAAAGGTCATATCTGCCGCCTCCATCGGGTAAAAGCCAGCCTCCAAACACTCCGCAAAACCCAGCTTGACCTTTTGTTCATTATAGTTCAAAGTTCCCCTCAAACTCTTGCTTTGATGGACTACTGCAACCATTGCTCACTGATCGAATTGATCTTTAATTTTACTTCCTCGAACAACTCAAAATAGCGATCCCGGTCACGCCCGAAACGCTCCAGCCATGCCTGCATCTGCGGCGAATGATCCAGCATATTCAGCCGGTGCACCGCCTGGTTAAAATTCACGCCGACCGCATTCAATTCCCTTTTCAACACCACCAGTTCAGCCACCAACTCATCCACCGATTGACTACGCGAATAGACCGTAATGCGCTTGCCAAACAAGATGCGCCGCACATATTCCGACAGCTTGCCCACCGTACTCTGCTTCCAGTTCTTTTCCAGTTCACCAAACTCATCTACCGTCAACCGCAGGCCAATGATCCGCTTACGGCCCAAATCGGCCGTAGTATCTTTATCTGCCATCCGTCATCCTCCTCACAAATCCATTCCACAAAATCAACGCAGAATTCCAAACACCCAAACCCAACCTTCAAATACACCCAATCTTCCAAAAGCCTGCTTTCTACCCGCCCCCGAGTTTCGAGGGGGGCGGCCAGATTTCAGTTGTTGTTAAACAACTGTACATCTGGCCGAACGCAAATTGGGCGTTCTTAAAAGTCTCCCGGTGAGGGAAAAAAAGAAAATAGCCTCATGCCGAAATCCCAACACAAAACCAACCGTCAGCCAAGCGACAAGCCCGCTTTCTGCCGTACCCGCGGCGATTCGCCCTTGCATTGCAACCATTCGTTCAAATCCTTAAAGCGCTCATAAAGCGTGCTTTCATCCACGTACCGGCTACCCAACGAAAGCGCATAATCCCGGTAAGCCAGCCCCGTCACATCCCTGTCCAGCCATAAATGCACCCGGTCATGCGCGTTTAAAAATGGCAAGGCCCGGTCAAACAAACCCGCACCATTCAGCACCACATAGTCCACCGTTTTCGGGTCTTCATAAGGATGCAAAGAACGGTAGGAAAGGAAGTCCATAAAGCCCTCGAAAACATGGCAAGTTCCCGCTCCCAAACCCAGGCAAGTGATGTCTTTCGGCGTACTGCTTTGCTTGAAATTTTTGTTGCGCATCTCCCAGCCACCGGCATCATTTTGAAACCCGATGGCATAGTATAAGCGACCGCCCACTTCATAAGAAATTTCCTTGCAAAAAACATCAGCCACCGCCACCGGTATCGACCTTTCATGCAGGTAGTTTTTGAGCGGATAACTGTACAAAGGCTGTACGGATTTGACGGACAATTTATGTTCCGAACGGATACCGACAGCAAACCGCTCCGGCTCGAAAAGTTCTAGCGTATACGTCGAATAATTACGGTTCAATATTTCCAGCACTTCCGGGATACCGCGCTGATAATACCGCAGGAAAAAATCCAAAGGATTTCCCCCGGTACCGAGCCCGAAATCATACCATTCGTTGCGTAAAACGTCTACATGGAAACTCGCCGTACTTTCATTACGCAATGGCGATAAATACCACCAGTCCGTATCGTTTTTCTTCCGGGCTACCGGCGCAAACCCTTCTCTTTCCAGGAAAAGATTAAGATCAATTTCCCTGGCCTTTCCTAACGAAAAATATTCCTCACTCAAATCCATCACACAATCCTCCTGACCAATCAAAACCAAAAATAGCGCACGCATTTCACATTCACCCATCCACCCCAAATATTGGGTAGGATCGTTTCAACGGAACCAGCGACCTTTGCGCTAATCAATAATCATAAAATTAAAATGCGTATGGCAACGACAAATGTATTAGGGACCGTTTATGAAACCTTGTTATGCAGTCCGGGGATGAATGAAGTGGTGAAGATCGACGTCAAGATGAGCCGTAAAACCGTGCTCCTGTTAAACAGCGTGATCGAAGGCGGCATCAGCGACGACAATGAACGGCAGGAGCTATTGAAACTCGTCCCTGAAGAAGACTTGGCTAAACTCAAAGAATTCGCCGAAGATTGCTTAGGCAAAGCGGGCCTGAAAGAACTCAGCGAAAAAATGAAAAGCCTGGAAACCAAATAACCGCCAGCTAAAGGCCTGCCAAAGGCGGTAGGCCTCAAATATCAGTTAAAACAGCGCCAATTGTACCTGGCTAACTTGATACGCAGCGATAGCTTTCAATGTTTTTTGTAACACTTCCTGCTTGTAATTGGTGCTATCACCATTGCCGATGTATTTTGTCATACTGGCTTTCAACTCTCCAAGTGCGGCATCTAAAGCCCCTGCGCGGTTTTCAAACTTTTTGCAGAAAACGCATAGCGGGCCGCTGCTGCCCGCGGTTCCATAATTGCAGGAAAGAGAATAGGCCCAGGTTCCGTTCGGGCTGCGGCCGATGCGGATTTCGCTTTCATCTAATTTGATATCTTCCCGTTCAAGGAACTTCGGTGCCACAAACCAACCGTATTGGTTAAATGCAATCTCGGTAAAACCGAATTCCAGCGCCCGGCGGTATTCATGTACATTCATCAATATCTGACGCAGGCCGTCGCCGAAACCGGCGAACCAGTTTAGTTTTTCCGAATCGCCTGAACGGATAGCTAAGGCGATTTCGCCTAATAATTCACGCTCGTAAGCCATCGCGTGACCTGCAAGGTAGGCGTCGATGTCGGTTTGGGACTGCAAGGTTAATGTGAACTTTTCCATAAGCTAAGTCTTAAGTTTTTATTGCCCTACCGCGCGGCACGCCTGCCTGTCAAGGGCCCCGCGGTAGCGGGGTTTATATACCCTTGACAGGCGGGTGGGCAAGCGCGACCTTTGCATTTCAAAAAAATTAAGACTTAGCGGGAAGGAACACGCGCCGCCCCAATTCGAGCGCCGCCATCAGGATCGCCGCCTTGGCCACGCCAATGCCGGGAAAAGCACAAAGCTGTTCCGCCGTCATCTCCAGCATTCCTGACAAGTCGCCTTTCAACGACCGCACGATCTTTTTACAAAGATCCAGCACCGGAACTTCGGATGTCCCCGTGCATAACAGGATCGCCAATAATTCCTCCGCACTTAACTTCCCCGCGCCCAAGTCGTGCAGCTTTTCCCGCGGCCGGTCGTACTGCGCCAGCGCCTTGACACTTTTAGGATGTTTGACCACTTCCATCTTCTCTTTCTCTGGTTCCAGTTCGCCATAGGCCAGCCGGCTCAATACCATTGACAGGGCCTCCACGAATTTCGCCAGGTCTTCTTCCCAAAGCTGGATCGTCCGGCGTTGATACGCTTTTTCTTCGTTACCATATTCTTCGCTCGAAGTGATCAGCACAAAGTGGCTGTCATTCGACGCCTTTTTGACATCGATAAAATAATGTTTCCGCCCATGGCTAAACGTTTCAGTAGCAGGGTAGGATAGTTGGTTTTTACTGCTTCCATGATCAAAATAGATATGTGTAGGTCAAAGTTCTACATTACGCAAACCCAAACCGACAATTTGCTGTTATTTAAACGTTTATATCCGATTCAATGAAGTCGTTTCGATAAAAGATGCCAGAAACAATCATCAAAAAATGCCTCGAGTGCGGCAAGCCGTTGGGTCCCGGGCGCAGTGACCGGAAATATTGCGACGAATTTTGTAAGAGCGCTTACAATAATCGCCAGCGGACCGGGAAAGTGGCGGACCCCGCATTAACCTATGAACCGGACGACGAACAAAAGGCGCGGGAAAAACAGTCAGCCGCGATGGACAGGATATGCGATATCCTGGTGGAGAACAGGGTGAAATTACTGAATATGTATGCCCTCTACGAGCGGCGCTTATCGCTGGTAGAATTCAACCGTTTCGGCATCAATCTGAACTATTACACAAGCCAGCACACGGACGATTATTATGAAAAGGAGTTTAAGATGTGTTTCGACTACGGCTACCATATTGACGGCGACCAAGTCTACCTGGTTTACCACGGAAATGAACTTTATTTTAACTAAGCCATGTCTTTAGCATTGAAAGCTCCCCGTATGAAAGAAAGGCCGCGCAAAAAGCGGGCGCCGGGTTTGACCCCATCACATGGCAATGGCTCGCGCCGGTTGATTGTATAGATAACTTAATGGCCTACGAGCGTTGGTTTCCTTTAAAAGACCCAGATCTGGTTCTGCCCTATATCCAGTTGTTCAGCACGACCGCCTTTTGCTCCGCCTGCGATTAGCCGGCTTCCATCTTTGGATTAAGTATTTTGGATTATTACGTACAAGAAACCTACCTGAATGAAACCTGTTGGGGGCATGGGCAAAATACGGATTGCTTTATAATGTCACTGAAGCCTGGGTGTTTGTTCGCAATCATATCCATTAGGTTGAAAGTCCCCTTGCAGCGAGTGTTTGGGGACTTCTATTTATCTTTAAAAACCTTACCAGCTATCATGAGAAAATCGCTATTCATCATTTTTTTCCTTGCCCTGACCAGGATTGCCGGCGCACAAACTGTCAATGCCGCTTACGTCAAAGCACTTTACCAGGAATACCCTACACTTCCTTCAGACTTTTGTTCATCCTGTAAATTGTGGGTTAACCCATATTATAGGTCGATCGCAGATACGGCAAGGCACATGCCGCTGGTCACATTTTATATCTATACCAAAGCTCACCGAATCCAGCAGGAAAATGCCAATGTACCCCGAACGGGCATCTACGCAGCCTGGCACCCGGCGGATGGCCAACCGGATGAGACCAAAGTCTATAAACAAGCGAATGTGGAATCACCGGATATGATTGCTAAGGGCCATTGCCAGGCTTGGATCTTATTGGGTTACGATATTAACGGCGCTATCCTCTCGGACACCTATACCTTCAATGCCGGGATGGAATACCAGGGACAAAACATCGGGACAGAGATCGCAACCAAGGAACTTTGCCGGAAGCTAACCGATCAGACAGACAGTGTACGCATCTGGTGCGGCACTTATGGCAGTCAAGGCACTTATACCAAAAATAATATCATCGTTACAGTACCGAGCCATTATTATAAGATCATCCAGTATAACGATCAGTTGCTTTGCTACTGGCTTCCCAATCTGCCCACAGAGAAGCGGTCTTTATTACCGCAGCGCAAAGTCAGTCATGAACAATTAGTTGCGAATCTCGGATTTGACCCGATGGCCGTTTTTAAGGAATAGATTGCCGAAGCGACGACGTGAGTGTTCCTTATTTTTTCGCATTGCGCCTTAACCATTCTTCAATTTGCGGCAGGGGCATCGCATTCCTGGTCATGGGCTTGGTGAACATGTATTTTACAGGCTGCGCGACAATAAGATCAGCGAGAGGTCTGGTCGCTCATCGATAAAGAGGCGATCCGCGAACAGGTGCTTTCAACAGCGTAATGATGGCCCTCAAACAATCAGCTCCTGGTCTTGGTTTATTGGACATGCGTATCGTTACACTTGAAGAACATCTCTCATTTCCGGAAATGGCCGGACAGATACCGCCGGAAAAACTGGGTGGTTTCGGTCAAAACGAAAGAATGAAACAGCTGGTACCCAAACTGGCGGATATCACCGGCGAGCGTTTAGCCTCCATGGATGCCAATGGCATCAGCATGCAGGTATTATCAGTCGACAGTTCGGGCGCCAACCTGCTGGCCGAAGATACAGGCCCGGTATTTGCCAGGCAGTATAATGACCTGATCGCGGAAAGAATTCAAGGATATGAAACCCGCTTTACCGCATTTGCCCATTTGCCGATGACTGCGCCTGCTGCCGCCGCCGATGAACTGGAGCGAACAGTAAAAGAACATCATTTCCGGGGCGCCATGATCCGCGGGCTGACGGAAGACCAGTTCCTGGACCATCCCAGGTTCGCGCCCATTCTGGAACGCGCCGAAAAATTGGAGGTGCCTATCTATCTGCATCCCGGGCTGCCCCCTAAAGGCGTCGCTGATATCTACTACAGCGGCCTGCCCAATCATGCTGGCATAGCGGAAGCCCTCGCCGCCTATGGCTGGGGCTGGCATGCTGAAACCGCGCTCCACATCCTGCGCCTGGTTTATGCCGGCATCTTCGACCAATACCCCGAACTGCAGATCATCATCGGTCATATGGGTGAAATGCTGCCTTTCCAGATGGCCAGGTCAGAGCGCGCCTTCCAGCCAGGCGCGGGCGGCGCCAACCAGCGCAAGCTAAGCGATACCCTGCGCCAGCAGGTTCATATCACCACCAGCGGTTTCTTTACCCTGCCACCCCTACAAATCGCGCTGGATACTTTCGGCATCGACAACATGATGTTTTCCATAGATTACCCCTTCAGCACCAACGAGCAAGGTATGGAATTTTTTCGCCGGATCGAT
>Ga0157372_10003390_pt1 | contig 17198 bp, 20 predicted proteins | sample C55metaG_FD_115307 | JGI IMG/M metagenome (GOLD analysis project Ga0157372, IMG submission 115307) | Corn rhizosphere microbial communities from Kellogg Biological Station, Michigan, USA - C5-5 metaG | ecosystem: Host-associated > Plants > Roots > Rhizosphere > Soil | place: USA: Michigan... | reverse complement strand
TCGGGTTTGGAACGTAATCGCCTGATTTCGTCCGTCATCCTTTGTCCATGACCTACGCAGGTATTTGGGTGGATGCCGCTGAGATTACGCAAATCGTAAATGACATACTGATGGTTTTTACGCTCGAAATAAACCGCCAAAATCATTTCTACTGCAGGCCTAAATGGCGGAGTACGCGGAACGTCGATAATCTTACGGCGTCTTTAGCAGGAAGTGTGTAGTCGCCATCAATCTCGTTTATATAGTTCCCGCTAGCGTCGGGACCGCCTTTGTAAGTGCCTTTGCCCATGATTCCTTTGAATTTCCCAGTACCACCGATATAGCGCCACGTGCCTGAGGACAAGCGCTTCCCATCCTTCGCGCTCTTATCGGTTCCACGAAAACGAATAAAGACTTTGTCACCGTTGGCCATATTGCTGATATCGTATCCATTTGAATCGGAGTTAGCGTCATCCCCATCGACAATATTCACATCGTGACTATCTTTGGTGTCCACACCCTGAATTTGCATCGGTCTAGTCCACGAACAGGCACTCTTGGCGAGCGCGAACAGGTGACCCGCCCGGTCGCCTACGTCGATGGTGTATTCCGGGTCGGGCTTTGCGCAGGTTAGCGTCCCTGAAATCTTCGTCTGTGCTGCTAGGTGGACCACCGATACCAGGCCGAATGTAAGTGCCCAAAAAATTGAATGCTTCATAGTCCTCCTCGAGATTGGTCGACTCCCTAATGTCTACTCGAAAGGGCAATTGGCGTGAAAAGGGCTGGGAGGAATTCCTTTCGGCCATCATAATCAGTATCGAAATCCAGCACAGCACAAAAAAGAACTACTATATTTCGCTAAATCTCACCTGCTAATTTCAGCGACTTTTTTCAATGCTCACCCCTGATTTCAGCAATCGACTACCAGAGATTCCGACGCGTCCGTGTTAAAAAGCAAACTGTGGAGACGAATTATGCAGGTTGCCAAAGTTCGATAGGATTTCCCTCCGGGTCATGCAGACGAGTAAAGCTCCCCACGCCCGGATACGATTCCGGGTCTTTCACCTCAATTCCTGCCGCTCGTAGCTGGGCTACCATTTTGTGGAGGTCATGCACGCGAAAGTTCACCATCCAGGCCTTGTTCGGATCTCCGAAATATTTAGTGGTCTCGGGAAACGGACTGAAGGAGGTTGGTCCGGCTTCTTGTTGCCAAACGGTTTGGCCCTCGCTCGTTGGTGTGAGCGCAATTCCCAAGTGTTGCAAGTACCAGTTTTCCAACGCTTTTGGATCATGAGCTCGGAAGAACAACCCTCCGATTCCGCCACTTTTTCCATTTCCGTTTCTCCTCGTTCATGGTTAGCAGATACATTACCAAGCGCGGCAGGACTTGCTGGCTGTGCGGTGTTTTGTACCACCTTGGCTAATTCATCCTGGGGAAAAATGAAGCTGGACCCTAAGGTATGTGACAAGATTTGAAGGAATTGGCGCCTTTGAAATCTCATTCCATCCTATGATTGCAAGAAAGCCGATTGATCTTACGGCTTCAGGTCAGAGGCGACAATCTCTCTAAAAAGTAATATACAAACAATTTACTTCTAGAGATGGCATTCTCATTTCACTGACGCAATTCATCAGCAGTTATGCACGGCAACGACGGCCCGGTTGCCATGGGTCTCCGGTCGTTACGTTGGGCACCTTTCTGCCTCGCTCTCCTCCGTAATAATATTCGACGAACATGAAACCTCTTTGTGTGTTATTCGCTAGCCTGGCGTTGGTTCTTTGCGGCTCCGCACAGCAAAACTCGTCTGCTTCTACGGTGGTGAACGAAGGCAGGGCACAATTGCAGGACTGAACTTCCCTCGTTGGCGGCGCTGGCTCAAAAAATCACCAGCGCGTCAAGCCCCGAAGAGAAAGCGCGAGGCTGGCTGGAACTCAATCGGCGGGCGAAGAAGTTTGGGGAGGAAATGAACGCCGCGTTTCCGGACACCAGCATCGAGGGCGACACGATCTCGCCAACCGAAGCGCAGCAACTTGCCCACACCGCAACGTCATACGGCGTCCGTATTAATTTCTGTGAGTCAAGCGGGAATTGGGCGGCTGACAACCAGGGCTACTTCAAATATCTCGAGCTATGGCCGGATGGCCATGACGCTGACGAGGCCACGTGGATGGGACCAATTGGGAATGCATCCTTCTGTGGCGATTCCGAAGGCTCAGCAGAGGAACTCAAGGAGTTCATCGCGCAGCGAAAGCAATTCCTGCAGAAATTTCCAAACAGTCGTTTCGCTAAGCAAGCAAAACAGGACGTTACGGAAGCGCAGGCACAGCTTCAACAGGCGCTTAGGTCAGGCAGATAATTGGTTCCAAGCACTCTAGGTGAGAGATCGTTGGCTAGGCTAGGTTCTTCAATGATATCAAGTTCTCGAACCACGCCTGCGAAACTCGGGCATAATGTCTACGCAAGCACGGTAGTTATCGACTTCGCATGAAACGATTAGAACAAGGTAAAGCGGCTGACTATGCGGCTGAGCCTCGCCGCACAAATAATTTCATCAACGAGGCGCTGGCGCGAATGAGCCTTGAAGAAGAATTGTTTTTATAACTAGTCATCTTGCGCATTTTTAGGGAACCGCATCATTCGCCGTTAGCGTTTCACGCCGTGCCGACCATCGAAGCCGCAAAGAAAGCCTGCCTGATCATAGGGTACAAGGTCTTCCAAGCCTCTCCAAAGTCACCCGATCAGCCCAATGTATATCTCGAGATTAGTTTTAAAAACATGGCGGCTTATGCCGGGGACATCGGCGATCAAGCGACGCGTTTTAAGCAGTGGCCGAAAAAGTAATCTGTAACAGCGCGTGTCAGAACCAGGCCAGAGTGCGCCGGAATGAGATCAGAAAAGTTCTGGGCACTTAAGTGACACGTGAAATTATTTTTACAGACCTTGTACACCAGATCGAACGTGGAGTTCTCCACCCGACACGAGACCGGATGAACGACCTGGCTGCTCAAATCTGTGAGCGGCCCGGTGGCAAGAGTATTTGACGGCCAACTCTGACCGCTTGTCTCACTTCGGACACCGCACGTCACTTTTCCTGCAAAAACACTGGTTCTTCGCGGCATATTGTCCGGTGAGCAGGAACATGGGCTAGAGGGGTGTCACATAAAGATTCTGACTCAGTATGGAGGGTGCGCGCTCGCGGTCGCTCTTTGTGTTGCTTGTTTTTCGTTTCCTTTTCAAGCCGAGACTCCCGCAGCCGACCCGGAGCTCAAGTTGGTCGCTTGTAGCCATGTTTTGGTTGCACAGGCGAAGGTTGACGGTGTCGATCGTACATTTGTAATAGACACCGGTTCGACGACTATGATGAATGATCAGACATTCTCGGATGTTCGCTCGTTACCTCAGTCTGACAGTTACCTTACGACTTTCATGGGACGGCGAGCTGTTCCAGCTCGCTTCCTACTTATCGGCGAATTTGAGTTTGGCGGACGCAAGCTGGTTAACATTAAATTGCCTGCTGTGGACCTTTCGATGACCAAGCTGTTCTGTGGGAAGCAATTCGACGGGGTTTTAGGGACAGATCTGCTCACCAAACTGGACGTCAGAATTGATTTCGCTACGCGCGTCGCGATTGTGCCCCCGCCCATCCAGGATGTCGTACGAGAAATCAAAAGCGAACTGCATGAATGGGAGGAAGTTTTTGACCATGGCGATGCGCCACACTTTAAGGAGATCCTCGGCTCTGATATTGTCTGGGTCACTCCGCGCCTCCGGCTGCATGGTCGGGAGGCGGTAATTGCATACTTACAAAGAGAATACTTCGAGCACCAGGCACGCATCAAGAGTGATCACATAGCGGTGTCTCGGTCTCCAGGAGATGCGAACTCTTACCAGATCAGCTGGGAATACAAACTGAATGTTGGAAACTGTTGGAGAGGAGACACCGCCTTGGCGATCGTACACCGGCGGGACAACAAGGAATGGGAGATACTCTCAATTGAGGAAGGGACTGTCTCACAGACCGAAAAGACAGACCCCGCGATGCGAAGATAGGTTTGCAGATCGTTCGCTACGCCTTACGGTGCTGCAATTCCGCCTGCCGTCTGACACCCATTCTTTGCGGTCGCCGGATTGCCTGGCAGTTAACCAGCGCGAGTAGTAGCTGTCCAGCCGCCGAAAAGCGCATGCGGGATGTCATGGGCCACTACTCTATTCCTCCCAATGTGCAGTTCTCTGACATCGCATCTGACTCGGTCGCCAGATACCGTGGACCGCAAATTCCACGTTTCTCCGGCGATGATGCAAACGACTTTCGGAGCTACTACTCGCGCTGGCAGAACTACAAACGAAGCAACAACCGGCTACAGTCCGCGAGCATGGAAGAGCGCATGCGGAAAATTAGGTCCGCCCTCAAAATCCCAAATAACGCTTCCTACGCAGATGTCATGGATATGTTGACCGACAGTGACCGGTAATTGTGCCATTAGATGATCAACTCCGAACGAGTGCCACGCATTCCGTCGGCACTTTTCATTCTCACTCTATTTAGGCTCCTGAAATGCAAGCACCTGCTCGATTCGAAGCGGAAATTCCCGGCGAATTGCGACTACCAAACTGGAGAAGTCATGAAAAAAATCGCTGAATTAGCTCTGACACTTCTTCAACTGCTAAGCGGCAGAAGACAAAGGAGTGTCGACGAGCCTGCAGAAGATAAGCAATTGGCACTCAGAATAGTCGCTCGACTGCGCGCAGAATGTGAAACATCACAAGTTGAGCTCCATGCGGACAAGATCGCATAAAAGACGCCGTGGAGAAATTCGCTGAGTTGATACGCAGATTTCTCGAAATTCAAAGTGATGGCATGCCTCGAAGTGCCGAGCTTATCGCAGACGATGAACAATTGATGTCTGGCCTTCAGAAAAGATATCGAGAACTTCTGTTAGCGCCGGGACGGCGCGTTGGGCGTGGGCAGAGAAGGGAACTGGTAAGTGTAGATAATTTCGTTGTCCGGCATATCAAGCACGTCGGCCAAATCCGCGTACCTTTGGTAGCCTATCGGAATGCAGGAGCCGGTTAGAGATCGCATCGCAAAGTTGCGACAGGAAATAGCTCAAATCAAGCAAGCGAACCGATTCTATTTGAGCGGGAAGAAGACTCCTGGTTCAGTTGCCGACCATGAGCGTCGGTCTCAGCGGTTGCAGGAGATTCTAATCGAACTGAAGTCTCTGACAGACTGGAGAAAGCTTTGAGTTTTCAGATCACTTAATCCGCAGTCACAAGTCGCAATCCCCAAAATGACTGTGATGCGGTACAAATGATAGCGGGCACTGTCTGAGAAGGATTTATTGACAGCTAGCTCCCCGGTCAGAATTTTGTTGACTGCTTTCAGAAAGGCGATACTATCCTGACGTATTCTCGGCATCATCGAAATCGTTCACAGAGGAGGGAAAGATGTCCATTCTGGCATGGATTGTACTCGGTCTGATCGCCGGTTTCATTGGAAGCAAGATCGTCAATAAATCGGGAGAGGGCGTTCTCCTTGACATTCTTTTGGGTATTGTTGGCGCAGTTCTTGGCGGGTGGTTGTTCAATCGATTTGGTGCAGCAGGCGTGACAGGACTGAATCTCTATAGTTTGCTGGTCGCTGTGATTGGTTCAGTAGTCTTCTTGGTTATCTACCATGCGATCCGACGCGTGTGAACTATTCCGCAGGTCCCCCGGTGGAAGGCCTTGTGCGGCGGAGAGCCGAGTTGCTGCCGTTGGAGGCAATTGAACGCAGAAAGGAAGACTGCTGTTGTTCACGCCCCAAGATTCCCTTTCCGACGGTGCTACAGTAGCGTCAGACGGTTTCTTCGATGTGGACAACGTACCAGCATGGGACACGTGGCTATATTTTGATGGCCAATCACTTTTGTCGTGGGCGCCTCACCCACTGCTTTCCAAGGTGCAATCCGGCATTGATGTGAATCCTGAAGGGGCATCAAGTAGGGCCGACGAATGTCAATGAGTGTAATCGCGAATTTATCAACAATTAGGGCGGTGGACGGCCAGCTTCCGGATTGCGGACAATCCCCGAAGTGGGTTCGTTCTTTGTCCAGATGCGCATTTCCACGCCGGCACAGTGCAGAGGAAGTGTGGACCCGTGCATCGCTGCTGTGCTCGACGCGCCGCCCCCAAGCCTCTGCTAATCGTGCAAGATGTTAACGGCAGGTTATACGGAACAACTTATCAAAGTAGCCACAATGATGGTTCCGTCTTCAGCCTGGGCGTCTTCCCTGGCAATACGTTCTCGACAACTCAGTTGAGTTACGGCATCCAAGCCCTCAATGAGACCAGTGCCGCAAGGACCGTAACGGTGTCCGATTCTGATGGGGTCACGCTCGCCATCAGCAGCATCAACCCGACTGCGACTTCACAGTCTCCTCGACCACCTGCGCAAAGCCGCGTGAAATGTTGCGCCGAAATCGATCAGCGCTCAGCCAAGAAATTCATTCCTTATATTTTTTCGGGACCGTGTTCAGATCACCAAAGATCCCATTGAACTGGCTCAGAGTTTAAAAAAACTTGCATAATAAACTGAGGTTGTCCTCTCGGGATACCTACGTGCAATCACCGCGAGATGCGGAATGCTCATGCCTGCACCGGTGATATCAATCGCGGAATGAGCAGTACTCTCCTGACGTAAAGATCGTTATTCAAATTTTGGCATGTGCGCGTAGCCAAACGTCTGCGCCGCGCATAGCGCGCATTTGCCGCGTGGAGACCCCATTTATGAATAGCATCAAAGATCTAGGAGTGCCTAAGTTCCTGCAACTTGGTTCCGTCGGCTTCGGAATTGAAGAAAAATTAAACAATCGCGCGAGACTGCTACAGGTGGCGCAGTTCTGCGAAACGGGAGTTTCGTGGAACTGCTGCGCGACCCCGAAAACGGCGAGGAGAGCTTGCTTTTCCGTCAGACTGGGCGTGAAGACATGATAGGTGAAGGGATTAGCTACGATAGCTGCAATTACCTACCGAGCGAAGGAGCCCGAAGCATTCGGCATCTCCCGTAAGCTCCGGAACCGTACGGTACCACAGCGGCGCTCATCCACAGATTAATAGAGTTCATTGCAAAATTCTCGGGCATGAACGAAGAAGAATCTGCGCTTATGGCATCTTTCAGTTTGTCGTCGTATTTCTCCGACTGCTTCACTATGTCGCCGTCATTGCTGCTCTTTGGAGAGCCGCTAGTGGCGATTTCACTTCTGCGCGTCCTTGCGTGTGTGTGTCGACATTCGGTTCTATCAATAGGATGGAACGCTGGCGCGCTACCGCCGGAGCTGCACCCGACACATCTCATCGGTCAAATAGATGGTCGCGTGGAGCGGCAACTAGTAGGGTTCCAGTTCCCCGGCTTCGGCGTATTAAATGCGCAGCCTCGGCAGTGGAGTGGAGCGAGCGTAATCTATGCCGGGGACTCTGAACCAAACTCCCCATTTGCTGAAAACTGTTTGCGCTTGTGGGTGTCCTCCGCAAATCGCTCCTTCGGGCTGTGGGAAGAAGAACCAGAAGCTGCAGGAATAATAAGACTTCAAAACCAACTCTTAATGTATCGACTCGAGAACCATTCCAAAGTTAAAGCCAGCCGATTCACTGTGCCTGACTTCTGCAGTATCACTGGGGAGCATGCCCGCACTTTGGGCCGGTGCATCGTTGATGCGCCCGAGCTGCAAAGTCAGCTTACAGAGCTGCTCCGCACGCGAAACGATGCCGAGCAAACCGAAAGCGCGGGTAAGCTCGATGCCATGGTGATGGAAGCACTTCTGGTTTGTTGCCATGAGCGCAAGCCATCCGTGCACGTCGGCCAAATCGCCACATTGGTAAACACGATCCTCACACGCGACGAGGAAACGCTTGAGCTGAGCGCAAAGCAGGTCGGCAGCCGAATGAAAAAGCTCGGATTCCGAACCGTTAGACTGGACGCAGGAGGGCGTGGCATCTACTTACTGAATGGAGAATGTGCGCGCATTCATCAGCTCGTACGCAGTTTCCGAGCTGCTGCGAGCCGCGAGCATTTGCCGGGGTGTCCACATTGTATTAGGGACTGAACGTTGTGCACATCTCGAACGTTTTTAATCTTACAGAACCACACTTCGAGGACCTATGCATAAAAAAAATACGACCCATTACTCCGTGTAGCCGCGGTTAAAAGGCTTGTTGCTGCCGGGTGTCCGATGCCTTTCGAAACTGGCCAGGAGCAGCGGCCTGATCTCCTGATCGAAGTTAGCAGACCTCAGCTCACAATTGCGTACGACATGCGCGCGGGTACGGAATACGTGTTCGGGGTACGAATTACGAACGAATCTTATGCGTCTCTCGTGCTGCAACGATTCAGGTGTCGCCTTCCGTGGTCCGCGAACGTCCTCTTTCCTGGCGACCCGAGGATTTACATGCCAGAACGTGAATGCTATCGTCTGGAGAGCGGACGGAAATTCCGGTGTGAAGACGTCCTTAACCATCGCGTTCGTAGAACGGAAGGCTCGAACCGGGTGACAGCTTTGAAGGTCTGCTCGTGGCTTACACAATGTTCGATCGCATTTCACCCGAGTACCTGCATGGGGACACTGCGATCGCCAGATTGTGGGGCATCGACCAATATTCTCGCAAACATCGTGCAGAACTGGAAATCTTCATTGATCGCAACGCAACGATGCGATCCGTTTGCTATAGACCGCGCAAGCATGGCTTAGTGGAAGCTCGGGCTGCAAGTGAGATCCAGTATTCCTTAGATTTCCTTCAAGGTAGCAAACCCGATGCAGGTGCCAACGCTAATAATTTAAATTGAGACTGCCAGGGTTTAACGAAAGTCAGCAATGCAGAGAAGCAGAACCCCGCAACTCCCGGGCTTAAGAACGGAAGGGTTATTGTAGATGCGGGAGCTGCGGGCCCAACCGTCGCTTCTCATCATTTGTGGCGCCCGCGGTCAGCTGTGGCGCCCGCAATCAGCTGCCACAAGTGCCGCCCCATTCCTATGCTAAGATGGCTGTCCTGAAGCATGCCACAAGGGCCTGCGACAACCGGTATGGCGCGATCGGTTATTTTTTTCACATTGTTTTTCTTGATTAGCGTCTTGTTGGCCCTGCTTTTTGCATTTGGCTTTTTGGGGCTCTTTTTTGCAGTGCTGACCGCGACCACGCTGCTCATCGTTTTCCTGTTGTTTCATCCGCGCAATCAATGGCTGGTGGCCAATCGATCCCGAGTGGATGGCGCGAAGTGCGTAGCCCTGACGTTCGACGATGGTCCGGATCCGGTTGATACGCCCAAGTTACTGGATCTGCTCCGGGAAAAAGATGTGAAAGCGACGTTCTTTGTGGTCGGGAAACGGGCGGACCAGTATCCTGAAATAGTGCGTCGCGCCTGGACCGAAGGACACCTCGTCGCCAACCACACCTGGTCGCACAATTCTCTATTTTGTTTTCTCATGCCTCGTCGTTTGCGGACTGAGATTGATCGCTGCACCGAGAGTATTCGCCACAGCTGTGGTTTCCCGCCGCGATTGTTTCGCTCGCCGGTGGGGCTGCGCCATCCGCTCCTGGCACCTTATCTTGAGACTGCCGGGCTGGAATATATTTCCTGGAGCATTCGCACGCTCGATACACTTACTGCAAATTCCAGCGTGATTGCCCGCCGCATCTTGAATAAAGCGGCCAGCGGCGACATTATCCTGTTGCACGACCGCTTGCCGCGAGGAACGAGTGCGATGCTCGAAGCTTTGCCGCAGGTAATCGACGAACTCAGGAAACGGGGATTCGAATTCGTACTGGCCGGCCCACGTGAGGAGGCCGGCGGAACATTGGGACCAACCGCATGCGAATCTGTGTCCTGATTCCAGCCTTCAACGAAGCTCCTCACATCGCTAACGTTGTGCAGCGAGTGCGGGAGCATGTTGAAGATGTTGTGGTGATCGACGACGGATCCGCCGACGGCACGGCGGAAATTGCTCGTGCGGCGGGAGCCACTTGTTTGCAATTACCGAGAAATTGCGGCAAGGCCTCGGCACTGCGCGCGGGCATTGCGTTTGCGCTCGACCACAACTTTGAGCGCGTAATCACACTCGATGGCGACGGTCAGCATCTGCCCGAGGACATTCCGGCCTTGCTTAGAATTGCCAAGCAGACCGAGGCCGACTTGGTCATCGGTGCACGGTGTTTCGATCGTGCCGTAATGCCCCGCTCCCGCTATTTCTCCAACGTCATCGGCAGCAGGTTGGCTTCGGCGCTAGTCGGCTGTGAAATTCGCGACAGCCAGAGCGGATTTCGATTGTTCCGGTTGGATAAAGTTGACGCAACGAAACTGCGGAGCCGATGCTACGAACTCGAGATGGAAATTTTGATTAAGATGGCCCGATCGGGCTGCACCATCGCGCATGCTCCCGTCCGAATGATTTACGACGACGGCCAGGCACGCTCCAAGATGAAGCCGGTACGGGACACGGTGCGTGTCTGTTTATGGTCGTTGGCATTTCGCTTTCTCGGAGCTTGAGGGGATCAGCGATTCCAACTCTCGTATTTTTTGCCTAAACGGATGGAAAGGCACGCCGTGATCCAAAGATTTAAATTTCAGGCACGGAAGTTCGCAACCCTGCTGCTTACGGAGGGCCGTGATCCACGCCGCGCTGCTGCTGCCGTTTTCCTGGGAATTTTCATCGGCATCCTGCCTATCTATGGGTTTCAAACCCTCGCGGCAATCGGCGTGGCATTGCTCTTCAGGCTGAACAAGCCTCTGACCGTGGCCGCCACTTTCATCAATAATCCGTTGCTACTGCCGGTGACTATTTTCTCCTCGGTGGAGTTGGGCTGCCTTCTTCGGACGGGCTCATTCCAGTCGCTGACTCTGCCTGGCCTGGCTGCCATGCGCAATCACATTAATAAGGAACAGTTTTTCACCTGGGTCGTCGGCAGCGTGGCACTGGGGATATTGGTCGGCGCGGTTGGCGCGGCAATGACAGGGATTGTGTCCCACCTTCGTCTCAGGTCATCCGCCAATCCTGCGCTGCGGGTACGCGCCGGCTTTGTGAACGCGATGTTTGCCCAATGCAAGCGGTCGGCTCGTTCATTCGTGCGATGGAAGCTCCGCCTGGATCAAATATTTGAATTATTAGCCGCCGAAACCCTGGGATCGGGAACGGTAGTCGACTTGGGCTGCGGGTATGGTATCGCGTTATGTTTCGCGGCTTTCAATGACAACCGCCGGCGACTGATTGGATGCGACTTAAATGCTGATCGCATCGCCATCGCTCGCCAGGCACTCGGTACGCTGAACGCAGATTTGACCACGGCGGACGTTCGGCACTTCGAACTTCCGACTGCCGGACTCATCTTAATTCTCGATGTCCTACATTACTTGCCTGCCCCTGAGCAGCAGCGCCTGCTAAAACGCTGCTGCTCCGCGCTGGCCCCAAACGGCTTATTGATTTTTCGGGTCCCTGACCGCGACCGGTCTGCGATTAGCATGGCTTTGGAACGGCTGATCTTTGCGTGCGAAGGTAATGGCTTCCGGCCACAAATGCTGTCGACGGCTGAGTACCGCAATACGCTGGAAGAGGCGGGTCTGCAGTTGCAAGAACGAAGTTTTCAGAATCGATTGCCCCTGACGCATGTTCTTTTCGTCGCGAAGAAAACGCTGGCGGAGGCTCTATGATAACGGTCTGTTGCCTGCGCTTTTACGCCACGCTGGGACGAACGTTGACGATCCATCGCAATCGGTGATTGAATTTTTAACTTATAGTTGTTTGTCTCCCATTGACTGATCCCATGACCGATCCCCACAAAACCATTGTGGTTACTGGTGTCGGTGTCGTCAGCCCCTACGGCATCGGGCTCGACCGCTTGCAGACAGGCATGTTATCGGGCAAGTGCTGTCTGGAACGCACAAAAGATGATGTGTATCCCGGCTTCGAAGGCATGACGGCCAAGATCCGGGAATTACCGCCTCTCGCCGAAGATCTCAACGCCCGCTACTCGCGCACCGATCAACTCGCAGTGATGGCCACTCAGGATGCGATCGCCAATTCAGATAACTCGACCTTCCGCGAAAGCGGAATCGTGATGGCGAGCACGCTCGGGGGCTTGACCGAGATCGATGCCGGTATCGCAAAAGATCCGGCCGCCTGGTATCGGCGGCCCGGCGGTCTTTTGCGTGCTGCCTCATATCCATTCGGCCACGTTGCCGATGCGGTTGGCGAACATTTTAAAATTTGCGGACCACGCTGCGGCATCTCGGTGGCGTGCGCGTCCGGAGCAGTAGCGATCGGGCTCGCCGCCAACATGCTTCTCGAAGGCGCCGCTCCCATGATGCTGGCGGGAGGCAGCGACCCGCTGTGCCCGTTCACCCTGAGTGGATTCAGCGCCCTGCGAGCGCTGGACCCGGACCCTTGCACTCCCTTTGACCAGAATCGCAAGGGTCTTAACCTGGGTGAGGGAGCTGCGGTTCTGGTTCTCGAAACGCTGGCGGCGGCCGAAGCCCGCGATGCCAAAGTTCTGGCGGTGCTGCATGGGTGGGGCATCACCAACGATGCATTTCATCCCACCGCACCGCAGGAAGAAGGAAGTGGGTTAGCCGACTGCATAGGCATTTCGATGGAGATGGCGAAGGTCAGCGGCGATGACATCGGATACGTAAATGCACACGGCACAGGCACGCCGCTGAACGATCGCGCCGAGGCCAACGCCTACGAGAGTGCGTTTCGCGGACGCAAACGTCCCATTCCCGTGTCTTCGACAAAGTCATATTTCGGACACTGTTTGGGAGCGGCTGGTGCGCTCGAGGCGGCCATCACGATTATGGCGATTCGTTCGGGGGCATTGCTTCCGACTCTGCGACTCACGAACCCCATTGACAGTCCTGGGGTTGAGTGGCTCAGAGGAGAAGTGCGCCGTCAACCGCTGCCCTTAGCCATGTCAGCTTCGAGCGGCTTTGGCGGCACGAATACCGTCCTGATATTTGGAAGCGGTCGCGCATGACGTCGAGTTTGCCGCCGGTCGCGATTACCGGAATCGGTTCCGTCAGTCCGTATGGCCCGCTGGCAGGAACGATTCCGCAAAACCCCATCGAACCTGCCACTCTTACCAACTGGAAAGGCAACGGTGAGCGGCGAGCTTTTCTCGTACCAGCTTTTCGCGCCGCTGAGGTGGTCCCGGGCCTGAAGACCAGACGTCTCGATCGCTTGTCAGTGTGGGCATTGGTGGCTTCATCGCTGGCTCTTAGAGATGCCGGGATCGACCTGAACCAAGTGGACCGGTCCCGGGTTGCTGTGGTCTTTGCCACTGCCTTCGGCTGCGTCGAACTCACGGAAGCGTTCTACCTAAGCGCCGCCGCCAACGGCTGGAGCGGAACCGATCCCATCACATTTCCGGAAACCCTCGCCAGCGCGCCAGCGAGCCACGTATCTATGTTCCACGGCTTGCGTGGCCCTAATATCACCGTGAGCAACAAGTATTTCGCCGGCGAGAGCGCCATGATGCAAGCCGCTATCATGCTTCGACAACGTCAGGCTGATGTGGGCATTGTGCTTGCGGGTGACGCGGTGTCGCGAAGCATGTATTCATGGTATGAAGAGGCAGGCTTGCTGTCGCAAGCGTGTTACAACTCGGATCCCGCGTCGGAAGCCGAGGGGTTTATCCCCGGCGAAGGAGTGGCGGCATTAGTGATGGAACCTTCCGAGCATATCCATGCCCGGCCCGACCGCCGCTCGTATGCCGTAATCAATTCGGGCCGGTGGGCGGCTGGCGGCCAAGGGGCGAAGATCATCCGGGAGATGCTCGGCGGTTCGGTTCCGAGCCTTACAATCTGCAGCGGGAATGGAGCGCCTTGTGCCACCAGTTCGACCTCTGCCCTCGTTCGCGAAATTGGTGGCGATAACCCCGTGATTCTCCCGCAGGCATTTGCACAAGGTTTAGCCGGCACCGGCGCTCTCTTTCATTTGATTGCAGCATTGAGCAATCGCCCAGTCAGTGGGCAAGCCATATTTCTGGCAACAGCGCGCGACAACGGATTTGCGGCGCTTCTTCTGGAGTTGCCATGAAGATGAATGTGCGCATCGCGTCCGCGGCATATTCGGTTGGGCCCGAGGACGAGGCCGTGGACGCGGTGCTCGAGCGGGAAAAAAACCGAATAGAGGCGGCACTTTCTCCTCTGAGTCCTGAATCCAGGCGGAAAGCCATCGATGGTCTTGGATTGAAGCGAGTCCGTGTTTGTGACGAGAAAAAGCTTTATGAGTTGATTCACGTAGCGGCTTTGAAAGCGATCGCCGAAGCTGGGATAACGGCGCGGGACATCAATCTCATCCTGGATTACAGCACCTGGTCATCCGCGAATTCGCAGGGCCTTTCTTTCGCGCACCAACTCAGCGCTGACCTGGGTGCTGAAAATTCCATGATCTTGAGTTTTAAAGTCGGCGGATGCGCCGGCCTACATGTCGCGATCAAGACAGCACTCGGCTGGATGTCCACCGATGAAAGCATTCAAACAGTCTTGCTCGTGGCCGGAGACGCCGCGCCGGCAGGCAACCGCTCGCTGCTTCCTATCACTATCCACGGTGACGCGAGCAGCGCAGTGATCCTGCGTCGCGAAGGCATCCAAAGCCCGTTAAATCAGGGTCCGTTGGTCTTGAGCGCGGAAGCCATGACTGTGAGCAATCTTCAGAAGGCTATCACCATGGTGAGAAGGAATGGCCATGCCGACATTGTTGTCGATGCTCTCTGCATCGAACAAGAAGTGATGCCGGTCTATTTTCTGAATATGTTCCTGGTGATGAATAAGGCCTTGGCGGCAGCTTCCTTAAGTTTGAACGACATTGACCACTTCATCTATTCCAATATCAGCCGGCGCGACCGCGAGGGTTTCTGCAAGATGTTGAGACGGCCGAAAGATAGCCTGCCTGCGACTCGGATGGCGGAGTATGGCCATACCTTCGCCAGCGATCTCCTGGTCAACTATGTGGATATGCGGCGCGACGGGCTGATTCGTCCCGGACAGTTGTTGCTATTCGCATCGGCTGGCATCGGATTCACCTGGGGGGTTACGATTGCGCGAGCATAACTTCCGTTGGGCGTTGTTGAAGAGGCGGAGCAGACTGTTAACAGAGTGCTTCGCAGGCTGAGTTGCAATGAGTCGCGTACAGTTCATCGAGCTCCATGAACAGCCATGGTTCCCATCATCGCTTCGAGATGACGTTACCGATGCGGTCCAGTTTGGATTCAACCTCCTAAGGGCCTACGAGCCCGTCGCTCCGCTACTTCAGAATGTGATTGACCGCGCGGGGGATGGGGCGAATTCCAGACAATCGATAGTCGATATGTGCTCGGGAGGAGGCGGTCCGTGGCTCGAACTTTCGCAAACGCTACGGTGCCGGAACGCTGGAGACTCCGCAGGTCTTCAGATTTGGCTTACGGACAAATATCCGAATCTCGAGGCATTCCAAAGTGTGAGTGCGTCTTCTGACCACCACATTAGTTACTATCCGGAATCGGTTGACGCGATGAACGTCCCTCCTGCGCTGAAAGGGTTGCGAACCATGTTTACCTCGTTCCATCATTTCTCGCCTCAGGATGCGCGCGCCATTCTGCAGAATGCCGTCGATGCCGGCGAAAGCGTCGGCATATTTGAGATCACCAAGCGTGCTCCGTCGGCGATCGGCGTTATTTTTGTCGGAGTTCTCCTCATGTTCCTGCACACTCCGCGAATTCGTCCGTTCCGCTGGTCGCGCCTGCTGTGGACGTATCTGATTCCGGTCATTCCGTTAGTGCTGCTGTTCGACGGAATCGTATCTTGCCTCCGGACATATCGACCACAGGAGCTGCGTGAGATCGTAGAAAAATTGACCTCCTGCCAATATGAGTGGGAGATCGGCGAGCTTGCAGGCAAGAGGGCGCCAGTTACATATCTGATTGGGTATCCGCAAAGTTTGACGAGGCCGTAGATCTCTTGGCCAACCCGGGAAAATAGAAAGGAAAACACTTCTCATGAAACAGCTGACGTTCGCACTGGCATTGCTACTGCTGTACATTTCGTTTCCAACTTCGCTTCCGGCTGCCAAGGTCGAGGTAGAAGGCAAGGCGTGGCTTGATGCGCAAAAGGATCCGCCTGAGATGAATGTGAACGGCGTATGGGACTCCGAGGAATGGGGCGACTTCCATCTAACCCAGGCCGAAGGAAGCCGGGATGTGAGCGGCAACGGCGGTGGCTACCACATCATGGGTGTAGTCAGTGGCAAGCGCTTGTTCATGCTGTTTTTCGCAAACCACACGGTTGACTACTGCGCCACGCTGAGTCCTAACGGAGAAAACAGCCTGGCCGGAAATTACTCAAATCGCAAGTCTCGGCTGCACTCCGGGCTTTGCCAGGAATCGAGCCGGCCGATGAATATGAAAAAGCGAAAAGAGTAGTGGACCGGCACTGCTTTGCTTTTGCGTTAGGACCGCCATAAAAAGGCTGCCCCAGCTTTCCTTCTTTTGGAAAGCTGGGCACCACGAAACTCGCCTTCATGTTCATTAATCACATACAAACCCTTACCCCTTGTGCTAATCCTCGCCCATGCCCAACAGACTTCATCGCTATTACGGCGCAGGATATCTGCACTTTATTACGACGAGTTGCTATCGGCGAATGCCGCTGCTGGCTAAACCGCAACATCGTGACTTGCTGCTGGAAGTTTTAGAAAGCGTGCGGCGACGGTATCGCTTTGCGGTTGTTGGTTATGTAGTCATGCCCGAGCACGTTCACCTCTTGTTAGGTGAACCGGAGCGCGGCAATCCGTCGCAAGTGATGCAGGCGATTAAGCAGAGCTTTACGCGCCGGCTTCTGGGCAGGCTCCGCGCTTGTGACGACCTTCGTCTAGGCTCTTCATGGCACGCTGTACTCGATAACGGGCACATTTGGCAGGCCCGGTTCTATGACTTTGTGGTCTTCACCGAGAAAAAGCGTATCGAGAAGTTGCGCTACATGCATCGCAATCCAGTGAAACGCGGACTGACGCGGGACCCGCAACAATGGGAATGGAGCAGCTATCGGCACTATGCTGAGGGAGAGCGAGGTGTCGTGCTGGTGAACGAGGAGCAAAGGGCGGAGATGACGGTTCGAAGAAGGGCTTGACGTGGAGCTGCTGAATTCCGTGGTGCCCAGCTTTCCAACAGAAGGAAAGCTGGGGCAGCCTCCATTTATTAGTGCTCGCCAACCCCTCCAG
>Ga0157372_10003388_pt1 | contig 17200 bp, 12 predicted proteins | sample C55metaG_FD_115307 | JGI IMG/M metagenome (GOLD analysis project Ga0157372, IMG submission 115307) | Corn rhizosphere microbial communities from Kellogg Biological Station, Michigan, USA - C5-5 metaG | ecosystem: Host-associated > Plants > Roots > Rhizosphere > Soil | place: USA: Michigan... | reverse complement strand
GCAACCCCTTCGCCCTCGACCGGCAACTCCTGGCGGCTCTCGATACCATAAGCGCCGGAACAACAAACCGCACCCGCCCCGGAACAACGAGCCCCACCAGCCCCGGAACAACAAGCCCTGCCAGCCCCAGGACCACCAGCCCCAGATCCACAAGCCCCACCGGCCCCGGATCCACAAGCCCCACCCCCGATACCGTCTTCCATCTCCACGGCGCCTTCACCCCCGTCCTCTACTCCCTGGGAATGACGCTGCACCGCCGCAACATCCCCTTCGTCCTCTCGGGTCATGGCGAATACAATACCATCGCCATGCAACAACATAATTCCTGGAGCAGGAAACTTTATTTTCACTTCTACGAGCGAAAGCTCCTCGGGGCAGCCCAAACGATCCACTGCCTCGGCAAAAGCGAAACGGCGGGCATCCGCCGCCTGTATCCTAACAAAAAGACGGTCACCATTCCCTACGGATTCGAGTCCGGCGCCCTCTGTTCCAGCAATCCCCTTCCCGGCGTGTTCATCCTGGGCTACTCCGGCCGCCTCGAGATCCGCAACAAAGGACTCGACCTTTTGCTACCGGCCTTTGCCTCCTTCCAGCGTATGGTCCCCCAGGCTCGCCTGTGGATCGTCGGCGAGGGTAGGGGCCGCGCCAACCTCGAAGCGCTCGCCTCCCGCCTCGGCATCGCCGACAAGATCATCTTCTTCGGCGCCCGCTTCGGCGACGAACGCCTCGCCCTCCTTTCCAAAATGCAGATCTTCGTCTGCCCCAGCCGCAACGAAGGCCTCCCTTCCTCCGTCCTGGAAGCAGCCTCCCTCGGCCTGCCCTGCGTGGTCACCGAGGCGACCAACTTCGGCGACGCAATAAAAGAATATGCCTGCGGCGAAGTGATCCCCGCCCCACACCCCTTCTCCCTTCTGCAAGCCATCGTCCGCGTCCACGAACGCATCCTGCAAAATGGCAGATCCACCCTGGGCAACAACGCCAGAAGGATGGTCCGCGAAGGTTTCGACTGGCGTAAGATCATCGAATGCTTTCAACACGATCTCTACCGTTTTGCATAAAACAAAACTTGACCTTTCCGGCAAAAAGGACTATCTTCACTACACCCTTTTTCAGACATCTGACGCTAACCATAACCGCCATCAAAAAAACCTTGCTTGATGATGATCCGTGTTCCCAGCGTCTACCTCGCCGACGATGACCCCGATGACCTCGAATTCTTCAAAGCCGGCATGCTGCGCCTGCACCCGCAGGTCGCCGTATCACTATTCTTAGACGGAAGCGAATTGTTGAATTGCCTGGGCAGTTGCGAATCGGCCTACCTCCCGCACTGCCTGATCTTCGACTACAAAATGCCCAATCTCGGCGCCCCGGAACTCCTTCAAGCCACCGGGCCCGGTACCCCTTATGCGGCAATCCCTAAGATCGTGTGGAGCACCTCCAGGCGCCAAAAAGAGATCGACGAATGCCTTCAACTCGGCGCCGCCCGCTATATGGTCAAACCCACCACGAACCAGGAACTGGAGATATTCCTCCGGTCGCTTGAGATCCCGGCCACCTCGCCGGCATCCGACGAATGGCGCCGTCAACGGTTATGAACCCCGATATAAAGCCAGGTATTCCCAATACTATAAAGCCAGGCATCCCCAATAAAAAGGGCGCCCCAACCGGGACGCCCACACCAAAAACACCACTACTAAGTTGATCGAAAATAAGTTAATGGATAACGAATCCTCTGGCCACCGCCTGCCCATTTATCTCATATTGCAGGTAATACACCCCCGTCGGCAGCGCATCGAACTCATACCTCCAGCGCAAACCCCGATCCACACCGATCAACGCCCCCGCGGCATTGACGACCCGCACAGCCGAAGGCTGCATCCCCGTGAAATACACGATCACAGCATGTCCCTGCACCACCAACCGCAATCCCTCGTCGGCCGATCGTTGCAGCTTCACCACCGAAGAATAAAATTCCTTCCCCGACGACCGGTGCACCAGCAGCCGGTATAAAACGACCCCGGCAGGCGGCTGAACATCGGTATACCCATAGGTCCGTATCCCATCCCCCGCGATGCCGGCCACATCGCCCAGTTCCGTCCAGAACGAACCGTCGGTACTCCGTTCAATAGTAAAATAACCAACCTCCCCCGATTGATCGATCATCCAGGACAGCGCAACCGCATCCCCCTGCCACGCCCCGGCAAAAGCCGTCAGCGAAAGCGCCAGCACCGTCCCCTGGTGCGAAGCGGTGGCGCCAATAAAATTCCGCGCAACCGCCGCCTGCTGCACATAATGACTGGTGGTATTCACGCTCGAAGATGCCGAAGCCAGCCAGAAACTCCCCAGCGACGAGTCTGTATATTGCAAAACCGCCTCCGGATTACCGTTCAGCTCCGAAGGCTGGTAATACAGTTGGATCGTACCGGTAAACGCGACCTGGCTGCCAAGCGAATACACCCGGTTGATGCCCGGCGCCGGTATCAGGTTCAATGCCGTATGCGAGATTTGCAAATTATTGGCTGCAACCGTCCAATCGGCCGAAGGGGTCAGCACCAGGCTATCCGCACTGAACAATGTGCCGCTCTTAACGGTAAGCGCCGATCCGCTGCCCACGGAAAAGACCACCGTCTGGGCGCCGGCGGGAAGAAAGACAACCCCGCAGACAAGATGTATCGAAAAAATAAAAAATCGTTTCATAATAAAGGATTAAACGTACAAAGCATTAATTCCCCGAAAGGATATACCAGTTATTCCCATCCGATTGCAGGATGATCGAAGTGTTTTGATTGACGATCGTATACGTCGTTGCCCCATCGATCGTCTCCGTCCCGCCAAACCCCGCGATCACGACATTGTTGCCGATCCCGCCCGAGATCTTCTTGATCGCATACATCCTCCCGGCACAACCCGCCGCCGTAGGCAGGCTGATCGTAATGGCGCCCGAAGCATTGTTGCATAGTATCGTATAGTCGTTGACCGTCACCGTATAGCTCGCCGTCTTCTTGACAATGGCCGTCGAGAACGATCCGCTGACCTGTAAGGTCGACACGGGATTCGTCGTCCCGATCCCCACATTGCCCGACCCATCGATCCGCATCCGCTCGTTGGAAGACTGGACGGTGCCACCCGTCATAAAAACAACCGCCTTCGACGCAGTGCCGGTCCCGATCAAAAAGTTATTCCCGGTCGTATATAGATACGCGTCATTCGCCCCGCCCATCACTCCACTGCTGTTGATGCTGCTGTTGATCCCGAGATCGACATAATTAACGGTCTCACTCCCATTGTCCGCCGTCGCCACGACATCCGAAGACGCATTCGACCCCGCATTCTGATTCCAGATATTCAGCTGGAGATAGTTGTTGATCGATCCCTTCCCGACGATGGAGTTGACCGACGTGGTAGTGCCCGCATCGACAACGAATTTCTCAGGATTCGTTCCGTTAAAAGTATTGGTGCCGATCCCTACATTCACCGCACTGCTCCCCGTTCCACCAAGGATCAGCGAATTGTTGCTCGCCACCTTCGCATTGTTCCCGATCGCCGTGGCATTGGTCAATCCTTGCACCGTCGCATCAGCGCCATTACCAAGAAAAGTGTTGTTCATACCCGTCTGGATCGTCGCTCCCGAGCCATTGCCAATGGCCGTGTTGCCCGTTCCAACCGTGTTGTTTCGCAACGCCGCATAACCGACCGCCGTATTGCTGTTCCCAACAGTATTGGCAACCATGGAAATAGCGCCCACCGAGGTATTGGAATAACCGTTCGACGTGGGATAACCCGCCTGGTAACCAAGAAAGGTATTGCTGATGCCCGAACCCGCGATCGTCAACCCGGTCTGGTAGCCCAGGAGAGTGTTGTTCCCCACAAGATCGATCTTGCCCGATTGCTGGTTATTGGCCTTGAAGACCAGCGACTGGTTATCCGTCGTCCCAAGGAAATTCGTCCCCGGGGTCGTCCCGGCATTGCCGTTGATGGACCAGGCGCCGCTCGCGGCCGCAACCGTATTCCAGGCCAGCACACCCGACCCGTTATTGGAGAGCACCGTGTTAGCCGCCCCCTGCGCCGTAGGCCAGGTCATGGTATAGGAAGCCGCCGTAACGCCTGAAGTAAACGTCACCGAATTGCTGTTCGAAGAATTGGCAAACACCTGCGTCCCGTTCATGACGCCCGCCTTACCGAAAATGACATTCCCTGTTCCATCGATCCGCATCCGCTCATTCGTCGCCTGCGACGTGCCGCCTGTCAAAAAGACCAATGCCTTCGCCGAAGTGCCCGTCCCGATCAGGAAATTGTTCCCGGTCGTATACAGGTACGCATCATCCGCCCCACCCATCACTCCGCTGTTGTTGCCGCTGCTGTTGATGCCCAGGTCGACATAGTTCACCGTCTCGTTGCCGTTGTCGGCCGTAGCGACGACATCGGAAGAAGCATTCCCGCCATTGTTCAGATTCTGGATGTTCAGCTGCAGGTAGTTGTTCAGGTTCCCCTTGCCGCTGATAACGTTATAGGAAGTGGAATTGTTCTGGTACACCAGCAATGCCTCCGGGCTGCTGGCAAAGGAAGTCGACCCGATACCGACATAACCGGCACTGGTGATCCGCATTCTTTCCGCGTTATTCGTGATAAAAGGAAGATCGAAATTGGTAGTGGTTCCCAGGGTTTGCGCGACACCCACCCCATTTCCTCCCTGGTTCCAGGTGTTGCCCGCGGTCCCTGAATTATATATTTCCCAGTTGGCGCCGTCACTGATCAATGTCACCGCCTCAAAACTCTGGTCGAGCATCCACGAAGAATATCCATCGATCTTCTGCGAACCCGACGGCGTGATCGTTAACACCGCCGCAGGCGACGCACCACTGAAATTCTTGATCCAGTAGATGCGCCCGGCACAGGCGGAGGCGTCCGGCAAAATGGCCGTAGCAGCGGAAGAACCGGTAAAAAGCAGCGTATGATCGTTGTTGGCGATTGTTCCGGAACTGCTAAAAGCCCGCACAGCCGCCGACACCGAACCGTGAACATCCAATGTCGACACCGGCGACACGGTCCCGATCCCGACCTGTCCACGGACGGCCATCGAAAGACAGCAAATAGTAATGGTGATGTAGTGTTTCATAAAAGGGGGAGGTCTGTTTTATCTATAACCGCGTACTCCTTGTTTTATGACAGCCGCCAATCTCATTATACGCCAAATAGGGAAATGCGACGGAATGATTAATGGATTCCTACTAATTTTCAGGCCGCCTGAAAAGAGACGATCGCTACACAACCCTTGCCCGCCCCCTCACTCGAGAGTTCGAGCCTGCCGTTGTGACTATCGAGAATGGTTCGGCAATGATGCAACCCAACTCCACTGCCAGTCGGCTTGGTGGTAAATCCCCGCACAAACAGCCGCGACCCCGTCGGCTCGTCAAACCCGATCCCATTGTCGCGGATCTCCACCTGCACACCCTCCGCGTTCCGCAAAAGCCGAACCCGTATGATCCGCTCAAAAGAAGAATGCTCGAGCGCCTCGATACTGTTCTTGAGCAGATTGAGCATCAGCTGCATCAATCGCGTCCGGTCCCCCTTTACGACAAAGGACTCCGGCGCTGGCTCCACGACGATAGAAATGGAATTCTTCTGCAACGTCGCCGCCAGCATCGCCACGGCGTCCGAGACCAGCTTGGCCAGGAGCACCGGCTTCCGCTCCTGCGACTCGGTCCCGCTGATATACTGCCGCTGGATATGCAATATCTCCTGTATCCTGGTCGTACTATTGTATTGTTCGCCAACAACCTTGTTCAGTTCCTCCTGCTCCTCCTTGCGGGCGCGGACGATCCCTTCCACCAGTTGGATCATCGCCCCGGCCTTCTCCTCACCGATCGCCCCGGCAAATTCCCGCCGGTGATCGCGGAAAAAGCCCGCCAGCTGCTCCAAAGACGCGGTCTTGTTGCCCTCCAGCAACCGTTTGATCCGCGTGATATAACCACTGAACCCGATGATGGCATTGCCGATATCATGCAGCACCTCCGAAGCCAGCTCATGTTTCCCCTGCGCCACCGCCCGGTCCAGCAGGCTCGCGACCTGCGCCTCCAGCTTCTTCTTCTGCGCTTGCAAGGATCGCAGCCGGATGGCATGAACGCAACCAATCGCCGCGACGAGGATCATCACCAACAACACCCGGAACCACCAGGTCTTCCAAAAAGGCGGCGTGATCCGGATCGCAAGGCTTCTAAGCTGTTCACCCCAGCTTCCATCCGCCGTACCGGCCTTTATCTTCAGCACATAGCTCCCCGGCTCCAGGTGCGTATAGGTGGCCATCCGTCGGCTGCCGATATAGTTCCATCCCGTATCGAACCCCACCAGCTGGTAAGCATATCGATTTCGACCCGGCGCGGCATAGTTCAACGTGACGAATTCGAAGGACATAACGGAATTCGACCAACCCAGCGTGACATCGTTCGTCTCACTGATATCCCGGGCCAGCGGGGTAGGGAGGCTGTCGGTAGAGACGGGTACCTCCCGGTTGAACAGTTGAAAGCCCGTGATGACCAGCGGCGCCGCCGTCGCCCGTGGCCGGATACTGTCGGGATCGAATTCGTTGAAACCCGCGATGCCTCCAAAATAAAGCCGCCCCGACCTGCTCCGCAGACACGAATGCGGCTTGAACTCGTCTCCCTGCAAACCCTCGGCCGAAGTATAATTCTGAAAAATACCCGTAGCCGGGTCCATCCTCGAAAGCCCCTTATTGGTGCTGATCCACAACATCCCATTCCGATCCTCGACAATGCCGAAGACCATATTGTTCGGCAACCCCTGCGGGGTCCGCCATATCGTAAAATGCCCCGTCGCCGGATCCAGCCGGTTCAACCCGTCCCCAGTGCCTATCCACAGACTATGCCGCCGGTCCTCATAAATACAGTTGACCGAATTGTTGCTGAGCGAATTCCCGGTGTCGGAGTGGATATAATGCTTGAATATTCCCGTTCGCTTGTTCAAACAGTCCAGCCCCCCGTCGAACGTACCAACCCACAAACCATCGTCAACGGCCAGCAGCGTGTGGATACGATCGCTGCTCAGGCTTTTCGGATCGTGAGGGTCATGCCGGAAATGCACAAACGAATTCCGGCGCCGGTCATACCGGTCGAGCCCATTTCCATAGGCGCCTAGCCACAGATCATCACCGCCGTCCCTGGCAATACTGTAAATATTGTTGCCGCCCAGCGAACTGCTGTCGCCGGACCGGTTCCGATAATGCAGAAAACGGCCGGTCTTTTTATCGAGCACACTCAACCCATCCCCCCAGGTGCCTGCCCAGATCCGGCCATCGGCGTCTTCATGGATACTCAGTACATAGTTGCCGCCCATACTGCCGGCATCGGCGGAATGCCGGTAGGAAGTAATGACCCCCGTCGCCGGGTCCATCGATTCCAGCCCACCCCCGTCCGTGGCGATCCAGACGGTTCCTGCCCGGTCCTCCAGCAGGTAGAGCACATTATTGTTGCCAAGACTACCGGGCAAGCCGTTATGGCGAAACGTCGTGAAGAGATTGGCGTCCTTCATAAACACATTGACGCCTCCACTGTAGGTCCCCAGCCACATATTCCCCTGCCGGTCCCGGCAGATATAATCGATGGAATTATTGGCCAGGCTGCTATTGTCGATATCATCCTGGGCATAACTATGCCACTCGTCCGTCGCAGCATCCAGCACGCTCAACCCTCCATTCTCGGTCCCGGCCCAAAGATGACCCTCGGGGTCCTCGCCAAGGGCTGCGACATCATCATGCGCAAGACTTTTCGGATTCCCGGCCTCGTGCCGGTAGTGCACGAAATCCCCGGACGAAGCATCCAGCCGGTCAAGACCCCCACCTCTCGTCCCGACAAAAAGCCGGTGACGGCTGTCCTGGAAAATACAGTAAATGGAATTATTAGCCAGCGAACCGGGATCGCCGGCCGCATGCATATATCGCTGCAACGTTCCCCCCTCCGCCATCCGGCACAGCCCGCCCCTGAAGGTGCCGATCCACATCCCATGCCGGTCATCCTCGCAAAACGCAGTAACATCGTTATCCGCCAACCCCTCACGCGTATTTCTAAATTGCCCGGTCATCGGATCCATCACATCCAGCCCCGCGCCATCCATCCCGATCCATAACCGCCCCCGGCTATCCATTCGGAGCGTATTGATAAAATCGGTCGCGACCCGGCTGCCTTTTCCATCCCCCAGCGGGAACCGGGTGAACCGATGCATCGAGGGATCGAAACGATTCAGCCCACCCCCCCAGGTGCCGATCCAGATATTCCCCTTGCGGTCCTCGGCCAGCGACGTGACATAACTGTTGCTGAGACTGCCACTGTCACCCGCAACATTGTGATAGATCGTAAAACGGACGCCGTCATATTGGTTCAACCCATCCCGCGTCCCAAACCACATGAATCCCCGGCTATCCTGCAGGATACAGGTGACATTGCTTTGGGAAAGCCCACTCTCGGGGCCCAACCGGTTGAACCGGATATGCTGCCGCTGCGCAAACGCCGAAGCAGCGCACAACACAAACATCGACACAGGAAGAGTGCGGCGCAGCCGGACAAGCAGGAAGATCAGGAGTAGCCGGATCATAAAGGGAGAGTTATATTAAAGCAGGCGCCGTTCTCATTCGTCACTGTAACCGTCCCGCCATGGGCCGTGATAAATTGTTTCACGATGGCCAGCCCCAGCCCCGTGCCGTTGGTCTTGTTCCGCGTCACAAAGGGCTCGAAAAGATTGGTAAGGATATCCACAGGGATACCCGGTCCGTTATCCCGGATGACAAGCCGGACATCACCACCCACAGGGGCCGCTGAGATATCGATCGCCGCATCGGTCACTTTGTGGGCCAGCAGCGCGTCCTCCGCGTTATTGACAAGGTTCATGATCACCCGCTTGAGCTTGCTCTCATCCCCCATGATCATCAGGTCATCCGGCACAGATGAGCGAATTGTCACGCTGGTATTGGGATTTCGGGCCTTCGCCAGCTCGATCCCCTCCGCCACCATTCGTGAAAGCAACACCCGCTTCTTCTTCGGCGGCACGGCATTGATAAAGTCCATGAAATCCTCGAAGATCTCCGATGCCTGCTCCGCACACTGGTCGATCATATCCAACCACTGTTCCTTCGAACTTTCGGTCCGCGCAAACCGCGTCAAACTCTTGATATTCTTGATCGGACTTCGCAGATCATGCATCATCATGCCGACCGCATTGCCGACGACCGATAGTTTTTCTTTCTGCAACAGCTTCTCCCGCAGCTCGGCATTGCGGATGGCCTTGGCGGCATTCAGCACGAACAGCTTCAGGAGATACAGCTTCTCGGTCTTCAGCCGCTCATCGGGCTTCAGCACCGCAAAAATGGTATAATGGTCCAACCTCGCCAGCACCACGTCATCCACCTGGCACACCTCTCCATCCTCCACCCGCGCGGCCCGTACCATTCCGATCAGCGCCTTCATGTCCACCTTTGACTCGATCTCCCCGATCGAAAACAACTTCTCATACACCAGGTCGCTATGCAGCCGGCCCAGCAACGCCATATCCGTCTCCACATAGGTGGCCAGCTGATCGAGAATATTGCTCAACAGGGAATTCAGCTGGTTCTCGTCGATGCTGATCGACGAAATGGCCTCGATCAGCCGCTCCAGATTGCGCAGCTTGTTATAATCGGTAACCGCCTTGGTCGCCAGTTGCGTGATTTCCTCGGCCGCATACGGTTTACAATGATAACCTACATTCTGACCCGCCCGCGCCACTATGTCGTCGATCGACCGGTCGCTGAAGGCGGTCACGAAAATGATCTCCGCCTTCGTATCGTATTTCCGGATCTGCTCGGCCGTTTCCATGCCGTCCCAACCGGGCATCCGCATGTCGAGAAAGATCACCGCATACGGCTTACCCTGCTCGACGGCCTTCCTGACCATCTCCACGCCTTCCATGCCGTTGGAGGCCTTGTGAACGACAAAAGGAGGAGTATTGCCTTTCCGGCCGGAGACCACCGCCGGCGCGGTGTCGAAAAGAATGCTCGCCGCCTGGCTCATCGAATCCAGCTCCGGGCTGCTGCGCATTGGAGTAAGGATCTCTTCGATATTGTCCCGCACCATCTCTTCGTCGTCGATGACAAGCACGGATGCATTGGATACATCTAACATATAGGGTATTTTATGGAGTTTGAAGGTTGAACTGAATGGTGACAACGGCCCCCTTTCCCGGACCCTCGCTCTCGATCCGCACAACACCATTATGACTTTCTACAATCTCGCGGCAATTGTACAGCCCCAGCCCGGTACCGGACGACTTGGTGGTGAATCCGCGCTCCGACAACCGCCCGGCAACAGCTCCGTCGAACCCACACCCGTTATCACTGATCCGAAGGATCAGGCAGTCGCCCTCCTGCAGCAGATCGGCGTCGATCCGCTTCTCACCGGTATTATGATCCGTTGCCTCGATGCTGTTCTTTAAAAGGTTCATCACCACCTGCATCAATCGCGTCCTGTCTCCCACGAACGGCGCCAGGTTTTCCGGCAACCGCGAATGCAGCCGGATATGGCGTTTTTCCATCGTAGCCGAAAGCATCGAAAGACTGTCGGTAAGCACCGCCCGGAGATTCACCGGCTGCCGCTCGGCAGGCCCGCAGCCCGCGACATACTGCCGCTGGATATGGAGTATCTCCTGGATATGCGCCAATATCGCCAGTTGCCCGTTCACAGCATTTCGGATCTCCTCATGCAGATCCACGGACGAGACGGCAAGGGACTCGAGCATGCTCACCACTGCCGTTGCCTTCTCTTCTCCAAATACCTTCGCCAGCGCATCCGCCTGGCCGCAACAGAACCCGGCAAGACTCTGCAGCAACTGATCTTTATTCCCGTCCAGGCCACGCCGGATACGGGTGAGATGGGATCCCAGGCCCACCACCGCATTGCCGATATCATGCAGGATATCGCTGGCGAGATCGGATTTTCCTTGCTGGATGGCCTTTTCACGCAATGCCTCCTGCAGTTGTAGCTGAAGGTCCTTGTCGGGTAATGAGTTCATAGATATGGGCTTCCCAAACGAAACGAGCCGAAAGCAAGGACATAGATAACACCGGCGCCATTGTAGAAAAAAATAAGTGCTTATGTTTATTGAATCCGTCTATAAGTTTCAAAAATGCCCGAAACAAAGCGGCACGACAAATAAAAAAGGAAGCGGCAAGGTTTACCACGTAACGACCCTATCATGAGCAAGCTATTGACAAAGAAGATCGTCATTTTTCTCTCCGCCGACGCGACGGCGATGAAGGAATATTATAATGGACACGACCCCGCCCCATTGTACAAAAGACAATTGAGCCACGGGTTCGAGAACTATATATTCAATTCCGTAGCAGCCATCAAGCGTCACACCCAGGTCATCTACAACGTTTGCTATAAAGAGGACGAAGAGAAAGAGAACGTTGAGACACTCGGCTTTTCCATCCGCCGCCACTTCCAGGAAAAAAAAGCCCTGAAAGAGGCCGAGTTCGAGAAGTTCAAACGCAGAAGCTACATGCTGCTGTTCATGAGCCTCGCCGTGGTCATTCTCTTCCAGGGCCTCGTCCCCTATGTCCTCAACGCCGATCACCGCATCCACTCCGGCCTCAGCAACAGCCTCGACGTGCTTTGCTGGGTCATCCTGTGGCGGCCCATCGACAAGCTGATCTTTTCCTGGAACCCTTATCTCAAAGACATTTCCATCCTCGACCGGCTGGCGAAGGCCGAGCTCCTCGTCATCGATAATGAAGAATAGCCTCGTAATGATATTGACCCTGATCACATACCACCCCGTTCCCGCCCAGTCGCACACCGGGTTCGAGCAATATTTTTGCCCGGGCTCGGCCATGGCCGCTGCACCCGTAACCCGGATCTGGTACGCGACGGCCGGCAAAAGCTATCTCGAAGCGCGATATAATTATGATGCCGAAAAAGGAATCGGACTCAGCGCCGGAAAACAGCTCGGCGGCGCCACGGCAAAGGGCTGGGACTGGACCGTCACCCCCACGGCCGGCATCGTGACCGGCCATTGCCAGGGATTCTCCCTCGGCGCTAATCTCGGGCTTCGCTATAAAGCCTGGAACTTTTCTTCCGCCACCCAGCTCACCCCGGCAAAAAGCGAAGGCTATGCCTATGGCTGGTCTGAGCTCGGCCGGTCTCTCGGCAAAAACCTGTACCTCGGCGCCGCTCTCCAGCAAGACTGCCGGTTCGGCTCCGGTTGCACCTTCAACCCGGGCGTAACAGGACAGCTCACCGTCGCAGGCTGGACGGTCCCTCTCTATATCTTTAACCCCTTCGGCAAACACGTCTGGCTACTGATGGGCGTTACACGCGAATGGGTACTGCATAACAGCAACGCTAACCAAAAAAATGCCCCCTAAGCCCATGAACCAATCTTATCTCATTTTCGTCTGCGCCGCCCTCGGCGTTATGGCCTTCCTGGCCTGGCGCTACTTCGAAAGCCGGCTCCGCTCAACCGTGATGAGTAACTCCGCCCTCGAACAGGAAGTGGAAGACCTGCAGGGACAGCTGGACAAGTCCATCCGCAAGGAACAACGCAGCAGCCGTGAAGCCACCGAATACAAACAGGTACGCGAAGGGCTGCTCACCGCCCTTAGCCACGAGATCCGCACCCCGCTCAACGGCATCATGGGAATGGCATCCCTGCTCAACGAGACAAGTCTCACCCCGGAACAATTGGAATATACCCGAACGATCCATAGCAGCGGCGAACACCTTCTGACTACCGTCAACCGGCTACTCGCCGGCAGCATCCTGAATCTCTCCAAATCCGGTTCCCTCGAAGATACCCCGCCTGAATCGAAGGACTTTTCCTTGCGGGAGGCTTTCGAAGACACCTTGCAGCTCTTTGCCGGTAAAGCGGCAAAAAAAGGCATCGATCTTCTTTATATCATCGCCGCCGAAGTCCCCGAGATCATCTGCGGCGATCGCAAACGGCTCTCCCAGGTCCTCGTCAACCTGGTCGAAAATGCCGTCCGCCATACCCACACCGGCGAGATCACCATCACTGCCGGCATGCTGCGCACCGCTGAGAAGGAGTCCCTCGACCTCTGCTTCGAAGTCCGGGATACGGGCACCGGTATCCCACCGGAAAAACTGGAACAACTCTTCAAAGGCATCGGCGCAGCCGATGAGACAACCGAAGAAGACCAACCCGCCGGCCTCGGCCTCGTCATCTGCAAACGCCTTGTCGAGACCATGTCGGGTTTCATCGAAGCCGTAAGCGAACCCGGCCGCGGCAGCAAATTCACCTTCACCATCCGTGCGGCAAAAAGCCGGCAGGAAGCCCGCCGGTCGGCCGCCCAGCAACGCCGCGCTTTCGAAGGCCGCCAGGTGCTCGTCGTGGACACCCACGAAGCCCGGCGGAACGCGCTGGTCCGGCGCCTGGAAAGGATGCAGATGCTCCCGGTCGCCGCGGACTCCGTGCGCAACGCATTAGGAATGCTTTCCCGGCACCCCGCCATCGATCTCCTCATCACCGATAACGGCCTGCCCCCCACGGAGCTTGTAGAGCTGGTCAAAACCTCGAGATCCCGCAAACCCGTCATGTCGATCGTCGGATTCAGCGCCCCCGGCGACACCGCCGCCGCGCCTTTCGACGCCATTCTTTCGCTGCCCATCCGCCAGCATGAGCTGAGCGATCGCCTCCTCGAGCTCCTGAACACACCCGCCGGCGAAACCGTCCGGCCGGAATCCGGCCCCCGGCTGGCAAACACCCTGGCCCAGGAATATCCGCTCCGCATCCTCGTGGCGGAAGACCATCCCGTCAACCAAAAGCTCGCACTGACCGTTCTCGACAAACTCGGCTACCAACCCGATATGGCCGCCAACGGCAAAGAAGCCCTGGACCGGGTAAGTCACCAGAACTACGATGTCATCCTTATGGACGTCCAGATGCCCGAGATGGATGGACTCGAAGCGACCCGCATGATCCGGCGCTGCATCCAAAACCAGCCCATCATCCTCGCCATGACCGCCAACGCCATGCAAGGCGACCGCGATAGCTGCCTGCAGGCCGGGATGGATGACTATATCAGCAAACCCCTCGAGCTCGACGAACTGATCGCCCAACTTAAAAAGTGGAGCGCCGTCGTCCGCGAAAAAATAAACAACGATTAAAAACCCTTTATGAAACACATCTATCTGATCACCGGATGCCTCCTGCTGGCGTCAACGCTGCATGCCCAGGTCGGCATCGGCACCGTATCCCCGAATTCCACCCTCGACATCCGGGGTTCGCTCTCGGCAGCCAGCCGTTCTTTTACCGCTTCCACCGCCGTCGCAACCTCCGATCACACCCTCGTCTTTACCGGGACATCGGCGGCCACCGCCACCCTGCCGGACGCAAGCGCCTGCACAGGCCGTATCTACTCCATCAAGAATTTCAGCACCTCATCACCCACCCCCGTGCTCACCATAGCCACCGTTTCTTCCCAGAAGATCGACGGGATCGCCTCCTGGTCGCTCGACGAGGCGAACGAAACCGTGACCCTGATCAGCGACGGCGCCAACTGGGAAGTATACAGCGCAGGAGCACCCGGCTCCGCCGGCAGCAGCTGGAACGAAGGCGGCAACGGGGTCAGCTCGACACGAAGCCTCGGGACAAAGACCAACTTCGACCTGCCCTTCATCACGAACAACACCGAACAGATGCGGATCACAAGCACCGGCTCGGTCGGCATCGGCTCCACAGCCTTCTCCGCCAGCCCCGAAGCGCTCCTCGTCTACCAGAACAACTCCTCTTCCTATAATGTCATCGCCGGAAAAGGCAATCTCAACAACTATCTCCAGCTGAACATTCAGAACAAGAACAGCGGCGCCGGCGCCTCCTCCGATGTGGTCGCCACCGCCGATAACGGCAACGAAACGGCCAACTACATCGACATGGGGATCAACTCCAGCGGCTACAGCAGCAGCGGCATCACCGGCGGCGCCGACAACGCCTACCTGTACAGCGCAGGCAACGATTTCGCCATCGGGAACAGCACCTCCGGAAAAAATTTGCTATTCTTCACCGGCGGCACCGCCACGGCCAACGAAAGGATCCGTATCCAGTCCGCGGGAAACGTGGGGATCAACACAACAAGCCCGGCGGCAAAGCTCGACGTAGCCGGAACCGTCAAACTGGGAACGGCCGGAACCGTGCTCAATTCCATCATCCGGTTCACCAACCAGAGCGTAACCGATAATACCGCTTTTGACTACAACTCTGCCCGTACGGAAACCCTGACGCTTTCCGGAGTCAGCCAATACGCCACCGTCATCGTTACGCCAAGGACCGCCCTGCCTCAACCCCTTGGCATCGCATACGCCTATGCCTCGGCAGCCAATACGGTGAACATCGTGATCATGAACAGCGGAGTGTCGACCGCCCTCGGCACGGTGGTCTTCGACATTACGGTCATCCAGTAAACAATATGGGGAAAATTTTCTACAACCCGGACGCCCCCGGTTTCGATCAGGTTCGCATAAAGAGATCCTTTAGCGCATCCGCAATCTGGTTAAGCCCAGCCATGTCGTTCGGCTTGACGAAGTATTGGACGGCCCCATGCCGCTTACAAATTCCGATGTATTCGGGATTGCTGGAAGTGCTCCATATCACCTTGGGGATCAATTTGTAACTGGGGTCTCGCTCGGTCGCCCGGAGCACGTCCGCGCCGGTCATCCCCGGCATCTTGTAGTCCAATAACATGAGCCTGGGAAGCTCATTGCCCCCACAGTCCGACAGCCATTCCATCACCTCCCTGCCATTGGGGATCGCTTTTATACCGGCATCGGGCAATCGTTGATGTAATAGGTCGATGATCATCTCCTGATCCTCAGGATCATCATCTGCGATAAGGATATATGGTTGTTTGGGCATTTACTTGAGGCGCATTTACGCGGACAAACGGCAAGATTAATGCCAACCGGTCCCGGGTCGGAAAAAGTATGGCATTTTCCTTGAATACTAATATACTTATGCCTGACACGAGACCGATAAAGCCAACCCTCCCCATCCGTACAGAGGACCAATACCATTTGATGATCGATGAAGTAGAGGACTATGCCATCCTAATGCTTGATCCCAACGGGATCATTCTCAATTGGAACAAAGGAGCGCAAAAGATCAAGGGATATGAAGAACACGAGATCGTCGGCCACCATTTCCGGATTTTTTACCGGCCTGAAGACCGCGAGGCCGGTCTGCCCGAGGAGCTCATGGGCCGCGCGAAAGTGCACGGCAAGGCCGTCCATGAGGGCTGGCGCATGAAGAAGAATGGCACCGCCTTCTGGGGCAGCATCGTCATCACTGCACTCCACGACAGCAACGGCGAGATAATCGGGTTCTCGAAGGTCACCCGCGACCTCACCGAACGCAAACAGGCCGAGGACAGGCTCCTCCAATACGCCCGGCAACTGGAAGCGCAGAACCAGGAGCTCCAGCAATTCGCCTACGCCGCCGCCCATGACCTGAAGGAACCCCTCCGCAAGATGCAGCTGTATTATTCGGTCATCCTCGAACATTTGGACGAACCTGTCTCCTCTGAAAAGAACCGCCTCTATCTCGACCGTTCTGTGGAGGCGGCCCGTCGCATGCAACAGCTCATCGACGATATCCTCCGCTTCAGCCGGGTGGCAGGCTCGAACGAAAACCTCGAACCCGTCGACCTCGACAAAGTATGGAAGGACGCCGAAGGCGAATTCCGCGAAACCATCGAACAGCTACACGCCACCGTTCGAAAGACCCGGCTTCCGCAGGTAAAAGGCATCCCCTTCCAACTGCGCCAGCTTTTCGTCAACCTGATAGGCAATTCCCTCAAATACCGCGATGAAAGCCGCCCGCCACGGATCGACGTTACCTCTTCCACCGTCCGCCTGCCGGAAAAGGCAGACACCTGGGGCGGCGAATGGTTTGAGCGCATCGATATCCGCGATAACGGCATCGGCTTCGATCCCCGCCAGGGCGAAAAGATCTTCAATATGTTCGAACGCCTCCACGGCCGCGAAAAATACGTCGGCACCGGCATCGGCCTGGCCATCTGCAAAAAGATCATGGAGAACAACCAGGGATTCATCGAGGCCACCGGCACCCCCGGCGAAGGCGCCACCTTCTCCTGCTTCTTCAGAAAGAAATGATCGGATCTCGGAGTGATCAGTGTCCTTCCCCT
>Ga0157372_10003387_pt1 | contig 17201 bp, 10 predicted proteins | sample C55metaG_FD_115307 | JGI IMG/M metagenome (GOLD analysis project Ga0157372, IMG submission 115307) | Corn rhizosphere microbial communities from Kellogg Biological Station, Michigan, USA - C5-5 metaG | ecosystem: Host-associated > Plants > Roots > Rhizosphere > Soil | place: USA: Michigan... | reverse complement strand
TGGCAAGTGTTCTCATCCGGACCGAGTTCGAGGCCAGGCACGCCCTGAGCTTGTCGCAAGGGTGGAACGAAGCAGTGGAACACGGCAGCCCCTAACCCGAGTCCACATGTTGAGTCAGAGCCGTATCGACGACACGCTCCTGGTGCGCGAAGCCCAGCGCGGTAATCGCGCTGCCTTCGAAGAACTGGTGCGCCACTACGATCATGCGGTGTTGCGACTGGCGCTGCACTTGACCGGATCAGAGCACGAAGCCCAGGACGTCTATCAGGAAGCTTTCCTGAAGGCGTACAAAAATATCGGACGCTTCCGCTTCGAGTGCTCGTTCTATACCTGGATTTACAGGATTGTGACGAATTTATGTCTGGACAATATCCGTAAGAAACAGGTACGGAAAGAGGACGCTCCGGTAGTAGTGGACTCGGAAGGTGAGCAGTACGACGTGCTGGCCCAGGTAGCCGACGGACGCAGCGGTGCGAATCCCGAGCGCGACCTGATGCGGCGTGAGCTCGGTGGCAGAATTTCGAGGGCATTGCAAAAATTGACCCCCCGCGAACGCGTTGTTTTTGAACTGAAGCATTATCAAGGCCTGAAACTGCGTACCGTCGGCGAAATGCTAAACACGACCGAAGAGACAGCGAAGAACACACTATTTCGCGCGACGCAGAAGCTACGAGCAACGCTGGCGGACATGCGGTAACGATTTTTATGTGGGACAGCCGCCCTCGGCTGTCCAGGCCGTCCGCAGGACGGCTAAGGTTCGAAAGAGGATTGTGAAGTGACGTCGAACAAGAGGCGCTTATGAAATGCGACTGGGTACAACAAAACGTTCTGCTTTACGTTTACGACGAGCTGCCTGACGACGCCCGTCATGAACTGGAGCAGCACGTGGTGCGCTGCAAGGAATGCACGGCCGAGCTTGAATCGGTGAGGAGGTTCCGCGCCGGCTTCGCGCAATTTCCGGTGCAGGAGCCGAATCCGAGCTTTCTCGCCGCATCGCGCATGCGGCTGCAGGAGGCGCTGGAATCGGCGGAGCAGGGCGGATGGTGGTCGCGGCTAATATTCGATCCAGTGCACTGGTTCAATCAGATTCGTTTTGCCCCGGCACTGGCGGCTGCAATTTTCATCGTTGGCTTCGCAGGCGGTATTGGCGCGACATACAAAATGGTGAAGGCGCCAATTGATGTAACTCCTATTTCAGCCACAGCTCCGCCCGCCCTCGCGTCGATCAGCGGCATCAGTTCGATCGCGCAGCAGCCCAATTCCAAGCAGGTTACGATCAAGTATGAAACCGTCGCCCCGCAGGAGGCGCACGGTTCCCTCGGTGACCCTAACATTCAGCAGCTTCTCTTGTATGCCGCTCGAAATAACTTTAATGCCGGCGTCCGCATGGACTCCGTCGATTTGCTGACCCAGCAGCCCAACAATCAGCATGTGCGTGAGGCCCTGTTGTATGCCTTGCGCTACGACTCGAATACCGGGGTGCGGTTAAAAGCGCTGGACAGCCTCGGTCCCTTCGTTAAGGACGACGTTCAGGTTCGCGATGCGGTGCTGGAGTCGCTCATGTCTGATGCGAATCCTGGAGTAAGAATTGAAGCTTTACGGCTGTTGGTGCCGGTGCGCGCGGACGGTAGCGTTCGCATCGTGCTCCAGCGCCTGGCGGCGAAGGACGAGAACCGTTATATCCGTTCGCAAGCACGAACCCTGGTCGCGCAATTACCAGAAATGAATTGAGGAAACCAAAACACAAACCATGCGAAAAACTCTAACTAAAGTCGGGATGCTGGTCGCGCTGCTTGCCACAGTATGCGTTGCCCAACAGAGTTCGGTCCAAAAAGAAGGGATTTATTGGACAAATGTAGTGAACGGTTCGCTTGCCGGCGTCCGGACTCTTCACATCAAGGTAGAGGTTGGGACGGTACGAGTGCAAGGCGGATCGCAAGGGATCGCATATGTGATCCGCAATAAGTCGTATGAAGGATCGGAAGATCGCGCCCGCAAACAATTCGAATCTTACAAAATCAACGCCAATGTCCGTGGGGACACAGCGTGGATCACTGGTGAGTGGGAGGCTGGTCATCCTCACAAATTTTCATCAGACGTGACCGTTACCGTGCCACGCGATATGGAGCTGGTGAAGATTGAAACGGAGGGCGGAGAAATCGTCACCACAGGAATCGCAGGCCGTTTGGAAGCCCAGAGTGGCGGCGGTACCATTCACCTGGATGACATTGGCGGCGCAATCAGCGCCGAGACTGGCGGCGGCGGAATTGATGTTGGTAACGTCGGAGGTGAGCTGACCGTCCGCACCGGTGGTGGCTCGATTCACATTGGCTCAGCCAAGGGTAAAGTGATTGCAGAAAGCGGTGGCGGAAATGTTGTACTGGTCTCGGGCTCTCAAGGAGCCTCGCTGCAAACCGGCGGCGGCAGCATTCATGTGGATAAATGTACGGGAGAAGTAAAAGCTGAGACCAGCGGTGGCAGCATTGACCTGGGTCAGGTCGGTGGCAGCGCGTCGATGGAGACCGGTGGAGGCAGTCTTAAGCTCACCTCGGCTACAGGCCTAGTGAAAGCGCAAACCGGCGGCGGCAGTATCGAACTGTTTGGTGTTCCGGCAGCACATGTTGAAACCGGCGCGGGAACCATCACTGCCAAGTTTATCGCTTCATCCACCGCAAGCGACTCGCAACTTGAAACCGGCGCGGGTGATATTTGGGTGTATCTGGCGCCGAGCATGCACGTTACCTTGCGCGCCAGCATAGAGGCGGCCAGCGGGCACCGAATCACCAGCGACTTCCCAGACTTTAAGGTCTCTTCTGAAGGCGGCCAGTGGGAACCCAAGCTGATTTCAGCGGAGGGAAGTTTGAATGGCGGCGGCCCCGTGCTCAAGATCCGCACTACCATGGGCAATATCTATATTCGCCGCGGCCAATAGGGGAGGGAGCATGAAAACCAAATCGCAAATTCTGGCGATAGCAGCCCTGTTCGTAGTTGCGACCGGGATGCCGGCCAAAGGCGGCGCCGAGCCTGAGGGTCAACACTACGTCTTTTACAGTGACGAATCAGGTGGCGGCGGGTCATATTTAGGAGTCGATACCCGCGACATCACGACCGATCGGGTGGCAGACCTGCATGTGAAGGACGAGAGCGGCGTCGAGGTCACCATGGTTGACCAGGATGCGCCAGCAGGCAAAGCCGGGCTCAAAGAACACGACGTGATTCTCAGCATCAACGATCAGAAAATCGAGAGTGTGGAGCAGCTGCGAAGGGTTGTGCATGAAGTTCCTCCCGGACGCTCGGTGACAATCGGCATCAGCCGCGCCGGTCAGCCCATGACATTGAAAGCCCAGCTTGCCGAACGCAACATGGATCGAAGTTTCAATTTCACGGTGCCGCCGATCAACATTCCGGCAATTCACATCCCGCCCATTAACATGCCGGAGATTGATGTGCCGACGGTGGTGGTAATGCACTCGCCGCATAACAGCGGAATGATGGTGGAAAATCTGACCGCGCAGCTTGGCGATTTTTTTGGAGTGAAGAGCGGAAATGGAGTGCTCATACGTTCGGTAGAACGCGGCAGCCGCGCTGAACAGGCCGGCTTCCGGGCCGGAGACGTGATCGTGAAAGTGAATGGCTCTGTGGTTTCAGATTGCAGTGACTTCACCAGGCTGCTGCGCGAGCGTAAGCAAGATAAAGCGTCAGTCACGGTAATGCGCGATCGTAAAGAGCAGAACTTGACACTCACTTTGCCGGAGCCGCGGCACACTGGATTGTTGCAGGATTGCGATTACGTGGAAGCTGCAACCTGCGCCCAGTTCATAAATGAAGGCACCGAGGTAGCCCAGGTCATCCCGGAATTATCGACTGCAGAAATTAAACGCCTGCAGCCGCAAGTGGAGCAACTGCAGAAGCAAATCGAAGAAGAAATGCAAAACCCCACCGAAGAGGTCCAGGAAGATCTCGAGCAACTGCAACAGGACCTGCGCGATCGGCAGAAAGAATTACAGAGACAGATCGAGCATTGCGTCAAGGAAAGCGACATCTAAGCCGGTTAACATAAATCGTACGATTTCGACTATCCCGTATGTTAACCTTTTTCGCGCTGCAATCTTACCGGAGAGGCTAATCTCTATGCGTGTGGTTGGAATTCTGATTCTGGCTGTTTGCTTCTTTGCCCTGAGCTCGTTTTCTCAGACCAACCCGGCTCCGTCCGAACAAAAAGCCCTCGACCTCGACCACTTTGACGCTAAGACGGTGGATTCATCCGTCGATCCTTGCACCGACTTCTATAAATACTCGTGCAACAATTGGATCGAGAAAAACCCGGTGCCTGCGGATGAAGTTTTCTGGGGCAGCTTCGGAAAGTTGGCGCTGTGGAACACGGCCGCAGTCCACCAGACGATTCTTGATACCGCCGCCAAAGCGCCAGCTCAGCGCTCTCCGGTGGAGCAGAAGGTCGGCGATTACTGGGCGGCCTGCACTAACCAGTCACGCAGAGATAAAACTGCGCTTGCATTGTTGCGTCCGCAGCTGGCTCGCATCGACGGAATCACCAACAAGAACCAGATTGCCGATATCGTCGCGTTCATTCATACCTCGATTCCAGGTGCTTGGGAGCCAGCCGACCCCGCAACTTATGCGGCTCTGTTCGGCTTCGGTTCGTCGCCCGACTTTCACGACACCACTCATGTAATTGCACAGTTTGATCAGGGCGGCATGGGGCTGCCCGGCCGTGAGTTTTATCTGAATGACGACGCCAAGTCGGTCGAGATCAGGAAGAAGTTCGTGGAGTACTTATCCAAGCTGTTGGTATTGGCGGGTACCCCACAGGCGCAGGCCGACTCCGACGCAGCCATTTCACTGCAGATGCAGACTGCCATGGCAAAATCCGCCATGGAGATTGTGAAGCGCCGCGACCCCAAGAACCTCGACAACGAAATGGATTTTGCCAGCGTCAAGAAACTTGCGCCATCATTCGATTTCGACCGCTATCTTGAACTGCTGCACGCTCCGCGTACCGGCAAGTTCATTGTCACCTCTCCGGACTTCTTCCGGGGCCTTGATCAACTGATTCAGACCGAACCGCTCGATAACTGGAAGATTTACCTCAAGACCGCGCTGTTGAGCGGCGAGGCGAGCGCGCTAAGCAATGACTTTGTGAATACCCGGTTCGACTTCTATGGACGGACATTGGCCGGAGCCAAAGAGATCGAGCCTCTGTGGCGCAGATGCGTTGAATCCGAAGACCGCGAAATCGGTGAAGCCCTAGGCCAGGCTTATGCCGCACGTTACTTCCCGCCTGAAAGCAAAGAGCGGGTCCAGCAAATGGTAAAAAATATTGAGGCTGCGCTGGGCCGGGACATCGACTCAGTTGATTGGATGAGCCCGCAGACCAAAGCGCAAGCGCACGAGAAACTTGCGGCAGTCGTGGACAAGATGGGATATCCCGACCACTGGCGGGATTATTCCTCGCTGCAAATCACGGCTGACAATCATCTTGCCAACGTGCAAAATGCAACGGCATTCGAAATAAATCGCCAGCTGGAGAAGATCGGCAAGCCGTTAGATCGCACCGAATGGCAGATGACGCCGCCGACAGTCAACGCCTACGAAGATCCGCAGACCAACACCATTAATTTCCCCGCAGGAATTCTGCAGCCTCCATTCTTCGACCCGACGCAGGACGATGCCGTGAACTACGGCGCGGCCGGCGCGGTCATCGGACACGAAACCACTCACGGTTTCGACGATCAAGGCCGCAAGTTCGACAAAGAAGGCAACCTTCGCGACTGGTGGACTGCCGACGACGCCAAGGCCTACGACAAACGTGCAGACTGCATCGCCGACGAATACACCGAAGACATTCCGGAGATCGGGGCCAAGCAAAACGGCCGGTTAACCCTGGGCGAAAATACCGCCGACAATGGGGGTGTGCGTCTGGCATTGTCTGCTCTGAAAGCCGACCTGAAAGACAAAGGCCTTGATCTCGACTCGAAGGGCCCGGACGGCATTACCAACCTGCAGCGCTTTTTCCTCAGCTATGCCAACGTATGGTGCAGCAACGTGCGTCCGGAGATGATGCGGACTCTGGTCATGAGCAATCCCCATCCTTTGGACCAGTTCCGGGTCGATAACGTGGTCTCGAACATGCCGGAGTTCGAGCATGCATTCGGCTGCCACAAAGGTCAGGCGATGGTGCGAGAGAATATGTGCCGGGTTTGGTGATGCTACGTTGAGTGACAGGCGCCATCGCGATTTATCGTAAGTGAACGGAGACTGTACTCATTGCGCTCCTTGGCGCGGCAATGCCATGGACATCGGCGAACGGCAGCACGAGCTCGAGAATTACTGCAGCCAATGCCGATTTCAATGGGGCTACGTGCAACCGGTTTTATGTCGGATCGAAGCAGATGCAAGCGTGGCCACCTGAGCCTGCGCCTGTCGGCGATGTTCATGACATCACCTTTTACTCTCATCAACTGAGTGAGAGCACGCCGGGAAAAAGATACTTCCCTACAACTACGCCATGATGGAGCTACCGGCCATCGAGCAACCATGACTGTGCGTCCAATGGCGAAACGCGAGAATCTATGGCCGCTGCTGAGCAGAAAGTTCCAACCAGGTCACTTTGTTATTCAGCGGAATAACATAGGCGTCGCGTTCGACTCTGAGCGGAGTTGCAGGGTGAAACTTTCCGATGCCGGAGATCTTTGCGGGCTGCTCTATTCTCAGCCGGGCTTCGGGAGTGAACTGGTCGCTAGACGAAAGACCTACGCGCAGGACACCGGTTTTGGGGTTGAGTTCGAGCGAATCAAAAGTTCCGGCGTCGAGAGTAAGCCAAAGTCCATAAGGCGCCAAGTAGATTCGGGTACGAGCGGAATCGAGCGGCGTGACTTTGACCACAGCGCCGGCCGTCGCCACGTTGCCGCCGAAACCGACCCATCCGAACTCTGGATGGTTCACAACATACGTCGCGGTATCCCAAGCGTGGCCAAAGAAATTCGGACCGTAATCGCCCGAAAGCGGATCGGGCTTCAGCATGTCGGGAAACGAATGAAACGCTGCCGCGGCAAAACCCTCCTGATCAATATCAGTGAGTGCTCCCATGGTGCCGCCGTAACCAACGCGTAAGAGATAGAAATCATCTGGATGCTCGCGATATTCTGCGAGCAGCGGGATCGCATTTAAACCTGATCCGTAGTGATGCAACTGCCGCTCGAGTCGACGATCTTTTGCTGCGAAGATGAAGTCCCAATAGCGGCGGGCGCTTCCGTTGTATCCCCAGTGCGGAATGGTGGGATCGTAGCCGAGTATGGCGTTCAGCGTCACGTCTGCTTTATCGGTATAACCAAAGTATTTTGTCCACGCATAGACTTCTTCCTGCCCGGTCGAATCCCATGGCATTTCGCTGCCAAATGGATAGGCCGCGCTTTTCCAGCGATCAGCACGCGATCGCATTCTGGCTTCAAGGTCATCCGCTTGCGACTTCATTCCTTCCAGTTTCAAATCTGCAAGGACCTGCAAAAAAATGTCGCCTTCCATCTGGCCAAACTCGGCAAGACCTTCCGCATACTTGGTCATCGCAATCGAAGTCTGGTAAGCGTGGTCGAGATACCAGTCCCAGGAATGGTTGGTCACCAATCTCTGATGATTGCGCGCCAGGTGGTACAGCACCCAGTAAGCCGCCGCCACGTGCGGATAGTCGTACGATCGGTCAACCTGCTCTGATGCTTTCTTGTTCCAACTTGTCCAGGAACTCCAGTCGAAGTCGCTGCGATAAAAACCTTTTGGCAACTCGTCCGGTTGATAGTAGAAAAGGCTCTTGCGGACCCCGTACTGGTGTGGACCATCTTTGTATTGCAAGCCGCCCCAAAGCACGCCATCAACAAATTGCTGTAATTTTTCGATCTCGTGCTGATTCGGCTCAACTAATTCCTTCATCATCGCGGAAAGCCATGCGCCGCCGCCTCCCTCGTCGCCCAGGCCTGCAATCCACGCGCGACTATCTTGCATGACGATCTGATTTTCCTCGCGATCGTAAGTCATCACCGACGGACTGCGATGGAATGGGTCTGCGGGATCAATGAACCACTGTTTGGTGGTTAAGAAGCGGCCCATGTCGGCGACTCCTCCAGACTCCGACTTGGTGACGAAATATTGAATGGTCTGTACCAGGCCGTCGTCGTAAGTAATAGTCAACCGCGAGCGTCCCCACTGATTGCCTTTTAGGTTGTACGCAGCCCATCCATTGCGGGACGCAGATTTGCTGATCGAGATTGCGCCTTCCGGTTCCACCCGCAGCGTTTTAACCGGTTTGGAATATTTAAGAAACAGGTGGGCGTCAAAATCGGTGGGTAGCACGTATCCTGGAATTCCGATTGTGACCGGCCGCTGATTTTCGGCCAGCGTGCGCTCAATGTGACGAATCGAATCTGAAAGAAGAAATCTTACTCCGTAAGTTTTTGACTGACCGGGCTTCAGAGTTAACGACGATGCGGGATTCCACTCCTGCACTCCTTTCCATTCGTTGTCGGCATAAGTCTGGCTGTGGACCATCCATTCGTAGAAGCCTTCGAATGTGATTCCGCGCGGCGTCGGGTCTGTGAACACGGGCTTAGCTCCCCATCTTCCCGGCCGGTCGAGAATCGGATTGTAGGCTTCGAAGGGGGTCTTGCCATCAGGGACCACCAACAGCGCGGGGCCTTTACCGCTCAATCTGGTTACCTGAAGGTAGCCGGCATCTTCGCCAATGTAAGGGTCGTAGAACGAGCATTTCGCGTGCGCCTCGTCCAGCGAGCGATCATTCAGCACGTTGTTGAAGACCATTGGAATTCCGAGCGCTCCGATCTCAACCGACGCGTCGCTCTTATTAGTCAATGTGAAACGCAGGGCGAGTTTGCCATTCTCGACCGCCCACGTTCTAACGATTCGTATGGGAATGTCAGCGGGCAGACTCGGCGCAACGTCGGCAGAGGCCAGAACCTGCCGTGAACTGGGGAGAGTCTTCACTGGCGCACGGTTAGTTGCAGTCGAGTAGTTCTTCCACTCTTCAGAATTTGCGGAGCGCAGCCGCAGAGTGATATCGCCGAGATGAAAAAATCCATTCTGTGAGCGGGCGATGAGAAGATCACCCGGAGTGAAATCGAAATCCGTAGCGCTCTTCGGCTTGAGTGCGGCGATTGTCTGCGATGATTTCACCAAAACCAGGTTGAAGTCGGCCGTATCCAATGTCAGCATTCCTTCGTTCAACATTGGTCCGGGAGTGGGAGGTGCTTTCGAACGAGACTCTTGCGCCGCCATGGGCGTCGTCGATGCTGCACATAGAAGTACGGCGAAAAAAAATCGCCATATCCAAAGTTGCGAGGGCATTTGTATCACCAGCTGCTTTTGAGTTTGGGAGGTCATCAGATGTTTATGCGCTCTTCGCCGGAGGATGGCCGACCGCCTCTACGACCGCGGTAAAATCTCTTTCGCCGAGGCCGCTCGTAACTGCCTGCTTAAATGCGGACAACGCCGCCGCAGCAGTTTGCATATTCACGTGTCTTCGCCGGCCTTCTTCAATCGCGTAAGTCACGTCTTTCGCCATTAGGCTCAAGTGAAAATGAGGAGTGAAGTCGCCTGAAGCAACTCGCTCGGCGACCCGCTTGAGGATAGGACTTCCCGGCGCGCCTTCGGTGAGAATGGACGTTGCTTTCGCCTGATCAAGCCCCCCGGCCTCAATCAGGGAGAGTGCCTCTCCGAATGAAACCGCCTGCACTGCAGCCAAAAAATTGTTGATCAGCTTCATTAGTGCGCCGCTGCCGGTTGCGCCCAGGTGAATTGCATCCCGGCCCAGGATGGACAAGACGCGCCTCGCGCGATCGAGCGCTTTGGCGGATCCCCCGACAAGAAAAAGCAGCTGCCCGGATTCTGCGTGCGGCTTGGTGCCGGTAACCGGCGCATCGAGGAGTTCGCAATTTGCCCGGGAGGCATTTGTCGCAAGCTCCTTAACCCAGCCAACCGACAGTGTGCTGGATTCAATCACAACGGCCCCAGGCTTGGCGCCGGCCAGCGCTCCGTTTGTTCCCAGCCATACCTGTCGCGAGGCAACATCATCCGCGACCATGCTAATTATGATTTCGGCTTGCGCTGCAGCCTCACGTGGAGAACTCGCAACCGACGCGCCCCGTTCCGTAAAAGGCTTCGCGCGTTCGGCATTGCGGTTGTAAACCGAAAGCGGAAAGCCGGCAGAAAGCAGGCGGCCAGCCATTCCTCCTCCCATGGTTCCTAATCCGAGAATTGCTATGTGAGGCTTAGACATTGGTTTCCTCATTTCATTGCAGATACGCTGATCAGTTTGGGCTGATCATTGTTAATTCGCAACACATTCCGCAGCGGCCTGCCGAAGCCGTCAAATGTAATCTCCATGACGTCTCCATCGGCGAGCCGAATGCCTTCTCCAAAACTAAGACAGTCGGCGCCGAAAAAATGAACGTGAACGTCCCCCGGCCGGCGGTGCGTTTCATACTTGAAATGATGGTGCTCGATGTTCTGCAGACTGTGACACATCTCTGCCTCGCCGGTGCGGATTTGTTTTTGCCATAAAACTCGGCCGGCGCGGGCAATCATGACTTCGCCGGTAACTGACTCGAATTCCGGGTCGATGACAAGCTCCGGGCCTATTGAACACGTCCGCAATTTCGAACTCGCCAGATTGAGGTAATTGTGCTTTTCAAAACAGTGATCGGAAAATTCATTGCCCATCGCCATTCCAATGCGTCGCGGTTGCCCTTGCGCATCGTTTACATAGATGCCGGCGATCTCCGCCTCCTCACCGCCATCCTCTGCGTATGAAGGGACGGTGAGCACTTCATCGTGGGCCCGCAAAACTGAGCCGGATCCTTTGTAAAACCACTCTGGCGAAGTTCCGATGGAGCCTGGTCGTGGCCGGCCACCGGCGAGTCCCCATCGAAACATCTTCATGCTATCGGTCAGCGCCTCGAATTCTTCAGCCGATGGCGCATGCATGGCCTGACGATCACGCGCGCTTCCAAGGTGAGTAAGCCCAGTGCCTGAAACTAAACACCGTGCGGGTTCGGGATGATCGATGGCAGGCAGGATCTTCCAGTCGGAGTCTCCGGCGTAAATCGCGTCGTAATCAAGGTGCTCGCCAGTAACGTTTCTTCTCGCGGCTTGCGAAAGAGCGCCGCCTTCGGATATAGCTGCGGCTACTAACGCGTAAATTGATGGGACTTCCGGAGAGAGCAACCGAAGCTTCGGTTCCTGCACCAGCGCAACACGGCGCGTATTCGCCCTCTGAAGTTGGATCAGGTGTTCGCTCATTCGATCACATCGAAGTTCTGCGACAAGGCTTGTTCATCAATGGTGAGTCCCAGGCCGGCAGTGTTTTCATCGAGATCGATGAATCCATCTTTGGCCTTGGGTTCGCCCTTGAAGATGTACCAGAACAATTCATTTCCTACTTCGACATCGACCACAGGGAAGTACTCAGCCATAGGCGAATTCAAGCTGGCCATTACCACGTGGTAGTTATGCATCTGTCCGGCGTGAGGAATAACGGGAATCGAATGCGCTTCGGCGAGAGCGGCAATCTTGCGCGCCTGGCTGATGCCTCCAACCCGGTTGGTGTCGAATTGAATGTAGTCAACCGCCTTCGCCTCGATCAGATCACGGAATCCGTAGATGGTGAATTCGTGTTCGCCTCCTGCGATAGGAATTGACGATCTTCGCCGCAGCTCGGCATAGCCAGCGATGTCATCAGGTATCACCGGCTCTTCCAACCAGCGCAAGTTAAAAGGCTCAAGCAACGGAAGCATGCGCTTGGCGTAATCGAGTGTCCAACCCATGTATGCGTCGGCCATAACGTCAATGTCGTCGCCCACGGTTTCGCGGACGGTGCGCACCAGATCGACGTTGTTTCGCATACCGGCGGCGCCATCGATGGGTCCCCAACCAAAGCGCAGCTTCATCGCCTTGTAGCCGTCCTCTTTGTAGCGTTTGGCTTCGGATGCAAGTTGGTCCAGCGGGCTGCTGTAAAGCCGGCTCGCGTAAACCGGAATTCGTGATTTGGTTCTGCCTCCAAGCAGCCGATAGACCGGCTGTTTCGCCGATTTCCCCAAAATGTCCCAGAGCGCGATGTCGACGGCGCTGATCGCCGCCATACCAATGCCTTTGCGCCCAAACGCCATCGTCTTCCGGTACATGTGTTGCCACAGAGCCTCGATGTCCCAGGGATCTGCGCCGATGAGAACGGGCTTGAGATAAAAATCAAGCACTTGCTTGGAGACTTGTGGACTCAGAGCGGCATTTCCGATCCCGACGAGTCCACTGTCGGTAAAGATCTCAACCACCAGCCAGCCGTGAAACGTAAAGGTCGTCATCGAGGCGGGTTGATCTTGCGTGTTTGATGGAGCGGCTTCGCGCGCCAAGAGATCCATAGGATTGGTGCAGAAGTGCGGCGGTAAGGGAACCGTCTCTCCCTTCCAGCGCGCAACGCGGGTTCGAACTTCCGTGATCTTCAAAGCGCCGCCTCACATCGAAGTTTTGACTGAATCGCCAGGGGTGCAACTACCGGCACCATCAGCAGAATAATAAGAAACGCCGCGACATGAAAGCTTCCTGCCATCGCGAACACAGGGGCATAGCCGGAACCGTGATCAAGCAAATACCCGACCAGTTGTCCAAAGGCGATTCCGCCCATCGCGCCACCGAAGCCCACCAGTCCGGCGACCGCGCCAACCGCATTCCTAGGAAACAAGTCCGTGGGTAGAACCATAACCAGCGTAGACCAGGATTGCTGCCCGAAATACGCCAGACTGAACAATGCCAAGGCCCAGGACACGCCTGCATATGGAACGAGCAGAATAAACGGCATCACCGAAGCGCTCAGGCCAAGCGCGATTTTGCGGGCCTTTCCGGCGGAGAATTGTTTTCGCACTAAATAGCTGGAGAAGCTGCCGCCGAGAAGGCAGCCGATGCCGGAAGCCGCGTAGGGAATCCACGCCAGTCGTCCCACCGCCTTGATGTCAAATCCTCGGGCGTCATAAAGATATTTGGGAAGCCAGAAAAGATAGAAGTACCAGGCAGCATCACTGAGGAACTTTGCCAGCACCAGTCCCCACGTCTCCCGAATTCGCAACAAGTTCATCCACGGAATTTTGGTTGACGAGGGGGGCTCGGCCAGAGACTGCGTGAGTTCACGTTCGTGAACGCTCAGCTTGGGGTGTTCATCCGGTGCGAAGTACCAGATGCGCCACCAAGCTGTCCACACCAGCCCGAGAAGTCCAGTGAATACGAAAATCCACCGCCAATTTGCAAACAACAGAATGCCAGCGATCAAGGGCGGCGCGGCGACCGCTCCTATTGCGGTTCCGGCGTTGATAATTCCCATGGCGGTCGACCGTTCTTTCAGTGGAAACCATTCAGCGACCGCGCGGGTTGCGGCAGGGAAGCCGCCGCCTTCACCCACTCCCAGCAAAAACCGGCTGGCCGCCAGCATCGCGAAGTTTGCTGCCATGGCATGGCTCAAGCACGCCAGCGACCAGAACAGCATGATGATGGTAAAGCCGCGGCGCGTGCCCAGCACATCACTCAACTTGCCGCCCCCGGCGTACATAAAGGCATATGCAACTAGAAATGCCGACTGCAGATACGCGAACTGCACACTGGTTAAAGGGATATCGCGACCAATGGCCCTGATCGCAACCGGCAAAGTTTGCCGGTCCAAATAACTGATCGCAATTGCAGCGCTCACCAGAACAGCGATTCGCCAGCGCAATATGAGCTTTCTCCTGCGAGAACGTTGAGTTTCTCAACTGCGGACGAATGGAGTCCAGACCTGCATTGCGCTCGGCTTCCGGTTGGCCCATGCGTAATAAGGAATAAAGCTCAATGTTCCGGGCCGCGTTTTCGGAGCCTCTGCGCCGGTTGACGTATAAAGAGGTTGCTCTGCAGACGCCGACTCGAACACTTTGCCTTCATGTCGGAGAATTTCGACTCCGCCGAGCAAGTCTGCTTTGTACTCGCTCTGAAATTCCTTGCCCAGATGCTCGCTCACCGTAATTGCGACATCCGACAATGCAATGCCGTTTGATTGGTCAAGTTCTTCCATGCAGAAGATAACTGGTCCGCGTCTTACCGCCACTTTGCCACGGTCCTCCGCCACTCGCGGATTCGAAGCGATGACTTCTGCGTGCATCGGAAAATTCAATGTCACGACGTCGCCAGGATTCCATGCACGCTTGATTGCCAGGTATTCTCCAGCATTGACTCCGGATTGCATCCTGCCGTTCACAGCTACGGACGCCCCGTTTGCCCATCCTGGAATGCGCGCGTACAAAGTGAAATCCTTGGACTCCGCTGGACTGACCGTCAGTTTAATCGCGCCCTCCCACGGGTAGCCGGTCTTTTGTGCCACCTTGATCGGAGTTCCGTCCTGCAGGCGCCAATCCAGGCTGGAATTGTCATACAAGTGCACATACAAACCATCTTTGCCGGTGCTGTAGAAATAACTTGGCAACGAAGCGAACGTGCGCTCGAGATTCGGCGGACAGCAGGTTACGTCGTACCATGCATTGCGAATGTTCGGGCTGCCACGGAAACCATCCAATGTGGCCGGATCGAACGCCAGTGGATTTCGATAACAGTAGGTCGTCCCGTCCAAAGACATCCCCGAATTGATTCCGTTGTAGAGGGCGCGCTCGATGACGTCGGCGAACTTGGCCTCTCCACTCGCCGCCAGCATGCGCCAATTCCACATCATATTTCCGATCGCGGCGCAGCTTTCGCCATAAGCCTGAGCATTCGGCAACTCATATGCATTGCCGAAAGCTTCGCCTTCAGAACGCGCGCCGACGCCGCCAGTTATGTACATCTGACGCCGCGTCAAATCTTCCCATAAAGTGTTCAGAGTTTTCCAGTAAGCCTGATCGCCGGTTTCAAGGTAGTAGTCAGTAGCGCCGCAGCAGGCGTACATGGCGCGCACGGCATGCCCTTCGAGCTTGGTACGCGAGGGGAAGGGTATTCCGCAGAACATGTACTTAACGCGTTGCGGCTCGATGGTCCAGCGATCATCGCCGTGCAGGATGTATCCCGCGAGTTCCACATATTGGCGCTTGCCGGTTGTGCGGTAGAGCTCAATCAGCGCCATTTCTATTTCCGGATGTCCGGAGATGATTGGCTTTTGGTTCGGTCCCGGGCCGTAGTTCGGCAACACGAAGTTGTCCACCATACGTTGGCCCGCGTCCATGAGCGTGGTGTCACCGGTTGCGCGATAGTAGGCAATCGCTCCCTGAATCATGTGGCCCAGGCAGTACATCTCATGGCCCACTTCCTGATCGTGTTGCGACATGCGAAGCGCAACTCGGTCGCCTTGGTAATAAGTATTCAGATATCCACTTGGTTCCTGGATCGCCACCACTTCGCGGATCATCGAATCCGTTTTTCGGCGAAGCTCGGGCAGGGAATCTGACTGTAAAGCCCAACCCACGGCATCAATCCACTTATAAATATCGGAATCAGAGAAATAGGGTCCCTTTTGGGGCTCCGAACTCTTTCCCACCAACCGACGGAAATTGTCCATGCGGCCATGCTCTTCGAGTTCCTCGCGCATGGTGGGAATGCTGCGCTCGACATTAGTGGCGCGGCGCTTTGACCAGAATCCTTCTTCAATCGTGACCGCGTGCACCGGTACGCTGTGCAGCTTGGCATAAGGAGAGTTAGCGGTATTAATCAGGCCCTGATCCTGCCACGACAACATGGCAGCAGCATTGGAACCTACATCAAGCGTTCCGGCATTCGAAAAAGTTTCATGCGCCAGCGAAAACGCCGGACGCGCGAGCAGCGACGCTGCCGTTGAACCTGCGGCTGCGGAAAGAAACTGGCGACGTGAAACTGCTTTGCGGGAATCCATTCATCACCTCGCTACGACGAGCGCGGTCCAATACAGTCAACCAGCGCGAGCAAACGTTTACCATGGACGGATACAATATCCTTCTAACGGACTTGCTTGTCAAGAACTGAAAAGCCGGAACGCAGTTCCACCACACCAACTACTTCTTCGTCCACCCAGCGCCGGGAACAATTCCAGCCTCTTCTTTAATCACTGCGAGTTGGTTTGCTGGAACAGCTTTGAAATTTTGGTGCATCCCACTCGGCCAGAAAATTTCGACATCGGCGGCCGTCGCCGCACCCAGCCCGAAATGCAATCTCGGATCATTTGAGGAGTAGAAACTCGACTGGCTCATCACTGCCTGCGCCTGCTTCTTCCCGGCATAGTGGACGACAACGCGAGCACCTATCGCACTGCGGTTCGATTTCGTTCCCACCAACTTTATTTTCAACCAGTGGTGATCGCCGCGGATATCATTCCGCAGCAGCGACGGAGGTTCATTGAGATTGATAATAAGGATGTCGATATCACCATCATTGTCGAAATCTCCAAAGGCGCATCCGCGGCTGCAATGCGTCGCGGCAACTCCTGGACCGGCTTCTTCGATTAACTCTTCAAATGTGCCATTTCCCAGATTACGGAACACAACTCGCGGATTGTTCTTGGCATACTGCGGCAGCGTCTTCTCAATTTGGGGATAAACACTACCAGCCGTCAGGAACAGATCTGGAAGCCCATCGTTGTCAAGATCAACCATTCCGGCGCCCCAACAGATGTAATGCGTCTCGACCCCGATTTTTGCCTTTCGAGTCACATCCTCGAAGTTCCCGGTTCCGTCATTGTGATAAAGGCCGTTGGTGTCTTCGGCGAAATGGGTTTTGAAAATGTCGAGGTGCCCGTCGAGATCGTAATCTCCGACGCCGATCCCCATCCCAGCCTGTTCCATGCCGTCATCGCTCAATGCAACGCCGCGCAGAACACCTTCTTCGTTAAATGTGTTTTTACCTGTGTTCATCAGCAGAAGACTTGGAGTGGAATCGCAGGCGACGTAAATGTCAGGCCAGCCATCTTCGTTGAAGTCGGCAGTAACCGCGGTCATGCCGTAGCTTTCACGAAGCTCGGAAATACCGGCCTGACGGCTTACGTCCGTGAAGGTACCGTCGCCGTTATTGCGATATAGAGAGTGATATCCAGGCGGCAGTCCTCGCGGACCGCACTCGACCGGAACTCCCTTCCAATTGCAGTTGCTGTTCGCGCCAGGCTTAGGCACATGTTGGAAGTCAAATTGAAGATAGTTTGAAACGAACAGGTC
>Ga0157372_10003385_pt1 | contig 17204 bp, 20 predicted proteins | sample C55metaG_FD_115307 | JGI IMG/M metagenome (GOLD analysis project Ga0157372, IMG submission 115307) | Corn rhizosphere microbial communities from Kellogg Biological Station, Michigan, USA - C5-5 metaG | ecosystem: Host-associated > Plants > Roots > Rhizosphere > Soil | place: USA: Michigan... | reverse complement strand
GTTTGCCAATGCATGGATGGCAGATAATAAGCTTAGCAGTGCCGAGCTTCAGGCATCCAGCAAAGGGAGGGCCTTTGGCTTTACAGCCTTCTTTTCTATCATTATGGCTGTAAACCTCGCTATATTTTTAGCCGATGCAAAAACTGATCTTGCCTGGGGAGCGACAGCGGGTTTTCTTGCGGGCATCTGGACGTTTTGCGCTATCGCCATTCACAGCCTGTTTGAGCTCAAAAGCTGGCGGCTGATATTCATAAACGGCGGCTATAGCGTAGTGTCCTTAACCCTGATGGGGTTGATATTAGGTGCATGGAGATAAGATGATCCACTAATGGAAAACGATTTTATGCGAATTGCACAAATAGTCATCGAGCTTTAATTTGTGTAATTCGTTCACAAATGACATTGATGTTATACATTCCATGAACAATACTGGTGCTTTTTAGTTGAACTTTACAGTAGTTAATCCAAAATACATTACCATGGCAAGCACAACAAGTTCATTTGAAAAGACATTCACCATTGGTGGCGACATTACCATTAATCGTTTAGGTTACGGCGCAATGCGTATTACAGGTTCCGGCATCTGGGGACCGCCGAAAGATAAAGACGAAAGCATCCGTGTGTTGAAGCGCGCTATTGAACTCGGTGTAAATTTTATTGACACAGCCGATAGTTACGGGCCAAATGTATCGGAAGAATTAATTGCCAAAGCCCTGCACCCATACCCTACCGACCTCCTGATAGGTACCAAAGGCGGCTTATTACGTACCGGCCCTAACGAATGGCCTGTGGACGCCTCGCCGGAGCATTTAAAGGAGGCTCTTGAGGGCAGTTTGAAACGCCTCCAGGTTGATCGTATAGATCTGTACCAGCTACACCGCATTGACCCTAAAGTTCCTGCCGAAAAATCATTTGAGTTTTTGCAAAAAGCACAGCAGGAAGGTAAGATCAGGCATATAGGCTTATCTGAAGTAAGCGTTGAGGATATCAAGCTTGCCCAGCAATACTTTGAAGTAGTATCAGTACAAAACATGTACAGCGTTGATAACCGCAAATGGGAGGCCGAACTGGAATACACCCGCGATCATAACATCGCCTTCATTCCATGGTTTCCGCTTGGCGGCGGTAATGTACAGGGCGAAGACATGTTGGGCCGTATTGCTGCGAAACACGATGCTACCATTCACCAGGTGGCATTAAGCTGGTTATTGCATCATTCACCAAATATCCTGCTCATCCCCGGCACATCCAGTGTTAAACATTTGGAGGAAAATATGAGAACCGCCGATATTCAGCTGTCAGATGATGATATAGATATATTGAACAGCCTGTCTGAAGCATAAATAAAACTTTGAAGAGCTGAAATTAAAAGGATGTCATTAATTTGGCATCCTTTTAATTTTGAATCAAATTGAAAAGGATGAACACCGGCTGCTATTATGAAACATTAGTCCTGAATGAAAAGTAAAGAAGAAATACTAAACAGCTATAATACTACTGGCAAGGATGGCCTGCCGGAAATATCAGCCGAAGACTTGCTCAACGCCATGGAAGCCTACAAACAACAATGGGCCGAAGCTGCTTTTAACGCAGCAAGGAAACAACGTAACGAAGCTTACGAGTTTGAAACTTTTAATGATTTTATGGCGAGTACCCAGGCTAAGGAACAGGTACAGGATGACTTCGGTGCTATGATAACCGCGGTAGCTGATAATGTAGTCGCCAATTTTTTGCCTGATGACAGTTCGGTAAATCAGTTTGATTTTAATTTTACGATGCAGGGCAAAGGTTATACTGCTTTTTATGCTAAAGATGCTCAGGGATACTGGCAAATGAGCAGATGGGCGGAGCAGTAGGCAGTTTTGAGTTAGCAGTTTGCAGTGAATCTGTTTGACATTCTGTGGTATTCGCTGTCCGAAGTCTCTGGCTTCGAACAGCGGAGTTTTTTTGTAACTGCAAACAGCAGACTAATGACTGCAAACCGTGTTAAACGTCTGCCACTTTAAAGGGTTTTACATCAACACTTTCCCATACTTTTTGAGTAACATACGGATCATTTTGTTTCCAGACTTCCATCTCTTCGTCGGTTTCAAACTGTACTATCATGGTTGAGCCTATCATCTTGCCTTCTTCGTTCAGCATAGCTCCTCCTAACACAAAATTACCATTGGCTTTTAAAGCCCTGGCACCATCAAGATGATGAGGGCGGGCACCTAACCGACGTTCAAATGCTTCGGCATCGGTATAATCGTAGGCAGTAACGAGGTATTGTTTCATGGGTATCTATTTTAATTGGTATTTAAATAACATGCATGCAGTTTTTGCGCATGCATGCTTTTATCAGGTCCGAATATCTGCAAAACTATCCCATTAAAATAAATTAAAAATTAAATTAAATTTATAACTGTAAAGTTGACAATTTTTACAATATTTGTTTCCCGAAAAACCAACCTGAATAATGAAGAATAATTTGCACCAGGAATTTATTAAGATCTTTAACAAAGAAGCAGACAACGCGTACTTTTCGCCCGGTCGTGTAAATCTTATTGGCGAACATATTGACTATAACGGTGGTTTGGTTATGCCATGCGCTATTACTTTTGGTACTTATTTACTAACTTCCCCTAATGAGGATGGCATTTTCCGCTTTAGGAGTTTAAATTTTAGTGAGCAAAAAGATATTCCTTTGCAAATCAGTTATGAAAAAACCGGCGAAAACTGGTTTAACTTTCCTATCGGTGTCATTGACCGCTTTATAAAGGATGGTCATCCGTTAAAAGGCCTGGATATGCTATTTTATGGCGATATCCCAATTGGTTCGGGTTTGTCATCATCAGCTTCTATCGAGGTGGTTACCTCCTATGCACTTAACGACTTGTTTAACAGCGGCTATAGCAAGCTCGACCTGGTTAAACTGTCAAAAGATGTAGAAAACAACTTTATAGGTGTTAACTGCGGTATTATGGACCAGTTTGCAGTTGCCTTTGGCGAAAAGAACAAAGCCCTGATGCTTAACTGCGATACCCTGGATTACCAGGCGGTTGACAGTAATCTTGGCGATTATGTACTTGCCATTATCAACACAAATAAACCCCGCAAACTGGCCGAATCAAAATACAACGAACGCGTAGAAGAGTGCCAGGCAGCCCTTATGGCCCTGCAACAGCAACTGGACATTAAATATCTTTGCGAGATCAATAGCACTACTTTTGAACAATACAAACACCTGATAACCGATCCGGTTGTGTTGAAACGGGCCAAACACGTAATTGAAGAGAACGACCGTGTAAAACTGGCCGCAACAGCCCTTGCAGATAACAACCTGACCGAATTTGGCAGGCTGATGTACGCTTCACATGATTCCCTGCGCGATTTATACGAAGTAAGCGGTGTTGAACTGGATACCGTTGCTGAATACAGCAAAACCAATCCTGATGTTGCGGGCGCCCGTATGACGGGTGCAGGTTTTGGCGGTTGCGCCATTGCCCTGGTAAAAGGTGACGCGTTTGATAATTTCAGCAAAGAAATAACCGAATACTACACGCAAAAAATAGGCTACGCACCTTCAGTTTATAGCTCGCTTATTGGCGATGGTGTAGGCGAACTGGCTTCAGTAACTAACTAACCGCTTTTTTGTATTTTTGCATTTGGTTCATAGTTGATAGTTCATGGTTCATAGCCTGTTATTAAACACATATTGGCTATGGACTACGGTCTATGAACCATGAACTAAAGAGTATGCGCAAATTAAAATTGGATGAACTGAACCGGGCTACGGTTGATGAATTTAAAGCACAGGATAAATTACCGGTAGCCGTGGTGCTGGATAACGTACGCAGTATGCACAACATCGGCTCTATTTTCCGCACCTCCGATGGTTTTGCGGTTGAACAAATCTGCCTTTGTGGTATTACCGCCCAACCCCCTCACCGCGAAATTGAAAAAACGGCCCTTGGCGCAACCCAGTCTGTTAACTGGACCTATTACGAAACCCCCTTGCATGCAGTTGAGCAGCTAAGAAAAGATGGTTATCAGATCATAGCCATTGAACAAGCCGAAAACAGCACCATGCTGCACGAGTTTAAACCTGCCGAAGATGGTAAATACGCCCTGATTTTTGGCAACGAGGTAAACGGCGTAAGTGATGAAGTGATGCAGGTAATTGACTCTTGTATCGAGATCCCCCAGTTTGGCACCAAACATTCGTTTAATATTGTAGTATCCGCAGGGATAGTGCTTTGGGATTTTTTTGCAAAGATGGCGATATAGAACCTCACCCAAACCCTCTCCAAAAGAGAGGGCTTAAAAATGCTTCTTAAAGTCTCCCCCCTCGGGGGAGATTTAGAAGGGGTTACTTCCTCAACACATAAAACGACATTTCCTTCCTCGTTACAAAACCGAGCTTTTCATACACTTTAATAGCCCTTTCATTTTCACTTTTCACATGTAGAAATGGAATTTCAGAAGCAGTTTTAATCCGCTTAGCCTGGTTTAACAATAATTTGCCTGCATAACCACGACCAAGATAATCGGGATGGGTACAAACAGCACTGATCTCGGCATAGGGTGCAGGGTTTAAGCGCTGGCCGGCCATAGCAACCAACTTATCTCTATCAAATATGCCGTGATAATGTCCAAACTCAATAGTTCGCTCTATAAAGGGGCCAGGATTGGTTAGTTGAGTAAGTTCAATCATTTGGGGTACATGTTGCTCTGTAAGCGGCAACAGATCGTCATCAGCAAAACCAGCAGGCACCTCTCCCTCAAAAACCATCTGCAGACACTTCAGATAGTGTACTATGTTCCACTGCTCCGGGATTACAACATCATGTGGTGCAATAAATATAAAGTGGCTTTCAAAAGGAATGGTATCGTAAAGCAGGTTGAAATTTTCCGCAGATATTTCGGGAATAGCAACAAAAGGCGAAACCTCCTTCGGGAAATATTTAGCTATATCATTACCGCCCGCAAAAGCTTTATTACCGGTGCTAAGGGCGTTCCAGGCCGGGTTGTCAAGTACATGTTCCATCAAGGCAAAGCTATTAAAAATACCATGCAGCAGGGTTTGGGCTTGTCATTCAATTTTAATTTATTGCTTACATTAGCTTTATCCATAATCAATGTGCTTGCTATGAATGCCCTTGCTAAAAAACTGCTGATCAAACCAAATTCACGCTGGTTGTTGCAAAATGCGCCCGCAGGTTACCAGGATAGCTTGTCTCCCCTGCCGGATAATGCCAGCCTTGTATTTAACACCGAAGGCGAATTTAACGGTATCCAGCTATTTGTGACCAACAGTACAGAACTGACATCCGAACTTAAGGTAATCACCCCCTTACTTAAAGACGATACTGTTTTCTGGATTATCTACCCTAAAAAAAGTTCAAGTATCCAAACAGATCTGGAAATGATGAGCAGTTGGGACGCTCCGGCTCAATATGGCTTGCGGCCTGTAGCATCAGCTGCTGTTAACGAAGTATGGACTGCATTGCGCTTTCGGCCGGTTGAAGCTGTAAAAGTTTCTGAAGGACGAAATGAGGCTGTGCGAAATAATGAGTACGGCGATTATATTGACGTGGATAATAAAATAGTAACCCTGCCCGATTATATAAAGGAAACATTGGGGCAATATCCGGAAGCGCTTGATTACTTCCAGTCCCTAGCCTACAGCCATAAAAAGGAGTATGTACTTTGGATCCTTACAGCCAAACAGGAAAAAACCCGCCAGGACCGCTTAACTAAAATGGTGGAAATGCTGCAGAATAAAAAGAAGAATCCTTCGGATAAATAAAAAATTTCAAATCGTTACTAAACAAAAGCGCCCTGCATTTTCAACAAATACAGGGCATTTTTATGTTTAGTTTTATTTACCAGCCAGAGCCTTTTTTAGCATTACCATTTTTGATATGCTCTTCGGCAGTTGCTTTGCCCATGATGGCAGCCATTTTGTTACCTTCACTGTCAGTTCCTGTCGCAATGTATCTGCCCGATTTTACGTCGATAACGGGATTGATCATTGGTACATTTTTAGTTTTTGTTTTCACTGAATAAGCGGTGATGCCACTTCCTTTTTCTGTTGCCATGATAAGTTTCTTTTGTTTTTTAATGTTAACCCCATTTAAACTGAATTGTTTTCAGCACAGGTATAATTGGTTTCTATGCGTAAACATGCATCATTTTTTTTTAATTAAAAATAGCTGGCATAAATAATTTGTTAACAGATTTAAGTTTGTGTTAATAACGAATAAACCATCGTATCCTCAAAACGACCGTTACACAAATGATCTTCCTTAAAATAAGCCTCCTGCACAAAATTGTTTTTGAGCAATAATTTAATTGAAGCGAAATTCGCCGGACTTACATAAGCTCCTATAGAATGCAGTTTCATCACATTAAAACCATAGTCGATAGCGGCTGTTATTACCTCCTGCATGAGCCCCTGCCCCTGGTATACCGGGTTTAAAAGATACCCGATCTCGGCACGGTGACTGTCTTTCTCTATCCGCCAAAAACCTATGCTCCCAATATATTTATTATTGTTTTTCAGGCAGATACACCAGGTAATGCCATCGTTTTTGCCAAGCAGGTCTTCTATCACGTCTATCAGTGCAATGGCGTCATCAATGGTTTTATTGATTGGCCGGTGAATGTACTGCATCACGGTTTCGTTCGATCTCATTTCAAACAAATCGGCAGCGTCATCACTAGTAAAGCGCCTTAATATAAGGCGCTCAGTTACCAAAACAGGAAACGGATTAAAGTTGGGGCTAAGCATAAATAAATAATGTTGATAACCGGCTACAATAGCGGCATTTTAAATAAAACTGTCCGCCTCGCGATATGCTTTAATTAATGCAAGCTCACCTTCTTTTCCTGTTCCGGCAGTACCATGCTCCATACCCATTACGCCTTTATAGCCTTTGTTATAAATGTGTTTGAATATATTTTTATAATTAACTTCACCGGTTCCGGGTTCTCTACGGCCGGGGTTATCCCCTATCTGGTAATAGCCTATCTCATCGTAAACCAAATCAAGTGTCGGGATAATATTACCCTGGTTACGCTGAACATGGTACATATCATACAGGATCTTACATGATGGACTTCCCACAGCCTTACAGATGGTATAAGCCTGGTCGGGTGTACGCAGGAACAGATCCGGATTATCGCTTAGCGGCTCCAAAACCATAATAATGCCGTGCGGCTCCAGTATGGCAGTTCCCTTTTTTATGGCTTCAATAACATTGCCTGTTTGCACACCGATAGGAAGTTTCCGCGCAAAATCGCCAGGGACAACGGTAACCAGTTTGCTGCCTATGCGTTTGGCTACCTCAACCGCCTGCTTGCAGGAAGCTATAAACTTTTCAACCTGGTCGGCATTGCCGGTTGCCAGCATGTTGCTGTCATTGCCCAGGTCTGGCTGCACAAAAACGCCCATGGCTATACCCAGCTTTGCCAATGTATCGCCTATTTTTTTTTGCTGCTCAACCGGGCGGCCGCTCATCCCGTTATCCTCAATAGCACGGAAACCTTTATCGTATGCGAATTTTATCTGGTCGATAAAATCATCCCCTGCATGGTTTTTAAACATCCCGTCATGAATGCCATAGTTAAGGTTAAAAGGCTTATCGCCGGCTATAGCGGCTGCTTCATCTGCGGGTTCAGCACAGCCGGTAAGTGTGGAGGCTTTTAAAACACCTGAAGTAAATAACGAGGCCCCGGCCAGTACCGAGCTTTGAACAAAGTTTCTGCGTTTCATGAGGTTATAATTGGTTTTGCGGGCTAAATATAACACCTACGCCTCGTTTTCAAACATGGATAACATTGTTTTATCCGTTTTTTTCCAAGCATTCTTGCTGGCCCGGCGACAGGGTCTGGTTGAAAATTCAGCTATTTTTGTTATCTTTGTGTATAAACGGCAAAATATTAAAGCTATTCCAGCTCACAGCGCCCAGCTATTTGATGCTGATCTGTTTTATTCCCCGCTGATACCGTTGCTGCCCGGAACTTAACTTAAAGATCATTTTTACGCTCACCAAAACAAGGGATTATTACCTGGCCCGGCCTTTTTATTGCTACACGGAATAGCTATTGTTTAACTTAATTGATCTTAATTATGGCTAAATCGCAAGCAACATTTATGAAAAAACAACTGGAAAAAAATCGCCAGAAAAAAAAGGAAGATAAAGAACAACGCAAACAGGAACGCAAACAAAATGCAGGCAGCAGCGATCTGGAAAGCATGCTGGCCTATGTAAATGAATTTGGGGAAATTGTATCAACCCCGCCCGAAAAAAAACAGGCATAACCGGGTACTAATGACATTAATCAGTACATTGTAACTATTTCGTGGCTGTAGCAATTAGTGATTGAACCTTTTACTATTTTAATTGTCATAACAAAAAATCAACCACAGTTATGAAATTTCAATTAGGCTTTGTTTCCCTTATCGCAATGACGGTTGCCTCTTGCTCAGGCAATCATTCAACAAATGATACTGATACGGTAATTAAAAAGGAAGACACCGCCATGGCTAATGCACCCGACGCGCCGGCTGTAAATATGGAGTATTGCTTTTATACTACCGAAGGCACCGCCGGTCAGGACACTACCAAAGTTAACCTGCATATTAACGGCAATAAAGTTACCGGCGATATGGACTGGCTGCCCAAAGAAAAAGATGCCCGCAAAGGCAGCCTGATGGGCAATTTAAACGGCAATGTTATTAAAGCGTTATGGACTTACGGTCAGGAAGGCCGCGCGGATACGCTGAGCGTCGAATTTCAGCTGAGGGGCAATCAGCTTGCCCAAAAGCCTTACAGGTACGATGCAAAAACCGGCAAGCAACAAACAAACAGCACAGCCGATTATACAGTAATTTACAGCATGAAAAATTGCCGTTAATTTCAACGCAATTTATAAATTAGCTAAAAAATAAAAGGTCAAGAAAATGGAAAAGCGCGAAACCAGTATACTATATCTTGTTTTAGGATTATATAGTTTAATGATAAGCTGGTACTACAATCACAGTATTATTTTACTTATTATCCATTACATATTTTGGCCTGTTTACCTGATATATGAGCTACTGATAGGCCATCTTGCTCATGGCATGTGGAAAACCATCCCACTTTCATATTTTAAATAAAGTAAAGCTGTATCATATAAAACAGAAAACCACCCTGGTATAATTTCAGGGTGGTTTTTCCTTTTTTTATTAAACCTTTTCAACTACAACAGCGGTACCGTAAGCAAGCACTTCTGTAACGCCCTGCATTACTTCGTTGGCATCATAACGCATGTTAATGATTGCATTGGCGCCAATAGCCTGCGCGTGCTGAATTAAAAGCTGGTAAGCCTCTTCGCGCGCGTTTTCGCACAGTTCAACGTAAATTGAAAGCCTGCCGCCAAACAGCGATTGAAAACCGCCGGCAATATTGCCCAAGGCGCTCCGGCTCCGCACCGTAATGCCGCGTACAACGCCTAAATGCCTGGTAACTTTGTAGCCATCTAAGGCTGTACTGGTAGTAATAAGTGATGTATCCATTTTTAGTTTAAGTTTGTTAGCCAGCAATTTATCCGGCCTGATTTTTATTTAGATGTAGTATGGTTAACGATATTACGTAAATATCTGTTTTTATTTTTTGAGATCCATGGTTTGTGATCAGAGATTAGTGCTGGGGGGGTAGTTTCTTTTGTCATATGCAAGTGCAAATGATATCTGAATTAACAGCAAATCCTAAATCTGTTTAATCCAGGTCAGAAACATAGCCGGTATCCGCTATTAACCAACGCAATCTCCGTTTTCAATTTAAATAATCGAAGCAAACTGCCCCATTGCTTTTTTAACCACCAACTATGATCTATGAACTATGAACCATCGTCTATGGACCATCGACTATGGACTAAAAAACGTACCTTCGCCAAAAAATTAAAATAGATGCCTGATAAAATTAAAGCTGTTTTTTTAGATCGAGATGGTGTGTTAAACCAGGAAATGGGCGATTACGTACGCCGTTTTGAGGATTTCCATGTACTTGATAACTTTGATGCCCTTAAAACCCTGCAGGATCGCGGCTATATGCTGCTTGTTGCTACCAACCAGGGTGGTCTGGCCAAAGGCTGGTATACTGAAGAGGAACTGGCAAAAATGCACACTCACCTGAAACAGGTTTATCATGAACACGGCGTTGAACTTACCGACTTTTTTTACTGCCCGCATCACCCCAACTTTACCGGCGACTGCGATTGCCGCAAACCAAAACCGGGACTCCTGCTGCAAGGCATAGCAAAATATAACATCGATCCATCAAAATCGTACTTTATAGGCGACCGCGAACGCGACGTTGAAGCAGGCACAGCTGCCGGTGTAAAAGGTATCCTCATTGACAGCGACCAGCCGATCAGTACGGTGCTGGATCTGATACTGTAGAACGGCCCCCTCTAAATCTCCCCCGGGAGGGGAGACTTGAGTTTAAAGCCCTCCCTTCCGAGGAGGGTTGGGGGTGGGGTTTTTCACTTTCCCTAAAACATTTTCTTCTCTCCTGCTTTTTACCAATATTCATATTATCCCATGCAAAAAAGCCGCTACTTAAAAAACCGTGATGCTGTAATAGCCGCCTTAATCGGCTGGTTTATATTAAGCTTGTTTTTCAGGTATAGCGGTGTAGGGGTTTCGCCGGATAGTATCATGTATACCAGCGCGGCCAGGAGCTTTAAAGACCACGGTACACTGTTAACATTCAACCGTGTACCTATTGTCGATTTTCCGGTATTTTATCCCATTTATCTTGGCATCATTTCGTTTATCACACAGATAGATCCTGTTAAGTTTGGCGCGGTAATGAATGGGATCATGTTCGCCACACTCATCTTTACCAGTGGGTGGATAATGGAGCGCTTTGTACCGGCTTCAAGAATTTATAAATGGCTGATGCTGGCGGCTATCATCCTGAGCCCGCCGTTGCTCCAGGTATATTCCTATTTATGGTCCGAGACATTGTTCATCCTCGAAATCCTTTTTTTTCTGGTAGCCTTTCGGGAATATCTTTTAAAACACACGCTTAAAGCGCTTATTGTAGCGGCTGTTATAGCCGCCATAAGCTGTATTACGCGTTACGCGGCTGTTACTATTGTAGGTACAGGCGGCTTAATTTTATTGCTTGACAGGGTGCTGCCGCTTAAAAAGAAAATAGTTCATATCAGCATTTACGGACTAATTTGCATTTCGCTGCTGGTAAGCAACCTGGTATTCAATGCTTTTGTAACAGGTACAACAACCGGTCCGCGGGAGCCATCCATCACTCCGTTTAGCAAAAACCTGTATTACTTTGGTACCGTAATGTGCGACTGGATGGGCCTTACACCAAATCAATACTGGGTTGCTACACCTTTAGCCATCATCATATTCCTGGGCTTTATTGCTGCCCTGGCATTTAATTATTATCGCCGCAAGCTGGATAGTTTTGAAAATCTGGCTATAACCTTCGCGTTGGTTTACGGAGCGTTTATTGTGCTTTCATCTACCTTTTCAAGGTATGAGCGGATCAATCACCGCCTGTTATCGCCGTTATACATTTCCGCTTTATGGGGATATACCAGTTGGGCCTTGCTGCTACTTAAAAAGTTAAATAATACCACCACCCGGCGTATTGTTGGAGCTATAATGGTGATACTGATGCTGGGCTTTATAACCAGCGAATTTTTGATAGATAAAGCCCGCTATAACGACCAGGTAGTCGACGAATACGGCAACCCCGGCTATACCGACGAAAGCTGGATCGATTCGGAGTTTGCAGCTTATTTGAGGGGAACAGACCACAGTTTATTTAAACCGGGCGTCAGGATCTATACCGATGCGCATGAAGCCGTTTACTTTTTCTCAGGCATGTCATCATACCTGGTACCGCACCGCTTTTTTACCAAGGATATTGATAAGTTTTACAAGGTTAAACACTACTACCTCATCTGGTTCAACGTATTGGAGAACCCGGAGCTTATCAACCTAAAAGACATTCAAAAAGTTAAAAATCTAAAAAAGATCAAGGATTTTGGCGAAGAGGGTGCGATTTATGAGTATGAGTCTGAACCATGATTTATAGGATTTTAGGATTACCACAAATTCCGTTCCCGCCGTTGTTGGTGATGACAAGCTGATCACAAGTTTAATATTTTAACAAATCTTTTGGCGCAACCCCTTATCCGAACCAAATAACTGACAACCAGTAACTTAATTTCGAATATTTGAATTTATGTTAACCTGTTAACCCCCTCTCATTGCAATCTGCGGTTGCTGTTGTCACCATATTGTTCGGAAGATTTTTAATTCTCTCCTCCTGGGAGAGGTGCGGCTGGATTCGTAGTGGCAGGGAGAGGTTTATACGTCATTCCAGGCGAATAAGTCTATGAATGCCCCCTCCCTCCACCCTCCCAGTGGAGGGAATCGCACAATCCCTCGCTTTTTTTATTTTCTTCCGAACACCTATGGTGACAAGACCAACAACGGGCGGGTTTCATTTGTCAATGTTTATCTTTGTTTTATGGCAGGCCAGAAGAACCCCAAAGAAGCATCAAATATCTTTAACTCTATAATAAAAACATCGGTGAATATTCCTTTGCCTAAAAAACCTTACCCCGACTGTTTAGAATGTAGTGAAGAAGCAAAAGAAATTGTATCGAATAAGCGAGATGGTAAACTGATAATCTATACATACAAATGCCCCAATGGGCATTTGTTTACTGAAGAATTAACGTTGAAGTAATTCTCTTCTCATCCAAATGGTTTAACAGGTATATAGTTACCTGACAACAGCAACAACGGGCGGAGCAACTTAGCAATTAACAAAATTAAATTCTAAAAGCTTGTTCAATCGGGCATAAAACTTCTTGAAAATTTCACGCACCCGTATACTTTTTCACATTAAATTTTGATTTAAAAAACATCTGTCTATATTTGCACCGCTAATCTATAGTTTTACTATATAAAAAATGAACGGTATCGCACTACATCATCTTCATCTGCATCACCACCATGTGGTGATCAGCTAATATGTATGTTTCTACGCGAAATAACAACCTCCGTTTATATTCTTTTTTATCATAGTCTCTTAAATTCAATCTTTTGAAAACACTTAAAATAGCTATCCAAAAATCGGGTAGGCTCAACGAAAAATCTGTTGAATTATTAAAAAATTGCGGCTTAAACTTTGAAAACTACAAAAGCTCGCTTATCTCTCCGGTATCCAATTTCCCTTTAGAGATCCTTTTTCTTCGCGATGATGATATTCCTGAATATGTGCAGGACGGTATTGCCGATTTAGGCATTGTTGGTGAAAATGTGATCCAGGAAACCGAAGTTGAGGTAAGCTATCTGCAACGCCTTGGTTTTGGTAAATGCTCGCTCAAAATTGCCGTTCCAAACAACAGCGATATCAACTCACTGGCCGATTTACACGGTAAAGCAATTGCTACCACCTACCCTGCCATTTTAGGCAAGTTTTTAAAACAACAAAATATTACTTCAGATATCCGCACCATTTCCGGTTCGGTTGAAATATCACCTGGCTTAGGTCTTAGCGACGCCATTTGCGATTTGGTATCAACAGGCGGTACCCTTAAAAGCAACGGACTGAAACCTTTTGCCGATGTAATGTCATCTGAGGCGGTACTGATAGGCAGCAAGGCCATTGCCGAAAGCGACCTTGTACAGGAACTGATCCAGCGTATTCAATCAGTTTTACGCGCTAAAGAAACTAAATACGTGGTACTTAACGTTGAGAAAAAAAACCTCGATGCCGTTATTGCTTTATTGCCGGGCGTAAAAAGCCCGTCGGTAGTACCATTGGCCGAAGAAGGCTGGGTAGCAGTACACACTGTAATTCCCGAACGCGATTTTTGGGACCGCATCAGTCAGCTTAAACAGGCCGGCGCGCAAGGCATTGTGGTAATGCCTATTGAGAAGATCATTTTATAAGCCCCCCGGCCCCCTGAAGGGGGAGCGAGTGTGGTTATATAATAAATTGAATAGTTTACTTTAGGACATAACGCCCCTTTAGGGGGTTTGGGGGTATGAAGACATACAATTATTCAGAACTTACTGCATCCGATATCCAGAAGCTGGTTCAGCGTAATGTTGACCCGGCCAATGAGATCAGGACTATTGTTGAAGATGTGATTGCCAACGTGCAGCAGCATGGTGACAAGGCCCTGCTTGATTATGCTTTAAAGTTTGACAAGGTGGAGCTGAATAAGCTTTACCTTGATAAAGCCGAACTGGAAGAAATTGCCAAGGCCATATCTGCCGACCAGAAAGCAGCGTTGGAAACAGCGTATAACAACATTTACAAGTTTCACCAAACGCAGCTAAAAACCGAGGACAAAGTTGAAACCATGCCCGGCGTAACCTGCTGGCGCGAATTACGGCCAATTGAAAAAGTTGGTTTGTATATTCCGGGAGGTTCGGCGGTATTGCCAAGTACGTTTTTGATGCTTGGGATCCCCGCGCGTATCGCAGGTTGTCATGAAATTGTGGTTTGTTCGCCCCCGCAAAAAAATGGCAAGGTAAATGCCTTTATAGCTTATGTGGCGCTGATGCTGGGGATCGATAAGATCTACCTGGCAGGTGGTTCACAAGCTGTGGCGGCAATGGCTTACGGAACTGCAAGCATCCCTAAGGCAGATAAGATCTTCGGGCCCGGCAACCAGTTTGTAACTAAAGCTAAAACCATTATCCAGTCAACCACCACAACGGCAATTGATATGCCTGCGGGCCCGTCGGAAGTGTTGGTTATCGCTGATGAAACCGCTATTCCGGCATACATTGCAGCCGATCTGCTGGCCCAGGCCGAGCATGGCATCGACAGCCAGGCTGTATTGGTTTGTACCTCCGTTAATGTTGCCCAAAAAGCCGTTGCCGAGGTTGAAAAACAACTGCCTGTATTGCCCCGTGGGGAGATAGCCAAAATGGCCATCGATAATTCATATGTGGTGATCACTGATAACCTGAACGAAGCGATGAGTTTCAGCAATCAATATGCTCCTGAGCACCTGATCCTGGCAACCGACAGTTGGGAACAGATCACCGGAGACATCATCAATGCGGGTTCAGTATTTTTAGGAAACCTAACACCTGAAAGTGCCGGTGACTATGCATCAGGAACCAACCATACCCTGCCAACCAGCAGTTATGCAAGGGCTTATTCGGGTGTATCGGTTGATTCGTTTGTGAAGAAGATCACGTTTCAGCATATCACCCGCGAGGGCATCCAAAACATAGGCGCAACGGTGGAGATTCTGGCAGAGCTGGAAGGGTTACATGCCCACAGGAACGCGGTGAGTGTGAGAATGCCCCCCTCCGGCCCCCTAAAGGGGGAGCGCGTGTATCCGGCGGGTTAAAAAATAAAATAAACAAAACGTCATTGCGAGGAACGAAGCAATCCCCGATTAGCAGATCGGTCATGCAAATCAGTCTGTATAGTTGGGGACTGCTTCGTTCCTCGCAATGACGGGCACAAAAAGAAATTAAAAATGTTCGACATAAATAATATACTCAGAGAAAATATAAAACGTCTTGTACCTTATTCATCGGCACGCGACGAATACCAGGGCGAAGCAAGCGTTTTCCTGGATGCCAATGAAAATGCCTTTGGTTCTCCTTTAGATCAGCAGTTTAACCGCTACCCTGATCCTTTACAGTACGATTTAAAAAAACGCATTACCGAAATTAAAGGCGTACCGCCGCGCAATATTTTTGTAGGCAACGGCAGTGATGAAGCTATCGATATCCTGTTCCGCAGCTTTTGTAACCCGGGTGTTGACAATGTAATATTGGTGCCGCCTACTTATGGCATGTACGAGGTATCGGCCAATATCAACGATATCCAGGCCCGCAAAGTAAACCTTACAGAAGATTATCAGCTAAATTTAGAGGGCATTGCCGAAGCTATCGACAAAAACACCAAGCTCATCTTTATCTGCTCGCCAAATAACCCTACCGGTAACTCCATCAACCGCGATGATATTCAAACCCTGCTGGCCAACTTCAGCGGAATTGTAGTGGTTGATGAGGCTTACATCAACTTCAGCCGTCAAAAGTCATTTATACAGGAATTGACCGAATGTGCCAACCTTGTGGTAATGCAAACCCTTTCCAAAGCCTGGGGCCTGGCCGGTTTACGTGTTGGTATGGCTTTCGCCAGCGAGGAAATCATTGAGGTGATGAACAAAGTAAAGCCGCCTTATAACGTTAACGAGTCCTCACAACAGCTGGCATTGGCTGCCCTGGCAAACGTTGGTCAGGTTAATGAATGGATTAAAGAAACCCTTACACAACGCGACAGGTTGGTTTTACAATTGAAAGATTTTGAGTTTGTAGTAGATATTTACCCTTCAGATGCCAACTTTATCCTCGTAAAAACTACCAATGCTAACGGTATTTACGATTACCTGGTAAAACAGGGCATTATAGTGCGCAACCGTTCAAAAGTTGAGCTGTGCGAGGGCTGTCTGCGCATCACTGTAGGCACACCAGATGAGAACACTATTTTACTCGAAGCGCTTCAAAACTTTAAATAAAAAAATCACTAACTCAATAATTCGCTAATTCACTAATTATAAAGAATGAGTTTACAGAAAATATTATTCGTTGATCGCGATGGTACCCTGATCAAAGAGCCTGCTGATGAGCAAATTGATTCATTTGCCAAGCTGGAGTTTTATCCAGGCGCGTTAACCTATCTGCCAAAAATAGCCAAAGAGCTTGATTTTGAACTGGTAATGGTTACCAACCAGGACGGTTTAGGGACCTCTGTTTATCCTGAAGATACATTTTGGCCCGTACACAATTTCATCCTGCAAACCTTTGAAGGTGAAGGCGTAAAATTTGCCAACCAGATCATCGACCGTACTTTCGCCCGCGACAACGCTCCCACCCGTAAGCCGGGCATTGCACTGTTAACGCAATACTTAGATGCGGATAAATACGACCTGAAAAATTCGTTTACTATCGGCGATCGTAAAAACGATGTGCTGCTGGCAAAAAACCTGGGTGCAAAAGCTATCTGGCTTAACAACAACAGCAACCTTGGCGGCAACGAGTTTAGCGAAGCAGATCATATTGATGATGTTATCGCCCTTGAAACTACCGACTGGCAAAAGATCTATGAGTTTCTGAAACTTGGTCAGCGGGTATTTGAACACCGCCGCGC
>Ga0157372_10003383_pt1 | contig 17209 bp, 14 predicted proteins | sample C55metaG_FD_115307 | JGI IMG/M metagenome (GOLD analysis project Ga0157372, IMG submission 115307) | Corn rhizosphere microbial communities from Kellogg Biological Station, Michigan, USA - C5-5 metaG | ecosystem: Host-associated > Plants > Roots > Rhizosphere > Soil | place: USA: Michigan... | reverse complement strand
TTTCAAAATGCGTCACTACCAAAAAACTACGTAGACATGATTTAACGGGCCATTAATGGCCACGTCCAGCGCGAAGGAAATCGAGAGAGATCGATCCGTGCGAAGACGAGAACTGCGGCCAGGGCAGGTGGGCGGATTCTGGCCAAGCAAGAAACCAGGCCGAACGGGTCCGAATGACCCGTATTGCCTTACTTGGTACGATGAGGCTGCAGGACAGGTCCGGCATCAAAGCCTTGGCACTACAGACTTTCAGCAAGCTGTGCTCGAGGTAGCGAAGCACGCGATCCTCAATGATAAGCCGAAACATCCGGCTCCGGAAAATGTGCCCATTGCCGCGGTACTCTTCTCTTATTTTGAGGAGTACGCGCAATTCACGCCCGGTGCCAGAACCCAAAAACTGGCTCTGGACAGGTGGTCCCAGTTTTGGGGCAACCAGATCGTGGCGGCGATTACCCCTTCGGAGCAGGCACAATTTCGGAAATGGTTGGGACATGGTCGCTTGGCGGATACGACGGTCAACCGGATTTTGTCAGCGGGAAAAGCTGCGCTCAACTATGCCGTCGAAAATGGGCGCCTCACCCACTTCCCAAAAATAATCCTTGTCGAATCTGGCGGGGTTGGCCTGACCCGTCCACCTTTGGGCACACCGGTCACAGTCGAAAATGCAGCGAGGCTGTTGGACGCGATCGAATCCCGCCATCTCATGGTGTTTGTCGTAATATTGCTGAACACGATGGCGCGCCCTGCCGCAGCTTTGGACCTGCGGCGAAAACAATTCGATTCAAGCCAAAACACAATTGCGCTTAATCCAGAAGGGCGCCGCCAAACGAAAAAATTCAGGCCAACACTCCTTGTAACGCCAACCCTGCATAAGTGGCTCGACATCGATGTACCCGCCAACCAGCATTATGTGCTCTTCGGCGGCAAACCGGTGCAATACGTTAACACTGCATGGGAGAATGCAGTGCGCGCGGCTGGACTACCGGACAAAACTACTCCGTATTCAATTAGGCATGGCATCGCCAGAGAGCTCAAACGACGCAAGGTGCCGCTTGAGCAACGAAGCTATTTCCTTGGTCACCTTCCGCAGGGCTCAGCACGCACAACCGCGATCTACGCTCCGCTGGACGCTCACGACTGCACTGAGGCAGTAAGCGCTTTGGAGGACATCATGAATGAACTTAGGGTCCTCCTAAGACGCGGTGACCTCGACAACCCCTTCGCGCTGAACGCCGGTGATTCAGAGAAAAGAAGGTATGGAATTTGGCTCAGCGAGCCTAAGCGCTCTGAGCTGGAGCAGCTTGTTATGGAGCAAATAGGTGTCATGGAAATCAGTCGACGGATGCAGATCTCGACCACCCTCGTGTACCGATATCGGGAGCGACTCTTGGGTAGGACTCGCCTTAGATAAGCTGGGCCGAAGTGGAACGCTTGCCGCTCTCGCATTCTTTGATCGGAGTTCATGCTCCGCTTGAACAGCAAAAATATCCACTACCTACACAGGCTGGGTTGGCTAACGAAGCTCCCGACCCACACTGCACTTTCCGTGGATGTGGTGGCCTCACCCCGGATGCCGGGAAGGCGTCCTTATGGTTGAGCGAAGCAGGACGGCGCAACATCGCTGGGTGGTATGTCGAAGATGTGCGCTTCGTCGGAGGGCTGCGCGCGCTAAGAAATGTATGATGAGGCATACCTCGCGGCAGGCGCCACTGCCGCCCACTCACATTTGCCATTGGAGCAGGGTTACCATCGCGCCCGTCTGTCTCCTCACACTGACCGGCTCTCGCGTGTAAGCGGACGTGCGTGACAGTCTTCAGGAATCACGCAAAGTCCACGCTCAGATGTTCGTTCGTGCCGATCCAGTTACTGTCTACTGCCCGGCGCAGACGTGGTGGACGTCGCCCTGGAAGGTGTACCACCGGTTGACGGAGGTCGATTTGGGCGCGCCGAAATAAGTCACGAAATCGAGCGAGGGCAGGCGATAGGTGAAGTCGTTTTCCGCATACGGATAGATGTGCTTCAGGCCCACGGTGGCACCTGCGCTCAGGAACGGCGAGTCTGTGCAGTTGACCTGGTTGATGTCGAAGGGATCGTCCGTCAGTTCGCCCAATTCCACCGCGATCGCCGAAACATCCTCGGCGAAGGATTTCTGCGCATCCACGTAGGTGCCGAAGGCATAGGTCTGGCCGGCCGGCGGTCCGTTCTCGGCGTAATGATAGCCGCCGATGCAGCAGCCGCCCTCGGTAAGGAAGACGTTATAGGTCACGAACAGCGCCACCACGCCAGGATTGATGATGTTCGGCTCCGCCGCGATGTAACCCTCCGCCAGACTGTCGAAATACCCGAAATCGATTGTGCCGACCATGCCGCGGCCAACTGGGTTGGCGATGACGCTGCCGGAGCCGCTGGTGACGTGAATCTGGAGCGCGTCCTTCGCCACGCTCGCGTCATAGAGCAGGTGATAGCCGGGGTTCTTCTTCACCGAACTCCAGAAATTGCCGCGCTGGAAGGCGTCGATGAATTGCGTGGTCCCGAGATCGGTGCCGCCCTGAACGTAATCGATGTTCGCGGTGAAGAGCGGCGAATTGGCGATGTTCTGCAGCACCGTCTGGCCGTTCGAAACCTTGTGCTTGCCCGGATTGAATGTCTTGTTGCCGTTATTGTCGTCGTAAATCGCGATCACCGGCACCAGCACCACGCCCACATGGGTGGTGCCGGTGCTGGCGGGATCGCCCCCCACCATGGTGAAGTTCACGTCGCGGCCGTTGCGGTCGGTGAAGCTGCCGGTCCATTGCGGCAGCTGCGGGGTGCCCGGCACGGCATGCCGTGTTGCACTGTGAAGCGACAGATACATCGGCCGCGCCTTCTGGCCCGCATTCGCGCTGAAGGCCATCGCCGCCGTCAGCAGCAGCGCCGGAATGCCAAGGAGCTTCGTCATCGTATCCCCCATCATCAGTGCCCGGCGGGACAACGCCGCCTGATATCAGTGTGCCGCTCTTCCGCTTTGCTGTCCAGCGATGGGGAAAGACTGGGTTTTGTCTTGAAACAACCTGCCGGCTACGGCTTCACGCCGTAAGTGGCGAAGTCGGCGGCAATGTCCGAATCGAGCGTGGCGGCGGCAGCGAGATCGCCATCGCTGCCGGCCCGCCCCGCTTTCTTCTTCGCCAGCCCGCGCAGGTAGAGCGCACTGGCATTCAAAGGGTTGGCGTCGAGTGCCGCGCCGCAGTCGGCGATGGCCGCTGCGTAGGCCGCATTGCGATATTGTACGAAGCAGCGCGCCTCCAGCACGGCCGCATCGTTCGGCTTCAGCGCCAGCGCCTTGGTGCAATCGTCCAGCGCCGTGTCGAGGCCGTGGTTGCCGGCCGCGCGGGCCCAGCAGGCTTCGCGCAGGGCATCGGCAGAATTGGGCTCCAGCTCCGCCACGCGGTCGAAATCGTCGATGGCATGGCCGGTATCCTCCATCGCCAGGAAGGCGCGACCCCGTAGAGTGAGCGCGCCCGCGTTGTCCTTGTTGAAGCGGAGGAAGTCTTCGAAATCGCTGATGGCGCTGGCGTACAGCTTCGTGTGGTAATAGGCGCGACCACGGTCGAAATAGGCCCAGCTCACGTCGCGATCGGCGCCCGCGCCGACGATATCGCTACACGCCACGATAGCATCCTGCCCGTCGGCCTGCATGCAGCGCTGCTCCAGCGCGGTCTGCGCCGATGCAGACGCGGCGAACAGCACCGCCGCAGCAATGAAGGCATAAGTGGTGTGTCTCGGGCTCATGGCCGGAGTCCAGCACCGCGCAAGCGAAAGCTCAACTGTCAAATGCGACGGGCGAAGGCCAGCCCTCCGCGCAAAAAGGCGCAGAGCCGCTCTTCTACGTCGAAATCCGAAGCCCGATTTCGATCGCGTTCGCCGCTTGGTCGCGCGTGCTTGCGGCCAGAGCAGAGAGTAAAGGATGCACCGCTTGCCATCTGTCAGGACAGAACTGCTCGGGGTAAGCGGTCGCTTTTCGCACGCGGTCGTTGAACTGGAACGCCGTCTCCAAGCATAGCAGCAGCGCTTTGGAAAAGTCGGCTCGAAGACCACCGCTGTCGGCGACACGGGGCAGGTCTGGGTTGATCGGAAGCTGCATGCCGTCGAGCCAGATGCTAGCCGAGGCTGAATCGAGGACGCGCGGCATCCGGTTCAGCCACTGGAGACGGAGATCGGCCTCGCTCTGAAGCCTGATGAATTCCTGCCGGAGCCGAAGGAAAGCAGCAAGGGTCTTTTCCTCGGTTCGGCGGCTGCGGCCGCGGCGTGACAGCAACTCCGCTGCAATCGGCACCGTCAGCGCGATCACGACTGCCAATATGGTGCCAACCGCTTGTACCCATGCCGCCAAACCCGGATGGCATTCGATCCAGCGCACGACGTTGGAGGGCTCAAAAGCGCACGCATTCAACCCTGTCAAAAGCCCCATTGGTGACCGGCCTCGCATCGGCTGCGGACGAAAGCTTTGGCCAGGCTCATTTGCAAAACAGCGGTTGTCGTCCTCACGACAGGTCGCTCTGATCGTCAAGTCTATCCAATTAGGAGCGATTATGAGCCCGACGACGGCAGCTCATCTGGGACGAATTCCAGATCTTTCGGACATTTCCGTCCGAAACGGTCTGAAGCGAAGACCCCATCCTTACTGGCAGCCGATCACGATTGGCCGGTTCCTCGGCTACTCGCGAATGCCTTGCGCCCCGGCTCAGTGGTTGGCGCGATACCGCAGCAAGAGTGGCAAGTATCGCCAAAGGCGATTGGGAGCACCCGACGACCAGCTGCCGGCGAACGGTCGATCGGTCTTTTCGTTTGAGCAGGCCCGCGAAGCGGCAGACCGGCTGTTCAGAACGCCGGCCGTGGCCAAAGAAACCACCGATCCCAACCCGATCGGGAGAATGCATGGACTGATGTATTGTCCGACTGGCTCGGTTTACACGCTCGCGCACGCCCTACAGGAATACCTGGAATGGAAGCGGCTGCGGTCCGCCCAGACGCACTATGACGTGATCGTCGCGATGATCAATTATCATATCCTGCCGAGGCTCGGCCCTTTCGGGCTGGAGGAGCTTCGAGGCGAACACTTCAGAAGTCATTTCCGCGAGGTGATGGAAACGCCGCCGAAGCACGGTGGCCGACCGGCTGGCGAACGCAAGCCGTTATCCAGCTGGGACAGCGAGGCTCTACGCAAGCGAAAAAAGACAGTGAATGCGTTGATCACCATTATTCGGGATACGCTTCAACTCGCGTGGGAGAACAGCAAGACCGACAATGATCGGCTGTGGCGTTCGCTGCGCACATTTCCGAACGTCGACCGGCCGCGCATGATGCATTTGAGCAGGGCGGAATGCCGCTTGCTCCTGAAGAATTCTCGGCCCGACCTTCAAAATTTGATTCTGGCGGCTCTGTACACCGGCTGCCGCAGCCTGGAGCTGCTGCGAATGCGGGTCTGCGATGTCGGTCGGGACGGTTACGGTGTCTATGTGGTCCCATCCAAGACGCACACGCCGCGCTTTATCTTTCTGCCCGATGAAGGAATGGCGTTCTTCCTAGGGCTGAAAGGACGTCGGCCGGCGAACGCGCTGCTGTTCACAAGAACCGACGGCAGACCCTGGAGCACGTATTATCGTGTTGTATTCAAAGCGGCGGTGCGAAAAGCGGGATTGCCGGAGGACTTCAGTTTTCATGGTCTGAGGCACACATATGCCAGCCAGCTTGTGCAAGCCGGCGCGCCGCTCCCCGTCGTTTCCGATCAACTCGGCCATGTGAACACCGTCACCGTCAGCAGAACCTACGGTCACGTCTCGCCGCAGGTGCGGGAATCGGAAGTGCGGCAGCGGTTCACGGTTTTGAGTTCGAAAAATGCGCGCGAGGCTGAACGGAGGGAAAAGGCGTTGGGACGGTGGCGGGCCAGCTTGCACGGTTCGAATTGGCGGACATACGCGACGATTGGAGACCTCCGCAGTCGCCAAAACACGCTCTAACAATTCCGCGCTGCGGTAACAGGATTCTGTCCAAGCTGAAGGCCCGGATCTTCGAAACCATGTTCTCGAAGTGCCGTGTACGCGCCACCTAGACTGTTTGGCTGGACTAGGAAACGGTGGCACGTAGCGGCACGTGACCTATGCTAACCCATTGAAATTGCTTGGGGGCGACTCCAGCCTTTTTTCGGTTTTTCAGCTCGAAAATGGCGGATTCCCTGGAGATTTTGTACGCTCATAACGGTCGGGTCGCAGGTTCGAGCCCTGCCAGGCCCACCACCTCACACCGCTTGTTCTGCGAAGTCCCCAGTGCGAAGACTGATTTGCCATGCGCGCGATGGTTCTCGACAGCGCCAATACGCCCTTGCGCCTGGACACGAGCAGACTGCTCCCGGTCCCGGGTCCGCGGCAGGTCCTGATACGGGTGCGCGCCTGCGGCGTCTGCCGCACGGATCTGCATGTGGCGGATGGTGAGCTGCCAAGCCCGAAGCCTCAACTGGTTCCGGGACACGAAATCGTCGGCATGGTTGAGCACATCGGGCCCGGAGCGGAACGGCTTGCCGTTGGCGATCGCGTCGGCGTGCCATGGCTGGGGTGGACATGCGGTGTCTGCGAGTACTGCCGCTGCGGCCGCGAGAACCTCTGCGACAGCGCCCGGTTCACCGGCTATAACCTCGACGGCGGCTACGCCGAGTACGTCGTCGCCGACGAGCGCTACTGCTTTCCAATTCCGGTCGCCTTTGCCGATGTAGCGGCGGCCCCGCTGTTATGCGCCGGCCTGATCGGCTACCGCACGTTGCGGATGGCCGGCGAAGCCCGTCGGCTGGGTATCTACGGCTTCGGGGCCGCAGCGCATATTGTGGCGCAGATGGCCAGGTATCGCGGCCAGCAGGTCTTCGCCTTCACCAAGCCAGGAGATGCGCCGGGGCAGGCGTTTGCCCGCTCCCTGGGCGCGGCTTGGGCGGGCGGCTCCGATGAAAGGCCGCCGGAGCGGCTGGACGCAGCCCTCATTTTTGCGCCGGTGGGCGCGCTGGTGCCGACCGCACTTGGAGCGACAGCAAAGGGCGGAATTGTGGTCTGCGCGGGCATTCATATGAGCGATATTCCGGCATTTCCGTACCGACTGCTTTGGCAAGAGCGCACGATCTGCTCGGTCGCGAACCTCACGCGGCAGGACGGCGACGAATTCCTGGCGCTCGCGGCGGAGATCCAGCTCCGCACAACGACCACGAAATTTCCGCTTGCTGCGGCAAACGAGGCCTTGGCCGCCCTTCGTGAGGGCACTGCGGAAGGCGCCGCCGTGCTAGTGCCGTGACGGGTTGGCCTTCCGCGGCGAGTGCAACGAAAATTATTTCGTGATCGCTGGAACCAGAAGCATGCCGCCCCATTTTGCTGAATGCCGCCCAATGTACGTTGTGCGGCATGCGGAGGTGGCAATGGTGTCCGAAGAGGCAATTCGCGAACGCAGCTACACGATCTGGGAGCAGCAGGGGCGTCCCGAAGGAAAGGCGATCGAGCATTGGCTACAGGCCAAGGGCGAACTCGAGGCCGAGCGCCAGCCAAAGCGCAAATCCCCGGCCTTTGAATATTACGCGAGGCTTTACCGGTTTGAAGAATGGCAGCGTTTGGTCCTGCCTCGGCCCCGGATTTCCGTGCCGCCCCAGGTGACGATGGCCGCACGCATCTCTCGTGATCGGCGTCCGGCGGCCGCCTAACCGCTATCTCTGCCAGGCGACGAGCGCCAGTTCCGCGGGCACCTGCACACCTTCCCGATGCGGGATGACACGAACAGTGTAGTCATCGACCGGCTTTAGCGCCTCCACTTCGCCGGCATAGATGTAGCCGTTCATCGCGCCCGGAATGGATTGCTCCTGGTGCAGCACGACTGCCTCTGCCGGCGTGTCGTCGTGCACGTCCGCGAAGAGTTGCACCTGCACCGAGGACGGCGAAATCTCCCCCAGGAATACCGGCACCGACACGCGCCAGCGATCCTGGGTTCGCGAGATGGTCGGCCGCTCGATGTGCAAGCCCAGCCAGCGCCGGGTCAGCGTCTCGGCCCAGGCCCGCGCCTCGCGCGCCTCCGCGCAGCCTTTGGCGCTGCGCTCCCGGTAGAGCGTGGATAGCGGCAAATAGGCCCGTTCGACATAATCGCGGAACATGCGCGTGCTGGCGAAGGCTGGCGTCAGAGTCGCTGTGCTCCGACGTACGCGGGCGAGCCAGCGGCGCGGCAGGCCTTCGGCATCGCGGTCGTAGAATTCCGGCACGATGCGGGTTTCCAGCAGCGCGTAGAGACTTTCGGCATCCCGGGCATCGACCTTGTCGGCTTCGCCGCCTTTGTCGTCGCCAATGGCCCAACCGACATCTGGGCGAAAGGCTTCGTCCCACCATCCATCCAGGATCGAGCAATTGATGCCGCCATTCACCAGCACCTTCATTCCGCTGGTGCCGCAGGCTTCCCAAGGGCGTCTGGGATTGTTGATCCAGACATCCACGCCCTGCACCAGTTCCTGCGCCAGCGCGATGTCATAGTCCTCCAGAAAGACAACATGGCGGCGGTACCGCGGATTGCGCGCAAGCTCGATCCACTGACGGATCATGACCTTGCCTTCCGTGTCGGCCGGATGGGCCTTTCCCGCCACTGCAATCTGCATCGGCCGTTGCGGGTTCGTCAGCAGCCGATCGAGGCGCGCCGGATCGCGCAGCAGCAGGTTGGGGCGCTTGTATTCGGTGAACCGGCGCGCAAAGCCGACAGTGAGGATGTTGGGATCGAGCACGGTGTCGGCCTCGCGCACGGTGCCCTGTTCGGCGCCGCGCTCGCGCAATTGGGTGGCGAGGTGCTGACGCACCTTTTCAACCAAGCGCTGGCGTCCCTCGCCGCGCATGGCCCACAGTTTTTCGTCCGGAATGGCGGCCATGCGCTCGGCGAGATTGTCCGGCATGTCGCGCCAACGTTCCTTGCCACAGGCATCCTCCCACAGCCGGTCAGCCTGCGGCGAATCCCATGTGGGGATGTGGACGCCGTTGGTGACGTGTCCCACCGGAACTTCGCAGTTGGGCCAGCGCGGAAACAGAGGCTGGAAAATGCGGCGGCTGAATTCGCCATGAAGCCGGCTCACCCCAAGGGTGATGGCCGAGCCGCGCTGGGCCAGATAGGCCATGTTGAAAGCTTCGTCCTTGTCGTTCGGATCGATGCGGCCGAGCCCGATCAGTTCCTCTGTTCGGACGTTGCAGCGCTCCAGCTCCCGTTCGCGGTAGGGCAGATAGCGTGCAAGCAGGCTCGGTGGGAAAGCGTCGAAACCGGCGGCCACCGGCGTGTGGGTGGTGAAAACATTGCCGGCGCGCGTGGCCCAGAACGCATCCCAGAATTCAAAACGGCAATGCTCGGCGCGCAACCGCGCCCGCTCGACGATGGCGAAGGCGGCATGGCCTTCGTTGATGTGGCAGATTTCCGTTTCCGGATGCAGCTTTTCCACCACGCGCCAGCCACCGATGCCGAGCACGATCTCCTGCATCAGGCGGATCTCGCTGCCGCCGCCGTAGAGCTTCGCCGTGATGCCGCGGTCCACCGGACTGTTCAGCGGATCGTTGCTGTCGAGCAGGTACAGGGTGACGCGGCCGACGCTGGCTTTCCATACCCGGAGCTGGACCGTGCGTCCCGGAAATTCGATCGGGATACGCAGCCATCCATCCTCGAGAATTGCCGGCGCAATTGGCAGGCTTGCCGGTTCATTGTACGGATACAGCTCCTGCTGCAGGCCCTCCGCATCGACAATCTGGCGGAAGTAGCCCTCCTGATAGAGAAGGCCGATACCGATCACCGGCGCGCCGAGGTCGCTCGCCGTTTTCATGTAGTCGCCCGCCAGCACGCCCAGGCCCCCGGCATACAGCGGCAGAGCAGCCCCCAGCCCGAACTCCATGCTGAAATACGCGATGCCCTTCAGGCCGGCAGCACCGTGCGAGGATGCAAACCAGCCCGGCTGCCCACGATATTGCTGACGCCCCGCCTCGAAGTTGCGGAGCCGATCGAGAAAGTCCGGATCGCTCGCCAGTTGCTGCAGGCGCTGCGGCGAAGCGCTCTGGAGCACGCTCCACGGATTGCGGGTGCGCTGCCACAGGCGGGGATCGATTTCGTCCCACAGCGCGTCGGCTTCGTGCGTCCAGGTCCAGCGCAGATCGAGCGCCAGATTGCGCAACTCCGAAAGCACTTCGGGGAGATTGGGAAGCGGCAGCGCGACCATTTTACAACGGCATAATCTCTTGGTTCAGTCAGGCAGCCCGCTGGCGTTTAATCAGCACATCGGCCGTTGCGGCGTCAACAGCGCCGCCTTCACCATGGTATTCGCTAGAACCTAACGCCCCCTTTCATGACCCATCGCACATTCTTCAGCGATGAAAGGTCCTCTGGCGGAGAGCCTTCGACGACGATCAGATCCGCCAGGTGGGCAGCTTTGATGCTGCCGAGTTCGTTCTTCTTGCCAAGGATTCGTGCGTTCACGGCCGTTGCAGCCAGAAGCACTTCTGCCGGCGACATGCCAAGGCGCGCCATCCAGATAAGTTCGCGCACATTCTCGCCATGCGGATAGGGGCCAACGTCGCTGCCGCAGCCGATGGTGACGCCCTCCGCCAGCGCATTGCGAAAACCGCGTTCTGCCATCTGCATGGATTCGGTGGGATGGGATTCGCCGGGCACGAAATATTCGCTGAGCGCCTCGCTGACGGTGAGCGTCGGCAGGAACGCGACATCGTTCTCCCGCATCAGCGCGAAGGTTTCGCGAGAGCCGGCATAACCATGCTCGATGGTCTGCACGCCGGCGCGCGCGGCGCGCTGCATCGCTTCGTCCGTCATCGCATGCACCGCGACGGGGCGGCCGAGATCGTGCGCGGTGGCGACCGCAGCGTTCAGCTCCTCCTGCGAGAAGGTCGGGCGCGTTTCGCCGTTCGGGCCAACGCGATAATCGCCGTAGAGCTTGATCCAGTCCGCGCCGTGCGCCGCTTCGATCCGCACTGCGCGCACGATTTCACCGACACCGCTCGCTTCCAGCGCGCCCTGCGGGAAGCAGCAATCGGTGCGGTAGTTGCGGCGCATCGGACCATACGCGCCGGTTGCCACGATTGCTCTGCCCGCCACGAACAGGCGCGGGCCTTTCACGATGCCGTCGTCAATGGCGCGCTTCAGCGACACATCCGCATAACCGGCGCCCTCCGTGCCGAGGTCGCGCAAGGTGGTGAAGCCCGCCATGAGCGTGGCTTCGGCATGGGCCACGGCGAGGGCGGTGCGATAGGCCTCCGACTCTCTCAGCACCTGGTCGTCCCACGACGTTTCGTTGTAGGGATGCAGGAACAGATGCGAGTGCAGATCCATCAGGCCCGGCAGCAACGTGCAGCCGGAAAGCGCGACCACTTCGCAATCACTCACGTCGCCGATGGATTGCCGCGGGCCAGCAGCGGCAATTCGGTCGCCTCCGACGAGCACGCACCAGCCGCGATGCGTCTCGCCGTCTGTCCAAACCTGTTCGGGAACGAGGAGAGTGCGTTTGTTCATCTCTCCTCGCCCATCACCAAACTTAAGCCGCCCAGCCCATTACGGCCTTCACCTCCAGGAATTCGTGGAAGCCGAAGGCGCCCCATTCGCGCCCGGTGCCGGAGTGCTTGTAGCCGCCGAACGGCGCATTGAGATCCACGCCGGCGCCGTTCAGATGCACATTGCCGGTGCGCAACTGTGCCGCTACCTCCCGCGCATGCTCCAGCGAGCCGGACTGCACATAGCCGGACAACCCATACGGCGTGTCGTTCGCCTGTTCGATCGCCTCGCTTTCCGAATCGTACGGCAGGATCGACAGCACGGGCCCGAAAATCTCCTCTCGCGCGATCGTCATGTCGTTCCGCACATTCGCAAACACAGTCGGCCGCACATAGTAGCCGCGGTTCAACCCTTCCGGCCGCCCCACGCCGCCGGTCACTAAGGTTGCGCCCTCGTCAATGCCGGCCTGGATCAGCCGCTGGATCTTGTTGAACTGCGTCTCGCTCACCACCGGCCCAAGGCGCGTGCCTTCGGCGAACGGATCGCCCACCTTCACCTTCTCGGCCGTCGCCTTCGCAATCGCGACCGCTTCATCCTGTTTGCCACGCGGCACGAACATGCGGCTGGGCGCATTGCACGACTGACCCGAATTGGAAAACATGTTCATCACGCCTTCGGGAATCGCCTTCGACAGATCGGCATCCTCCAACACGACGTTGGCGGATTTGCCGCCCAGCTCCTGCGCCACGCGCTTCACCGAATCCGCCGCCGCTTTCGCCACCGCGATGCCGGCCCGCGTCGAGCCGGTGAACGACATCATGTCGATCCCCGGGTGCGCGCTCAGCGCTTCGCCGACCGTTGGCCCATCGCCGTTCACCAGGTTGAACACGCCCGCCGGCACGCCGGCTTCGTCCAGCACTTCGGCGAACAGCACCGCGTTCAACGGCGCGATTTCCGATGGCTTCAGCACCATGGTGCAGCCGGCGGCCAGCGCCGGCGCCACCTTGCAGGCGATCTGGTTGATGGGCCAGTTCCAGGGCGTGATCATGCCCACCACGCCCACCGGCTCGTAGCAGATGGCGGTGGCGCCCTGCTGTCTCACGAATTCGAAATCCTTCAGCACCTTCATGGCGGTGGTGAGGTGGGCGATGCCCATGGCCGCCTGCGCGTTCTTCGACAGCGACAGCGGCGCCCCCATCTCGCGGGAAATGGTTTCGGCGAATTCGCCGTAACGCCGCTGATAGATCTCCACGATCTTCTGCAGCAGCGCGAGGCGCTCGTCTTTGGTGGAGCGCGACCAGGCAGGGAAGGCGCGCCGCGCGGCCGCCACCGCCTTGTCCACGTCCGCTTTGGAGCCGAGGCTGATGCGGGCGAAGGCCTCTTCGTTCGCGGGATCGATCACGTCGAGTGTCTTCGGCGTCACCGGATCGACCCACTTGCCGTCGATGTAGAATTGCAGCTTGTTCAGCATCAGATGCTCCTTCGCGGATATCGGGGAATGCCTTTACCCCAATATAGGCGGCCGAGGGAGTGCGGCCAATCGCGAAGGTAGCGCGGTCATGCAACCGCGCGGGCAGCGCGCCCTTGCGCGGGGCCGGGTGCAACACCACGAAGTGGCAGCGGGCGAATAAATAATCTTCCCCGTTTTAACGGGGCGCTCTCGGCAAGCGATTCCGGCCTAGCCGCGGCCGGTCATCAGCGGTCCTGCTGGAGATGGGGCAAATTGCAGGGGTGGGACCTTCGCACCCGGCGAGTCTACGGTGATGGTGCGATATAACATTTGCCCGACGCTGCTGTAGCTGACCGCCTCGATCGCAAGGAAGCCACATAGCATCGTGAGGATGCCCCAACGCCACGCGGGGTGAACATGGCCGTCGCGCCGGAAGTCGGCCACGATGCCTGCGACCGGAAAGATCAGGCCCGCGGCGAAGCTGGCTTCCCAGGCCCAGGGCGCGAGCAATGGCAGCGGCAGCAAACGTCCAAACCCCGGTCCCATCAGCATGGCCATGCCGCACAGGTGCAAGCGGCGATGCCACTCCGTGCGGTTGCGCAGCAGGATGGCGGAGCCCGTCAGTGCAGCGAAGGTCACGAGGGAGAGCGGATCGAAGATCAGGAAATGAAGCGGGCGGAAGAAGAACGGCACCTGGCCGCGCCGCACCATCGCGATCGTCACGCCGAAGCCAAGCACGATCATGGGAACGATCCACCCCGCCGCGACCCAGCCGAGGCGGCGATGGAGCGCCATGCGGCCGGTGGCGACGAAGATGTTCTGCAAGAGGTAGATCGTCACCCAGCCCATGAACATGATGGCATGGGCATGAACGAGCGGCGGCGAGTAGAACGTTGACCGCCCCATGGCCAGTTGCGTCGAAAAGCCTGCGACGATGACCAAGGTCATCGCGAACGCCGCGCCCAGAAAGAAGCGCTCGTCTCCAGGCGGCGCAGCGACGACCTTGTCGATGGGCGCGTCCATGGAAGTTGTCATCGAAGCCCCCGTCCCCATAAACGATGCGCAAGCTAGCTCATCACCGCGGTCGTCGCCAGAGTAGCCAAGCTAACCTGCGGCTGTCGGATTTCTCAATTCGGCATTCGGCGACTTCGTGGTTCGTGGCAGCACACGCTGAGCAGCGTGATCGCGAGTGCCGGAAATTGATTCCCGATGCAGACTTCCAGATCCACGTCGTCCCCCGAAACAAATTCGGGTTGGCATAGCCGATTGCCGAACCGTGAATGCAGCCGGGGGAAGTGGACATGTCGGCCGATTCTCCCGAGGGAAGAGAGAATTGCCGTCGGCCAATCGTCGGAGCGCGCCGAACGCATAATCGTCGCTTAAGCTGCACAAAAAAACACCGCGCCCAATCCGGAACGGATCGCGCGTGCTGCGTTCTGAAAGGAGGCACTGAAGCCAACGCGCAATCCAAACAGTCATTTGCGCAGAGCTTTTGTTGCCATTGCGAAACGCGGAGTAGAGGTGATGCAGAACCCCGGCGCAACGCTGCGGCAGATTCCGCGCCCGCGCTCGGAAACGGCGCGGGTGGTTGGCACCGTTTTCGTGGGCGCCATTCACGTCGTCGCGATCTACGCCTTTATGACGGGATTGGCTGGGAAAATCGTGAAGGAGGCCCCCCATTTTATCGAGGCGAAAATCGTTCAGACGCCGCCGCCGAAGGTGAAGCCGCCGCCACCTCCTGAGGTGAAGCTCCAGCCCCCGCCAAAGGTCGTTCAGGCCTTCGTTCCGCCGCCGGACATCAAGGTGGCCACTCCCCCGCCGCCGGCGCCGGTGCGCCAGGTGCAACAGATCACGCCGCCACCGAGGCCCGCGCCGCCCGCCCCGATTGCGCCGCCTGCGCCGCAGCCGCCGCCGGCCGCACCGGCTGTTCCGGATTCCGGACCGCTTGGCATTGGCTCAACCCACACCATTCCGCCGTATCCGCCGGTGGCGCTGCGGCTGGGCAAGGAAGGCACCACGACGCTGAGCATCTCGGTTTCGGCTTCCGGCGCGGTCACGGATGCGACCGTCGTCAGCTCCAGCGGCGAGGACGAGCTCGATCAGGCGGCCGTGCAGTGGGTCAAGGCGCATTGGAAATACAAACCAGCCATCCGCAACGGACAGCCGGCTGCGGGCACCGTGCAGGCCAATGTGCGCTTCACGTTGAAAGACGCGCGCGGCTAAGCGCGAAGACAGCGCCGTGGCGTTTTGACACTTCATAAATTAAGCGCGCGATTTCTCTGGGAAAAAAGCTGCGCGGGACAAGCCGCCGCCGTATTGTTCAGGAACCTGAACGGGTTTCGCGACTCTCACAGGGATGGCCGCCCAATCCCCCCTTCAGAGCCGGTTCGACACCTATCTGTCGCGGGCAGAAGAGGCACGAAGGATCGCTGCCACCCTGAGAACGTCTGAAGATCGCCGGCTCTGGAACGAGATCGCGGACGAATGGCAGCGTCTGGCTGAACAGCTTGCGGGCGGTCCGCGCGATATCAGCCATTAGGCGGGGCTCGAGTCTGCTATCGACGAGGCCACAGATGAATCTCTCAGGCAAACCCTGCATTGTCACCGGCGGCAATGGTGCGCTGGGGGCGGCGGTGGTGAAGCGGCTGCGCTCCGACGGCGCGCGCGTTGCGATCGTCGCGCGGGGTTCGTCCGCGCAAGGCGATGGCATGATGTTCGGCGGCGTCGATCTCGCCGATCCGGCCGCGGCGCAAACTGCCGTAAACGCAGCCGCGGAAAAGCTAGGCGGATTGTATGCGCTGATCAATGTCGCGGGCGCCTTCCGCTGGGAGACTCTGGCGGACGGCAATGTCCGCACCTGGGATCTGCTTTATTCCACGAATCTGAAGACAGCGGTGTGCGCTTCGAAAGCCGCGCTGCCGCACCTGATCGCGAACGGCGGCGGCCGTATCGTCAACGTCGGCGCGGCAAGCGCCACAAGGGCAGCCACCGGCATGGGTGCCTATGCGGCATCCAAAGCGGGCGTGGCGAAACTCACCGAGGCGCTTTCCGAAGAAGTAAAGGCAAACGGCATTACCGTGAATGCCGTGCTGCCCTCGATCATCGACACAGCGGCGAACCGCAAAGAGATGCCGAACGCCGATTATAACAAATGGGTGAGACCGGAGGCGATCGCCGAGCTGATCGTGTTCCTCCTATCCGATCGAGGCAGCGCCATTACCGGCGCGCTGATACCGATCACCGGAAGGGTTTAGCATCGCCGGCAGGTTATCCTCCCCCCGCCGCGGGGGAGGATAGTGGCCGCGCGTATCCTCGGCAGGTCGGTTACTCCGCCGCTTCGCGGCGTTGGTGCTTCCCCTCCTGCACTTCATCGAAGATCTTCTGGATAAAGGCGTCGAGATCGCCCGGGTTGCGGCTGGTGATGATGCCACGGTCCGTCACCACTTCCTGGTCCACCCAGTTGGCGCCGGCGTTCTCCACATCCTTCCGGATGGATTTGTAGGACGTCATCTTGCGGCCGCGGCAGGCATCGGCCTGCACCAGCAGCCACGGCCCGTGGCACACGGCGGCGACGATCTTCCCGCTTGAAAGGAACTCGCGGACGATGCGCATCGCGTCCTCATCGACGCGCAATTTGTCTGGGTTGATGACGCCGCCGGGGATCACCAGCGCGTCGTAATCCGCGCAATTGCAATCCGAGATTGTCTTGTCGACCTCGATGGTACGGCCCCAGTCTCCCTGCTGCCAGCCACGAATGGTGCTGCCGTCCAGCGAAGCGACATCCACCTGCGCACCGGCAGCCCGTAACCCGTCGCGCGGCTTCTCCAGCTCGGACTGCTCGAAGCCGTTGGTGGCCATGATGAGAATTCTGGCGTCCGGGACCTTCGGCATTATTATCCTCCTTCTTTGAAAACATGTGAGGGCGCGAACGCCGCGCCCTCAGCATTCAACCGGACCTGTGCGTATCTTCGCGGGGATCACCAGTACGGCGTGGCGCCGTAATAGGAATAAAGCGCGCTTTCGCGGCCGCGATCTTCGTACTCCCAGGAATCGTTCTTGCGGAACTTCGGCGCGCTTTTCAGCTGCTCATCGGAGATGTTCACCTCGTAGCCGCCGAGCCGCTCATTGTAGGTGAGCAGCGACCAGGGAACGGGATAATAGTCATCACCGATGCCCAGGAAGCCGCCGAAGCTCATCACGGCGTAGGCGACCTTGCCGCTCAACTTATCGAGCATCACCCGTTCG
>Ga0157372_10003381_pt1 | contig 17216 bp, 25 predicted proteins | sample C55metaG_FD_115307 | JGI IMG/M metagenome (GOLD analysis project Ga0157372, IMG submission 115307) | Corn rhizosphere microbial communities from Kellogg Biological Station, Michigan, USA - C5-5 metaG | ecosystem: Host-associated > Plants > Roots > Rhizosphere > Soil | place: USA: Michigan... | reverse complement strand
TCCACCGCCGGGCCCGACAGCACCGCGTGCGTTGCACAGGCCCGCACCGAACGCGCGCCCTGCTTCAGCAGCGCCTCGGCCGCCTTGACCAGCGTCCCCGCCGTGTCGATCAAATCGTCCACGATCAGGCAATGCTGTCCTTCCACATCGCCGATAATATGCATCACTTCGGCGACATTCACATCCGTCCGCCGCTTGTCGATGATCGCCAGGGGCGAATCCATCCGCTTGGCGAACGCCCGGGCGCGTTCCACGCCGCCCGCATCGGGCGAAACCACCGTCAGGCCTTCGCCGCCCAGCTCGCTGAAATAATCCACCATCACCGGAGCCGCAAATAGATGGTCTACGGGGACGTCGAAGAAACCTTGAATCTGGGCCGCGTGCAAATCCAGCGCCAGAACACGGTCCGCTCCGGCCCGTTCGATCACACTGGCCACCAGACGAGCCGAAATCGGCATGCGCGGCCGGTCCTTGCGGTCCTGCCGGGCATACCCATAGTAGGGTAGCACTGCCGTGATGCGCTCCGCCGAGGCGCGCTTCAAAGCGTCCATCATCAGCAGCAGCTCCATCAGGTTGGTGTCCACCGGCCTGCAAGTGGGTTGCACCACGAAAACGTCGGCGCCGCGCACGTTTTCCTGAATCTGCAGGTGCACCTCGCCATCGGAGAACTGCTTTACATTGGCCACAGCCAATTGGCAACCGAGCTCATAGCAGATCTCTTTCGCCAGGACGGGATTGGCGTTGCCCGTGAAGACCTTGAAGTGATTGAACCTCATTTTGCGTACCGGCTGTGCAGCGGCCATAAGCTTTGGTCTGTCCGAATATGCTGGCGCATCTGCCGCCGCCAGAGCTGTTGATAGCTCCCGCGGTTCACCAACACTGCCGGCATGACCAGGTACCTCCCAAACACTCGATTCCCCTTTAAAACCGCCTGTGCGCGATCCCGCTCCGCATTAGAACCAAATATCGCGAAAATCGCCGAACCACTGCCCGTCATCCTCACGCCGGGCCGCGCCCCACCCGTACCTAACTGCGACAGCTTTCGCGCAATCATTTGGAGCTGGGGAAACTGGCGAAAGACAATTGCCTCGAAGTCGTTCGCGCTGAACGGACTCGCCGCCCCTGCCGAATGTTCACTCGCCAACACTCGAACAAAGGCCTGGAACTTATTAATTCTACTAGACGAAGCGTCGGCAGTCAAACCGCTGCTCCGATGTGAATCCAGGGCCTGATAGGCGGGCCCCGTCGCCACATGCAGTCCGGACGAGACGATCAGGATCGGCTGAGGCTTTAGGTCCGGGATTTCATAGACTTCGGTACCACGGCCGATCCCCACGGCCGCACCGCCGGTAAGAAAGAAAGGGACATCACTGCCTAACTCCGCGGCGATTGAATCGACTGCCAGAGAACGTCCTATCAGCACCGGCAGTGCCAATAGAACAGCGGCGGCGTTGGAGGATCCTCCTCCCAGTCCGCCTCCCATGGGGATCTGTTTCCGCAGACGGAAATGCACTCTGGCGTGGGCCTTGAGTCCATCCAGGACGGCTTGCGCGCTTCTTAATATAAGGTTGCCAGGGATCGCCAGGGGATCGTCGATCGAAATGTTCGTACGCCGCGCCGGTTGGTATTCAATGTCGATGGTATCGGCCAGAGAGATGGTCTGAAACACCGTCCGCAATTCGTGGAACCCGTCGGTGTGCCGATGCAGTACGCGCAGATCCAGGTTGATCTTCGCGAGGGATTGGATGGTCGCCCGCCGGATCGGCATTTAGTTGAATTTAGTAATGCAGGAGGGTTTGTACGTCGTAGCCGGGAAGTTTGTCGCGGCCATTCAGCCCATCCAGCTCGATGACGAAGCTCAATCCGGCTACCCGGCCGCCGAGTTTTTCAACCAGTTTGGCCGCGGCCGCGGCCGTTCCGCCGGTAGCCAGGACGTCGTCGACGATCAGAACGTTGTGACCCGGCTCGATGCCGTCCTTGTGAACTTCCACCGAGTCGGTACCGTATTCGAGTGCGTACTCCACGCGTTCGACAGGCGCGGGCAGTTTCTTCGGCTTGCGCATCGGCACGAACCCTGCGCTCAAGGCGTAGGCCACGGCGGGGGCGAAGATGAATCCGCGGGCTTCGATTCCCACGACTCGGTCTATTCCATGACCTGCAAAATGCGCGCGCAGGGCGTCGATCACGGCGCGCAGGCCGCTGGGATGCTTGAGCAGCGTGGTGATGTCGTAGAACAGGATGCCGGGTTTGGGATAGTCGGGAATCTCGCGGATTAAACTCTTGAGTTGATTCATTCCGGGGGCTGGTTTGGCGGATGTGTTAGCGGATGTCAAACCCTTCAATTCTAGCATCGAGGTTCGTGTCACAGCTGACCTCTTCGACCTCGATGCCACGCACCTCCCCGGCCGGCGGACCTTGGCGGAGTCGTCCTTCAAAATCCTCCAGGCGACGGGCCGGACCTGCGGCGTAAGCTTCCACGCGTCCATCCGACAGGTTGCGAACCCAGCCCCTCAATCCGAGTTCGCGAGCAACGCGGGCCGCGAAAAAGCGATAACCCACGCCCTGCACCTGCCCGGATACCCAGAACTTGCGCGCTGGTGTATTCGCCTTGCCCATGCTTCTATCTGTTATAGCTAAACCTGTTATAGCTAAACCTCTGGAGTCAGGGAATGGGGCGGCATGATATACTCCGGTCGTGCGAAAATGGAGTTCTCAGGCTTGGTGCTGAGAAATGTCCACGCCGAAGGGCGGGAGTAATTCAGTGGTAGAATGCCAGCTCCCTGAATACCCCCAGTAGAATCAATCGTTTTCCCTCCTTGCTGTCCGGTCTACTGTCCGGCTTTTGATTTCCATTTGCGAACCATGGTATTCGGCGTCAGCCTGGGCAACACCGCCGCGCAAGCAATGGAGGAGCAGCGGCGAAGGCGCCACGAACTTGAAACTCACGCCTTGGGATTGGAACGGAAACGAAGTGTCTTGGATAACATGGTGATTCCTCACTGAACTCAGCGTGTGCGAGCCCGTACCACGGTGTACTCGTCGAATTCCGGCGTTTGCCCGGGCTCCTTCCATCTATGCAGGCTGATCATGTGAGCGATGCTGAGAGCAGGGTCGCGTGTGTTTAGCCGGCCCACATGCTCGGCGATCACTTTCGGCGGAATCCCGGCCGCAGTGATCATAGTCGGAGCTTCAATTAATTGCATGATTCCCTCCCGGCGATTATCCTCGGATCGCGACCACTTGCAGATACTCCGCATCGACCCTGGTGGTTCCGTCATTAGCCCGATTGTGACGGGACCACAAATCCGTCAGCTCGGCGCGAAGCTGCTGCTGCGCCTCTTTTCCGATGGATGCAAACGCGCGTGTCATCGGCCCATAGTTCGCGCGGAAAAACTCAACTACATCCGCGGACGAAAACGGATAACTGAGTTCGTAAAGGCGGCGCGAACATTCGAGGCTCGCAATCCCGCTCCGCAGCCGTTCGCGAACGGTCGGCTCATCACCCCACAACACGGGCGACGGCATGCCCGAAGGCGCGATGTGTTTGGCAATGGTCTTAAACATCTGCCCAACGAACCCAGGGCCCGTCCAGTTCGCCATTGCGATTACCCCTCCGGGCCGGCAGACGCGAGTAAGCTCGGCTGCGACCAGTTCCGGACGAGGGGCAAACATCGCGCCGATCAGGCTAACCACTGCATCGAACGTGGCGCTTTCGTAAGGCAGGGCTTCCGCATCGCCCTCTTCGAACACGACTGTTAGCCCCTCCGCGGCCGCGCTTCGACGCGCTTGGACCAGCCAGTTGGCCGCTATATCGCACCCGGTCACGCGAACTCCCGCTCTCGCTGCAATCAGCGAAAGCTGCCCTGCGCCGCAGCCCACATCGAGCAATTGTGCGCCCGCCTTGATGGGCAGGCGCCGGTAAAACGCCTCAGCATCGCGCTCCATATAGCGGCTGAATCGGCCATAGTCGCCTGTCATCCAGGTATTGCGCAAACGGTTTTTTAATTCGTCCAGTCCGGTCTCTTTCTCTAGAACGCTCATTACTATTGCCTCCTGGCTCTACTATGCGGCGGACACGATTTAGAAACTTGCTCGACCGTTCCGCATTCTTGCCGAAAACATCCAAATTGAGAGAATCTGGAGCCATGGACGCCCTCTCCCAAGTGCTGAAAATCGTCAAGCTCAGAGGAGCGCTGTTTTTCAACGCCGAATTTTCCGCTCCCTGGGGAGTAGCGTCGTCTCAATCGAGCCGGGTCGCTCCGCTGCTCTGCCCCGGCGCGGATCATGTGATCATCTACCACTACCTGGCCGATGGCCGCGCATATGCGCAATTGCCCGACCAGAGCCGCCGCGATCTGGGGCCGGGCGACGTGGTGATCTTCCCGCACGGAGATGCACACATCCTGGGAAACGGCGCATGCAAGCCGGCTGATTCGCTGAGAACCTTCGCTAAGAATCTGAGCAACGGCCTCAAAGTCGCCCGTTACGGCGGCGGAGGGGAACTGACGAGGTTCGTGTGCGGCTATATGGCCTGCGATCCGAGTTTGAGCGAAGTCGTACTGGCGGGCTTGCCGTCGATGTTCGTGGTCAATATCGCGAATGATCCCGAGGGCCAATGGCTGGCAAATTCGATTCAGTTCTCGGTGGGCGAAGCGGGAGGACACGGAACCGGCAGCGATGTGGTTCTGGCTAAGTTATCTGAAGTTCTGTTCGTCGAGACGCTGCGCCGCTTCATTCAGGACCTGCCGGATCAGCAGAAGGGATGGCTCGCAGGTGCGCGCGATCCAGTGATCGGCGAAGCGCTCGCGCTTCTGCATAAGAACCCGGCGCACCCTTGGACGATCGCGAACCTCGCGCACCATGTCGGGGTTTCGCGCACGCGATTTGCGGAGCGCTTCCGATACTTTCTGGGCGAGACTCCGATGGCCTATCTGACACGGTGGCGGCTCAAGCTGGCCGCGGAAACGCTCGTGACTTCCAATGCGAACGTGGTCGAGATCGCGGCCGAGGTCGGCTATGCGTCGGAAGCGGCGTTCAACCGGGTGTTCAAGCGGCAATTTGGATGTCCGCCCGCGCAGTTCCGCCGCTCCCGGAATGCGTCACAAACGAAGTAGTCCTCGGAGGAATTTTCGCGTGAACCTGCATCATGGATTTGGCCTGATCAGGTACCGCCTCGGGCGCACTCAATTCTCATCATGTTCTCATCAAGCTCTCAGGACCCTTCAGGAGCCCTAGACCCGTCTGTGTCTGCCACAGATGCAGAGAAAAACATTTTGGAGAAACGAGATGTCAGAGAACAGTGCTAACGTTTGCACCATCCTGCACCTGCGCTTCAAGTTGCCTGTACCGCAAGGTGTCTTGCTTGCCCATAGCCGAGAAGCGCTATCATCTTGCCTCGGTAGAAGGTCTGATCTGGAAAGATCCGGGTGTCGCAAGAGGAGGAGTTTGAGATGGGCGGCATCTATCTGTTTTGCCAACCGGGAAACCGCCGAGGCTTACCTGAACCATCCGGTAATCCAGGCTGTCTGCAGCAATCCCGCCGTAGTATCCAGCCAGTCCCAGCTATGGGATTTAGAGAGTTCCCTCTCGGCTATCTTGCGGCATCGTTAGTTCAGCGCAGATTCTTCTTAGCCCGCACTTGCTTCCAACTCTTAACCTTACCTAGCTCAGGCCGGCTGGCAAATACTCATGACCACTTCGGCCGTCTTCTTTTCATCGTGAACTCGTAGCGCCACGTCTGGCCCGGAGATCATGCCGACGACTCGACCCAAATTGTCAACTGCCGGGATGCGCTTCACTTGATGCCGCTCCATCAGCTCCAAGACTTTCTGATAGCGATCATCCGGCGAGCAGGTCACAACCGGACGCGTCATGATCCGATTTACCGCGATCGTATTCGGATCGTTGCCTTCGGCGACCACCTTCATCGCCAGATCCCGATCCGTAATGATTCCGACGAGTTTCTTCCCTCGCAAATTGCCAATGACAGGCAGAGCACCGATGTTATGTCTCTTCATCAGGTAGTGGTTCAGTTTGAGGTTCAAACTGAACCACTACCCGCACCTGAGCCCGAGCGAACAAACGAGTCAGGGGCAGCCACAAGGTGAATAGCGCAGCGTTCCGGACGATGCGCGCCAGCAAGGATCTGCTCCAGCGCGGGACTTCCGCCGGAGTGGGGATGGCTGTGACTCGTGTTAGTTCGCCCAATGTGCGGGACCAGCCAACGCGGACTCGTCGATGCTGGTGTCGAGGTGCTGCTTGAGATCCATCATGAGTTCGACCCGATCCAGCGAGGTCAGCCCTAATTGGTCGAGTGTTGTGGTTTCAGTCACCTCGCGGCCCGGCGCGTATTTGCGTACAACGTCCAGAAGATGATCCCCGGAAGGCGGAGGCGGTGCCGTGGCGCCAGCGTCGACCCAACGTTGGATCTCAGACCGTTTGATTTTCTCTGTTCCTGTCGTCCTTGGCAGGCGGCTTCCCGACCAGACCGAGAGCCCGTGGACTTTCTGGTGATCCTCTAACTGCTGATTGGCTACGCGGATGACTGCTTCTGGTGATGTCCCGCCTTCGAGGACCAGGACCGCGTGCGGGTGGCCTTTTCCGACCACCGCGGACTCGCGGACACCGGGAATAACGTTCAGGACTCGCTCGACGTCTTCAGGGAATACCTTCAGTCCCTCCGGCGTGACGATGATTTCTTTCTTGCGGCCTCGGATCATCAGGCGGCCGGTGTCGTCGAGCGAGCCGATATCGCCCGTGTGCAACCACCCCTCGCTGAAAGCTGAACTCGCCTCTGGGGGCGCTCCATAGTAGCTTGGCGTGACACTTTCGCCGCGAACCAGAATTTCGCCATCCGCGGCGATCTTGATTTCCGTGCCCTCTACGGGCCGTCCAACCGTCCCTTTTTTAACCGCGAAGGGATTGTTGAAAGAGACAATGGGCGCAGTTTCAGTAAGTCCATATCCTTGAACGACGAGGAAGCCCAACCTGGACCAAAACTCTTCGAGTTCTGATTCGAGCGGCGCGGCTCCCGAGATGAACACCCAGAACTTCAAGCCGAAGTATCGGTGAATTCTTCGGTAGCGCCACCAACGCCGTGTCCAGTGTGTGCCGCGGGAGGTGGCCCGGCCGCTTCAGGAAATTGTTGCAGGAGATGTCCGCAGAGCACTTCCAACAGTTTGGGTACCACCGCCGCCAGCGAAATGCGCCGGCTTCGGATTTGGCGCACGATTTCGTGAGGGCTGTAGCCTCGTATGAAGACAGCCTCTGCCGGAATCAGTGGTACAAGGAGCATTGTCACGGCCTGGCCAAACATGTGACTGAGAGGCACCAGATTGAGGAATCGCAAAGGGAACACCGGGCGGAACCACTTCACGTACTTCGAAATGATTCTCTCCGGAGTGGCCAGGTTTGACAGAATGTTGCGATGGCTGATCAGGACACCTTTGGGTTCTCCGGTAGCACCCGAGGTAAAGACGATCTCCGCAATGTCGAGGCTGGTGCTCGTCCAGTCCAACTCTGAAAGCCGCCAGACAGGCGGCTGCGTGGCCTATGCTGGAAGGCGGACTTCGTCTCCCATGAGGATTGCGCGAGCGCTCACCTGTTCTTGAACACGCTTAAGGAAGTCAACCGAAGCCCGGTAATCGATCGGAACAACGATTGCGCCCGCGATCACGCATCCCCAAAGGCAGCGACCCACTCCGGTCGGTTCTCTGACCAGAAGATGACTTTCTCGCCCTTGCCGATACCTTGTGCTCCCAGCCTGGATGCAAAGCTTCTAGCTGCAGTGCCGACCTGGGCATAGGTGTAAGACCAACTTCGGTATCCGTTGTCGTACTGAAGATACAGACCAGGGGACTCAGTGAACTGCGCGAAATAGTCCGCTAGCGTGGAGCGCTTCCCGATAGCGTTTGGCGGACCTTCGAATAACATCACACCCGCTTCGGCGCCGGATTCTGCCTCCGGCGCCGAATCTCCGTCACCCGTCTGAACTGCTCGGCTTCACGCCGCTGCGGGCTTGGTCTCTTTGCCTTGCTCGATCGGCACCTGGCGAGTCGTTTTCTTCTTCGTCTCCGCCACCGGCACCGAGACCTTCAGGACGCCATCGGTCAGTTCAGCCTTGGCTTGGTCTGTCTTGGCCCCTTCCGGTAACGGAATCGACCGATAGAACTGGCCATAACTCCGCTCCCATCGGTGAAACCCCTCGTGATCCTCTTTGTGCTCCTGCTTGCGCTCGCCTTGGATGATCAAGGCGTCTTCGGTCAGCTCGACTTTGACGTCTTCCTTTCTCAAACCGGGCAGTTCCGCAGTCACGACCACGTCGCCATTGCATTGCTGGACGTCGACAGTCGGGGCCCAGGGTTCCAACTTCGCGGCGGGAGCGAAGCCGCGAAAGGCGCGGTCCATCTCCTCGTTCAGTTCCCTTAGCAGGCCGAACGGTTCCGCGCCGAAAAATCGGCTGAACGGAAACACGGGTCTGAAGAGCCCAGTGGAAGCGGGTGTTTCCCGTCTCGCAACTGCTTGTTCTTTATTTACCTTAACTTCTGCCATTTCTTTCTCCTTCATTTGCTCGATCTAATCTTCGGCTCATCAAGCCAGATGAGTCGTGAACCAATCCGCGGCCAGGGTCGCAACCTGTGCCAGCGTGCCCCGCTCTTCAAATAGATGGGTCGCACCCGGGACAATGTTGAGCTCGGTCTTACACTTCATCAGCGCCATCGCATCGCGATTCATCTGAATGACCACCGTGTCCTCGCCTCCAACGATGAGCAGGGTTGGAGCGCGAACCAACGATGCTGTGGAGCCTGCCAAGTCCGGCCGGCCTCCGCGAGATACCACGGCCTTCACCAAACCTGGTCGCTCGGCTGCTGTCATCAGCGCCGCCGCCGCACCCGTGCTGGCGCCGAACAAGCCGATAAAGTTCCCCCGCGTCTGCGGTGCACTAGCCAGCCAATCCGTAATTGCCACCAAGCGCCGCGTGAGGAGGCCGATATCGAATCGTAGCTGCGCTGTAACTTCGTCCTCCTGTTCCTCTTCTGCTGTCAGCAGATCGACCAGCAACGTACCGAGCGAGTGTTCGTTAAGAGCCTCCGCGACATACCGGTTGCGCGGACTGTGCCGGCTACTGCCGCTACCGTGAGCAAAGAGGACGACGCCCTTCGACTTGGAGGGCATGCTCAGATCTCCTTGCAGCACTACCTCTGCCGCGGGAACCGATACGGAAGCGTGTTCGATGAGAGTCTCGCCAATCTTCATATGGGGATTCTCCTTCGGCTGATTTCAAGTGCAATCCAGCTTCCAGCCAACTGTGCTGTGCGTGTGACTGCACTTGAATTCCCGCCCGAAAGATGTGAGCCATATGCCCCATAGAACACCCCGTCGGGTGTTGTCGCGCCGAAAAAAACATCCGTCTCCTAGGTAAGGATTCGTGCTGCGCGAGCCTGCGGAGCGTTGATAACGGATTTCCACGGCCGGGAACGATGATGCATGTGAATCGGTGAGGAGCTTCTTTTTGCAACCGAAATGAAGCCCAGTGTGTGTCGGAATTCAGACACCCTAAAGGGAAACAGAAGCGAATGAAAAGCTCCAGCTTCAGCCACTTGCAGACAGTCAATCTTATCGGCGAATCCATGGCAGAGAACGGGAAGCAGCCGTGGCCTTCTGCGGATCCACTCCGCCGAGGAACTCCCACATGCTTTCGCGGACTGTCCGATTCTGATAACACTCTCGAAGCAAGCGAGAGAGCTCGGAGGACTCAAGTGGCTTCGGTTCCCCCGACCCGAGTGACGGCGAGTGCGATTTCAAAGGGCTGGCCAGTCGCTTCCATGAAGCTTCGGGCGCGCTCCAAAACGGCAAAGGCCGCATGCCCCTCGTTCAAGTGACACACTTCCAGCTGAATGCTGAGCGCTCGGAGCAACCGCCATCCGCCGATCCCGAGCAGTAGTTCCTGCTTAAGACGCAGCTCCAGGCTCCCCCATAAAGCTCGCTGGTAATTCCGCGGTTTCACCCGGCCGACGTGGACCTGCCAGGCGCGCAGCCAGACCGCGTATCCCGGCAACGCAATCTCCAACCGTAACCATTCTCCGTTGGGGTGGCGCAAAGGCGTGATTGGCAACTGCCCGGGGTCATTGTGCGGGAACAGAGCTTGTTGTGCTCCCTGCTTATCGATCAATTGGCGAAAATAGCCTTGCTGGCAGAGCAATCCCACTCCCACCACGGGCACGCCCAGATCGCTGGCAGCTGACATGTGATTGCCGCATTCCCGAGTCCGTCCGAGTAGATGGGCAACGCTTCGCTCGACATAGACTCCATGCTGAAATAGGCTGCGCAGATCAGTGGAGCGTTGGGATGATTCACTTGAAACCACGTGCGTGCCTTCGCCGCCTGCCGGCTCTCTTGGATCAATCCGTCCAGGTTCTTGCGGAAAGCAGGGTCAGCCAATGAGCGCTGAATCTGCCTCACGAAACCGTCTGCAAGAGGACCCAGGGATTATGCGTGATTTCCCACAAATCGGGACTAAGCTGTCGCCCCACCTGGGCAAGTTCCGCCAGGGAATCGAAGCGCTCGATTTCGGTAGGCAAGAGATTATTTAGCGGGTGGCTTACCCGGGTTTGCCGACTCATGATTCCGTCTCTTCCTCCTTATGGAACTTCCATCTCGATGTTCTCTGAGAAGATGTACGGCTCCATATTGTTATTGTGACTTCGACTCACGAGCAACGCGCGCCGGCGATAGAACCAGGACTTGACGACTTGAACCAGGAAAAGGACGTAACGGCGCAGTTTGAACATTCGTCTTAGATGATCAGTTGTGGTTTGGTGCGAAGGCTGGATTGGCTGGCACGGGTTCGCCTCGGAACGGTAGCCTTAGTTTTCGAGAGATCTCCGGCCAGAACTCACGCAGCACATCGTAACCGATATCGAAGGCGAAGCTGTACCCGATTCGCCGCGCAGTGGCCGCCGCACCACGCTCGTTGCCTGGATGGTAGGCATTGCTCAATACGGCGGAGCTCACGCTCCCCAGCCACTCAGAATAGTTGAACATGCGCGTTCCGTCTTCGCGTTGGGCCACGAACAGATGCCCGGCTGCATGAAGAAGACGCTTTCGGGCGCTGTCGTAGCCTAGACGGTAGTATCTTGGGTCTTCGAAGAAGATCGCTGGAAACGCGAAGTCTTTAAGAAACTTGTCCGATATGGAACCCGCGAGATCCGCTCCATAACGCCTGCCGTACCCTACGGCGCCTTGCCCGAAGGTGGGATCTCGGTTCGACGCGTGATCCATTCCTGCGTTGAATCCGGTGCCGATAAAGTTCACCGGGTCAGTGGAATCCTTAACGAACAAAAGAAACTTATCGCCGAGTTCGAGAGAGCAGAACTTGACGCCTGGCTTGAAGCGGGGTGGGTGAACGGACTTGCGTTCCAGTGCGCGCGCAAATAACCCGACAGTCTTCTTTAACGGACCGTCATAGTCGCTGAGGCCCGGGAGTGGCGCCGGCTTGAGACACGGCACGGCAGCGTTCTTCGCGGCCTCCTGTAGCGGCGGTGGGCCTGGGAGGGATTGCGACGCCGGCGATGGCAATTCCTGGCAAAAGGTGAAATTGACACAGGTAAGCCCGATCAGGCATGTAATAACGATCGAACGTCTACGGGCAACTCCGGGCATAACCAATGAGGCTTGAGCAATCATAAGTCCGCCTTACTGAAGAGGTGCAGGTGTGGCCCGTATCGCCGGCGCGCGTTACTGTGAACTGTGGCGCTGTCCTACTTGGTGGCGTCCTTTTCGGAATGTTTGGCAGGCGTTGTTTCCTGTACCTGCAACGACTTTTGATAGGCCTGATGGGAGTGCTCCAGGGCCTGCCTGGAGTGTTCCCACCCCGTAAGATGATCTTGTTTCTCGTGATGCTCCGCGGCGACACGATGAGCATGCGCCGCGAGATCGTGAAGTTCAGCGGCTCTCCGATGTGAATCTTGCATAGGTGCTCCGGTTAAGAAAGGGTCTCGATCTGGCCCGATTTGTTGTGGGCTTCTTTCGCGAGTTCGTAGGCCCGATTCGAGTAATCCAAAGCTCGTTTCGAATGCCAGTTTCCCGTCTCGTTGTCGCCCTTTTCATTGTGCTCCGCGGCAGTGCGGTGAGCCTGGGCGGCAAGCGCGTGGTACTCAGCGGCCTTCCGATGCAATTCGTGCATAGAACAAGCGTACAACGGAAGGGCGCCACCATGGCTATTTACACCGCTGTTCCGAATAGTGCTCCTACGCCTGCGGTGATCGCCATGGCGAGTGCGCCCCAGAATGTGACGCGTATTGCGCCCAACGTAACGCCCGCACCTCCCACGCGTGCTGCCAAGGCTCCAAGAAGCGCGAGAAAAAACAGCGAAGTTCCGGAAACCAGGTAGATCAGACTCGCCTCCGGAACAATTGCCGTGACCACTAAGGGCATGGCTGCTCCGACTGCGAAGCTGCCGGCGGACGCCAGCGCAGCCTGAATTGGACGCGCGCTGAGAGTTTCGGAGATGCCGAGTTCGTCTCTCGCATGGGCGCCCAGTGCGTCATGGGCCATCAGCTGCTGGGCGACCTGATTCGCCAGCGAGGCATCGAGTCCCCGAGCTACGTAGATCGCGGCCAGTTCCCTGTGTTCTCCCTTGTCGTCTGCTTTGAGTTCCTTGCGTTCCCGCTCGAGATCGGCCTGCTCGGTATCTGCTTGCGAGTGCACGGACACGTACTCGCCGGCGGCCATCGACATAGCCCCGGCGACCAATCCGGCGACTCCTGCGATGATTACGTTACTGCGAGTGGCATGAGCAGCTGCGACGCCGAGGACTAAACTCGCCGTCGAGACGATCCCGTCGTTCGCGCCCAATACCGCCGCACGTAGCCAGCCGATGTGCTCTGTACGATGGCCTTCCCGGTGACTTTTCGGCATGCCATGCTCCTTGGCCGACCATCAGGCGGCCTTTCTATCTTAGAAGAACAACATATCGTCCGAGGCACGCGAATACCTCTGTGGAGAGAATCATTGTGTCGTAAAACGCGCTCTCAGATTGGGCCAACTACTTCAGAGAGAGGCGGAACTGAGGTGGTCTTTCTTGAGTTCGCCAAGTGAGCCGAATCGACAGGCGTAAGCTCGCGTGAATTCTGCACCCAGAAAAAGCACCTGCGCCGAATAGTAGACCCATACCAGAACGATCACGAGCGAACTCGCCGCTCCGTATGTATCCGCAAAGCCCGCCTTGCCGAGATACACACCCAATAGAAGCTTCCCAGCGGCAAACAGTAGCGAAGTGACGATCGCGCCAAGAGTGACATCGCCCCAACGCAGCGGCACACGTGGCAGGACTTTAAATATGAGTGCGAACAGAAGCGTGATTACAACGAAGGAAACCAACCAATCGGTGGCTTGAACAAAAGTCACTGGCGGGACCTCGCCCGCGTTAAGATACCTTCCCGCCGCAAAAATTCCGGCATTCACGATCAGTGATACCACCAGGAACAACCCGAAAGCGAGTACGAGAGCGAAAGAAAGAAGCCGCTCTTTAACCAGATTGAAGATGCTCCGAACCGCGCTGGATGTCGTCTCTTCGGGAACCCTCATATAGTGTTCATCGCATCCCTCAGTTCGCTGACTACCGCCGAAGAAGCGAAAAATACAGTAACCAGCCCAAGGACAGTAGCGGCGAGGCCCCTAGAGGACTGGCGCGCCCCTTCGATCATCGTCTGAATTGGCTTGGCTCCTTCGTATCCCACTAATCCTTGAACCTGATAAATTAAACGGGCCTCTGCGGCTTGAGCGCCGAAAGCAAAACCTACAATAGCGAGTACGATCAACACAGTCGGCGCCAACGAAAGGGCAATATAATAGGCCAGCGCTGCTCCCATTCGCGGTGCCCTGTCGTTTTGCCAGTTTTGGATTGCGACTCTACTGAGAGGCACGATCTCTTTGAAAGGAATGTGATTCACAGCACCTCCCGGAAGCCAGTCGCGGAAAGTGGCGGAGCTTAAAGGGTTGGCCCCGCCAATCAGGTTACTCTCTCGGCACGGACAATAAACCTGTTAGGAGCAGCGCCGACGAAGTAGAACGGACAACACGTCACCAGGGTTAGGACCTCTCCGTCGGTGGAATCGAGAACTTCCACGTCCTGCGGACTCACGACCTTCGTGGACACCACTCGGTAGCGATACTCGCCTTGCAGCGTGGTGAGCGTAATCACATCGTCCATCTGGATGTTTCGCAGCGGCCGGAAGAATGTGTCGCGGTGCGCGGTGATACCCACGTTGCCGAGCTGCCCCGGCAGCGCCGTGCCGGGAACATGGCCGGCCGCCCGCCGGAGAGTCTGGCCATCGTCTCCTTCAATGATCATTACCGACAGGCCAAGTCGTGCGATTTCAATGCGGCCGATCAGACCGCTCATCGCGGAGGCCGATGGGAGTTTCGGCGGACGGAGCAGCTTGGCTTGCGGTGAGTCGTCGCCTGTGGCGTGCCGGTCTTCGAGCAAACGTTGGAGGGTGCGGCTCTCACGCTCCTGGAAGACACGAGCATCCACTACAACGAACACGCAATAACCCAGCATCGCCACACCGCAGGCGAAAAGCCCGATCTGCGACCACCGCAGAAGTTTCTTCAGCGACTGTTTGGGTACCGCCACTCTCATTTCACGCCCTTGCCTGGCTGTAATTCCCCTCCGGCGATGTAGCCGGCGCGAGTACGAACTGACAACTTCCCATGTTCCTTGGATCGGGCAGTAACTCGAATGGCATGGTAGGCGCCCGGCTTTCCGTTCATGGAAGAGTATCCGATGGTGTATTGTTCCCGAACGTCGCGGGCGATGCGTTCACAGATCTCCACCGTTTCACTGGGCTTGGAGGGGAAAAAGGCTTCGCCGCCGGTCTCATGGGCCAAACGGCGAAGCACCTTCGGATTCCGGTCAGGATCATCCTCACCGTAGACGCCGATCGTGTAGATCACGGCGCTCGATTCCTCCGCCATTTTGAGCACGCGATCCAAACTGGAGTGGCTGGCGTTATCGCCGCCGTCGCTGATGACGATCAGAGTTTTTTTATCCCGCTCGCCTTTCTGCAAGCCCTGGAGAGCCTCTATGACGGCGTCATAAAGCGCGGTTTTGCCCAGCGCAGGCGCGCCCCAGATAGCACTCCCGAGCTCATCGGCGCTATTGCTGAATCGCGTCCCACTGGGCAGACCCAGTGACACGTCCTCATTGAAGTTCACGACGAACATCTGGTCCTCGGGGTTACTCGCCCTGACAAAGGTTCGGGCGGCGGCGGTCACCTCGCCGAGTTTCTCCCGCATGCTTCCACTGTGATCGACGACCAGTCCGATGGTGACGGGCGTATCTTCGTGCCGGAACAGACGGATGGGTTGAAAAGCACCGTCCTGGTAAATCTCAAAATCGTGCTCCCCGAGGCCGGAGACGGCGTGACCCGCTCGGTCGCGTACGGTTGCCTGGAGAACCACCAGGTCAACCTCCACCGAAAAGCGGAGATTGTCCTGATCTCGACCGTTAACTGGCGCCACAACTTGCGGTGGGGCGAACCCGCTGAGAATAAGAAAAAGGACCGGGAGCACCAACGCTTTCGCGATCTTGTACTCTCGGTCCCAGGATCGTTCCATCTTCAAAATGATCCCCTTTCTAAGGACAACCCAGACGTTTACAGGCCGCGTTTTTCTACCACGCGGAGGGTTAAGGCTCCTCCCAACGCCAGTAGTCCGAGGAGCGCGATCAGCGGCAAGGGACTCGCCGTTGTCGGCAGCTTCGGCTCTGCCGCCGGAGCTGGTGCTGGCGCGGCAGCGGCTTGCGCAACCTCTGCAGGAGGCGGAGGGGTCACGACCTGAGCGATTTCCACCTCTTCTCCCGATGGCCTGACCGCCGTGACGGGAGCTTGCTCCAGTTCCGCCCGCGATTCTTCCGGCTTCGCAACTTCCTCTTTGATGGTAGCCGGCATCTGGAGAACGGGTAAATTGGTCGCCTTGGCCAGCTCCACTGCCTTGGCCTTCGGATACACGAATTCCTCGCCCCAGTTTGCGCCGGGATAGAACCACGCCCGGATCGCTTGCGGCTTGCCTTGCACTGCCTCGCTAAAGGTGATCACCGTCTTGCCTTTAGGCTGTAGGCGATAGTTCGGAATGGCCAGAATGGTGGCAAAGATCCTATTTTGGTCCTTGTTGAAGATTTGTACGATGTGCCGGTTGGAACTGGAGTTCACCAGCTTAAATACATACGTTCCAGCTGGCAACACACGGTATCCCTGAATGTGGACCGGAGGGATCTCGATGGGTTGACTGAAGGTTAGGATCGTTTTCTTGTCATAGTCGTCTGCCTTTGCACTGGGTGAGAATGTAGCGCCCAACAAGGCCATACAAAACACGGTCGGTACTGCTTTCGAGAATGTCATGTTCATCTCCTTTGTTGCTCTAGATTCTGCCGATCCCTGTTGACAGGTTTCACATTTATCCTGGGAGCACGCGTGGGTCCATCCGATCCAGAACATGTTGCAACGATTCTCGTGGTTTTCCGATCAACGGGCTTGACGGGAAAGCGGATAGCTTGCGTTCCCTAGACCCAAGAAAAAAAAACGGGGTTCCAGGGCCACCGGGCGGAAGAACGTGGTCCCGGGAGCGAAACAGCAAGACGTCATGCGTTGCGCGTCGCGAATTGTCGAGGGTCAAACCATTGCGAAACCACACTTCGAACACTGATCTCTGGGTCAAATCACCCACTTCTCATCCTTCGCAAGGCAATTGCTTTTGAGGAGCTAAAAGCCGCCAACACCACACCGGCGGTTGGGGATTTGTTAAAAAGCTGACGGAACTGTTCGCGCGTGCCAAAGAGAACAGCCCGTCTATCATCTTCATCGACGAGATGGACGGTCTACTTCCCCGAAATACCGGTCTCCAGTCCCAGCATGACATTCAGTTGGTCGAGCAAGCGCGCAGTCTGATCAGCGATCTGGAAAAACCTCACAACGTCTTTCTGATCGGAACTACGAACCATCTCGACAGCGTTGATCCAGCGATTCTTCGCGGAGGGCGGTTCTCGGAAAAGGCGTCAGTCGCGAGCGGTGTGCCACCCGCCTGACTCTCCGACTTGCGTTCCCAGTTTCCAACCAGTAGACGGCCGGATATTTTCTGGTGGATGAGCAGCAAATAGTCACCTGTGAGGCTTATCAGGACGTTTTTGCTTCGGCGGTCCACCGCCGTAGTGACTT
>Ga0157372_10003379_pt1 | contig 17218 bp, 10 predicted proteins | sample C55metaG_FD_115307 | JGI IMG/M metagenome (GOLD analysis project Ga0157372, IMG submission 115307) | Corn rhizosphere microbial communities from Kellogg Biological Station, Michigan, USA - C5-5 metaG | ecosystem: Host-associated > Plants > Roots > Rhizosphere > Soil | place: USA: Michigan... | reverse complement strand
TTCCAGGTATTGTTCCAGAGCCAGGAATCCTACGGCGCCGTGCGGGTCGGGAAGATAGTGATAGCGATCGTATACGTTACGGATGGTCGCCTTTGTCTCCTCATCGGAGATGCTATAGCTGGTGAGCACTTTTTTCAGGGAGGTGAATTCGCGGTTGAAGATCTCCAGTATGCGAACGAAATTGCTGGGATCACCTACATCCATGGCGTTGGAGAGAGTAGGTACCGCAGGTCTGGTAGTGTAGGTCCCCGTCTGCAAATAGGCGGGGACGACATCGTTGGCGTTGCAGGCGGCGATAAAGTGTTTGACGGGCAGGCCGGATCGATGGGCCAGGAGGCCGGCGCAGATGTTGCCGAAATTGCCGCTGGGTACGCTGATGACGGGAGGGTGTGCTTTGTCCGCCCATTGCTGGTACGCAAAGAAATAATAGAACTGCTGAGGCAGCCAGCGCGCGACGTTGATGGAATTGGCGGAGGTAAGGAATAAAGCGCGGTTTAGATCGGGGTCTGCAAAGGCTGCTTTTACCATCCGCTGGCAGTCATCGAAGCTGCCAGAAACCTCCAGCGCGGTGATATTCTTTCCCAATGTAGTGAGCTGCAGCTCCTGTACGCTGCTAACCTTTCCGGAGGGATAGAGGATGACGACCCTGACGCCTTCGACGTTGTAGAAGCCGCTGGCGACTGCCCCGCCCGTGTCACCGGAGGTGGCGACCAGCACTGTCACCGGCTGGTTCCTGTCCTTTACAAAATATCCCAGGCAGCGGCTCATGAACCGGGCGCCGACATCCTTGAAAGCCAGGGTAGGGCCATGGAACAGCTCCAGGGAGCTGATACTGTCCGTGACCTGTACCAGGGGAAAGGGGAAATTGATCGTTTCCGCTACGATGCGGCGAAGGTCTGTTGCCGGCAGGCTATCGCCAACATAGGGGCGGATGACTTTTTCTGCGAGCTCTTCGGGGGAAATATTGTCTATGTCCCGGATCAGCTGGTCGGGCAGCGTGGGGATGTATTCGGGAAAATAGAGTCCTTTATCGGGGGCCTGTCCTCTGATGGCGGCTTCTTTGAAGGAGACTTTGGCGGATGGATCATTGAGGCTATAGTAGTTCATGTTATGCTGTTTTTACTCCTGTGTGGTTGATGGTCGTCACATAGGTGTGGTAATCGAGTCCAATGTCGTTGTATATTCTTTTCATCACCTGTTCGATGGCCCGTGCGGTGTGGATATCCCTGCTGAGCATAAAGATAGAGGGGCCTGAACCTGAGATACCGCCGCCGAGGGCGCCGGCTGTCTTGCATTGGCTCTTGACCTGGTCGAAGCCCGGTATGAGCATGCTGCGCACCGGCTCGATGATCACGTCCTCGAGCGAGCGGCCTATCAGCTCGTAATCGTTCTTTATAAACCCTGCTACCAGTCCGGCGATATTGCCCCACTGACGGATGGCATCCTTTAACAGCACTTCCTTTCGGAGTATCTGTCTTGCATCAGCCGTCTTTACTTCTATCTGCGGGTGGACCACCGTGACATGCAGGAGGGGCGCTGGTATGGATACGATGTCCAGGGGAAAGATGGACCGGATCAGGGTGATACCGCCGTAGATACAGGGGGCGATATTGTCTGCGTGCTTGACGCCCGAGGCCACTTTCTCTCCGAACATGGCGAAGCGGACCAGGTCTTCTTTGGAGAATCTATTTTTTAATAAATGGTTGGCTGCTACCACGGCGCCTGCAGCGCTGGCGGCGCTGCTGCCTACGCCGCTGCCGGGCTTTATCTTTTTATGGATAACGACCTCGAAGCCGACGGGTTTTTCCAGCTCCTCCTGCATGGCGAGGAGAGGCGCTCCGGCTGTATTTTGTGCAGGGTCGGAGGGGAGGGGAAAGCCGTCGCCGCCGCTGATGCGTACGACGGGCTCATCCAGAAGGCTTACTTCCATGATGTCGTAAGGTTCTTCCAGGGCCATGCCCAGCACATCGAATCCACAGACGAGGTTGGCGACCGTGGCGGGGCATTGGACTGTGATATTATTCATTTGTAAAAAATTATTTTTAACTGGTTTATGTACCCGCCGTGGACGAATGCCCACGGCTGTCAATGCGCTAATGATTGTCCTTCGGACAGCCGGCCTGTGGCCGGCTCTAAACTCTCGCGGCCCGGATGATATCTGCGAACACACCGGAGGCTGTCACTTCTGCGCCAGCGCCCGCGCCCTTGATCACCAGGGGTTGTTCGGGATAGCGGTCGGTATAGAACAGCACGACATTGTCCTTGCCATACAGGTGATAGAGGTCTTCTTGGGGGCCAATGTGCTGCAATCCTACAGAAGCCTTGCCACGTTCGTACTGAGCCACGAATTTCAATTTTTTTCCGGCCTTGAGGGCGGCGTCGTACAGCTTTTTAAAGTGCGCCTCTTCCTTCGTCATGGCCTTATAGAACTCTTCCACGCTGCCTTCGAGACAGGATGGGGGCAGGAAAGAATGGTTCTCTATATCCTCCATTTCTATTTTTTCGCCTGCCTCTCTGGCCAGGATCATGATCTTGCGCATGACATCCGTGCCGCTGAGGTCCAGGCGGGGGTCCGGCTCGGTATAGCCTTCCTTTTGGGCCTGGCGGACCACTTCGGAGAAGGATCTTTCCCCATTGTAATGATTGAAAACGAAATTGAGGGTTCCGCTGAGCACTGCTTCGATCCTGCCCACCTTATCGCCGCTGCGCAGCAGGTCGTTCAGCGTACCGATGACCGGGAGGCCGGCTCCTACATTGGTCTCGAAGTGGAAGGGGGCGTTGTATTCCCGGGAAAGGTCTTTCAGACGGCGGTAATAATCATAAGGAGAGGAGCAGGCTATCTTATTACAGGCCACTACGGAGACGCTCTTTTGCAGCAGGCTGTCATAGCAGACGGCCACATCCGGATGGGCGGTAATGTCCGCAAAGACCGAATTGCGAAGGTTCCTCGACGTGATGCCTTCCACCCATGCCGGGAGGCTCATGGGGATACCTTCTTCCAGGGCCTGTTTCCAGCTGTCCAGGGGTATGCCGTTGTCATTAAAGACCATTTTCCGGCTATTGGCTATACCGATGACGCGTACCTGCAGACGAAGCTGGTCTCTCAGGTAGCCGTGCTGCTGTTTTAATTGGTCCAGGAGGCGGCGTCCTACGTTGCCGGCGCCTGTGATGAAGAGGTTGACCTGCTTGTAGGTAGTGGAAAAGAAGCCTTCGTGCAATACGTTGATGGCTTTTTTTACGTCGGCGGCTGCGATGACAGCGGAGATATTCCTTTCCGAGGACCCCTGGGCGATGGCGCGGACGTTAACGCCGTTGCGTCCCAGCGCTCCGAACATTTTCCCGCTGACCCCCGGGTGGCTCTTCATATGATCCCCTACGAGCGCTACGATGGAAAGGTCGTTTTCTACGATAAGGGGTTCTACTTTACCCGTCTCGATCTCGTGACTAAAGGCGCGGTCTACGGCCGCCTTGGCAGCGGCGGCATTCGTTTCTTCCACACCTACACAGATAGAGTGTTCGGAAGAGCCCTGGGTAATGAGTATGACATTGATCTTTTCATTGGAGAGGGCTTCGAACAGACGTTTGGAAAAACCCGGTATACCTACCATACCGCTGCCTTCCAGGCTGAGGAGCGCGATCTTCCCTATGCTGGAGATGCCGCGGACGCTGCCACCGCCGTTGCGGGCGGATCCATGTTCTATCAGGGTACCGGCGTCGTCGGGAGAAAAAGTGTTCTTTATCCAGACCGGGATGCCTTTTGCCATTACCGGCTGGATCGTGGGTGGATAGATGACCTTAGCGCCGAAATGGGAGAGTTCCATGGCTTCCTGGTAGGATATATGCGGGATGAGCTTTACGTTGGATACCAGGCGGGGGTCGGCCGTCATCATACCGGAGACGTCCGTCCATATTTCTACAACATTCGCGTCTGCCGCCGCGGCAAGTATGGCGGCCGTATAATCTGAACCGCCCCGTCCAAGGGTCGTGGTGATCCCCTGGCTGTCGGAGGCTATGAAGCCGGGCAATATGAAGAGGTCGCCTTTGCTGCTATCGAAATATTCGCGGATCTTTTGATTCGTGACGGCGAAGTCCACGGCAGCATAGCCGAAATTGGAGTCGGTGCTGATGAGCTCCCGGGAATCCTTCCATGTATTGGGAACCTCCAGTGCGTCGAAGCGGGCGGCGATGATGAGAGAAGAGAGCAGCTCGCCATAGCTGACGATCTTGTCGCGGGTGCGGTTCGACAATTCGCTAAGGAGGAATACGCCATTGCAGATGTCCTCTATCTCATTGCTTTTTGTTTTTACCAGGCTGAGAATGCTGCTCTGCCTGGTGAGGGGGATAAGGTGTTTTACGGCTTCCAGGTGGCGCTGTTCTACCAGGTGCAATTTTTCTTTGTAGGATTCATCTCCCGCTGCGGCGGCGAGACCTGCCTGGATAAGCATATCCGTGACCCCTCCCAGCGCTGAAACGACCAGGATCGTCCTGTCCTTTGCCAGAGCTGAGCGTACCAATTGAACGACCTTGTTTATGTTTTCCCCGTTGGCTACTGAAGTGCCTCCGAATTTTAAGACCTGCATATAATGATTTTGTGAATGGATGTAAAAGAATGACTCTTTCTCTGTGTGAAGCCCTGTCTGAGGCCCATGTTATAATATGGAAATTGACAACCCTTAACGGGTTGTGGATGTTGTTGTGGAGGTGATAATAGTTGTAACTTGCGCAGCGGAAATGGGTTCTGCGTGTGTCGTAGTAGAAGAGATAATATGGTTGTTAAAACCGATCACCTTGGTAATAAATGTGCGGAAGATACACTGTCTGAAATTTAGCGCATCTTCCGCAATGCGCTAATGTCTGGCCTTCGGCCGACGGACCGTTGGTGCGTTTATAGCAGGGTAAAGGTAATAGTTGTTGTTCAGAAAACAATAAACAGCCGACTTTTTTGATAAAAATAAAGTAATTTCGGCCCTAATTTGAATTATTACTGCCTAGTAGCTATATTCTTTGAACGTTAACGAACCGGGGGTTGGAGGGTGGATAGGCCCGGACTTACGAGAATTATTTAAAAATACACTATGAGCATTCAGTCTTTGCAGGGGTTGCAGCAATTTAAGAACCTGGTCGGGATCAAGTTCCAGCTCTATAACAGTCTTTTTACTTCTCTGCCTTTTCATCGTATAGAGAAGACCGGGATCCTGTTGTCCCTGCTGTTGACTATTTGCGAGGATGGCTATAAGAAGAAGCAGAGCCCTGAGGAGATCATGGAGGAGTTCTTTCGCAAGCATACGGCATTGTCGGGCGAGCGGGAGAAGGCGGATATCCTTTTCCGATTTGTCCAGTATGTGGAGCGTCAGATCGTACTCTTCGACGCGTTGGAAGATGCGGCTTTCCGGCATGTCAATGATATGGGAGGAGCGGGGACGTTGAAGCATCTGATCTCGGAAGTGCTGCAGACGGGGAAGGAGGAGGAACTGGCGGACAAATTAAAAGATTATTCCGTGCGGATGGTGCTGACGGCGCACCCGACTCAGTTCTACCCGGGGCCGGTCCTGGGTATTATCAATGATCTGTCGAGGGCTGTCATCGAGAACAATGCGGCCGAGATCAATTTGTATTTACAGCAGCTGGGCAAAACGCCTTTTTTGAAAAAGCAGAAGCCCACGCCTTATGATGAGGCCATCAGTCTGATCTGGTACCTGGAGAATGTATTCTATCATGCCTGCGGAAAGATCATCGCTACGCTGCAGAATCAATTCCCCGATGCCATCGACAAGCGGAATGCCGTGATCAAGATGGGATTCTGGCCGGGAGGCGATCGGGATGGAAATCCTTTTGTAAAGACGGAGACCACCTTAAAGGTGGCGGAGTCGTTGAGAGGCGCCATCATCAAATGTTATTACCTGGACGTGCGGAGGCTGAAGCGCCGGCTGACCTTCAAGGGTGTGGATACCATCATTGCGGAGCTGGAGCAGAAGCTGTATAACAATATTTTTATTCCCGAGCAGAAGATGGAGCTCTCCAAGGAGGAGATACTGGACCCGCTGATCCAGATACGGGAGATCATCATTTATCAGCATAATAGTCTTTTTGTTCATTTGGTAGACAATCTGATCGGCAAGGTGATGATCTTCGGGCTTCATTTCGCCACGCTGGATATCCGGCAGGACAGCTCCGTCCATGGGAATGTGCTGGAGGCGATAGCGGCCAGGGAGAAGCTGGTGCCGGAGAATTATAAGGAGATGTCCGAGGCTGAAAAGATAGAGATACTTACGGAGCTAAGCGGCAGGGCCCGTCCGGAGCTGTATGAAGATGCGCTTGTAAAGGATACGCTGGACTCCATCGCAGGCGTCGCCACCATTCAGAAGTACAATGGGGAGGAGGGCTGCAACAGATACATCATCAGCCAGTGTAACAGTGCGTTGAATGTGCTGGAGGTGTTTGGTCTCTTTCTGCTCAGCGGATGGAAAAAAGAGAAGATGCCTGTGGATATCGTTCCTCTTTTTGAGACGGTGGACGACCTGCAGCATGCCGCGGGCGTCATGAAGCAACTGTACGAGAACAAGGTCTATAATAAGCATCTGCAGGGAAGAGGAAGGACGCAGACCATTATGCTGGGGTTCTCGGATGGCACAAAGGATGGAGGTTATCTGATGGCCAACTGGGGTATTTACAAGGCGAAGGAAGAGCTAACGCGTATATCCAAGAAATATGACATCGATGTGGTGTTCTTTGACGGCAGGGGCGGCCCTCCTGCCAGGGGAGGCGGGAAGACGCATAAGTTCTATGCATCCATGGGCAAGAATATTTCCAACAAGGAGATCCAGCTTACGGTACAGGGGCAGACTGTGAGCTCCAATTTCGGGACCATCGATACTGCGCAGTTCAATATCGAACAGCTATTGCATGCGGGTGTGTCCAATGATCTCTTTTCTTCGAAGGAAGTGACATTGGAGGCGGGAGAGGAAGAATTGCTGCAGGAGCTGTCCCTGGAGAGCTATAAGGCGTATTCCACTTTGAAGGAGCACCCTTATTTCCTTCCCTATCTGAATGAAGTAAGCCCCCTGCGATTCTACAACGAGACGAATATCGCCAGCCGTCCTACTAAAAGAAAGAGCACGGGCAGGCTGGAATTAAAGGACCTGCGCGCCATACCGTTTGTGGGCTCCTGGAGCCAGCTGAAACAAAATGTCACGGGGTATTATGGAGTAGGCAAGGCGTTGCAGACCCTGGACAAGAAAGGAAGATGGAAAGAGGTGAAGCGTTTGTATGAGAACTCGCCTTTTTTCAAGACGCTGCTGGACAATTGCGAGATGGCGATGAAGAAATGTTTCTTTCCATTGACGGAGCATTATTCGCGTCATCCTGTCTACGGGGAAATATGGACTTTGATCTATGATGAATTCGAGCTTACACAGAAATATATCTTTAAACTATCGGGTAAGAATGAGCTGATGGCGGACTACCCGGTGGACCAGCTATCCATCCAGATGCGGGAAAGGATCGTATTGCCCCTCAGCACTATTCAGCAGTATGCGCTTAGTAAATTCCTGGCCGTAGAGAAGGGCGGGGATAATAAGCCTATGAAGGAGGTGTATGAGAAGCTGATCATTCGCAGCAGCTTCGGGATCATCAACGCGGCGAGAAATTCGGCTTGATGGCGCGGACGTTTGCTAACTGGCCTCCTCTATATTTTAAAATTGGACTACCAGCACTGCCGGATTAAGAGTTAGCTTTGTCGCAAAATATTAAAATCAGGGAGGTATGTTATGAAGGCGATCGTTGTAACCGACCAGGCTGCGGGATTACCCGGGATGAAGCTAGTGGAGCGGCCCGAGCCGCAGGCAGCCATCGGTGATGTCGTTGTCCGGGTCCACGCATCCGCAATAACAGGTGATGAATTGTCGTGGCCTTCGACCTGGGTCGATCGTGCCGGCCGCAGCAGGACGCCGTCTGTCCCTGGCCATGAAGTGGCCGGCGTGGTCACCGCCGTTGGCTATGGTACGACGGGGCTGTCTATCGGACAGCGGGTGTTCGGGCTCACGGACTGGTATCGTGACGGTGCGCTTGCGGAGTATATAGCCATCGAAGCCCGCAACCTTGCGCCGCTGCCAGGCGACGTTGACTTCACGGTGGGCGCAGCCCTCGCGATGCCGGGCCTGACCGCGTGGCAGGGGCTGTTCGAGCACGGCCGCCTTCGTGCGGGGCAGAGCGTTCTCGTGCACGGCGCGGCCGGTATAGTCGGTTCGATGGCGTCACAACTCGCACGTGAAGCAGGCGCATATGTCATCGGTACCGGGCGCGCCGGCGGACGTCAGACGGCACTCGACTTTGGTGCGCAGGAGTTCGTCGACCTCGAGAATGACGCTCTCGAAGATGTAGGTGCGGTCGATCTGGTTTTCGATGTCCTTGGGGGAGACATCGTGAAGCGATCTGCGGGCTTGACCCGTGCCGGGGGAACGCTCGTGACCATTACCGGTCCGACCGAGGCAAGGCCCGTCGATGGTCTGACTATCGACTTCGTCGTGGAATCGGACCGCGCCCAATTGAGTGAGATTGTCCAGCGGGTTCGGGATGGTCGGTTGCGAACGTACATCGGGGATATCTCTACGCTCGATGCCGCCGTTGCCGCCTTCAATTCAACCAAGCGGAGCAAGGGGAAAACGATCATCCACGTACGCGAGTAAGGGCAGATTCTAATAGGATTCTAATGTGTGTTTAACTACGCTTAACAAACGGGTCGATTAAATTTATGGGATCAAAAATCTACCCGTTTGAGAATATCTCTCCTGATAGCGGCCAGCGTTTTTCTCCAAACCGCGAGCGCACAGGTGGCCGACAGCAGTCTGGCTTCCGACAAGAATATCCGAAATAAAGTATTGAATGATATCCAGGACAACCTGGACAAGAAGACGAAAAGCATCGACCAGACGCTGACGAAGCTGGATCACAAGGTGGATTCGCTGGATGTGGAGATAGCGGCTTCCAGGGACGCACGGGAGAAGGCGGATAAGCTGCTGTTGCGTGTGCAATCGCTGGAGAAAAAACAGCAGGCGATAGAGGAGAATGAACTGTACGTGTACCAGGCGAACTATCAATCGGCGATCATCAATCTTGTGTCGATGGATAAGGAGATCAAGCCGCTGGTTCTTTTCAATGCTGCCAAGAGCTTTTTTTCCACGTTGAATGAGACGGCTGATCCGATGAAGTATGCGGGTTACCAGGACTGGTATAAGAAATTCTACGACTTTGTTGAAAAGGAAAAGGACCATGAACCTGCGTTGAGCGTATTACATGATATGGTGCAGGTGACGGGTAATCTTACGAGCGGAGCTTCTATAACGGGGCCATTGTCGCAGGCATTGTTCCTCGGCATCAATTCTTTTATCAATTCTTTGGGCAGCAGGAGGAAGGAGCTGCGGGACCAGAGTCAAAAGATGTTTTTGCTGACGGCGAAGCTAAGCCAGTTCGATTATGATAAAGACCTGGTGGAGCAGCAATGGCAGATCGTGACGCATGAGCTGGAGAAGCTGCAGATACACTACGACACGATACTCAATCAGAACCTGTCCCTGCTGCGGGTAGACAGGGGAGAGTACAACCGGCGATTCTACCGGGAGAATGATGCGGAGAAGCGTTATCAATTCCTCACGGAGCTGCGTAAGGAAGCTTCCGGGCTGGTGACCGGCCGAAAAGCGGCAGATACAAAGAGCTGGAAACAGCCTATCTATTACGAGCTGATGGATGTACAGTCGTTGAAGCTGCGGTTTGGGCAATTGACTTTTGACATCCGGGGAATACTTGAAAAGTACCAGGAGCTGGTAAAGAAGTACCGGAATGATCCCGAGATCGGGATGAAGGTGCAGGGATTGGAGGTCAAGCTGAATGCGTTGAGCGATACATTCGATGGAACATTCGAGCCGACGGAATATATCAATTCAGCGACCCGGATGTACCTGGTGAACTAAGGATGATAGATCGATGCCATCGTACGCAGGAGCTGGGCAGCCCAGGAAAATATATTATGTTCCACGAGGGATTGTCTCATTTTCTGCATCCGTTGTTTTTGTTCTTCCCGTGGCATTTCCAGGGCCTGCTTTATCGTATCGGCCATTTTTTCGATATCATAGGGGTTCACGACAAGAGCGCCCTGCAGTTCCTGGGAAGCGCCTGCAAAGCGGCTGAGGATCAGCGTCCCGTCATTGTCACCCCTGGAGGCTATGAATTCTTTCGCAACGAGGTTCATGCCGTCATGGAGGGAGGTGACCATACAAAGGTCTGCCGACACATAGAAGGGGGATATTTCTTCGTGGCTGTGGTGTCTTTTTAACAGAAGGATGGGTATCCAGTTCCTGGATTTGAAGCGCCAGTTGATGCGATTGGCTTCGTTTTCCACATTGCTGACGGTGTCTGCATAGCTTTTCAGGAGCGTTCGGCTGGGCGCGCCTACCTGTACGAAAGTGAATTTTCCGATGTACGAGGGGTTTTTTTCGAGGAAGCGTTCAATGGCAAGGAATTTTTCAATGATGCCTTTGGTATAGTCTATACGGTCGACGCCGATGCCGAGGTATTGGGCGGTGACGCCGTGGTCGGCCAGCAGCTTGTTGATATCTGTCCTGGGAGTATTGGTGTCATAGTCCTTCATCGTAAAGGCGATGCTGATGGGAAAAGGTTTTACGACTGTGGTGGAGGCGCCTATTCTCACGGAATAGTTTTCCCAGATGACCCTGGATTCGATGGCTGTGTTGACCGTCTCGAGGAAGTTATTGCAATGGAATTGTGTGTGGAAGCCGATGAGATCGGCGCCGAGCATGCCATTGAGTATTTCCCGCTGCCAGGGGCAGATGCCGAAGGATTCGGCGTTGGGCCAGGGTATATGCCAGAAGAGGGCGATCCTTGCGTCGGGGCGTTCTTTCCGGATGAGGCGGGGCAGTATAGCGAAGTGATAGTCCTGGATAAGAATGAAAGGTTCTTCTTCATTCTTTATTTCCTGAATAACGGCTTTGGCAAAATCTTCATTGACCTTTTTATAATATTCCCAGTCTTCCGTTCTGAATATTGGCCGGGTGTGCGCGATGTGGCAAAGAGGCCAGAGGCCTTCATTAGAGAAGCCATAGTAGAAATGATCTTCTTCTTCCTTGGTAAGCCAGAGGCGTCGCAGGGTGTATTCCGGGTGATGGGGCGGGACCTGGACCTTGTCGTGTTTGTCGACTGTCTCTTTATCCGCATCGCCCATACCGGAAGCGATCCACAGGCCGCCACAGGCTTTGAGAATGGGCTCCATGGCGGTGATCATGCCGCTGGCAGGAACGATGCATTGTATCTCGCGGCCCGAATGGATATGCATATAGGGTTCGCGATTGGAGACCACCACCATTTTTTTGTCCTGGAGGATATTGCCGACTTCGACCCTCAGGCGTTCAGGCGTCCAGACGGCTTCCGCATTGGAGCGCAAAAGGGCTTCTTCTTCGGCGATGGCCCTGGCTTCCCGGACAGTCTTGGCTATATGGACTATCTCTTTATGTAATGGTGCGAGGAAATTGGCAGGGGAGAGCTGTTTGAGCTTGTCGAGGTTGCCGGTGCCGGCCTCTTTCAACCATACGGCTATTTTGTTGAGGGGGCTGAAGATGCCCCATCGAATGACGAGAATGGTCACGAAAGAGATGATAAGCACCTGTGCGAACCAGCGGAAGAAGTTGCGGAGCCAGATGCTGCTGACTATGTGATCTATGTAAGCGGCATCGGTATAGAAAACGAGCGCCGCATTGGATATGGCGCCTTTTTTTATAGGCCTGATATATTGGTAGAAATTCTTTCCGTCCGCCCGTTTGAAGTTTCCTATAGAGCTGTCGGCTGTGAGGGCCTGGGCGATATAATCGAGGGAATAGGTTACAAGCGGCCGGATCGAGGTATCGGGTGTAACGATGCTGTCGCTGTTGTAGTATACGGCGATGCCCAGGAGCCTGTAGTCTTTGCTGACGCTGTCGGAAAAACGTTTGATGCCGGTGCTGTCCTCTTGCAGCAGGTGTATGAGGTCTGTGCGGCTATAGGCATCCGCAATGCGGGCGGTGCGTTCCTGCAGCTCGCTTCGCAGCGTTGCTGTTTCGCTGGCTATTTGAAAATAGGTGAACGCTCCTGCTACAATGGTCATTGCGAGGATGATGGTAAGGATCAACGTAAAATTAATCTTCAGTCGCATAGTGCGCTCAAGTTACGAATTAATGGGGGTTGGAAATCTGCCGGGGATTCTAATGAAATTCTAATATGATATTTAAATATGTTTAACAGGCGGCGTCGAACGGCGTGGCCATATAGTTGTTGAATATAGGTAAACAACATTCATCAATCTAAAATACCATAGCAATGAAAATCAAAAGAGGTTTAGTTCTTGCCGGGATAGCCGTAGCGTTTGCGGGCGGCTTCTTTATATCCCGTGGGGAGCGCCCTTACAACAGCGTATTGGATGAGCCCAAGGCTCCCGTCGTAAAAACGGCTTATACGGGAACGGTTGCGGCACAGCCAATTGATTTTGAGAAAGCTGCATCGGCTGCAGTAGCGTCGGTGGTCCATATCCGGACGACCACGAAGTTCAAGGAAGTGTCGGGGGGGAGACCTCCGGGGCAGGATCAGGATCCATTTGGAGATATGTTCGGAGGCGATCTTTTTAAGAAATTTTTTGGAGAAGGGAATGGGCATTCATACAGCATGCCTGATCAGCGTGCATCGGGGTCGGGTGTGATCATCAGCTCCGATGGATATATCGTCACCAATAACCATGTTGTCGATGGGGCGACGGATATTTCGGTGACGTTGAACAACCGGAAGAATTACAAGGCAAAGGTCATCGGTACGGATCCCAACACGGATCTGGCCCTGATCAAGATAGATGCAAAGGACCTGCCTGTGATCAATATCGGGAATTCGGATGATGTAAAGCTGGGTCAATGGGTGCTGGCTATCGGCTACCCCCTGAACCTGGATGTGACGGTGACGCAGGGTATTGTCAGCGCCAAGTCAAGGAATATCGGGATCAACACGAGGGCGACGGCGCCTGTGGAATCTTTTATACAAACGGATGCCGCTGTCAACCCAGGTAGCAGTGGTGGTGCGCTGGTAAATACGAATGGGGAGCTGATCGCGATCAATTCCGCCATTGCATCGCCCACAGGGTCATTTGCGGGGTATGCGTATGCTGTTCCTTCGAACCTGATGAAGAAGGTGATCGGGGACATCATGAAATATGGTTCTGTACACAGGGGTTACCTGGGCATCAGCATGGCGCCGGAAGGGCTGGATGATGCGAAGAAGAAAGAATTGGGCATTAACAATGACGTGAATGGGGTATTTGTCGCTGAGGTCGATCCCAAAGGCGCGGCCGGAGAAGCGGGCATCAAGAAAGGAGATGTGATTGAAAAGGTCAATGATATGGAGGTGAATTCGGATGCGCGGCTGTCGGAGCTGATAGCGCGGCAGCAGCCGGGCGATAAGGTAAAGATCACCTATATGCGCGATGGGAAAGAGATGACGACTACGGCTGTGCTGAAGGATAAGCTGGGAACATTCGGCAGCATGGCGGCTACTGCTGTAGAGTCGCTGGGTGCGGACTTCTCGACGTTGAGCAAGGACGATGCGAAAAAGATGGGTATCGACGGCGGCGTGCGGGTGAGCAATATCCGCGACGGTGTATTGAGCAATCAGACGGAGATGCGTCCGGGGTTTGTCATTACCAAGGTTGGCGGGATACCGGTGCATACCGTGGATGAGTTCAAGTCGGCGCTGTTGAAGCAAAAATCAAACTTTATGATAGAAGGCGTGTACCCGGAAGATAGTCAGGTATATTATTATGGCATCAACGGACTGAGGAAGTAAGGGTTGTGTTTTGTTTTCATTTGGTAAAAAAGGCCGTCTTAACCAGACGGCCTTTTTATCCTTTAGTGAGCGGCTTTCCTTGATTTTACCAGAGGAGCCAACATCACGATCATTAAAACTACGAATGAAAGGATCGTTGTCATAGTGTGTGTTTTATTAAAAAGAGTTTTTTAACAGAGTTAGTTGAGCTCGGCATAGCGGGTCAGCTGGTCCTTATCCGCCTGGTGAAAGATCTGTTCATGCCGGTGGTTGAATTCTTGTTCCAGGGAGACAATGACGCTGTTGAGGTGATCGATGTCGCTGGAAAGATGCCGGGTGGTGAGGAATTTACCGGATGTGATCAGCGGGCTGCTTTTACCGGTGAGCCTGTTGGACAAACTTATCTCCAGACGAATGAGATCTTCTCCTGCGGTGAAAGGGTTGTCGGCAATGAACACCTTTTTAATCTCTCCGGGCTGAACGTCATTTTTCCAGGCAAGCAAGCGGTGTTTGAGGTCCTGGTGCATATATCTAATGGGTTTTGTTAGAGATGTACGAATTGCTTTTCGTGTGATTATGACGTAAAGTTAGAGCTAATATTGTTCCAAATCCATAGGGCACGGCGAGGTGCGGTCGGCTGGAGCCCTTTACTGGCAAGGGTTTCAGCTGACAGGGGTGGATGAAAAGCCGGATTTTGAGAGAGGAGTGAAGAAAAAAGAGGCGAGGGGGAGATTAAAAATTCATTTTTTTTTAGGGGTTTAAAAGAGAAGAGTGTGGAATGCAATGGACGATATACATGCGTTTTTTAGATAATATGATGAAAGAAAATTTAAAAATTTTTCGAAAATTATTGTCAAAGCGGGGTGAAAATGCAAGATCCCGGGTTTGAGCCCGGGATCTTTGTGTAGTAGTAGTAATATGATGTCAGACTTTTTCCGCATAGTGTCTTTCCCTAGAACGAACAGCCGGATGGGGCTCCAATTCCTGGGAAGGATAAGCTTCGATGCCGTGCTCGAATACATCGAGGCCGCCGGGGCCCATTTCGCCTTCGGGCTCGACGCGAAGTTTCCAGGGGTAAGGAAGCTGTTTGATCACCCACATGAGGATGAAGGAAACGGCGAGGGTTGCTACGGTGATGCTGAAGCTGCCGATGAACTGTGCTTTGAGGACGTCGGCGCCGCCGCCATAGAAGAGGCCTGTAACCGGTGCTGAGTTATCGGGACCGGTGGCGCCGGTGAGGCCGTATTTGCCACAGGCGAAAAGGCCCAGTGACAGGGTGCCCCAGATGCCGCCGAAACCGTGTACGGCTACTGCGCCGATGGGATCATCGATGCGCCAGTATTCCATCAGATTGAGCGCTAACCAGACCACAATGCCGGCTACTGCGCCCAGGACAATGGCGCCGAAGGGGGATACCCAGTAACAGGGGCAGGTGATGGCGACGAGGCCTGCGAGGAAGCCGTTGGTGGTATAGCCAAGGTCGAACTTACCTTTTGTGTCGCCAAACCAGAGGGCCATGTACATAGCGGAGATGCCGGCTGCGCAGGCTGCCAGGGTTGTATTGGTGGCTACTCTGCCGATGCCCTGCATATCCACGGCGGAGAGGGTGCTACCCGGGTTGAAACCGTACCATCCGAACCAGAGGATGAAGCCACCGACCGCTGCTACCGTCAGATTGTGCGGAGCGGGCATACCGCCGCCGTCGCGTTTGAAGACCCTGCCGAGGCGAGGGCCGAGCACGATGGCTCCAGCGAGGGATACCATACCACCGATGGTGTGTACGACCGTGGATCCGGCGAAGTCGCGGAAACCTTGTCCCAGGCCGGGGAGGAAGTGATCCTTTGAGCCCATGAGCGCCAGCCATCCATCGGGTCCCCAGGCCCAGTGGCCGACGATGGGATAGATGAAACCTGTAACGCCGATGCTATAAAGGATATCACCGCGGAAGCTGGTGCGACCAATCATCGCGCCGGAGGTCACGGTAGAGGTAGTATCTGCGAAGGCGAACTGGAAGATCCAGTGAGCGATGACCGGTACGCCGGTGCTGCCGTATGTGTCAGGAGTGTTCTGGAGGAAGAACCAGGGTTTGGCGTCACCGCCTGCCAGCGCACCGCCGCCCCATCCGATGAAACCATTGCCCTGACCAAACATGAAGGCATATCCGATGGCCCAGAAGAGGATGCCGCATATGCAGGTATCGAAGATACATTCCATCAGGACGTTGACTGTTTCTCTTTTCCGGGCGAAACCTGCTTCCAGGAATACGAAGCCGGGCTGCATGCCGAATACGAGGAAGGCAGCGACGAGCGTCCAAATGGTGTTGGCTGTGTTCATCAGCATGGTCTCATGAGCGGTAAAAGCAGGCGTCTGGGCGTGTGCCGGAGTGCCGCCGAGAATGGCGGGCAGGAATCCCATGGCCAGCAGGACTATGAAAATGCCTATTATCTTACCGGCGAACATACCTCCCGCGATGCGCCACTTATCTTTTTTTGTCAACCTGACCATTACCGGCAGGCTCCCATTTCCTGCCAGTCCCAGTCTACTTTTAATAAAATTGGTTACTCCCATTTTGCGTTGGTTTTTTTATTTGTGAAAGAATATTTAGGTGGTTAGATCATATTCCGGGGTAACGTGTTTCCGAAAAAATAACCCGTTCCCCGGAAACATTTTTGTCTGTCCTTCGGACAACGAACCTTTGGTTCGTTCTGAAGATTGGTTTTATATGTTGCGTTGTTTAGAATGAATAGATGGCTGCGAACAGGAAGCTGGCGGTGGATTTGGAGCCAGTGTTGTCGCTCTTCAGGAATATCTGCTGGTTGGCATTGTCCAGTCGGAATTCGGGCATGAAGATGAATCCGTCCACTTTGAACTGGGCTGTGAGGGTGCTGGCGAAGACTTTGGACGGCAGGGGCAGCTTGACGCCATCCTTGTCGGAAAAGTATTCTTCGCGAAGGGTGAGTCCGAACCAGGGGGCCGGATCGAGGTTGAGATAGGCTGCTGCGCCATACCAGGTGCGGCTTGTAACGAAGTCCTCCGTGAAGCGGCTGGATTTGTTGAGGGTACCGTTGACGCCCACGTTGAAGAGGCTGCTAAACTTGAAGGTGCCTACGAAGTCGAATTGATGTACCTTATTATCGCCCGTATCTCTGCCACCTACGTAATTCAGGTAGAGTTTGATATTATCGTTGGGGGCGTAGCTATATTGGGCGATGAGGTTCTTTTTATTGATATATCCTGTGGGGACGCTCCTCCAGTCGGTGGGGTTGGAGACGCCTATCATGATGCCGGACTTGCCGGCGGTGAAGTCAGCGCGGACGCCGGTGTGGGAGAATGGACCGTTGGTGAACATATAGGACATGCTGTAGTTACGGTT
>Ga0157372_10003372_pt1 | contig 17233 bp, 14 predicted proteins | sample C55metaG_FD_115307 | JGI IMG/M metagenome (GOLD analysis project Ga0157372, IMG submission 115307) | Corn rhizosphere microbial communities from Kellogg Biological Station, Michigan, USA - C5-5 metaG | ecosystem: Host-associated > Plants > Roots > Rhizosphere > Soil | place: USA: Michigan... | reverse complement strand
TCCTACTCACACCAGGAAAATGAAGATATCCTGGACTGGCTTTGCACCGAGTTTGAGCTGGAAAGCATCCGCATACCTATTAATAAGGAATGGGGCATTGTTGAAACCCAGTCGCCGGAGAAAAAAGCCTGGGGCTACCGTTTTTACCCTGGTAAGATAAAAGGCGAAGGCTTATTTGCCGCCTGCCTGCAAAAAAAAGAAAACAGCGGCGATCTGGCCTCCTTCAAAAACAACACCCAGCAAAAATTGCCGGGCAAGGAGCTCGACCAGGTGCGCTCATATATTAATAACCCCGACCACCTTTATTATTTTAAGGTAAATGACGACTGGATGGCTATTAACCGCGCCCATAAAGAAAGCCTCAACATACTACAGCGACAGCTCTATATAAAAAAATCGGGCGTAATTATAGGTAAGCTTGCCGGTAAGGACCTGATCCCCGATCACGAACTGGCCCTAAGCCTCATAGTTAATAGGAATGCTATTTTGGAAACGCCCCTTAATAAAGATCAGGCTATCCAATACTTGCGCCGGGACAACATAGAACTATCCACAGCAGATAAAGGCTGGACGCTCATGACCTATGAAGGGCATCCGCTTGGCTGGGCCAAATTATTGCCAAATCGGATCAATAATTATTATCCTAAAGAAATAAGGATCCTCTCGACGCATCCTCCGAGGGAATGGTAATATTATGCCTTTACGTTAGGGATTGAAGCGGATACCGGCCAATGTGGCTAAGGCCCTGCGCAGTATGAGCGGAAAGCCCGGCCGAAGGCAACGCGCTAATAAATAAAGATCGAACTTAAACTCACAAAAAAAGCTAAGCCGCAAAGTTTTGGAATCTCTTCCCCCTTTGCGGTTTAGCGTATTTGCATAAAAGTAAATGCTACATTAAAGTTACTGTGATCAATTACCGTGCTCCATTATTTATTATTGAAATTTAAACCCTAAACCAATTTGCCAAACCTGGTTACGGTAATCGGGCAGGTTTTGATCAGCATAAGGACGATTTTCACCAAGGTCGATATTATAACGACCGCGGATCTCCACATTGCGGTTAATGTCAAAACTTACGCCTACTACACCGGCAACGTAACTATGATTGGCATCATTGTCAATATGATCAACACTGGTACCTAAACCGCTTTCGTAAGTATTTTTGGTTGATGTTAAAAAGGTAAGCTGCGGACCAACCAGCAGGTTAAAGCCCCGTACCACCCTAAATTTAGCCAGCAAAGGCACATCAATATAATTGGTGCGCTGTGTAAATTTCCCGTCCCGGTCATTCACCTCATATCCTTTTTGCGAAAACAATACTTCGGGAGCAAATGACAGCGGGTAGATAATAGGCACATCAAAGGTTAAACCCGCGTGCCAGCCCGCAAGTGAACTCGAACTATAATTGCTGTTATAAGCATCAACCGTGTTTGAAACGTTTAAACCAACCGCCAAACCAACTTTGGGGGTGTAAAAATCATCATAACGGCGTTGGGGCTGAGACCTTTCAACAACCCGGCGGGGCGGGCGGCGATGACGCGGTCCATAGTAATACCCCTGCGCACTAACTGTCCCTACGGTAAAGAGGCACATTGCCAAGAAAAGTAATTTTTTCATCGTATTTGTCTGTTTTAAATAAGTGGCGGAAAAGTCGTTAGCCCGTTAGTTACCGGTTACCGCCGGCTTTTCCTCGTATGTATGTTAATAACGTGATAGATTAATAAAAAACACAAAGGTTTATTAGCGGTTTGATTTTTGTAATAGTTGTAACATCATTTTCATCAAAAATTCAGAATAACGCTACATTTGGCCTATGCAAGCTTCTAAAACCCGCATTTTCTACCCGCTGATTATCATCTTCACATTTTTCACCGCCGATGTTTTTGCACAAAAAGAAAGTTATATCCAATTGTTAGGCAAACAAAACCGCTGGGTCGACTCGGTGTATCATAAAATGAGCCGCAAGCAGCGGGTTGCACAATTATTATTTGTAAGGGCGCATACCAATAAAGGGAAAGCCTATGAAGATTCGGTTGGGCAGGTGATTAAAGAGCAGCAATTGGGGGGCGTTGTATTTTTTCAGGGTGGGCCGGTGCGCCAGGCCAACCTAATCAATAAGTATCAAAAACTGGCCAAAGTACCTTTAATTATAACTATGGACGGCGAATGGGGCCTGGGCATGCGCCTGGATTCTACCATATCATATCCATACCAAATGACCCTCGGCGCTATACAGGATAATAACCTGATTTACAAAATGGGCCAACAGATAGCTTATGATTTTAAACGCCTGGGCATGCAAATGAACCTGGGGCCGGATATGGATGTGAACAACAATCCTAATAACCCGGTTATCAATTACCGCTCTTTTGGCGATAATATGTATAACGTGGCCAAAAAAGGTATTGCTTATTTTAAAGGCATGCAGGATGCAGGCTTGCTTACTTCGGCCAAGCATTTTCCGGGGCATGGGGATACCAATGTCGATTCGCATTTTGATTTACCGCTGCTGCCTTATAGTCGTAGTCGATTAGATTCATTGGAGATGTATCCCTTCCGGGAAGCTATCAATGCAGGTATTAGCGGGGTAATGATCGCTCATATGGCGATCCCTTCCTTAGATAATACGCCCAAACTGCCCTCAACCCTTTCGCGCCCTATTATTACCGGAATCCTGAAAGATTCGTTAAACTTTAAAGGCCTGGTGATATCCGATGCGATGGAAATGAAAGGGGTAACCAAATATTTCCCCAAGGGCGAAGCCGATGTAAGGGCATTTATTGCCGGCAATGATATCATTGAACTATCTGAAAACTCCGACCGGGCTATCGGCCTGATCCGTAAGGCTGTGAGGCACGGGAGCGTTAGTGCTGTTGAGTTTGAAGCACGGATCAAAAAGATCTTAGTTGCCAAATACTGGGCAGGGCTTAATCAATACAAGCCAACTGCTTTAACCAATTTAAGCCAGGACATTAACAGCGATGCCGCCAAAGCACTGGTACAACAACTAAGCGATGCCGCGGTAACTCAATTGAAGAACAATAATGTAAGGCTTAATCCATTTTTAAAAACAGCCATCGTGAGTATAGGGGTAAGCTCGCCAACGCTTTTCCAGATGGAGGTTGTAAAAAGTTTCCCGAACAGCCGCATATTTATAGTTAATAAAGACGCACCGGCGATTGAAGTTGCCAATATCCTGACCTGGCTTAAACAATACCAGCAAGTAATTGTGGGCATACATGATACCCGCCTGCGCCCGCAAAGCAAGCTTGACTACAGCAGCGATGTAAAACTGATGATTGCAGATCTGGCATCACGCAAAAACACGGCATTCAGTGTGTTTGCCAATGCTTATACCATAGCTGGTTTGCCGGGGCTTGAAAAAGCTGGCAGTTTATTGGTTTGCTACCAGATGTCGCCCGAACTGCAACAGTCGGCGGCGAAAGTGCTTAGCGGTCGTTTAAAGCCTACCGGTAAGTTGCCTGTAAGCGTGAATGCTTTTTTTACAACGGGGATGGGATTGTAGGAAAGAGATTCGAGACTGGCGATTAGAGGTTAGGTGCGCCGCAGTTATAAATAATCTAACAGCCGATAACTGTTATTTAAACTGGCTTTCAGTTAGTACTTTTTTACTTTTCATAACATTCAACAGGTATTGTACCTCTGGCTCATAAAGATCCTCCGCAAAGCAGAAGTTTCGCATGCCGTAATCAAATGCTATAGTTCCCTTTTCTTTATTCCGGTAATAAAATACGAACCAAAATTTCCTGTCAGATTCCGAATCTATTTCCCTGATCCTAAACTCCCTGCATTCATTAAGATCGTAAACCTTTTCGCGGGTAAAAAGATTGTTTTTACGACTAATACTAAAGGTGCCCATTCCAATTTCGATGATCTCCTTGCCCCAAAACAACCAAATTATCGTTTTTACTGCCATAACTCCGCCAAGGGCCCAACCGCTTATCCATATGAGCATAAATATGCGACCAAATTCATTAGGGGGATTGAAAAGTTCACCAAATGCAGATGCCCCAAAGTATCCCCAAAAAGTTACCCAGCAACAAATCCATAAAATGGAGATATAATTTCGTTTTACAGGAATAGTAATTTTGAGATACTCGAAATTATCCTCAACTATCGCCCGCCCCTGATAAGGTTTTTCCATGGTTAATATTATGGCCTAAATATCATATTTATTATCCTGTTTGCAAATGCAGCAGCATCCTTTTTTATCTTTACTAAATATTATGCAATCTACATTCAATAAATATAACGCTAAATTTCAGGCAGCCTTAGCCGGTTTAAATCCCGAGCAATTGGCCGCGGTTAACAAAATGGATGGCCCTGTACTTGTAGTAGCCGGCCCCGGTACAGGCAAAACGCAGATTCTGGCAGCGCGGATAGGCAAAATCCTGACTGATACAGACGCTTTACCCAGCGAAATCCTGTGCTTAACGTACACCGATGCCGGCGCAGTGGCCATGCGCAAACGTCTGTTCGAATTTATCGGCCCCGATGCTTATCATATTAATATATATACATTCCATGCTTTTTGTAATGAGATCATCCAGGAGAACCTCGAGTATTTCGGCAAGCTGAATTTGGAGTCGCTTTCCGACCTGGAATCAGCTATGCTATTCCGGGAACTGGTTGATGAGTTCCCGAACGATCACCTGCTGAAGCGTTTTACGGGCGATATTTATTATGATGTTCCCCGGCTTAAAAGCCTGTTCAGCACTATGAAGCGGGAAAACTGGAACGCCGAAATGATTGAGCAGGCGGTAAATGACTATCTTGAAGATTTGCCTAACCGCGAGGAATTTATTTATAAACGGGCTAATGCCAAAGCAGGCATCAAGATTGGTGATCCCAAACAAAAAGATATTGACGCCGCGCATGATGTGATGAAAAAACTGCTGGCTGCTGTTGGAGAGTACCAAAACTATACAGAAAAAATGAAAAGCCGCGGCCGCTATGATTATGACGACATGATCATTTGGGTGTTGCGCGCGTTCCGCGATAATGAAGAAATCCTTCGTAAATACCAGGAACGTTATCAGTATATTCTGGTAGATGAGTTCCAGGATACCAGCGGATCGCAAAACGAGTTGCTGCGCTTTTTGCTTAATTATTGGGATACCCCGAATGTTTTTGTGGTAGGCGATGATGATCAGTCGATCTTTAAATTTCAGGGAGCCAACATGAAAAACATCCTTGATTTTGCCAATGACTATGTAGATACACTATACACCGTAGTGCTAAAACATAACTATCGCTCCAGTCAGCAGATCCTCGATATTTCAAAAGCGCTTATCGACAACAATTTTGAGCGATTGACCAGTCAGCTTAATTTAGATAAAGCTTTAAAATCGTCGCACCCGCGTTTTAATAACCTGTTGGTTGAGCCGGTGATCCGGGAGTACGAAAACCCTGATAAAGAACTGGTTGATGTATCGCTACAGATAAAACAACTGGTGGCTGATGGCGTGCCCCCCGGCGAGATAGCAGTTATCTATCGTAATCACAACCAGGTTGAGGAAATGATCAAATTCCTGGATGTGCAAAAGATCCAGGTAAATACCAAACGCAAGATAGATGTGCTTACCCAACCCTTTGGCGAAAAAATCATCAACATACTGCGTTACCTGGCCATGGAGCTCGATTCGCCATACAGCGGGGATGAATTGTTGTTTGAGATCATGCATTATGATTTCTTTAACATCCCCCCTATTGAAATTGCCAAGGCAAGCGTTGCTGTGTTTAAAGAAAACTTTGGTACCCTGGCTTACAATCAGCCTAAAACTTCTATCCGCCGTTACGTAAGCGAGATGAGGCCACCCAAACAAGCAGACCTTTTTCACCCCGACCAGCAACAGGAGATGCGGTACCTGGTAAGCAATATTGATTACCTGCTCAAAGAGTCGGTTAGCGTTACGCTGCAACAGCTTTTTCAAAGTGTGATAGCCAAAATGGGCATCCTGAAATATATCATGCAGCAACAGGATAAGGGCAGCTACATGCAAATGCTTACCAGTTTTTTCGATTTCCTGAAAGATGAAAGCCGCAAAAGGCCAGACATCAACCTGCCTGATTTGATCTCGACCATCGAAATGATGAAGAAACATCAGATCCGCCTGGAGCTTAACCAAAGCATCTTTTCGGAGAATGGTGTCAACTTCCTCACGGCACACGGCTCAAAAGGCCTTGAGTTTGAATATGTGTTTTTTATTAGCTGCGACAAACGTACCTGGGACAGTAAAGGCCGGAACAGCGGTTTCAGCTATCCCGACACACTTACCCGCTCCGCCGCTGATGAAATTGCACAGAAAGAGGAAGCACGCCGTCTGTTTTATGTGGCGGTAACGCGTGCCAAGCAGCACCTTATGATCTCATACGCTGCCAAGGACAGGAAAGACAAAGACCAGGAGGCAAGCCAATTTATAGGCGAGATATTAGCCAGCACCAATATGCAGGTACACTATCCTAAAGTGGATGCCATGGATATGATCGAGTTCCAGGCAACCCAATTCAGCGAAGCCGAAAAACCAAAAGTTGAATTACTGGATAAAAACTACATCAATCAGCTGCTGCAGAATTACACCCTATCAGTAACCCACCTGAGCAGTTACCTGGACTGCCCGCTGCGGTTTTATTTTCAGTGTTTGATCAGGGTGCCATCGGGTAAAAGTCCAGCGGCTACTTTTGGACAGGCGGTACACTGGGCACTCAACAAAACTTACAGGCAGTTGAAGGATAATGATAACGAGTTTTTGAGTACGGAAAATTTCATGCGCGAGTTTAGATGGTATATGGCCCGCAATCGCGATTCATTTACTAAAGATGAGTTTAAACTGCGCTCGGCCTATGGCGAAAAGATCCTGCCGCCATACTACGAGCAAAATGTACCGCACTGGAACAAAATAGCGGTAACCGAGCGCCCTATCAAAAATATTGAAGTACACGGCGTACCTATTAAAGGAAACCTGGATAAAATTGAATTTGAAGGCAAGCAGGCCACGGTTGTTGATTATAAAACGGGTAAAGTAAAAAATGCCAAAGAAAAACTGATGCGCCCAACCAATGATCTGCCAAACGGAGGCGATTACTGGCGCCAGGCAGTTTTTTACAAGATCCTTGTTGATCATGACCGCAGTAACGACTGGGAAGTTGTAAGCACTGTATTTGATTTTGTTGAACCCGTAGCCGACAACGAATATTACCGCGAAAAATTTGTGATAACACCCGATGACATGGAAACGGTAACCGGCCAGATCACCGAAACTTACGCTAAAATCATGGCACACGATTTCAGCACAGGCTGCGGCAAAAAAGAATGCGATTGGTGCCATTTTGTAAAAAGCAATTTTAAACAGGCTGATGAGATTTTGGGGATTGTTGCGGAGGAGGAAGGGGAATAGTTTTTTAACGTAGAGACGCATTACATGCGTCTCCCACAGGACAAGCAACCAGAAAAGACAGTTCAATAGACGCAATTATGCGTCTCTACATAAAAAAAATTACTACCATACCATATGAAACACATCCTCCCGTTTTGCCTTTGGCGGTGTGATCACATTGACCACAAAAAGAAACGACAGGGGTTAACAGGGTTAACACAAATTCGAATATTTCTCAATATTAATCTAACAATCAGCTATTTATAAAAGATACAGAGTTACACTAAAAATGCCCTGTGATCGGTGTTACCACCTTAAACGTACAAATTTAAACTCGCCATAGGAGAAATCGCAGCACGTGATTATTACAATATGTTTCATTCTGCAAATTCATTAATTCCATAAATTCGGGTTTCAGACATACATCATATGAAACACATCCTCCCATTCCTCCTCCTCATCTTAACCTTGCCTGCCACTGCCCAAACCATCATAAAACAGGACGCTGGCATTAAGCAAATGGTTGATGATGTATCAGCCAAAAACATTGAGGCAACCATCCGCAAACTGGTTAGCTTTAAAAGCAGACACACGCTGAGCGATACAACCAGTAAAACCACGGGCAGCGGTGCAGCGCGCAACTGGATCAAGGCCGAAATGGAGAAATATGCTTCGGAATCAAACGGGAGGATGACCGTGCAGTTTGATACGTTCACACAGCCTAAAGGTACACGTATCGATAAACCCATCAAGCTCAAAAACGTACTGGCCACACTGAAAGGTACCGATCCGAATGATACGCGGGTGTACCTGGTATCGGGACATTATGATTCACGCATCAATGATGTGATGGACGCCAACGGGGTTGAACCCGGTGCCAATGATGATGCTTCAGGCACCGCACTTTCGATGGAACTGGCCAGGGTGATGGCTAAAAGATCGTTCCCTGCCACTATTATTTTTATGACTGTGGTTGGCGAAGAACAGGGACTTTACGGATCTGCCAACGTAGCCAAACGGGCCAAAGCAGAAAACTGGAATGTGGATGCCATGCTGAATAATGATATCGTTGGCAATACTTACGGCATGGAAACCGACCTGAAAGATAACCGCAGCGTACGTGTTTTTAGTGATGGTGTACCTACAGCAGCTACCGATAAACAAGTGGCAGCTTTGAAATCATTAGGAGGGGAAAATGATAGTCCGTCGAGGCAGTTGGCAAGGTATACCAAAGAAATTGGAGAGCGTTATGTTGATCAATTAGACGTAAAGCTTATTTACCGGCGAGATCGCTATTTGCGCGGTGGCGATCATTTGCCGTTTTTAGAACAGGGCTTTACGGCTGTAAGGTTTACTGAAATGAACGAAAACTTTAATCGCCAGCACCAGAATATCCGCACCGAAAACGGCGTAGAATACGGTGACCTGCCCGACTTTGTTGATTTTAATTATGTGCAAAAAGTAGCCCGCATGAACCTTGCAGTATTGGCTAATCTCGCTTCAGCCCCGGCCGGGCCTCAGAATGTAGGCGTGGTCACCAGCGACTTAACCAATAAAACTAAACTAAAATGGGAAGCTCCCGCTACCGGTAAAAAACCAGCCGGTTATTATGTACTGATGCGCGAAACCATCAGCCCTTATTGGGAAAAGAAATTCTACGTAACCGATACTATAGCTACCTTGAATTACTCAAAGGATAATTACTTCTTCGCGGTACAGTCTGTTGATGCTGAAGGGCACGAAAGTTTACCGGTGTTTCCGAAGCCGGTTAGATAGTCTGATACACATGTCAAATATTTCGTCATTCATCAATGCAATTTTCATGGGCTTAAGGATTTTTATTCCTTTACTTGTCCTGTTGAAATTTACAAGCCATTTTAACCAAAAAATAGATATTAAAACGCTGATCATAGCAACAAACTTATTGCTGCTTATAGCGGCAACAATCAATCTGATATTCTTTGTTTCGGAAATATTTGCAGCATATTATTCACAAAACAACTATGAACAAATAGCGGCATCTAATCGCATTTTTGGCCCGTATTGGTTTGCATTTGGTATGCAAGCTTTTATTTATTTCCTGCTTCCGCAAATGATGTGGATTAAAAAAGTGCGGACATTAATCGTTTCAACGATAGTTTGGGGATTGTTTGCATACGCTTTAGCAGCTTTTATTTTTTACGCTGAACATTATTCCGATTATATCACAAGCTTCAAATCTTCAATAAATTTGTTAGCTTATTTAAAATCGCTGATGATTTTCATGCTGCTGCTCGTAACCATTTATTTTGTGATTCTAAAAAGGGCTCGTAATCCGATCAAAACAACAGGCTCAACCTAACTAATCCGATCATTTATATGCAATAATGTTTTTTTGACTAATAAGAGATTTATCGTCATCTTTATAGCTAAAAAAAGTCCTAACCTTATGGCATTTAGCTTTACCCCTTCATTTAATAAACAAATTGATACAAACAACGCCGACCCAAAACATATCCTGGTAATCGCACTCGAGACCGCCCGGCAACTGGATTGGAGAATAATTTATACCCGAAAAAATGGGCTTATAACAATTATAGGCGGAGGCCTTTTTTCGCCCATGCAGGAGTTCCGGCTTGTTATTAATCAGTCTGATATTTTACTGATAAGTAAAAACGCCGACGGAAAAATTACCGATTGGTCGGAAAGGAATGAAGAAAATGTGAATACTTTCATCGAAAAATATGATCAGCTTAAAACATCTCTGAACAGCGAATTTATCGAGGAAAAATTGATCGAACTCACTCCCATATTTGAATCTGAAGAAGAAGATATCTTAAACGCCCCTCCACCAACCACAAAAGAAAAGTTACTGGGATTCCTTAGTTTCTTTATACCACGGCCTGAATACTTTATAACGCCAATACTCATTAATATTAACATTGTCATTTTTATTATAATGGCAGCGTGCGGGGTGTCAGTGTTAACACCTGCGGTTAGCGACCTTATTAATTGGGGGGCAAATTTTGGACCGCTAACTTTAGATCATCAATGGTGGCGACTCGTTACCGGTACCTTTCTCCATATTGGTATCATGCACCTGCTACTAAATATGTATGCGTTGATGTACATTGGCCTGTTACTTGAACCCATACTTGGTAAATTAAAATTTGCAGCTGCGTATTTATTAACGGGATTGGTTGCAAGTATTGTCAGCGTTATTATGCATAGCTTTACGGTTAGTGCCGGCGCATCCGGAGCTATATTTGGTATGTATGGTGTGTTCCTTTCCATGCTCACAACAAATATTATCGAAAAAACCATACGCAAGCAACTTTTGATTAGCATTGGCTTCTTTGTTGTTTTCAATTTATTATATGGCACAAAAGAAGGGATCGACAATGCGGCTCATGTTGGCGGTTTGTTAAGTGGGTTTATTATAGGCTATCTTTACTATCCGAGTCTTAGTAAAGCTGATAATAAGGGGCTGGAAGTACTTTCCGTGATGTCGATTGCGTTTTTAACATTAATTTGTTGTGCTGTCACCTATTATCGCATCCCCAATATTTTTGCGACATACGAGAAAAAAATGAAGAATTTTGCCATCAAAGAGTCGATGGCCTTAGAGGTATTGCAAATGCCAAAAAATACGGCCAAAGATGTTTTAATGTCCGAACTGAAGGATAGGGGTATCTATTACTGGAACGAAAATATCCAGGTCATAAACTCTGCTGATTCACTTGATCTTCCTGAGCCTTATAAAGTCCATGACAATATGCTCAAAAAGTACTGTTTGTTGCGCATTGACAGTTATAATTTATTGTATAATCAATTGCAGGATAGTACGTCGGTTAGGTCAGCAACTATAGATTCAGTTAATCACGAAATAACGCAGATTATTGACGATCTTAATAAACAGAACAAATAAACTACTTCACGCTTTTACGCTGCACAATAAAATATCCGGCAATAAATACAACCAGGGCTATAGCCATACTTACAAATACATCTTTAGTAAAAACATCTATTTGTAACCGGTTGGATGGATCGCCATGATTGTTTTTCAACATGGTGGTTATAGCAGCCATGGGGTGTGCATATGGAAACAGGTAACTATATTCCCAGCCTTTTGAAGCAGCTACAACACCGGCAATGGTACATACAAACCCAATGCCCATCGGCTTTAAAAAATCGGCCCAAAAAAGGCTGAGTAAAAACTGAATGGAGAGGATACCTAATGATGATAAAAACAATTTAAAATAGATCTGTGCCAATTCCTTCTCCATGTGGAAATCGTCGAACCGTAACTCTGGTTTTACTATGCTTAACAAATTGCCGAAACCAATGGTAAACAGCACAAACAATGCAAGACAAAGAAATACAAGGAAAACCGCATAAAAAAATTTAGCCGCATAAACCGACCAGCGGGGGATTGGCAGATTAAACAAGGTTTTCCAGGTATCGGCCCGGTGTTCGATACTGTTTACGGAGTATGCTATAAATATGATATACATTGGCAGCACCAATGAGCCCATGATACCCAAAATAGCACCAGCAAACTGTAGCCAAAGCATCATCGGCGGCATTGACACCAACTTTTCACTTTTGGTATAAAACCCTACGAACAACAAAACACCTATAAATAAAGGAAGCATTACCGAAGCCCAAAAGCCGAGTGTTTTACGGCTTTTGTAAAACTCCGAACGGAACGATAGTATAAATCCTTTCATGGTTTAGGCGTTTTGGTGATATCTAAAAATAGTTTCTCCAGGTCTTTTTGCTGTTTACTGATGCTGTAAACCGTTTGCCCGTTTTTATTGAGCAGGGCGTTGATCTCGCCCATTTGCTGTTTGGAGATGTAGGGTACCAGTAAATGCTCGTCGGTTACTTCGGTAACGTTAATATGGTTGCGGGTTAAGAGGTTGGCGGCGTCAACGGTATTTTCGGCATCAACGCGCACCAGCGGTTTACTAATGGCCTGCAGGTCGGCAACACTCCCCTGAAAAAGCATTGCGCCATTATTTATAATGCCCACATGCGTGGCCATCCGTTCAATTTCGGCCAGCAGATGGCTTGATATAAAAACAGTTTTACCGTGTTGGGCAACAAGCTTTTTTAAAAGCTCGCGGATCTCGATGATACCGTTTGGGTCGAGGCCGTTGGTAGGCTCATCCAAAATCAACAATTTAGGATCGGCCAGCAGGGCCAGTGCAATTCCAAGCCGTTGTTTCATCCCTAATGAATATTGCCCGGCCTTTTTATTGGCGGCGGCGGTTAGCTGTACCAGGTCAAGCATATCTTCAACGCGCTGAGCAGGCACCTGCAATAATAAGGCCCTGTTCAATAAATTTTCCCTCCCGGTTAAATGCTGGTATAAAGCAGGCTGTTCAATAAGCGAGCCTATTTGTGAAAGTATGCTGATGCGGTTAGTTTTGATATCCTGCTCAAAAATGTGGATGTTACCTGCATCGGGTTTTAGCAGGTTAAGCAGGAGTTTGATGGTAGTGGTTTTCCCGGCGCCGTTGGGACCGAGAAAACCATATATACTTCCTTCCGGAACTTGCAGCGCCAGAGATTTAACTACCTGCTGCTTACCAAAGGTGAAGGAAAGCCCTTCGGTTTTAATTACCATATATTATTTTTTGCTACTGAGCAAACGGTTTTAACCATTACAAAACCTTTGTGAAACAATGAGGTAGCATGTACTGCTGTGCGGCCAATTATTGCTGTTTCCTTTTTTTGCTCGAACTGGTAGCTTACACCCAAAATAAGGGCAAACATTACCGGGATCAATAACATGATAAAAGGATTTGAATTTTTGATAAGCGTTTTCATTGTGAGTGGTGATTTTATACAACAAAGGAATATTAAAAAAATAACCTGCTAAAATCATTTAGACCAACACACTTTGTTTATAGATGAACGCTTTTCTGCACCTTTTAACCAGTTCATCGATGATAAAAGCCAGTTCATCGAAAAAATGAGCCGCTATATATAAATAACAGGCCGATATCATTATCAAAATATTAAATTAGATGCCACACCCGTAAACATAAAAGGGATTTAAAAACAGCGAATGGAGGCTTCATTACCATTACCGAAATCCAGAACCGGCATTAAAACTGCCTGGATAATTTTTTGGCACCTGTTTTTTTGGACGGGCATTATATCCTTTTTTGTTTTTTTGGCAAGGCTAAACGATGCGCAGCTCAGTACCAAAGAGCTGCTGGTGATCTTTTTGCTTTATCCTGCTATTAACATCAGTCTGTTTTACCTTAACTACCTGGTTTATATCCCCAATTTCCTTAATAAAAAACGGTATTGGGAATATGCCACAGCTGTACTGGTAAGCATAATAATATATGGCATAGGTAAATATGGAGTAGGGCTAATATTTAAGGACATTGTATTAGTACATCAAAAAGGGCATGTAACCAGTTTTGCCACCTATTTTTACAGCAGTATTTTCACCAGCCTTATATTTGTTTTCCTGAGCACAGCGCTAAAATTCAGTACAGACTGGTTCCTGAACGAACGCATCCAGCGCGACCTGGAAAATCAGCGCCTTATTGCCGAGCTGGCTTTTCTGAAATCGCAGATCAACCCGCATTTTTTATTTAACTCCTTAAACAGTATTTATTCACTGGCTTATCAGCGCTCAGAAACTACCCCCGAGGCTATTTTAAAGCTTTCGGAAATTATGCGTTATATGCTGTATGAATGTAACGAAAACAAAGTTGACCTGAGTAAAGAACTCCAGTACCTGCAAAACTATATCGACCTGCAAAAGATCCGCTTTGGCAGCAAGGCATTTATTGATTTTAAGGTAGATGGCAATATCACCGATCAAAAAATAGAACCTTTGCTACTGATCGCTTTTATCGAAAATGCTTTTAAGCATGGCGTTGCAAATGATATCAATTCGCCTATAAAGCTACTTATTAACGTGGCGGATGGTAAACTGCATTTCTACATCCAAAACAAAAAACATAACAATAACCGTGATGCTGTAGGTGGAATTGGTTTGATAAATGTGCAGCGCCGGCTCAACCTGCTTTACCCCAACAGGTACTCTTTAAAAATAAGGGATGAAGAATATACTTACACCTGCGAATTATCAATAGATTTATAGTTATAACCCATTATAACCATGACCTGTTTGAAAAAATTTCTCCCTGCCCTGTTTCTTGCAACATCGGCCATTACCGCATCTGCACAAACCGATCCTAAAGCAACCGAAGTTTGGGACCCCGAACCTGAAGTAGTTTCACCGGGCGTCGGCAACAAGCCGCCATCTGATGCTATTATTTTGTTTGATGGTAAAAACTTGGACAAATGGACAGATCAGAAAGGTAACAAACCGGGCTGGATAGTAAAGGACGGTATTGTAACCGTTAAGCCGGGCAGCGGCTCCATCATCACCAAACAAAACTTTGCCGATTGCCAGCTGCATATTGAATGGCGCACCCCGGCTGTTGTTAAAGGCGAAGGACAGGAGCGTGGCAACAGCGGCGTAATTATGCAAAGCCGCTACGAACTGCAGATCCTCGACAGTTATAAAAACCGTACCTACTCAAACGGGCAGGCCGGTTCTGTTTATAAACAATACCTGCCGCAGGTAAATGCCTCGCTTAAACCGGGCCAGTGGCAAAAGTATGATATCATTTATACCGCTCCACGCTTTAATATCGATAGCTCGGTTAAATCACCGGCTTACATTACCGTATTACACAATGGCATACTGGTACAAAACCATGTTGCTATAAAAGGAACAGTGGCGCATGTTGGTCAGCCCAAATATCAAAAACATGCCTTCGCCTTACCCTTGTTGCTGCAGGAGCATGAGTTTCCGGTATCGTTCCGTAATATCTGGATCAGGGAGATTGGGGTTCAAAAGCTGTTGAACGGCAAGGATAAAAAGGGCTGGTATACCTACCTGGATACACTCGGTAAGGATAACGATGTACACAATAACTTCGCCATCGAAAACGGCATGGTACATGTAATGGGTAAATATTTTGGCTATATGGCCACCCAAAAATCGTACGATAATTATTACCTGAAAGTAGTATTTAAATGGGGGAGCAAACAATATCACCCGCGCGAAAAAGGCGTACGCGATGCAGGTATTTTATATCATTTTGGAGAGGGCGATAAGGATATTGTTTGGCCAAGATCGATAGAATGCCAGATCCAGGAAGGTGATTGCGGGGATATTTGGTGCGTACAGCATACTAATGTGGTTACGCCCAATAAATCGGCCATTGGGTGGGACCAGCAGCGTGTTTACCGCACCGCCAATTTTGAAAATCCGCGCGGCGAATGGAACATCATTGAAATTATTTGTAACGGCAACCAGATTGAACATTATGTTAACGGACATTTGGTAAACTGGGGAGTAGCCTCATTATCGCACGGTCGCATCCTGTTACAATCGGAAGGCGCCGAGATCTGGTATAAATCGGTTGAATTGACGCCGTTATAACAAAACAGCACATTAAAAAATTTAGAATAACCATTATTACATTATTTTTACGCTATGATCAGATGTTTGGTAGTTGACGATGAGCCTTTGGCGCTGCATATTTTGGAAGACTATATTTCCAAGATGCCTTTTTTGCAATTGGTTAAAGCTACAACTAACCCCATCGAGGCGCTTACCATGGTACAGGCCGCCGAAGCCGACCTTGTGTTTTTAGATGTTCAGATGCCCGAGCTTACCGGCATCCAGTTTTTGAAAATCGCTAACGGCAAGGCAAAGGTTATTTTAACTACAGCCTATCCGCAGTACGCGCTTGAAGGTTATGAGCTTGATGTGGTTGATTACCTGTTAAAGCCTATCGCATTTGATCGTTTTTTTAAATCAGTACAAAAAGCACAAAGTATTATCCAGCCGGTTGCAGCCAAACCACAGGTAGTGATGCAGGCCGAACCCGTGCAGCAGGATGATTTTTCAACCGATTTTATCTTTGTAAAAACCGAGCATAAAATTCAGAAAGTTTACCTGCATGACATCATGTTTATTGAGGGCTTGAAGGATTATATCAGCATCTTCACTTCTGCCGAGCGTATTATTACCCTGCAGGGCATGAAAAAGATGGAAGATGCCTTGCCCGAAAAACATTTTGTTCGGGTACACAAATCATATATCGTCGCCCTCAATAAAATAGACAGCATTGAACGGAGCCGCATCCAGATAGGAGATAAGATCATCCCCGTAGGCGATACTTACCGCGATGAGTTTTTCAGGATGATTGAAAATAAAAATATTTAAGCTTAGTTATTTAGAATTGCTAATGCAGTTTTAAATTTAATGGGCTTTGAAGGAAAAATGGCATTAGATGTAGAGGGGCCATCATCCTGAGTATTAAAATCCGGCAATGTGACGGGTAAATAACAAAACATTGGAAGACTTACGAAGTTTCAAAAACTTTGTAAGTCTGGATTTCCTAATATCATCTGCTTTTTTGCTTTTAATCCAGCGCATCTACTGTATCCTTCTCCCCTATCTGTTGCCTCCACATAGCATAATATAACCCTTTTTGGGAAATGAGATCGGCATGCTTGCCCGATTCAATAATACGGCCTTTCTCCAATACGAAAATGCTATCAGCATGCATAATGGTTGATAAACGGTGGGCTATCAAAATGGTAATATGATTTTCCTTTTCAGATACATTCCGGATAGTTTCGGTGATCTCCTCCTCGGTGATGGAATCAAGCGACGAGGTTGCCTCGTCAAATACCAGGATATCCGGCCGGCGTAATAAAGCACGGGCTATTGACAGGCGCTGTTTTTCGCCGCCAGATACTTTTACACCACCTTCGCCAATTACAGTGCTTAAACCTTTATCGGC